>Ga0209638_1000352_pt1 | contig 30469 bp, 21 predicted proteins | sample BarGraNGADG00211_FD_184490 | JGI IMG/M metagenome (GOLD analysis project Ga0209638, IMG submission 184490) | Arctic peat soil microbial communities from Barrow, Alaska - Barrow Graham LP Ref core NGADG0002-211 (SPAdes) (version 2) | ecosystem: Environmental > Terrestrial > Soil > Wetlands > Peat...
GGGCGTCGCTCGTCGCGAACGAAGGAGGTCAGAAGCACCCCCGTCAGCGTGACGACTCGATGCTCGGGGAGATAACCACGGGCCCAGCACTCGCGGAGTGCTCCGACCAGCGCGGCGAAGTTGCCGACGGGCGTGAGCAGGCTGATCCATTGCAGCCGCGGGTCGGACAGAGCGGTACACCAGCGCTCGAGCAGGTTGAACAGGCGGATTTGCAGTCGGCGATCAGGCGTCCAGCGTTTGCCGGTTCCAGATCCGTCGCTATCGGCCTGTGAGTCCCCGACAGCATGGAGCGTCGCGATGCCCGGCACAGCTTCGAGCATGCGTGCGATGTCCAGGAAGATGCCGTCGAGCATCGGCGTTGCCCCGCCGAGTTGCAGATAGCGGGCGACCCGTGGGTCCTGCCTCAACTCCTCTCGGGTCAGTCTGTCCCAGAAGTCTGGGTCGTCAGATTCGGCGTCGACCGCGCGAGCCATGCGCTTTGCGGTCGGCGTCTCGTCGAAGTCGAATATGCAGCCGGCGTTGAGCCGGGCCAGCATCTGTCCAACTGGCGTTTCGAGGTCAGCTGCTTCGATGCCTGGCGGTCGCTCTCCCTCCTCCGCCCGTTCCTCCATGACGAGCCTCAGCCGGACGGGATCGTCGAGGGCCACCTTGTTGGAGAGCTGGCTACCGGAGCCGTCAACCACCCACACGATCCGACTTGTGTCGTCGTTGAACGCTGTCACGGTCGCAAGCCCAGCGATGTCTACGACAGTGTCGCCATTCGACAGGCGCTTGCCGGTGACGCCGTCGCCTGCGCCGAGATCGACGGCGATTCGGCCATCCGGCAGCCAGGACGCGGACCGAAGATGCAGAGCGAATCGGGCCTCGGCCGAAGCGGAGAAACGAAGCGAGTCGATCGCTCCCGCATCTCTCTGGACAACCGTCAGACCATCTGGGGGCGGCGGCGGCACAAAGGCAGACCGAACGGCATCTGGATCGACATCGGCGATCGAGCCGCATTCGACATTTGCCCGCTGATCGTGCGCGGCGGCCCGCAAGAGGGCGGCGCCGGACAGATTCGCCGATCCGCTCAGGACGCGGCCTCGACCCTCCCAGACGACGCCCAGCAGCTTCCCATGGACATAGGCGTCAGGCTCAAGTCCGTGCAACGTCACCACGGCGCCGCTCGCGGCCAGCACCTCAAGGAGTGTCGGACCGTGGACGCTGGCATCTCGACCAAGCAGCACGGTGATGTGCCGTGGTCTCGTTCGATCGACGATCTCGCGAACGGCGTTGGCGTGCTGGTCGTAGAAGGGCGCGGTCAGATGGAGCTCGTCCACCGGCGCCGTGATGTCTTCGAGGAACGCGTCCAGGATGGGCCGGTGCCAATTGTGGACGAATGGGCTCGGTCCGACCTGGCCGACCTGGCCGACCATCCATGGTGACCGGACCTGCGCGGAGCGCCATCGGTCGCGAACAGCCGGGTCATTGAGCGTCCCGACCAGCTCGTCCATCCACCCTCTCCACGCACGAATAGCGGACAGGTCTTCGTTGTCGGCCGCGTCGAACCGAACGAACAACTCCTTCCCGGACTCGAGACCGCCCATCGTAAGGTTGCCCGAGCCCACGTAGAGCACGCCAGTACGCTCGTTGCCGAAGAAGTAGGTCTTGGGATGGAAGGCCCCAGATGTCGGAGCCACGCCGCGGACCAGGTAGTCGCGATTAGCACGAGCGCCTCGCCAGGGCGTGTCACTCGACAGGTCCTGAAGCGCATCGGCGTATCGATGGGCGTCGACCAGGACGGTCGCGTTCAATGGGCGCTCGTTCAGCCGGCCGAGCAAGAAGCTCTCGAAGAACGGGAGCTCGAACGTGTAGGTCGTGGCCCAGAAGACCGCCCAGCGGCGCTCGAACGAGGCCGCCACGCGGAGGCTCAACTGAACACCTCCGCGACGAAAGCTCGGCCATCCGCGGTCGGGACGGCGCCCGTTTGGGTCCACTCCAGAAGGCCCACATCGGCCGCGAGCCGGCCAAGCGCATCTCGACGGATGTCCGTCAACAGGAAGCGTTCCGGACGGAGATCGTAGAAGCGGAGCCGTCCCGACTCCCACCGGAACCGGAAGGTCGACTCGGGCAGCTTCGAGTATGCGATGAGTTCATGCGGCCACAGAACCAGGGTGCGGACCGCCCATCGCATCGTGGTCCGCAGATCCGGGTTGGCGCTCAGGTGCCCGGATATCCAATGGCGGAGGTGAGTTAGCCCGGGCTGACGTTCGCCGTCCTGGTCAGCTGTTTCCGACCAACCGCTCGGCTGTTTGCCCATGGCCGATATGCGAGCATCGACTGCGAGGATCAGCGCAAGGCCCGCCAAGGCGCTCCCATCTTTCAATGCCCAGCCATGCAGTTCTTCGAGTGAGTGGCCAGCCGCCGCCGAAACCACCTCGGCGCGAAGTTGAGTTGTCGGCATCTCGGGCCCGACAGCAATAGAACGGCCGAAGGGCTCCAACGCCCCAGGGACCACCAAGTGCTCGATGAGCTGGTCGTCGAGGTCGGCCGCCGCAATGCCGTTTGCCCCGTTGGCCGCGAGGCCGGTCGCACAGACGCGGGCCCAGATCGACGAGATACCCTCCTGGGCGAACTCCTTGGCTATGAGCGCCCCCCAGCGGGCCCCGGTCTTGCGCAACGTCTCGCTTGTCCCAGTGAGCCTCTGCTCGTGGGCATCCCAGATTCGTTCGCGATAGCTCTCGTCGGAGCGGACAACCCGTTCATCCTGATCGGCGAGCCAGAGCAGGAATGCGAAGGCCTCGCGTCGCCGTGTGACGTCCTGCGCTGGTTGCGCGGGCGACGGCACGAGCAGCGCGTCGCGAAGTGCCAGCTGCTCGCCACGGAACTCGCCGAGGCGACACAAACAGGCGACGCGGGCGTAGTCAACCAGCACCTCGCGAGGGATGTCGCGGTCGCTTGCGAAGTAGTGGGCAAAGTACTCGGTGTCCGCAATCGCCGACCTGAACGAGCCGGCCAAGGCCTCGGCTCGGGCCTCATTCGGCCACAAGACATCGACTGGGGTTGCGGCACCGGACTCGCCGATCGACGTCCCTCGTGGAGCGACGAGCCCCAGATCGATCATCGGGCTCTTGTAGTAGAGACCGTAGCCGCCCAGGTAGCTGTCGACAGACTCGTTGCGAGTGAATACGGCATCGCCGCGACTGACCGCCGGGCCGGCGCGTTGGCGCCCGTTGGAGGCGACCGCCTCGCCCGAGTGACCGACAGGGCACAACTCTACGGCGAGGGCGAGCTCGTACTCGCGCCGCTTGATGAATGTCGACAGTGAGTTGTTGGATGCGCCGAGCTGACGTCGCCGGTAGTCGTCGATCAGGAACGCGTAGAAAGAAATGTAGCGGGCGCGGCGCGACAGCGCGAGCACACCTGGGACGAGCTGCGGGATGATTCTGTCCGTCGTGATCGTCTGGAACCCCAACGGGTCCCGTCCCGGCGTGACGTTCAACGTGCTTTCGAGCCATTCAGGAGATCCTGAGATTCGCGGCTTGATGGCCTGAGACCCGACTGGCCCCGTCAATTCGCTCGTCACGCGTCAAGCCTGCGCATGTCCGTCCCCGGTTCGATTCCGCCGCCGCCCTGCGGCCCTCAGCGGCAGCAGAAGTTCCCGCTTCACCCCATGTTCTCCTGTGGGGGCCGCAGCTCGAGCAGGCCGTAGCCGGTCGCGATCTCATGATCCCCGCTTGAAAAGCGGATCACGTAGCTGACGCTCCTGCACTGGACCCGCGCCCAAACGACCAAGCCTTCACCGAAGCTTCGATGTCGCGCTTGCCAGCCGGGTTGAACGTCACTCGGATCGACGGCATTCTCCCCGATCCAACCATGGGGCTCAGAAACGGCACGGCTCAGGTCGTCGAGAGTTGGCTGGGCGGCCGAAGCCGTCAGTGATCGGGCTTCAGAGGCGAAAGACCGCCGAGAGGCAGCCGGCGTTGAGCCAGAACCTCGCTCGTGGTCCTCGGCGACGCGGCGCAGTGGCACGGCCCCAGGCTGCGCAGCTGGGACGGGGTACGGCCTGGGCGGCACCTCACGGTCCGAGGTTCGCGGCGCTGCACCAGACCGAAAAGGCCGGGACATGCCGGTCGGGCTCTCGGACCCAAGCTCGTTAGGGCGTGCGACAACCTCTGACCACGGGACCCAATGGCCCATTGCTTCACCTTGGCGAGGAGGATGCGCGGCTCGAGGATCGCCTGGTGGAGGGTCAAGCTGACTGATGAACGGGCTGTCCGAGGTCGCACCTGCCATCATGTCGTAGGTTCGCAGGATGAGGTCCTTGGTACGGTACGAGCCGAATGCCTTCTCTTCACGCTCGCGAATGATCCAGAATGAGTCCATCACGTGCTCGACGTCCCCAGGCGAGAGCCCGTAGAGGTGGAAGAAAGCTGCATCCAACTCAGCTCGCACGAGATTTCGTCGAGCAGCATCCCACCTGAAGGGCGGACCTGCCCAGCCTGCTTCCTTCGCAAACGGGACCATGCTCCAGGAAGTCGCGGCGAGTTCGATCACTCGCCTGCGAGTCCAATCTCCCAGAGCCGTGCTCTGGTCCCAGGGGACTTTGGCTAGCACCAGATCTACCGGAACCACCGGAAGTTGGTTGACGATGAAGAAGTTCATGTTTGTACCGCCGACCTTCTGGCGGACTACATAGTCAAGCGCGAAGCTCACGAGGTTCGCGTAAAGGACCGCCACGGATGCTACCGGGCAGTCCGGAAGCATCAATGGGAAGCTATTTGCGACTGCCGCATACGGGATTAGGGACGAGATCATCGTCCTTGCGACCACCGAGTTGGATATGTTCCTGAACCCTAGGAGCCACTCGTGTCGCCACCTGGTCCCAAGGCGGTCAGGCACCGCAGGCGCGTCGATCCAGTACGCGGGCATGGTCTCGTTCGCCGGATCTCCATGCCATTCGTCTGTGGTCTCGGGCAGTTTCCCTTGCCGGTGCTGCTCCGCGGTCTGCCCATCGTAGGTACCGAAACGGTGGTCAAAATGCCAGACCATCTTCCCTTCGAAGAGCGGCAGCCGGTCTGGGCCTGGATGATCCCTGAATAGCCCCGCATCGTTGGTGATGTCGATCATCCGCAAGTAGTTCAGGTTCCACCCGCTACTGTCGTTGGTTTCGTCTAGAAGCACCGGAAGGCGCCTGTATACGGCCTTGGTTAGCTCCGCATCTCGCTTAGTGCGGAACGTTGGACACGTCCGAGTGTTCGGGTTGAGAAGCGCGAAGTCCTCCGGAGTCAGTGCGAAGTGGCGGTCAGTGTCAGCCAGGTCCGCCACCTGACGAGCGAAGAACACAAGATCGGCGGGTTCGCGGCGGACCGAGCCGGCTACGGTGAGCAGGCAGAACTTCGTGGCGTGGTGGATGGCCGGGAAGACAAACTCTTCGTTCTCGAACGACAGCAGCGACACGAGGGCTCGCCGCTCGACCAGATCGCCGAAGAAGAACTTCGTAGTGTCATCGGTCGCGATCCCGGTCGGGAGGATCACACCCTGGCGGCCTCGCGGGGAGATGACCGACCGCATGAGCTCGGCGAAGACAGCGTAGGTGTTGATATCACCTCGACCGGCCAACGGATAGCGACCAGAGTTGCGAAGCAGGTGACTCTCACCGTCAGAACGGCGGAGCGCGCCTTGGAACGACTGCCAGAGCGGTGGATCGGTCACCTGCAGGGCGACAATCATTCGCTTGCGTTCGGCCGCGTTCCGTGCGGCGGCAATCGCCGGACTGCGCTCCGCAAAGAACTCCTTCTCCTGAAGCTTGACGCGCTCCCACGGCGGATTGCCGACCACGACATCAAACCCGCCCCGCTCAAGAACGGCCGCGAACTCGATCGGCCAGTGGAAGAAGGCGTACTCGGCGGCAGTCGAGTCGATCAGATCCGCGACGGCCGACGGAACCGCCCCAGGGTTCGTACCAATTGCCCGGACAACCGCGGTAGTGACCTCCGTGGCACCCGACGTCTTGGGTGCTACAAACGCTGTGCACCAAGCGTCGAGGGCGCAACGGGCGCGACGGTAGTCGGCTGATGCGATGAGACTGGCGTGGCGCGCTGCCTTGGCAGCGACAGCCTCTGGCGTCTCCTCCGGCAAGGCATCGAGGAAACGGACCTCCCGCGCGAGAGCCTCGGTCGGAATGGCGAGAGGAGCCTCGAAGAGCGCCTGCTGGCCTTCGCGCTCCTGCTTGTTTCGTGCTCGCCAAGCCCGAGCGATTGTCTTGTCGTCGCCTGCGATCGCTTCATAGGCGTCGTCTGGTATGCCGGCCGTCGCGAGGTCGGGCGTAGCTCCAAGCAGGCTGTTGCCGACCTTGATGTGCGCGTCGAGGAACGAGAGCGGACGCCCAGGCTCGAGAGCTTCGAGCCATAGGCTGAACTTGCAGAGCTCCACCGCCATCGGGTTGACGTCGACGGCGTAGATGCAGTGAGCGATGACATCTCGAAGGGCATGGCGGATGGTGGCTGGCGCAGGCTCCCCCTCGCCGGTGCGTATCGCGGCCAGACGCTTGGCGAGGCGATGTGCCGCCGCCACGAGGAAGTGGCCTGAGCCGGCGGCGGGATCAACCACGGCGAGCGCCAGGATTGCCTGCTCTGCCGCGTCACGATCCTTGCCGCGAACAGCCTCCTCGACTACAGGATCGAGTGCGGAGTCGAGGAGACAGGTGATCAGGCTCGTCGGGGTGTAGTAGGAACCCGTCGTCTTGCGTTCGTTCCCGGCCGCAGAACCCAGCACAAACCGGGCGGACTCGAGGTGCACCTGGGGATGAAGCTCGAGGAGCGACTCGTAGACCGACCCAAGCTCCTCTGAGCCGATGTTTCGGTAATCCACCACACGTCGGGCGCGGCCCTCCCTAACCATGCCAAGTGCTCGAACCGCATCCAGGAGATCTGTGTTTGCGAGCTGCGCCGCATCCAGGCGCGGGCAGGCTTCGGGGCCAAAGAGAAACCCGCCGAGGGCTGGGAGGCCTAGCCCTAGTGCTCCGTCGTCCCGACCCAACGCACCAAAGACAACGCGCAGAGACACCCAAAGGTCACCGTGCCTCGTACCGCGACGTCGTTCGGCGAGGCGTCGAAGACGGGCGGTCGAGTAGAAGCGCGCATAGCGCTCCTTTGCCGTCACATCCGCCGCAGGATCCAGCAAGAGGCCGCGGTCCTCGGCTGCGAACACGAAAATGAGCCGGTAGGCTAGCCGCAGCAGTTCGCGATAGTAGTCCTGGCGATCGAGGCTGCCAGATCGCAGGGCCTCCTTCAGAACCTCGTTCGAAGGGTGCGCCAGGAAGCCGTGGCCGAGAGCTTCGATGGCAGTTCGAACCCCAGCGCCCAACTCGTCAAGCGCTCGCCGGCCCTGGTCAGCCGCGACCTTGGCCCATCGCTCGAGCCAGCACTCTTCGGGCTTCGCTCCGGCCACTCGACTTGTGTGACATATCAGCCATAGGAGCGCGAAGTCCGCGTACTGCTCGCCCTCCATCATCGACTCGAGGTCGAACTCCAAGTAGGCCTGGCGCGTCAGGGTCGCGTTGTCGCGCAGGACGCGCAGCGCAAGCCCATTCGACGCGAAGCCCCAAAGGTGCGCGGACGAGGCGTTCAGGAACTCCTGCACGAGTCCGTGCGGGCTCTGTGTCGCGGCGCCGACGACGGCCCGCGTGCGTCGGTCTAGCGGAACTCGGCACCCGACGAGGTGGACTGGCGAGTTGCCCGTAAGGTGAGAGATCGGGAACGGGCGACCACCGGCCTCGGGCGAATGAGCGGCTGGAAGACGACCGTAGCCGAGTTCCTCAAACAGCGGCAGGAGCCAGCGCTCGCGCGTTGGCGTAGTGCCAGGATCGCCTTCTAGCAGTTCAGCTCTGGCGGCCTGCAGTGCCGCCCAGGCGGCGATGAGCCTGTTCCAGGAGCGCGTGATCGCCTCGCCGAAGCGATCTCCTGTGGAGAGGCCGTAGCTCGCTTCATCAAGGCCATCGAGCGCGCGATCACCGGCCGCGATCCGAGCCAAGAGCTCCGAGGGCAGGAGAGCACCCTCGGTCGTGACCGTCGGGAAGCTACCGGTCAAGGGGTTTGCGCGAGTCACGCAGCGCCCCCGGCCACGGGCAGGTATGCGTAGACGCCAAGCACGTCGACTGGAAGTTTGGGCATCACCTCGGTCTGAATCCCCGTGATGTGCGCCTCGGCGCGTATCCGGTCGTGGGCAGCACGGAGCGTCTCTGCGCGCTCCACGGCGAAGCGCTCGAGATGCGGGCGAAGGTCGTCCAGGCCCTCGATGACGGCGCGCACCGAGTCAGATGCGAGTGGCGCGGGAACGTTCCCCGTTGGCTCCACGTCAAGAAGCGCCATCGCCTCGTCGGGCGGCAGCCAGGTCGGGTTCTCCGGCGTGCCGGTGAACGCCACGATCCGGCTTTCTTCTGCCAGCTGGGTAGTTGGCCCGCCACCGGTACGACGAGTAGAGACGTCATAGCGTACCCGGAGGAGGAGGGCAACCGTCCGCGAAGTCACGCCTCGGGCGCGGATCGCCCCGGCGCGGCGCGCGATCGACGGCAGGAGTGGATCCAATGCTGTGTCGAGCACATGCGCCGCGAGCCCATCGACGATCGGATGCGTGCGCGTGAGGAGCACCTGACCAGCTGAGGTCGGCGACTCCGTGCGGGCGGTGAACCGACGACCGTCCGGGAGCCCGACGATGTCGCGGAACGATTGCGCGACACCGGTTAGCTCGGCCTCAAGAGTCCCGTCACGACGCGAGATCGCAGCGCCGTTGGCGGCGAGGACATCGCCTGCGAAGCGGCTTACGTCTACAGCGGAGCCGACTGCCTCGCGCGCGGCCGCCAGTTCCCGCCGCACCTCGTCAAGACCGATCGCCTCTTGCGCAAACACGGTCTGAGACCGGCGCTCCCGCTCGACCGCCGAGTCCCATTCCGCGTGGAGTGCGTCGCGTTCAGGCGCCAGAAGCTCCTCGAACAGCGCGAGTTGGTCGACGACGCCCGAGTCTGTGCGATTGCGCACGAGAAGGCCGTCGAGGATCGCCTCCAGCACCGCGTTCGAGTCGATCGGCACGGGCACGGAGATCCCGAGCGAACTGCGGATCCGCTCGTGCTTGCGAAGGAGAACGTCAAGCACGATGCCATCGATCGGGTTGTCGCGACCGTACAGCGTGACGACCCTGACGCTGGACTCCGGTTGGCCGTAGCGGTCGACACGCCCTTCGCGCTGCTCGTGGCGCGTCGGGTTCCAAGACAGGTCGTAGTGCACGACCGCGTCGAACCAGGCCTGGAGGTTGACGCCCTCCGACAGGCAGTCGGTCGCGACGAGTACACGCTTCGGAGATGCGGCCAGCGCCTGCACGCTGGCTTCACGTTCATCAGGGACAAGGCGTCCCGTGACGGCCACGACCTCGACGTCTGCGGGCAGCTTCTTGCGCAGCTCGTCGCGCACGTAGTCGGCCGTGGCGATGAAGCGGCAGAAGACTATTGGCCGGTGGCCTTCATCCACCAATGCCTTGACTATCCGAACGGCCTCCGCGAGCTTTCGGTCCGTGGGGCCAGCCAGAGCTTCGGCATCTTTGGCCAACGCGAGGAGGCGCCGACGAGCGGCATGTTCTGGCTCGTCGTCACCATCGGGCTCGGCACCGGGAGTCACGTCCGTGCCCTCGTCTGTCTCGTCGTCGACAAGGTCAAGGACACTGCGGCGACCGATTTCATCTGCCTCGGCAGCACTCAAGGCATCCGCCGTCTGGGCCCGCGTGCGGAATGTCGCCGCGGCGGCCGCCGGACTCGAGCCGATCGAGCGCAGGAGAGCTAGGGCACTCCACCAACGCACGCGCTGGCGCTGCTCATTCGCGCCCGGGGTCGCGACCGACTCGCGGGCGTAGGACAGAGCCCGCTCGAAGAAGCGCCGGTACTCCAGACTCAGCGTGTAGGTCTGCTCGGTTGAGAGCCGGTCCGGGAAAGGCGTATCCGCGCCCATGTAGTGTCGGATGTCAGCACGACGGCGCTGGACGAATTGCCGCGCAAGCCTGCGGCGCTCGGCTCGAAGCTCCTCGCGTGACAGGTCGTCAGGAAGCGTGGCGAAAGCGGGATCCAGGAAGCCGACCAGCGAGCGGAATGCCTCTTCCTTGCCTGAATGGGGCGTCGCGGTGACGAGGATGAGGTGGCGGCTCCGCTTGGCGGCCAGACCCGAAACAAGCCTGTAGCGCTGATGCCGGCCGCCACGTCGTGCTGATGCATCGGTGCATGTGTGGGCTTCGTCGACGATGACGAGATCCGGCGCCTTGAGTAGGAACTCTTCGCGGCGGCGGTCCGCCTTGATGTAGTCCGTCGAGACAACGACGATGGGGTGCCGGTCGAAAAGCGAGGCGCCGATCGGAAGGTCGCGCTCGAGGCGGGCCGCGGTGGCCGGGAGGACGAGTTCGGCTTCGAGGCTGAACTTGTCGGAGAGCTCTCTCTGCCACTGCTCGGCGAGGTGTGGCGGGCAGAGCACCGCGAGCCCGTGTGCGTCGCCTCGGTCCAGAAGTTCGCGCGCGATGAGGGCGGCCTCCACCGTCTTGCCGACACCAACATCATCGGCAACCAGCAGCCGAACCGGATCCATGCGCATGGCCATGAGCAGCGGTACGACCTGGTAAGGCCGCGGTTCCACCGCGAGGCTGCCGAAGCAGCGGAACGGCCCAGCGCTAGAACGGATCCGCAGCCGGAGCGCCTCGTGCAGTAGGCGGCAGGATCGGAAGTCACCGAGGTCGTTCGGATCGGGTGGCGCGAATGAGGCGGCCTCGACTGTCTCGAGCGGCAGGAAGATCCCCGTGATCTCCTCGTCGCTTCCCCCGAGCGGACGCACCATCAAGAGATCGGGCTCCGAGTTGGGAAGCACAACCCATTCGCGACCTCTCGCCCGGACTAGCGATCCGCTTGCGAAAGGGGCTTGTTCCACCGTCACCGGCCGGCGCCGAAGACGTCGCGCCAGCGAGCCAGGATGGCGTCCCACTCGTCCCGATCCGTGCCGAACGCAATCACGGCGTAGCCGGCGGCCTTCAACTTCTCGCGACTCACCTTGTCTCTACCGGCGACATCCGGATAGTCGTGGACGGGTCCATCGAGGTAGACGGCGGTCTGATCTGTCTCGTATACAAAGTCTGGTCGAGCGTGCGCCTCGGCCACGAGGCGCTGGCCGACCGTTGGGAGTTCGTAGCCGCGACCGTCGATGTACTGAAGCCAGTCGCGCTCAAGACTGGATCCGGCTCCGTTCATCAGCCTTGAGAGGTGTTCTGGCCGCGATACGGGCGCCGGCGACACTTCAACTGTGGATTGGGACAGGGCCAACAAAACATCGCGAACCGCGGTCCGGTCCAGGAGGCCGTGATCGCGCTGGTTCCCGTAGGACATGAGGCAGTCGTAGCAGGCCGCCTCGCAGTCTTCCTGCGCTCCAGGGGCGTGGTGCCGATCTTCGCCAGTCTCTGGATCGAAGTGGCAAACCTCGAGTGCCGCGCGGGCGAGCTGCGGGAGAGCCTCGGGCTCCGTCGCAATCCGGCGCAGAACGCCGGCACCACCCTCGGCGGCCTCATAGAGGAGGAGTAGGCGTCGATCCTTGTCGGACGGCAGTGGCTCCACGGCCAGTTCCGACTCTTCGAGCTGATAGACGACCTGGATAGCCATTCGAAGCGCGGCCGCCAAGGACGCCATGACCGGCGGGTCAAGTTGCTGCGCCGGCTCGACGAGCAGGATGTTCCGATGATCCTCGACGAACGGAACGACCAAGGACTTCGACGGTCCCGTGGGGTCCTCGGGGTCGTCCGCATCTTGCTCGTTTTTCGCCCAGTAGCCGTTCTCGGTGTCGAGCCAGAAGCCCAGACGGCTCTCTGGCTTGCGACGGCGCCAGCCAACGTTGATCCGCCAGATCGTGGCCGCCGACCCGTATGTGAGGCTGGCAAGGTCGTCCGCGCCGGCCAGCACACGAGCGGTGCGCGGCTGTGGTCTGCCGCCGTGCTCGGCGAAGCGGACCGCGGTTCTAAGCTCATAGCCCTGATGCTGGCGCTCTTCCTCATCTGAGTTGATGCGGTCACGGCGCTTCGTCATCACGTTCTGGAGACGGAGCAGCTGGGTCAGTGGCTCGCCAAGCGTCGCATTGCAGTGCTCGCACAGGTCGGGCCCGGGGCCGCCTTCGGGGACGGGATGCAGATAGCCGCAGGCTTCGCATTGCTTGGCGACCTGAAGCGGCAGGTCATTCGCATCAGTGCGCCCCACAGGCAGAAAGACGCGGTTGATTACGTAGCGGCTGCCCTCGTGATAGAGGATGCTCCGCGGCCCAAACTCGTTGATCGCGAGGAACCGAGGGCGCGATAGGAAGTCGTTGCGACCCGTCTGGCCGCGCCGCCCTGGGATGAAGGCGGACAGGGGCAGGCGCGGGAAGCTGTAGCCGGGCAGGAAGCCTTCTGACGCGAAGTATCTGTAGCTGTAGAAATCAGACTGGTATCGGTTCGAGTCGCCGTCGCCTCGGAGTAACAAGAGCTGCGCCTCGGCCTCGTTGCGCAGCCTGGTCGCGAGGAGGCGCTCATCCTTGGACCGTTGCGCGTCGGCGATGTTGCGAGTCTGGGCTTGTTGAGCCTCCAGCGCCGCTCGGTATAGCCCACGCCATCGCTCACACGCCTGCTCGAAGGCAAGGGGCGCTGCATCCAGTACCTGATCAAGCCAGGTTGGGCTCCACCAGTCCGTCTCTTCCAGGCCGGGCACCAGGGCGAGGAGGTTCCCGCCACGATCCCTGGCCCGTGTCTTGGCCATGGGCTTGTGGAGATTCGCCGTGAGCGACTCACGAACCGACAAGGTCGGAGTGTCACCGTCGACGTCGAGCACTTCCGCCATGGAAGTGCCAAGGCCGGCTCCGGTCTCGGCAAGCCAAACGGCGTGGATGTGAGCTCTGACAAGGTCTTCGTTGGCCAACTCGAGCCGCGGCGGACGGACCTGGCCCGCGACCATCAGGCCCGGGCGCCTGAAGAAGTACTGGTCGTGGGAGCTGCCCGAAGCGCAGTAGTTGAACACCAGGGCCGGCTGGCCACTCCGGCCGGCGCGCCCGGAGCGCTGGGCGTAGTTGGCCGGTGTTGGTGGGACGTTCCGCATGCTCACGACGTTGAGCTGAGCGATGTCCACCCCTAGTTCCATCGTCGGGGAGCAGAAGAGAACCTGCAGCCGCGCGTCTCGGAAGTCCGCTTCGCGGCGGATGCGTTCGTCGGCAGGAACCTGAGCGGTGTGCTCGTGAGCACGAATGCCCTGCCCATCGGCGGCCACCGTACGGTAGAAGTCCACGAAGAAAGGGTTGGTGCGCGAGCCTTCTGCTGAAGGCCGGGGAACCCTGATCTGGTCGTGGAATGGGTGCGTCCCATCGCCGGCGATCCACTGCATGGATGCGGCCGTCACCTGGTATCCCGGGACTGCGTCGGGCTCAGTTGGGGGGTCGGCAACGGTGACCAGGCCACCAACACGAAGGGCCTCGAGAAGGTCCGGGATGAGTTGTCGTGCGTCCTCCACGGTCACCCGCGCCGCAGCGTCCGGTAATGTGGCCGGCCGTCGGAGGAACTGCCCAAACCCGCCAAGCGCCGATATGTACAAGTTGCCGCCGTAATCGTGGGCGGCAGCCTTCTTCATCGAGCGCGGGTAGGCGATGGCGGCATGCTCCAGACGCTCCTGCTCGTCGATCGACCACGGCGCGAGGAGATGCTGAGAGGATCGGAGCTTCATGCCCTCCTGCCAGTCGGGGCGCAGGTAGTCGACGCGGACTGCGAGTGAGCGCCGCATGAAATCGAGAAGCGTTCGCCCGATCCGCGCTCGTTGCGCGGGAGTGGCTGCCGCAAGGAGGGGGTGCCGAGAAGCCCAGACGTCTTCTGCGGCCGCGACCTCGTCAAGGGACGAGTACCGGATCTCGAGCAATCCCGACTGCTCCAAGTTCGGCGCCGTGACGCGCCATCCTCTCTCGAGATCGCGATAGACGCGATACCCAAGGACATCGCGGAGGGCACGGTCCGTCTCCTCGCGCGCTGCAAAGCGAACACTCGGATCCAGCGCAAATAGAGCGACATCCAGGGCGAGCGACTCGGCCACGCGCGCGGCCAGCTCGTCGTGGCGGAGACCGTCTGGGCCGGCTGCGTGCGCAGCTCGGTAGAGGGCCGATCGAAGGAGCCCAACCTCTACGAAGTCGTTGAAGTGGCCGGCCTGGAGCGAGGCATCTTGTCGGTTGTCCGTGAAGCTCAGCAACTTGCGAGCGGACGGATCGAGCCCTTCCTCTCGCCTCAGGTTGCGGATCGCAGCCAGGCTTAGCAGGGACGTTGCGCTGGATCGGCCGCCGGCACCGAGGGTGGCCAGCTTGCCAAGGTCGCTCCTCTGACGGCTGGAATAGGCAACCCCGCAGCGAAGGCAGAAGGCGAACGATCCCGAAACGAAGTGCATCGTGACGCCGCCGCCGGCCGGGGCAACCGAACCGTCTTCGGCAACGATGCAACGCACCGGCAACGACGAGCGCTTGTCGTGCTTGATCCGGAACCCCTCCGGTGACTCCTCGAGCCACTCCTCAGGCACGCGCTCAAGGAGTTCAGCTCCTTCGTCGGGCCACGGCGCAGCAGCGTCCAGATACAGATACCCGACCTCAGACGTTTCGTCCTCGACCTTGTCGCGCAGTTCGCGCGGCTCGAAGCGACGGATTCCCTGGCCATCGGCTACGCGACGCACGACGTAGTACTCCTGCCCGCACTCGCGGCAGAACGCAAGCGGAAGCAGGACGCGCCCACGGTCGCCGGGGGCGAACCGCTGGCCCTGCGTCGTCGCCACGCGCCGCTCAGGTAGGTCGATCGAGGCGTAGAGGGTGTCGCCGCGGCTGAAGAACTGGTGTACGCGGAACGCAAACACGGGGAATCTAGTTTCCGGGTGAGCGATCCGGTATCCCGCCATAAGCGTCGCCTGGATGGCTGCCGCGCAGGCCGGCGCGTCGGAGCCAGTCAGGGCCGCGAGTTCGGCGGCCGCACCATCGTTACCAGTGATCCGCCGCGGAGTGGCCCGAACAAGTCGGCCGCTACCCGGCTCCACGGCGAGACCGAAAGTCGTCTCGATCCAACCCGCCAGCGGGTCGGCCACGAACGGCTCGAAGGTGGCGGGTGGTTGGGCTCCGCCGTCGATCCGCGTCCGAAGCATCGGCCCGAGTACGCCCAGATCTGGTTCCGGCTCGCGCGTGACACGGCGGAGCGTCTCCCCGATGACTGCCTCGGGAAGCACTCGGTCGCCGAAGATCGTGCCGGCTACTTGTGCGATCTGGGCCCGCTGTTCGGCGACAGTCCCTTCCCCGGCCAGCGTTGCTGACGTGCCGACGCACTGGAGCTCGTGTGCGTTGCACGCCTCGCGCACCCTTCGGGCCAGCAGCGCCACGTCGGCCCCCTGGCGGCCGCGATAGGTGTGGAGCTCGTCGAGCACAAGGAACCTAAGGCCCTGGGCGGCCTTCACCAAGTCGCGCTCATAGGGTCGCGTGAGGAGGAGTTCTAGCATCACGTAGTTGGTGAGGATGATGTCCGGCGGGTTCGCGATGATCTCTCGGCGTTCCTCGTCGGGATCCTGACCGGTGTATCGCCGGAAGGTGACCGGGCCGCGGTCGTCCGGGAAACCGTGGTTCAGGAACTTCTCCAGCTCACCGGCCTGACTATTGGCAAGAGCGTTCATCGGATAAACGACGATCGCTTTGATGCCCTTGCCCGGGCCAGCGCGCAGCACGTAGTCGACGATTGGAATGATGTACGCGAGGCTCTTGCCTGAGCCGGTGCCCGTGGTCAGGACGTAGTTGCCGCCATCGCGCGCAGTGCGGATGGCCTCCTCCTGGTGGCGATGCAATCGCAAAGGGAAACCAGGGCTTCCCGGCTGATCCTTGCCGGCCCGGAAGATGCGTCGGCAACCCTCGTGTAGGGTCCCGTCGGCAACAAGTTCATCGATGTGTTTGCCGGGCGCAAACGCAGGGTTCAGTTGGATGAGCGGGTCAGGCCAGAGGAGGCCGTTATCGAGCTCTTCGTTGACGATCGCGGCCAGGTGCTCGTCCCGCACGCGGATGAAGCTGCGCGTGTAGTCGGCATAGTCAGCGACGAGCTGGTCCCGTAGTCCGAAGACGTCCACGGCTGTGACGGCACCCCCGCTAAGGCCCATGCGCGCCGGCTATGTCGGCTGCCGCACCTGTGTCCCATTGTAAGAGCGGGGTCCCCCGGAAGTAGCGACTTCTCGCCGGCAAGACGTGTCGAAGCAGGCGCCAATCGTTGTTCCCAGCGTCGGGCGTCCCGGATCTCGGGCACTGGGTCCATTCGCATCGGCAACGCCGATTCCGAGCTACACTTCCGGCCATGGCAAGCGAGCTATTCACGATCGGCTACCAGGGCGCACGTATAGAACAGTTGATCGCTTCGCTCGCGATGGCCCAGGTCTCCGTTCTCGTCGACACCCGCGAAACGCCGATGTCACGGCGGGTTGAATTCCGGCCTCGGTCACTAGAGGCAGCGCTTGCGGATGCAGGTATCCGGTACCTGTCGGTGCGGGCCCTGGGCGCACCTAAGCAGCTACGACTGCTCGCGACGCAAGACTGGGACGTATTCGCCGACGGGTATCGAGAGCGGCTAACTCTCGGGCGGGAAGAGCTCGAGCGACTCCTGCCCCTCGTCACCGCTGAGCGTGTTTGCCTGCTCTGCTTCGAGGCCGACCCCGCTGCCTGCCACCGATCGTTGCTCGCCCATGAGATCGAGGGTCTCCTGGACGTAGAAGCCGTCCATCTGCGACCTGGGCGGGTAGATGAGACCGATGATCACGAATGTGCGCGGGTGAGTTGACACGGTTCCCACGACCAGATGCAGGTCCTTCTCGGTCGTGAACTCGCGCTCAAAGCGGTCGCGAACCCGCTCCTTCCAGTCGGCGGGATACTTCCTGGACCACTGGCGGAACGCCTCGCCGATCTCCCAGTCGAGTATCTGCAGCTTGTGGCCTCGACAGCGGTCATCGTCGCACTCGAACTCGTAACTGAACTTCCAAGGGATCTGTTCGAGCTCTCGTAGGTGCTCAAGGCCGGGCCCGTCCAGACCCATTCGCTGCTGCTTCAACGCGGCGCGCTGTGCCTCCGTCCACGGCGTCGCGGGCTCGATGACCAGCCGCGCGATTCGCTTCGGCCGAAACATGCCGAGGCTGACCCTGGCTTTGGACCGATTGGCGGCCTGGATATCGTCAAGAGACTTGGAAGCTGGCGGCATGATCGCAAAGCGCTTCTGCCAACGGCCGGCAGTATCGACGAACCTCTCGGGCGCGATCGACTTCTCGTCGATCCGGTAGCTCTCCGGGCGTGGGTCCTGGATCGCCTTTCGGACTCGACAGCGGATGATCTGGTACTTGGCAAAGCCTTTGTCGGCGAGCTGACGAAATCGGATGGGGTATAGCCGTACCCAACGGCAGGCATCAACGTCCACTCCCGCGCAGCAGACCGTCTCGACATAGGTCTTGCTCGGGTTCGGGTAGGTCTTTACGACGATCAGGATGCGGCGCTCCTGGTCCGCCGACGGCATGAGAGCATCCACGCTCCAACCGTACGCCTTCCGCAGGCTGCTCCGCTAGATCGTGGCGCTACCGAGGTTCGGCGGCGCGCGGAAAGGTGGGCACGCAGGTCTTGACATTGCCACTAAACCGTCGAGAAGTACGTCCGAGCCAGGCCGTCGCCTCTTGACGCGACGGCGGGTGCAAGGAGATCGACGTGAGGGTGCTGATCAAGTGGATGCCCGGCGAACCGGGATGCGTGTCGACCTCTACGCGAGATGAGGCAGGCCTTCGAGACCTGTTTGGCGGTGCTGAGGCCGCTCGGATCATCGAAGCCCTCCGACTCGCTGGCGGAGCCGTGACCCTGACGGTCAGCGGACACGACGCGGGCTACATGGAACGCGACCTGGTCGAGGCAGAGTTCGTGGAAGTCCGATAGTCGGCCGCAGGCGAGGGGCGCCGGCGCTCGTCCACCCGAAGTCGCTCGTAGGCATCGCACTTGACGTATCCGTCGCTCCGCCGACAAGGGCTGCACCCACAACCACTCGGAGGATCGGACAGGTGCCCACCGTACAACTGCAACCGCGCTTCGCCTTCCCCCGCTACGACGCACCATGCTGCGGCGCCAGCGCCGCGAGTCATGCGTTCGTCGTGACTCAGAAATGGCCGTGCTCGGCCGCATGTCGCTGCTGCGGCACCACGTTCGTCGAGGGGACGGTCATCCCCGGCGCCAATCTGGATTCCGACCAGGTTCGCCGGCGCGTCCGGGAGATCGCCCCATGGCTGTCCGACGAAGACGCATTCGTGGAGCCCTGGGCCTGCCGGTCTCGATTCGAAATCCGGGTCGTGGGCGACGAGGAGTTCACGTCCGTGTCGGAGTTCTTCTCCGAGGATCTCCCGGCACGTGGCGTGACTCCCGAGGAGGCAGCCCAATGACGCCGTTGCCGCCTCTCGGCGCCACTATCCATCGGGCGGCGCTGGTCGTGATCGTCACCGCAATGGCTATCGGATCATTGAGCCTCGCCGCGCTTGCGCTCGTCACCTGGCTGGGGCTCAATATCCCTCCGGCCAGCGTCGTCGTCTTGGTCATCATCGTGCTGGTCTGGGCGACTGTCTCCCAGCACTCGGCTGAGAACAAGGCCGCGGCGCCGCCGCCGCAGATGCTTCACCAGCAGATGCCGCGGGCCAAATGGGAGGATCTGCGGGCAGCCGCCGAACTGAAGAATCAGGGGTTGATCAGCCAAGACCAGTTCGACGCGCTGTTGGCATCTGTGGTTTCTGGGCCGCCTGTCCTGCCGCCGCGACGACGTTAGGTCGCACGGAAGGCAGACTCGTCAGGCGTCTCCATGTCAGTAGACCACGACTCGGTTCAGTATCTCTGGGATTGGGACGCCGACCGCGAGCGGATGGCTCGACAGGATGGTCACGAGTGACATGAGCGACAGGTATGCCCCGGTCCGCACGCGGACCATCGAGCAGGTTCTGCTCGGCGACGAGCACTTTGAGGTCAGCGATCGCCCGGCGATCACATACGACTTCCGCTCGGCCACCGACGGGTCGCGCGACAAACTCGCCCGTGCGATCGCCGCAGACCCGTCTGTCGAGTGGCCGGTCATCGAGACGGCCTAACGCCGCTCGGGGACCTCACTGGGGATCGGCGTCTGACTGCGACTTGCGACCACGCGGTGACGCTGGCTCGATCGTGATCGGGGCGGGTGCGATCAGGAGGCGCAGGCCAGTGCGGTCCGCGGGCCGGGCCGGGTTGCGGTATTCCCAGAGGACGAGGCCCGCCGTGTAGCCGCCGCGGCGACGGCACCAGGACGCGATCTCGCGCGTCAGGTAGCCAGCGTGGAGGCGACCGTCGGCGCTGCGGACGGCGATCGCCTTGGGGTCCTGCTCGTTCTCCGGCTCAGACACGAGAAGTACCGGTTGCTCGACGGCAAAGGCCGGCGCATCGTGGTCGGCGTGGTGGGTGGTGCCGACGACCTCGACGAACCGGGCACCGACGGCTTCCAGGTCGTCGCCGACCTCGCCAAAGGGGAGCCAGATCGACATCTTGTCTTTGAGCCGGATGCCGCGGCTCTCGATGGTGCCGTCGCCAAAGGCTTCCCAGGGGCAGCGGCTGGCGCGAGCCGTGGCGTCGCCGACGCGGACGATGACGGTCTCCTTGGGCGGCGGGATCGAGGCGGCCCAGGCGTCGTGCTCTGCCTTACCCTCGGGCGTGTCGCGACGAGCCATTACCTGCTTGCGCGGGAAGGCGAAGGAAGCGTCGTAGGCGTCGGCGAACAGCGGATCGCGGGGCGTCGGGAGGCGCACCTCGGCGACGAGCGCCGATCCGCTGCGGGAACCGCCCTCGGCGATGCTGACCTCCGGACGGACGACATCGGTCCAGGTGATGAGCCGCCAGCCGCGCGCCTCGTGGTCGAGAACGATTGGCGCAAAGCGCGCGGCGATCGCCGCCGGGAGCCGCCCGAGGCAGGTCTCGCCGGAGTAGACCGAGACAGCATTGCCCTCGATCCGCAGGTCGGTCGGGACCAGTTCCTTGCCCTTGGGGCCAGCCGCGGCGAAGAGGGCTTCCGGATCCGAGCCGTTGAGCCGGACCACGCTGTTGGTGGTCCTGGTCTTCCCGTTGAGGACGACGATCCCGTCGGGCACCTGGAACCGATGGCGCTCAGGCACGCCGGTCGTTGGGATCGTCGCCGACGGTGCGTTGGGGTGCGGTGCCGGTCGCGACGATCCGAACAGACGCCGCAGGAATCCCATCGTCATAGCCTCGCGGATCGGTCGGGACCATCGCACCAGTCGTCAGCGGCAGGAGTCCCCACGCGGACATCCTACACGCGGCGGCAGCGCGCTATGCGTTGCCCACCACCCGACTCGCCTCATCTCGGAGCGGACCAGAACCTCATCGTCCAGAGGCTACTTTCGTGCGGCTCACCGGGCCAATCCACGCTCGCGCGAATTTGTCGATTTCACACACTCGTTCGGCCACGCGCGTGGCTGTCAAGGCCCTGACCTACCGGCGAACACGCTCCCTTCCGACCCGCGTGACGATTGCGTCTGGCTTGACCCCTCCCGCCGCAGAGGGCCACGGCAGGCGACGCTGTGGGGCTTCGCTTGACACAAACCGGGATCGGGCGAGAGGGGAAGGGCAAGTGCCGAGTGCAAGAGGAAGTTCTTCCGCTTCCCCTCCCGCTTCCCCTACCACTTGCGCCGCGGCACGTGCCATGGGCGGCCGGCGTCGACGGCTACGAACGCCCATTCGGTGAACAGATGGCACAACTCACCCTTCCCGTCAGCGGACACATCGTCAGCGTCGAGGTGCCCGAAGCACTTCGGACGACGATCGCCCGGGACATCGTGATCCAGGCCGCATTCATGCGGCGGACGGGCCGACCGATCATCTCGCCCAGGGGTCTCGCTCGGTCGCTTGTCCAGAAGGCGGTCCTCGCCAGCGCCGACCCGCACCAGAAGCAGCTCCGCCTGGCCAAGCTCCAAGAGCAGACCGAAACCGCGGAGGACATGTGCACCGACAGCCAGGATGTCGAGCCGCGCGATCTGTGCGGTCGCCTGTTACTGGGGCGGCTGGAAGATGGGTCTCGGATCACAGGAGCGCGGTGGGAGAGGCTGGCCGCGGCCGCCTGGCATCTCGCCGGCCACAGTCACGGCGAGGGCGGAGGGCCCGACGAGTCGTGCGCCATTTGCGCTCCGGTCTTCCGCTTCGATCTGGATGGATTCCTATCGGCCACGGGCGCGTCCGAGGTCCTGTTCCGCATGATCCATCTCGAACTGCTTCGCGCCCGGGCGGTGCCTCCCTACGCCCCGCGGCCGGCTGTTCAACGCTTCCGAAGGGTGATCCCAGATCTCTGACGCGTAAGCGCTGTCCATCGCGGCCGCCCAGGTCGCGACCAGTCCTAACCAGCCGCAACTCCACCAGTCCGACCAATCTTCGGAATCGTCCTGACGTTTCGTCCGCTGCCTGTGTAGTAAGAGGTAGAGGCTGGTAACAGGCAGCGGATGGTCCGCCACCGAGAGAGCTGGCCTTGGACAGGGAGTCGCGATGGCCGGCTACGAGCAGTCAATCACTTGGAGTCTCCTCCGCCCGCATCTGCTGCAAGTCGGGTGCCCGACCTCAGATCCGACCGGGATCGGGCCCAACGCCTTGTGCTGGGATCTGGACCCCGCCACCCGGCGCGTGGCAATCGGGTGGGAGGCACCCGGGCTTGTCCGCCTTGGGCGAGGCTTCGCCATGAATGCGGACATCGAAACGAGATGGGTCGCCTATGAGCTGGACGCTGGGCCGACAAATCGCGACATCCACATCTGCGACCCCAGTGTGCTGGTTCTGGAGGCGGATTTCGGGCCTGACCTCTGGCGTCTGCGCGCAACTCTCCTGGAATCGAGGGAGGCGACCCTCGCGGCGATGGAGGGGTGGAATGACGGTTGTCGCGCCATCGGTCTATGGAATCCGTTCGTGGTCGACTTCTGCGGCCGCATTGCGGCATGACGAGGACGCGCGAGGGGCGACTCGGTGGCATTTGACCCGGCGACCATTCTGCCGATTCCTTACTCGGGTCGCGGACGGCTGAACCGACAAACCTCGACGCCACGGGTGGCGCATCAGATCGTTGGGGTATCTCGATGGGCTTTGACTTGTACCTGGTTGGACCGAGCGAAGGGTTCTTCGCAGGCAAGAAGGACCGGCCAGAAGGGGCCCACATCGGGTTGGGCGCGACGCGTCTGGGATGGTGCACCGATGCAATGGCCGATCTCGGAATGCTCAATGGGACGCTGCCACCGGATGAACCCGCCGAGGAGACATTCGCCATTCCTCAGAAGAGCATCGAGCACAATGGGCAGCGCGGGCAGGAGGATGACGAAGGCTCTCCCGAGTACGCGGCCTACCAGGCTGCCGTCGACAGGTGGCTAGCCTACGATCCGGCAGCGCCGGGCATTGCGCACCTGAAGCTCGTCTCGAATGACGGGTTCCAGGTGCGCCGGATGAATGCGCCTCGGCACTGGCCATCTGGGATGCCCTCGACACCCTCGCGAAATTCGCGGTCCGGGAACGCGTTCATCTGGACGAAGAGACCGAGTACGGTCCTAGCCCGACAGGTGCCGAGCAAGGAGCGACCGCCGGCGTCGGGCCGGACGGATCATATGTTCCCGACCAGAAAGCTTATGGGACAGCTGGATCGATTGGCTTCGCCGCGCTCAAGACGCCGGCGGCTTCTGGGTCTACTAGGTTCGTCTGCGAGTCAGGGGGCATCTCCCCGATCTGGTCACGCGCCGCCCGGCTGTGTTGCCGACCGCCGGCGCTGCTGCTGAAGAGAAACTCCGCTCGCGTTCAGTCGCCAGCGCGCAAGTTGCTCCGAGACCCCGTACTCCACCGCGATTGACGCGGCTCCCATCCCTCGCGATTGGGCCGCTACAAGCAGCGGTCGAGGCAGCAACAGCGCCGCCCCTAGATGATCTGCTTCCTCCTCCTGGGTTGTGTCGCACGTGACGAACACGAGCCCCGCGATACGCTCCAGACGACGAGTCTCGTGGCGAAGCAATAGATGACTCAACTCGTGCATGGCGTCGCTACGCTGCCGACCGGGACTGTTGAGGGGATTGACGACAACCACATTGCCGCTCGGACTCGGCAACGTACAGGCGCTGAAACAGCCTGGCTGGAGCCGGTCGAGTTCTTCCAGAGCGGCGCGAGGCACAAGCTCGTCCGCGAGACGATAGCCAACGCCCAAGTGGGCCGCGAGGCTCTCAGGTGGGAGCGGGTCGATGGGCTGCAGGCCGAGTTCGCGGCGCACAGCGACGGCAGTACGTTCCGACTCGGCCTTGAAGCCCCGGCGAAGCATTACAGCGCCTCGTCTTGTAGACGGCGATACATGCGCCCGAGAAGGTCTTCGAGCCGACCCGCAGCATCGGGAGTAAACGTCTTTGCTGCTCGAAGGTGCACCGGGATCGTCTGGGGCGTTTGAGAGAGGCCTTCGTACAGGTCCTTGACGATCCTTGAGATCCGGTCGGCGGCCTCCGTCGTTAGCAGCGGATCGGTGCGCAGATGGCTCGCTATGACTTCAAGAGTCGAGGGCTGGCTAGCCGCTGTCTCGCCTTCCTCGACATCGCCGAGCCAGCGACTTATGCGCTGGAAGTTCTCTAGGTCTGGAAGATGGCCCCTTTCCACGCGGCCGAGGGTGTTGAAGGAGATGCCGATTTCGGCGCTGGCCGCTCGCAAGCTGAGTCCTTGCTTATCGCGGCGGTCGCGAACTCTCTGGCCAAGGTCTGATAGGCGCGCAGTACCACTCGTTGCGCGCTGATACATAGGTGCTATACTCCTCCCTGTCAGTGCGGACCGTACTCCGGTGGCGCACTGATGATACTCAGAACGGCCGGTTCCGTCACGCTGGCCCAAGCAGGAGGTACGTTCCGTGGAGATCTTCCTGGTGATTGGCCGCGAGACCCGGCTGATTGTTGTGGACGAGGGGGACCTGGTCGAGGTTCTCCTCGAAGGGTGCGAGCCTGATGCAGAGGTCTGGCTCGAGGAAACTGACGAACCGCTCGGCCGCAAGATCACGGTAGTCGAAGCTGGCATCAAGCATCGAGGCAAGGTGCATGTTTCGCGCTGTCGCCACATCGAGGTGGCGGTCCGGTACAACGGCGAAGACAAGCGGCGGTCTTTCAGGCCGGCGACCCCAATCGCCCGCGTCTACCAATGGGCCGCAGGCCCTGAAGGCTTCGACCTGCCGGCGGCCGAGCGCCCCAAGCACACCCTGCTGATTGGCGAGGTCGAACCCGACCCGGGCGACCATGTGGGCTCGTTCGCGGTCGACTGCGCTGTTCTGTTCAGCCTCGTGCCGAAGCAGCGTTTCGAGGGGTGAGCGAGCAAATCCAGGCCCCGGACGAACGGATCTTCCGTGTGCATGTGGCAGGGGCCGCATTCCAGATTGGCGTCGAGGCGGGCCGCTGGCGGCTCGTCTCGACCGCCTGGCCATACGCGCTCATCGCGATAGGCGCCGCAGTTCGCTCAAACGGGCCGGAAGAGTTCTATCTGCGCTTCGAGTTGACCAACTACCCGGCCGACGCACCGACGGCGACACCCGTCGAAGCGCCGACGGACACACCTTGGGACCCAGCCGCCTGCGCCTTGCTGCCGGCGGAGCGGCGCCCCAAGGGCCAGCGCGTCGGCATGGCTTTCCGGACTAACTGGGAGGACGGCCGGACGCTCTACATTCCGTGTGATCGGATCGCAATTCCTGGGCATGAGGGCTGGACAATCCAGGGTCGGGCGTGGGCCTGGGATCCCTCCAAAGACATCACGCTATACCTCCGGCTGGTCCATCAGATGCTGAACGATGAGGACTACGAAGGTGTATAGCGCCGCGGCCGACCTCTCTCCCCTGTTCGTGTTTGAGCCTGGCGTCTGGCGATCGCTGCTCGCAGAGCTGCGCCGACGCAGCGACGGACGTCGAGAGAGTGGTGCGTTCCTTCTGGCCGCTCGCCATGTCGATCGGGTCAAGATCACTCAGGTCGCCTACTACGACGACCTCGACGCGACCGCTCTTCGCGGGGGCTTGAGGCTGGGCGCCGCCGCATTCGTTCGTCTTTGGGATCTCTGCGATCGCGAAGGGATGCACGTCGCAGGCGATATCCACACTCATCCGTGGGCGATCGTGAGCCAGAGTGGAATCGACCGCGCCAACCCGATGGTGGCGCGCGTCGGACATGTTGCTCTGATCCTGCCCAATTACGCGAAGGAACTCGTGGGAGCTGCGTCCATCGGCGTCCACCTCTACGGGGGCGCGACGGGCTGGCAATCGTGGTTTGGCGCCGACTCCGCGAGGCTTGTCGAAACGGGGAATGTCAGATGACGATGCCCGAATCCGAGTCGCTGCATCGGACCCTCAAAATCGAGATGGACGATGGGCGCGCGACAACCTACGAGGAGGCGGACTCGCTGACGCGCACGTACCGCCTCCAGGTCGCCGTTGGGGCAGACGTTGACTCGAGTCCCACCCGACAAGCAATGTTGCTGACTGCTGTCAATGCGGGCGTCCGCGCGTTTCGTGGCGGCGTTGTGGTTTGCACAGGCCAAGACCCGGTGCTAACAACGCCGTGGGCCGAGGGCAAGCGTCTCAGTGCGGCGGTCAAGGCCCTTGGCGCCTCCGTAGCGACACATCCCAGTGAGGGCTCACCGACCATCGTAATCGGTCGCGAGACGTCCCGGGTCGGCACGGTCGTCCTGCACCCCACCTGGGCCGGTTGGTCTGGCGGGGTTGTTGAAGAAACAGAGAGACGGCTTCGAGAGTCCCCTGAGTTCCCGCTCGCCGGAATCCTTGCTGGCGCCTTGGCGGTGTCGGAAGCGTTCCAGTTCGTTCGGGGCAACCAAGAGGCTGGCCGGCGCGACGTTGGATTGTCGCTGTGGCGCCCTGACCTGGACTGGCGTAACGAGGAAGCTTACGGAGGGCCCTGCGAATACCTGCCGGCGCAGTGGTGGCTCCTCGGTCTCGGGCATCTGGGACAGGCATACGCATGGGCGATCGCAAGCCTTCCATTCGCAGATCGGAGCCGTGTCCATTTCGTCCTGCAAGACATCGACTACGTTGTGGAGGCGAACGCAAGCACCGGATTGCTCGTGCCCGCGGCGCACCCTAGGGAGCGCAAGACGCGCATGGTCGCGCGACGTCTGGAGGCACTGGGGGTCCGAACTGCGATCGTAGAGAGGCGGTTTGACAGCGATACCCGTCGACGACCCGAAGAGCCTGGCCTCGCTCTGGCGGGCTTCGATGACCCGGCACCACGACGAGCGCTGGAACTGGCCGGCTTCGATAGGATCGTGGACGTGGGGCTTGGCTCAGGCCCACGCCAGTTCCTGGACATCTTGGTCCACTCTTTCCCTGCATCGCATAGGGCCGAAACGGCGTGGCCAGAACATCGATCCCAGGCGAATGTTGGCTTCGTCGACCGACCTGCCTATCAGCATCTGATCGAGACACAGGCCGAACTGGAAGGGGTCTCTCGTGAAGCTGCCAGCTGCGGGGTGACCGAGCTGGCAGGAAGGACGGCCGGAGCCGCCTTCGTAGGCGCCGCGGCGGCCACGCTAGCTATCGCGGAACCACTTCGTATCCTCAATGGCGGCGCGTCGTTCGAGCTGATTAGCGCTCCCCTTCAGGGCCTAGACCACCGGCAGGCAGTTCTCAATCCAACACCGGTCCACCCGCTCGCTGCCTTCTTGCGCTCAGTTGTTGAATAGGGTCGGACGCGGCCGGCTCGGCCCAGGAGCGTGCCCTGCCGTCGCGCTCAGACCAGTCTCCTGTGGTGGGGAGTTGACAGGGTCATAGACACGGGGATCGACGGAGTCTGGTTTCACGCCTTGACAGCCGTCGCGTTTCACCGAGGGTCCGGCCATGACGCCACGACCCGTGCGATCCCTCACTCCGGGTGAAGTCCTTGCGCTGCTTGATGCAGCCGGCAACACGCGTGAGGGTGTTCGAGACCGCGCGATCGTCGCGCTATTGGTCGACGTTGGACCAACCCGCGGGGAAGTCGGTCGCCTGGTGCGCGGCGACTATGACCCTGACCGTGGTGTGATCTCGATTGGCTCTGGCGAGGATGTCCGCCGAATGCCTCTGGGGCGGGCATCTACTGCCGCCCTAGGGGCCGTGACGAACGTCGGCGGCCACCCACTGTCTCCGCTCCTGCGGAGCCGAAGCGGCGAGCCCGTGACCGACCGTGCCGTGCACGAGTTGCTGAGTCGGCTCAGTGCCGCCGGGGATCTCGGTTTCATCGCAACCTGCCGCCACACGCGAAGGACCTGGTTGCACTGGGTTCTGGAATCATTGCCCGGCCCTGTCGTTGCGCGACTGGCCAACCACCATCCCGCACGAATGAGGCGAGCCACCCCAGAGCAGGCGCTCGCGGCGTCGCTCGACGTCGGGCGAATCTCGCCGCTTGACCGGCTGTTGGCGGACCCGACGCTGCGGGAGATGTCACGCCACGCGGCGTGACACTCGTGAGTTGGTTGAGGTCTTCGAGATCGCTGTCGCGACCGCCGAACCGAGCGTCTCCAAGGATGGCTTCGCATACCGGCGGGTCGTCTTGATGTCCGCATGACCAAGGATCTGCTGGATGGTTGCCAGGTCTACGCCATTGTTGGCCAGCATCGTCGCCATGCCATGGCGAAGACGGTGGCCGCCGAAGCTGATGCGCGTTCCACCTCCGGCGCGGTGGCGGCGAGTCAACATCTGGAGGATGCCGTTGGGCGTGAGGCCGGCACCATCGCCTGGCTCCGCCCCGCGAGCAAGGAAGACCCAGCCAGGATCGAGCCCAGCCTCCATTTCGTACCCACGCACGGGGTAGCGGCGGAGCAAGCGCTTACGCCCTCGATGGAGAAAGCGCATGAGTTCGACCTTTGCCTGGGGAATCAGCGGGACCTCCAGGGTCTTGTTTCCCTTGCCTCGGTGCAAGGTGATGAGGTTGCGCGTGAGATCCACGTCTTCGACTCGCAGGCGACCCAAGGCCCCAGCGCGTGCGCCTGTGTTCCACATCAGCCAAGCGAGCGCCCGATCGCGCATGTCGAGGGGCGTGCTTCCTTGGATTCCCTTGAGGATCGTATCGAAGTCGCCAACGCTGGCACTCTTTGTCGGAGTCTCTTCCGAAGGGAGCAACGGGTGTTGGAGGCGGGCCCGGCCGCGGCGACGGAACGGGTCGTCGGCCAGGATGCCCTCACTCGACAGGTAGCTGCACAGCGTGCGAAGGGGCGACAGGTAGGAGTGGACCGTGTTGCGAGAGAGCGTCCGGCCGTCTGCTGCGCGCGCCTTCTTGACCGACCCAGCATCGCCTCGCCATACGCCGTGCACGGCCGGTTGGTGGAGAAGGTCGTCGACATACTGGACGAGTGCCGCGAAGCTGAGGGATTCCGTCGTCTGAGGGCGCTTCGTGCGGGCGAGCCACGCAAGGAAACGCCCGAAATCGGCCTCGTGCTTATTCTTTGTCGCTTCGCTCCAGATGGTTGCGCTGGCCGCCTTGAACTCGTCGATGAGGGGCGCCAGATCCTCGTGCCGGAGTTCACCGGGCTCCATGGTTCGAGCCATGATCGCGGGGCCTCCCGACCCCTGCCCGGCGGGAGACTCCCGGTCACCAACGTGGCGAATTCCGGACCCCGAGCGCGGTCCGAGACATCGAAATCGGTCTGGCTAAATGTCGCCGTGAGAGTGGAGACCCTGAAGGCTGAATGTCTCGACCGATTCGATCATCTCGACTCGGGGACCCTCGGCGAGACGAAACACTCGTCAAGACTCGTGAAACCGCCACTATCCGCACCAGACCGCACCAAAAAGGGGGCGAAATGGGGGAATTGGAGCGGGAGACGGGTCTCGAACCCGCGACATTCAGCTTGGAAGGCTGACGCTCTACCGACTGAGCTACTCCCGCTCGATGGCGTCGGCGCCGTATTTCGAGCGTACCATGCACGGCCCTCGTCCGCCTCAACGGCGAACGATGCCCCTACCAGATGCCGTTGACCACCAATCGAGCGCCCCATGCCCGCAAGACTCCAGGAGTCTCGTTGCGGACCTGCCCCCAGCCGTGCGTCCACGGCGAGCCGACGTTGAGGTAGCCGATTCCGTTTGCCTTGAGGACTTTCTCGAAGTTGTAAGCGTGCGAGGCATAGAACTCCTGCTTCGGGCAGGCACCGAGTACCTGGCTTTGGCAGGCGATGACAACGAAGTACAGAGTGGCGCGGTACACGTCCGGAGTCTGGTTGGCCAGCACGACCGGCGAGTGTGATTGGATGCCCGCAACGTCTCCGAACGGTTTCCCGCCAGTGGGGCCTGAAGCGCCGGCCGTGAAGTATCCCGAGAAGGAGATGGAGATGCTGAAGACGTCCGGGTGGCGAAGGGTCAGCATCGGCGCGCAGAAGCCACCGGCCGACATGCCCATGATGCCCCGGGCCCGCGAGTCCGCGATGGTTCTCCAACCATTGTCGACAAACTCAACGACTGTGTGCGAAATGTACGTTTCGAACCATTGGCTGCCGTCGTACATGTCGGCGCACTGCGTGTCGCCATACGGCGAACCGAGGGAGTCAATAAACACGACGATGGTGGCGGGCATCTCACCCGAGTCGATCATGGTATCCAGCGTGGACACCACGCTCGTGCCCTTGCCCCAGAGCGCCAATCCAGTGGGTGCCTCATACAGCACCGGGTATCGCCGATCGCCGGAGGTCTCGTAACCCGGCGGGGTGTAGATGTCTATCTCGGAGGTCGACTTTGTCCCGCCCGTCCACGGCGCAGGTAGATCGGTCTTGATCACCTGCCCGACGCCCGTCGGTTTCCAGGCCAGCCACGGCTTGGTGCCCGGTGCTGCGGTGATGAAGGGGCTCGGCGTTGGCGCCGACGTTTCGGCGGCAATAGAGGGCGCAGGGCTGGGCGTTGGGCTGGGGGTTGCGGAGGCCTCGGCGATCGGACTGATGTCTGGAAACGAGACACCGGGCACAAGGCCGGGACCATGGTCGCCGTTGAGCATCAGGGCATCTGGAGACACGTTGACCATGTCGCCGAAGGCGGGAACCGTGGTCGCGAGCAAGATCGCAACCAGAAGCACCGCAGCCGGCCCTCGAGAGAGTCGCCGGCTGGGTCGGCGAGCCTTCACCATCTCGCGTGCGGCGACGCCCGAACTGATCAGCCCAGGCCGAACCGAGGCTCCCAGGGTCGCCCCAATCCAGCCCGAGATGACGCCAATCGTGACCAGAGTGACGATCGTCAGGATCCAACCTCTTAGGTCGAAGCTGCCCGTAAGGCCCGTGGAGCCGACGGCGTTCTGAGTCTCGAACACGAACGTCTCGGCGAAGAGGGCGAATATCGAGAGCGCGCCGAGCATCGTCGCGAAGCCGATCCGGTTGACGACCAGCGTCACCGCGGCTGCCGCAGTCCCTCC
>Ga0209638_1000353_pt1 | contig 30422 bp, 30 predicted proteins | sample BarGraNGADG00211_FD_184490 | JGI IMG/M metagenome (GOLD analysis project Ga0209638, IMG submission 184490) | Arctic peat soil microbial communities from Barrow, Alaska - Barrow Graham LP Ref core NGADG0002-211 (SPAdes) (version 2) | ecosystem: Environmental > Terrestrial > Soil > Wetlands > Peat...
GGTGGTGGGGTGTTGTTGTTTTTTCGCTCCCTTGCGTCTCGACTTATCTTGCTTTTTCTTGGCGCCTTGACTTCCCACTTCATCTGTGCACGCTTTGTTCGGCGGCTTTTATTGATTGTCATCAGATTTTTTCAAAAAAAACTTTATCGGGTGGCTTTCATCAAGAAGATATACAAACGAACTCTGAAAGGTTGGTATCCTATCAATGCCGCAAGCGCAGAAAAGGACACCATCGAGTGTTTCGCCTAACTCGGGCTTGGGAACAGGTCTTAATGCTTTAGCCATTTGCCAATCTTTTCCAAGTAAGAAATTTACCATAAGCAGATTTGGATGACTTCGCGGAAGGTCGTTGGCCGAAGCTTTTCCATTAATAATTTCCTGGAGCGCGACTTTCAAGAACAACTCTGGATCGCCGGTAGAACACACCATTTGTTTTAACTCAACGTCCTGATTTGGCGCATCTAGGTTTTCTAGATATGCGTAAAAGTTTTTTGCCGTTGATGGAATGGGTAACATAATGGGAGATTGTTGTTGAGCTTCCTGTATTTTGCGGGGCAAGAATGATGGATCAAGATAGGGTTCGAATAACTCACTTAGAAATGTCCCAATTTCCTTGTCTTTTGGTAAATAGAACTGCAAAAATGGCGCGTGCTCTGTAATGATTTGCGAGTCAATGCATCGGAATACTTCGCCAATAAACTCCTCGAGGGCAAAGGACTTCCGATAAGTAGTACATTCAACAAATAAAATCGTTGAGTCTACCGATACTTGAATATCGGGACCTGCCTTTTTCCATTCCGTCTTTAACCCAAGATTATCGGCGAAGAATACAGCAGTCTGTAATTCCCAAACGAAACCCCAAAAATCATCAAACTTGCATCCTCTTGGAACATGGCCTCCATTATCCCATCCTGGTAAATCCATGCTAATCCCTAACAGTTTATCGAAAAATTCAAACCAGTCTTCGTTTTTCCACGTTCCAAGTCTCCAACCCAAGTAGTGACAATAGAACGGGGCTCTATCTGAGCAGTTCTGTAATTCCGCCAGCGGAAAAATTGCAGCAATGTTTTTATAGCGGTCAAGGCGCTCCCGCGCTCTTTCCCAATTGAGATATTGTTTTACGAAGATTAAGTGAGCGGGTTCTTTCATTGTGCTACTCATTAGCCGCCTAACTATTGGTTAGGCTGCCAGCCTAATTACTTTTGGGCTTCATTCCTGCCGTCTAATCTCCTAAATTAATATGGGCGATTAGGCTGCAAGAACGAGAAAAGGGAAAAAATTCCCCCACCACACCAATAGTATAGCAATATTCCCCCAAAAGGAAAGTGTTTTATGGCAGAGAAAAAATTATTCAATCAGGTTGCCGATGCCCTGCGCGTCAAACACTACTCCTATCGCACAGAACAGACCTACGTGGATTGGATTCGCCGTTATATTCTGTTTCATAACAAACGTCATCCAAGCGAGATGGGCGAAACCGAAGTGCAGGCATTCATTATATATCTGGCCACCGAACGCAATCTTTCGGCCTCCTCCCAAAATCAGGCCCTCAGTGCCATTCTCTTCCTTTACCGTCACATTCTCCAGCGCGAACTTGCCTTCCCGCCCGAAATCATTCGTGCCAAGAAAGCCGGCCACTTGCCCACCGTCCTCAGTAACAGGAAGCACTGGCGGTCATCGGCAATATGCAGGGTACAACCAAACTTATGGCCCAACTTCTCTACGGCAGTGGCCTGCGGCTCATGGAATGTCTGCGCCTGCGCGTCAAGGATATTGATTTCGATAATCACCAATTGATCGTCCGCGACGGAAAAGGCGAAAATGACCGTGTCACCGTGCTCCCCGATGCCCTGGTAGCCCCTCTCAAGAATCACCTGCAAAGGGTCAGGGGTGTTCACCAAAAAGACCTCGACGATGGCTATGGCGAAGTATCCCTGCCTTACGCCCTGGACAGAAAATACCCCAATGCCCCCAAAGAATTCGCCTGGCAATATGTTTTCCCAGCCTCCGTCCGTTCCACGGACCCGATTTCAAACCGGATCAAACGGCATCATCTCGACGAAAGTGTATTGCAGCGCGCCGTCCGGGAAGCCGCGCGGCTTGCAAAGATTGATAAACCGGTCAGCCCGCATACCTTCCGGCATTCCTTTGCCACCCATCTATTGCAGAACGGTTACGACATCCGCACCGGACGGGAATTGGCTGGGCACAAAGATGTAAAAACCACCATGATCTATACTCATGTCCTTCAGCGCGGCGCGGGGGCGGTCAAAAGCCCGCTGGATGATTAAGTAGGATTACCCCTGATCGTCAACAACGTAGAATAGCTTGCAGCACATTCAGAATCCTGCACTGACACCCTCTCACCTTTGTATTATCCGTATATAAGGTATCCCCTTGGGGGCACTAATATATACGGGCATTTGCAAACCTATCACTATTGAATGGAAGTGAGGACTGTGACAAGCGTCCGGTTTGTTTTTAATCCTAAAACTAACAACCCGCGCGGCAACAGCCACTGATCAAACCCCGCTTTATTAGCGGACGTTTTTGATTCTTTGATTCCCGCACCCCCCAGTTACTTCCATAGTTACCCCCAGAACCTTGACAACCAAATAGCACACCCACCCGGCGGCTCACGAGCCGACTTGAAAAGACCGATCGAGGGAAACGCAATGTCTTTGCATTGTCTCAAGAGTTTTTTGGAATAGCGCAAAACAAAATAAAAAGAGCAGCGGCCTGAGGGGGGCAGGTCAGTTTAGCCCGTGAATTTTTTAAAACGTCCCGAAAATTCAAAATCTTCGGGACGTTTTAAATGCTACATTGAAAAGGTTATGTTATGCCGAATGGTTTCCCGCCTACTTACATACCAGCGGCACGGACGTGACACACTGAGAGCCGCCGCAATCCCCGCCCGTACTGACATACAGGGGTGGCATCCCGGCTTCGGCGGAGCACTTGGCCGATAGCTGCGCCCAGTAGCTGGACTCATCCGTGTTGCCCAGCAGGCTGGCCATATCGCCTGCGAACGCCGCCAGCACCAGCAGGTGGTTGGCCGAGGCGCTGTCAAGCGCATTCCCACTCGTGTTATTGACGCAGCTGTCGCACGTGATCCGTGCGCATTCGGTCAGCCGGGCCAGCAGACTGGTGGCATCCTTCTGGATCTGCGTCTGGTAGAAGTCGCCCTGGTTGGTCATCTGTACCTTGGCCTGCCAGGCGTTGAATTGGTAAGCCGCCACGTCCACCCGGTTGCACGGCACATCGGCCAAGTTCGACAGGTACGGCTTGACCAACCTGTTGTACGACTTCCCGAGCTGGAGCTGGACCTTGGTCGGCAGGGGGGCCAGTGACTCATCGAACAGGATCGGGGTCAGTGGGGCCAGTTCTTCTTCATCCTGGCTGGCGGGACTCACAGGCGGGTGCCCGAGCTGGGTCTGGATCTCCTGCGCGGTGGCCTGGGCCACCCCGTAAATGCTGAAATGCTCGATGTTGAAATAGACGGAGGTGGTGCCGCTGGATGCATCTGGGTACACCGTGACCGGGAACAGGTGGAAATCCGCACCGGTACCGTCAGCTGCGAAGCCGATCAACGTGGACACGTTGTACACGCCCTGTAGCGTGATGCTGAGCGTGCCGGGCATCTCCATCAGCAGCCCGTCCGGGCCGATGTGGACCGCCGCCAAGTAGCCCTGGCTGAAGGGGAGATCCGTGATGGACGAGATGGGGGTCACCGTGACCGGGGTGCCGAGTGCCAAGGACAGGTTCCCTTCGGCATCCTGGCTGAACATCGCGCCGTTCAGCATCAGCGAGAACGGTATACCCTCGGCGGTCGTGCCGTCCTTTTGGAAGCCGTAGCCGATGCCGGGGTCCACCGAATCCGCGTTGGTGACTGCCCGCGCGGTATCCAGGACGGCGGTAACGGTGAGCGGGTTGGGCGTAAGCGGGAAGTTATCTGAAGAACTGATCCCGGTGGGGAGCGGGTTGGGCGTAAGCGGGAAGTTATCTGAAGAACTGGTCCCGGTGGGGAGCCCGCCAGTGCCTGACGGACCGCAAGCTACCAGCGCAAAGATCAACGCGAGGGAGCCGATCAAAAGATTACGAAGACGCATGTGTGGCATGAACTTTTCTCCAGTTATGGGGTTCGATAATGGATTATACAAACCAATCAAGATAATAATAGTATGAGTTATATCATACATCTGATGTGAAATGAGTGAATTGACAAGATAGGGAATGTCCTCGAGGATTAGAGTGCGACCTCGAAATCCGAAAGGACATTCCCCATAACAAGTATAACCATAACAGACCTCTTGACGAACATATTCGTGTTGGTTGATGACTGGTACCAGGAGCATGGAAAGCAGTTACTCCACGGAAAAGTTGGATCGAAACCGGAATTTACAGACAGCGAAGTGATCACCTTGTTATTAGCGATGGACTTCATGCCGTTTCCAAGCGAAACGCAGGTGTTCTGTCCCGTGCTCCGCACCGCTCGACGTGCTCTTATCATTGTTACTTCTGCCTATTCAGATAGCTGAAAACAGGCATGGAGTACCGCTATTTGTTATCTTCTCTCCAGGTCAGGATCATGCCATCCCTTAAACCGGTGACCTTTGCATTATCCGTATATACAACACCCCCTTGGGGGCACACAAAATCCGCCATTCTTTCGCGGATTTTCAATATGTGCGCCCGGCATGGGCGTTGACTTGAGAGTGAAAGTCTCTTGCAGTGGAGATTGCGCTAACTGCTAGCGGAAGGCAAGGGCGTCACCGTGAGGTGGGGTGGACCGGGAACCCGCCCTACCAGAATTCTACACCTGCGCATAAAACGCCCTCCTCTCCTAAAAAACGGGGATGATATCCCCAAAAAACGGGGATGATATCCCCAAAAAACGGGGATGATATCGCAATGACAATATAAAAGGCGCACAATGAAAATTGTGCGCCTTTTATATTCAAAAAATTATCTTTTCAGTTCAACCCATCGATGGCTTTATCCAGCAGCTCCAGGAACCCCCTGGCATCGTTCTGCAGGATGATCTTCGTGCGCACCACGCGCGGCAGGCGCTGGAGCGCCAGGTAGCGCATGGCATGCTTGCGGAACAGGATCAGCCCCTTGTGCTCCCCGTAAAACTGCATGTTGCGTTCCAGGTGCAGGTGCACCATGCGGCGGATCATCTCGGGGGAAACCTGCTCCCGGTCGAGACGGGAGAAGATCCAGGGGTTGCCGATGGCAGCGCGCCCGATCATGACCGCCTCGCAGCCGGTGTGGGCTTTCATGCGCTCGATATCCGCCACCGTCTTCACGTCCCCGTTGCCGATGACCGGGATCCTGACCGCCGCTTTGACCTCGGCGATGGCGTCCCAGTTGGCCTCGCCGCCGTAGCCCTGCTCCTGCGTGCGCCCGTGGACGGCGATCAGCGCGCCGCCGTTCTCTTCCACGATGCGGGCGATCAATTTGTAGGTGCGGTTATCGTCCCAGCCCAGGCGGATCTTGCCCGTCACCGGCACGTCCAGCAGGTGGGTCAGCCGCTCGAAAATGCGCGCCACCTTGAGCGGGGTGCGCATCAGCCCCACGCCGGCGCCGCGGTTGGCAACCGTGCGCGCCGGGCAACCCATGTTGATGTCGATGATGTCGGGCTTCTTCTCCATCACGCGCTGCGCGGCGGCAATGATCAGCTCGGGGTCGTCCCCGTAGACCTGGATGACGAACGGGCGCTCCACTTCATCGTAGGTGAAACGTTCCGAGATATGCTCGAACCCGTGCAGGATGAACTCGGCACGCGTAAATTCGTTGTAGCTCATCGCCGAGCCCAGCCCGCGGCAGATGGAACGGAAGGGCCAATCCGAAAAGCCGTCCATGGGCGCCAGGATGGCGTCGCCATAGACGGTGATAGTCCCCACCCGGAAGGTTGGCACCGTTGCGGGGAGAATTGAAGTGCCTGGATCAGTTTGCAGGACCTGCATTATTGAATTAGCTTTCGACTTCGAGAATGGACGGCAGGCAGGCCTTGCGGCGGACCGTCATCCTAAACAGTTTCCTTCTTCAACCGGTCGACGTACTGCTTGCGGAACTTGCTCACCTTGGGGGCAATGACTGCCCGGCAGTAGGGCTGGAACGAATTGTGGGCAAAGTATTCCTGGTGGTAATCCTCAGCCAGGTAAAACTTGTCAAACGGCGTCACTTCGGTCACGATGGGGTGGTCCCAAATGCCAGCGTCTTCGATCTTCCTGATCACCTGTTCGGCTGTTTCCTTCTGCGCTTCATCATGATAGAAGATGGCCGAGCGGTACTGCGTACCTGCGTCCGCGCCCTGGCGGTTGAGGGTGGTGGGGTCGTGGATGAAAAAGAAAACGGTCAGCAGGTCGTTGTATGTAAGCACCAGCGGGTCGAATGTGACCTGGACAACTTCGGCGTGACCGGTATCCCCGTCGCAGACCTGGGCGTAGGAGGGGTCCTGGAGCTTGCCACCGCTGTAACCCGACTCCACCGATACCACACCTTTAAGTTCATCGAAAACCGCTTCCAGGCACCAGAAACAACCGCCTGCAAGCGTGGCTACCTCATTTTTACCCATAAAAACCTCCGGAAGAGCAGAGGCACCATGCTGCGGTGCCTCTGCCAACATTCATACTCACGGGACCGGTTGTTCTTCCTTTTCGGGCAGCTCGACCCGTTTCAGGAAGATCTCGCCCTCCGACACCACCACCAGGATGATGTCGCCTTCGTGGAACGTGCCAGCGAGAAGGGCATCCGACAGCGGGTCTTCGACCTTTTGCTGGATGACACGGCGCAAAGGCCGGGCGCCCATCTCCTGGTCGTAGCCCTGCTCCGCCAACAGGTCGAGGGCGGCATCGGTGGCGGTGAGAGTCACCTCGTGTTCGGCGAGCCTTTCGGTGACCTTGCCCAACTCCAGGTTCACGATCTTGCGGATATCGTTCTTGTTCAACGAGCGGAAGACGATGACACTGTCCAGACGGTTGATGAACTCGGGGCGGAAAACTTTCTTAAGCGACTCGGTCAATTTCTTGCGCATTTCCTCGTAGGAGGTGCGCTCCTCGGTTTTTTCATCGCGTTTGTGCTGGAAGCCGAGCGAAGTCTGTTTCTTGATCTCCTCGGCGCCCACGTTGGTGGTCATGACGATGATGGCGTTGCGGAAATCCACCGTGCGACCCTTGGCATCCGCCAGGTGGCCTTCCTCCATGATCTGGAGGAGCATATTATGGACCTCGGGGTGGGCCTTCTCGACCTCGTCGAAGACGACGATTGAGTAAGGGCGGCGGCGCAGGGCCTCCGTCAGTTGACCGGCATCGTCGTAGCCGATGTATCCGGGCGGGGCACCCACCAGCCGGCTGGCGGTATGGCGTTCCATGAACTCGGACATGTCCAGCTGGATCATGGCTTCCTCTGACCCGAACATGAACTGGGCGAGGGTCTTGGTTAACTCGGTCTTCCCAACGCCGGTGGGACCGAGGAACATGAACGAGCCGATCGGGCGTTTCGGGTCTTTCAACCCGGCACGCGCCCGCCGGACTGCCTTGGCGATGGACTGGATGGCTTCATCCTGACCGATGATGGTCTTGCTGAGTTCCTCTTCCATCTTCAGCAGGCGCTTGGACTCGGCCTCGGCGATCTGCATGACGGGGACGCCCGTCCACATGGAAACCACTTCGGCAATGTCCTCGGCGGTAACCACCGGGCTCTTGGCGCGTTCCCAGCTCGATTTCATCAGTTTAAGCTGTTCGTTCAGGTCAGCTTCCTGCGCTTCCCAGGTGCGCACGTCCTCGGCCTTGCCTTCTTCCTGGGCCAGGGCCCGGTTGGCACGCACCAGTTTCAACTGCTTGTAAATATCCTTGGCAGACGTCACCGCGCCGGATTTGTACATGCGCACGCGTGAAGCGGACTCGTCGATCAGGTCGATGGCTTTGTCCGGCAGGAAGCGGTCGGATACGTAACGGGCTGATAACTGGGCAGCCGCGTCGAGCGCCTCGTCGGAGATGACCAGGTGGTGATGCTCTTCATACATCTTGCGGATGCCCTTGAGGATCTCGATGGTCTCATCCACCGACGGCTCTTCCACCACGATCGGCTGGAAGCGGCGCTCGAGGGCGGCATCGGATTCGATATGCTTGCGGTATTCGTCCAACGTGGTGGCGCCGATGCACTGCAGCTCACCGCGCGAAAGCGCCGGTTTTAGAATATTGGCAGCGTCCACGGCGGAACCGGCCGAACCGGCTCCCACCAGCATGTGGAACTCGTCGATGAACAGGATGGATTTGGTTTGCTTGAGTTCTTCGATGACGCGCTTGAGGCGTTCCTCGAACTGGCCGCGGTACATCGTGCCGGCCACCAGGGAACCCACGTCCAGTTTCAGGACGCGTTTGCCCAGCAGCGGCGCAGGGACATCGCCGTCCGTGATGCGCTGAGCCAGCCCTTCCACGATGGCGGTCTTGCCCACACCCGGTTCGCCGATCAGCGCCGGGTTGTTCTTGGTGCGGCGCGCCAGGATCTGGATGACGCGCTCGATCTCGGTCTGGCGCCCAATGACCGGGTCCAGCTTGCCTTCTTCGGCCAGGGTGGTCAGGTCGGTTGCAAGCTGGTCCACCAGGGGCGTCTTGACTTCCTGTTTGCCGCCGGGCTTGGCTGTCTCCGGCACGGCTGAGGCCTGGGAGCTGCTGCTTTCCTGCAGCACGCGGCGGGTCTGGCGGCGAACCTGGTCGGCGGTCACGCCCAATTTCTTGAACACTTCCATGGCCGCCCCTTCCGAGCGGACCAGCCCGAGCAGCAAATGTTCGGTGCCAATGTAATGGTGGCCCATTTTGCGGGCCTCTTCGATGGCGTATTCCAGCACCAGCTGCGTGTCGGGGGCAAGCTCGATCTTTCCGCTTTCGTAATGCCCCTCGTGACTGACCCGCTGGACCATCTCGCGCACCCGGTCCGTCTCCAGTCCAAGCTCGCGTAAAACACGACCGGCAACGCCGCCGTCTTCGGTCAACAGACCAAGCAGGAGATGCTCAGTACCGATCAAGCCCTGGTGAGTGTTCTCCGCTTCCTGATGGGCCAGGGCAAGCACACGCCGCGCCCGTTGAGTAAACTTTTCCATGCTAGCCATAAGGGTCTCCAAACTCTAAAGGACAGGAACTGCTCCTGCCTTGCAATAAGACAAGAATTATCTAGATAGATTTTACCAAATAATGGGGATGGGGTATATATGAGGATGATTAGAGTTCGTGGCGAAGCCCCATTTTTCCGGGGAAGGCCTCAGATCTATAAAATCCGCCGGTTCGGGGGCGCTTGACGGGAGGCCTGCATCAAGATTAGCGGCTTGACCCTCGTTTGAAGGTCCACTGCGGTGGTTTGCTGTGATGGGAATCGGCCTTGAAGGTGAATTCCGCGCCGCAATCCGGACAGCCAAGCTGGATTTCGATGACGTCCGGGAAGCTGGCATCATCCTCCACCTCGTCAAGCTCGGTAAAAGAGGGAAATTCGGTAATTTTCCCATCTTCCACGAGCGAGCGCAGGCGGCGCATGAATTTGGTCAACTCCCCGGTTGAGGTGAACTGGCGTTTTACGTTCAAGGCAGCGCAATTCTTACAGGCCATGGTCGTTTTCTCCTTCCCGGCACTGCCCGGGCCTAGATCTTTGGAATATAGTAGCCAGCAACCGAGATGGTCAACAGCACGCCGCCAGCCGCACAAATCAAGCCCAGTACCCACCAGCCAAGGATGCCGCCGAGAAGGCCGAGCACCACGATGATCGTAAAAAAGGTCATTGCCCGGGTCGCGATGATCCCCTCCCGCTGCAGCGGACGATTGCCTGCCAGCCACAAGCCCCAGCCCGCCGCCAGGCCACCCAGGCTGAACACCAGCATGCTGATGAAAACCTCCATCCCGGTGACTCCGGGCAGGGCCACCATCACCGTCCCGCAGGTATTGGTGCGTGAGGGAAGCGTGTAAGCGCTGAATTGATACACATGCGCCATGACCAGGTGTCCAAAAACGAGGTTATCCGAGGTAACCGGCCAGCTTAGACTGCGTGTTTCACCTGCCGAAACAGGGTAGGCGGTGTTGACCAGCGTCGTAGCGCCGTAGTAACTTAACTCGGTCTGAACCTGAATCGAGAGGTCCATTTTCGTTGTGTTGGTGACGCTCATGGTGACCTCGCCTGTATCGGAAGTGGTCATCACCAGGGGACACCTTAAATTTGTTAATGTCTTATCCGCCGGGGCGCTGTACCCGAAGTAAAAGGAAGCTTCGAAGTAAGCCCAGTTCATGAGGATGAACATCACCATCCCCGCCAGGACACCGGCGCAAAATAAAATGATACCCAAAGTCCGAAATAATTTCTGTGTGCTTTGCATAAACCACGCCTGCCTCGTCCGCAGCCTGGGACGGGATTTTCCATGGAGCAGTCAGGATTATACCGCAACGGCTCTCGTTACCGGTTATCCCCCTCCCCGCCGATCTTGCCGCGTTCCTGGCGCGAGGATAATTTCTCCAGGTTGTGCTCGGCAACCTCTTCGAGCGAAATTTCCAGCTCGGTGCTGACCTGGGCCAGGTACCACAGCACGTCGCCCAGTTCGCCCTTGAGGGCCTCACGGTCCGCTGCGCTGATCTCTCCGGATTTGTCCCGGAAGATTTTCTTGATCTTCCCGGCGACTTCCCCGGCCTCGTTGGTCAGCCCGAGGGTGGGATACACCACCGGGTGCCCGATGGCCGGGTAGATGGCGGTCTTGCGTGATCTGGACTGGTATTCGCTGAAGTTCATCGTTTCCTCTTGTTCCAGTTTTTTCTCTTGCTCCAGCCGTCAGGGACGGCAGCTGGTTTCCTCTTGGTATAGTCGGTGTTTGAAGCGGTTGCGATGTTAAGTCAAATGCAGGATTTCCGCGGCGATCCGCTCGGAGGCATGCCCATCCCAAAGCGGAGGGCATTGACCTTTCTTTCCCTTGCCAGCCAGGATGATCGCCAGTTCGGCCTGCAGCCTGCCCGGCTCCGTTCCGATCAGGACGTTCGTCCCGAGGGAGATGGTGATGGGGCGCTCGGTGGTGGTGCGCAAGGTGAGGCACGGAACCCCCAGGTAGGTGGTCTCCTCCTGGATGCCGCCCGAATCGGTGATGACGACCGCCGCATGCCTTTCCAATGCCAGGAAATCAAGGTATCCGAGGGGTTCCAGCAGGCGGATGGTTTCCGGGACTTCAAGACCCCCGTCCGCAATGGCCTGGCGGGTGCGCGGGTGGACCGGGAACAGCACGCTGATTTCTTTTCCGATCCGGCCCAGCTCTGCCAGCAGGTGGGACAGCTGGCGCGGGTCGTCCACATTGGAGGGACGGTGCAGGGTAACCAGGGCAAACCGCCCCTGAGGGAATTTGGTTTCCAGTTGAGGCCAGCGCGCTTCAGCCTGCGGCAGGAGGCGCACCAGCGTATCGATCATCACGTTCCCCACCAGCTTGATCTTCCCCGGCGGGATGCCTTCCCTGAGCAGGTTCTCATTCCCGTCCGGTGATGGAGTGAAAAGCAGGTCGGCTAACTGGTCGGTCAACAGCCGGTTGATCTCCTCCGGCATGCTGCGGTCGCCAGAACGCAGGCCGGCCTCCACGTGCGCCACCGGGATCAGCAGCTTTGCACACACCAGCGCCGCCGCCACCGTGGAGTTGACGTCCCCATAGACCACCACCAGGTCCGGTTTGCGTTCCAGCACGTGCGGCTCGAAACGCTGCATGATCAGTGCGGTCTGGACGGCGTGGCTGCCCGACCCAACCTCCAGGTTGATATCCGGTTCCGGGAGCTTCAACTCCTTGAAAAACACCCCCGACATTTGGGCGTCGTAATGCTGCCCGGTGTGAACGATGGTCTGGGTGACACCCTGCGCGGTGAGGGCGGCAGCCACGGGTGCAGCCTTGATGAAGTTTGGTCGTGCACCTACCACATGCAGAATTTGCATTTTATCTCCCAACACCCATTATCAATCCGCTCTCTCCTACACCAGCCGCCGATTTTGCTCCAGCTGCCGTCCCCGCCGCCGAGAACCCTAATCCAGTAAATACGCCATCACCCACTTGACCGTCGCCACCAGCGCCTCGGTATGTGTCCGCTCGTAATTGTGCGAGGCATCCACGCCGGGACCGATCAATCCCACAGCCGCGTCCGCACCCGCATTCCACCACGCTTCGCCATCCGAGTGGTAATAAGTGTAAACATCCACCTTATAGGGGATCTCATTCTTCTCAGCCAGCGCCCGCAGGCGGTTCGACAGGTCCTGGTGGTACGGCCCGCCGGCGTCCTTCACGCACAGCGAGGCGTGGAACTCGTCCGAATTTTGTCCCTCGCCCACCGCCGCCATGTCCACCACCAGCAGTTCTTCCACGTCCGCGGGGATGCCCGCCGCTGCGCCGTGTCCAACCTCTTCATAATTGCTGATCAACAAGGTTGTCGTCCGGGCAGGTTTGAGTCCCGCTTCGCTCATGGTCTTCACCGCCGACACCAGCGCTGCCACGCAGGCCTTGTCGTCCAGGTGGCGCGAGCGCACGAACCCGGCATTCACTTCCACGCGCGGGTCGAATGCCACGAAATCCCCCACCCCGATCCCCAGGTCGAGCGTTTCCCTGGCAGACATGCTGCGCGCATCCAGGCGCACCTCGAGCGTGTCTTCGCTGCGCTTCAACTCGCCCACCTCCCCGCCGAACACGTGGCTGGAGGCCTTCGTCAGCAGGATGGAACCGCGTACCTTTCGCCCGGAACGGGTGGAGACGGTGCAGCCTTCGCCCTCGATGGTGTTCCAGGCGAAGCCGCCGATCCTGGACAATTTCAGGCGCCCATTGGACTTGACCTCTTTCACTATCCCTCCCAGCGTATCCACGTGCGCCGTCACCGCCCGCGGACCTTGTTCCTGCTCGCCGCGCCAGGTGGCGGTCAGCGCTCCCTTGCGGGTGCGTCCAAGCGTAAGCTCCGGGAAGGCTTTGAGGGCTTCCTCGGTGAATGCCAGCGCCGCCTCGGCATTACCGGTGGGCGAAGCCGTGTTCAATAATTTGGTCAGGAAGTCGATTAGAAAGGGAGTATTGATCTCAGGCAGCTTGGGCATGATTTCCTCGGTTGTTTATTGGACTTGCTCCATTATGTTCCCGTATGGTCAGGTAAAGGAGGACGATAAAGGTGACCACCGTCACAGTTGCACCGATCGCCAGAACGCTAAAATAAAGTGGATCGGGAAGGTTGAGGACATTGGAACGGATGTCCACCGGTGTGCTTTGGAATAAATTGTACATCTCGCTCACCCGCCAGATCCGGGAATGCTGGAACAGGTCGTGGGCCAGCAAGATCAGCACACCCAGGCTGAATATACGTTCGACCAGGCCTCGGGCACCATGTTTGATCAGGGTTTCCTGGAAATAAATGCTGCCAAGCGTGATCAACACGACCACCGGCACGATCAAGAAACGGGAGCTGACCCGTTCCGAATCTGTGAGCGGGATGGGCAAATGATTGACAATGGAATAGATCTGTCCTATGGATAGAAAGGTCACAACGGCAATCGGTGCCAGCAGCGTTTTTGCAGCCGACCCCTTACGCCAGGTTTGGTAGATGCCAAAGTAAAGAATGAATGCCAGGCCTAACAGCCCGATATAGGTATCCACTTCCCACCAGCCCAGGGAAGAAAATGGGCCGGAGAGAGCCTCCGCCGGGTATTTTAGTACGATGAGTGCAGAAAACAGGTCGGTAATGGTTGGAAACCCGGAGATAAAATTTTTCCCGGCGCCCAGGTACTCAATTGCCGGGGGGAGTAAGCGGAACATGCTGAGAAACAGGCTGAAAAGGATAACCTTGATCACCGGGACCAGGTATTTCCTGGGAGAAAACAGTCCCCAGGCCAGTAGGAAAATAAGGCACCATAAAAGAAAATGGTAAGCCCCTTGCAGCGTGACTGCGAATAACGTCAGTGAGATAAATAACACCCACTTCCAGCCTGGCTGTTCACCGTCCAATACTTTCAACAATAACAATGCAAAAAAGGGCAGGAAGAAATAACCGGTCCACTCGGCATGACCGACCGCATAATGAGCCGTGATATTACCGTTGAAATTGAACAGCAGGAATAACACACTGAAGGCCGCCGGAGCCAGCGAATATCGCTTCTGCACGAGCAGCAATCCTGCGACCCCGACTGAATACAGGATCAGAACGTTGACCAGGGTAAAAATCCCCGGGTCCAGAAATCGGAGAAGGTAGGCCTGGGGCGATGTCAACGCCTGCGGAATTGCAAGGTAGCGGCTGGTGTCAGCCAGAGTGGACCCAATCTGGAGCGGGAGTTGATTGGTCAGGAATGCCTGGCGAAGGAAACTATAATAAGCGCCCACCTGCGTCCAATCGTGCAGGTCAAAAGGGATCTTGCCCCAGTCCAGGAACAGGCACCAATGAATTAACCCCAAAAGGTATAACCCCGCCGTCCAAAGCGGATTAAGCCAGAGCAAAGATCGCTCCGGAGGGGGGATAAAAAACGCTTCGACCAGTTTGCGGAACCAGTCTGAGAAGACATTTATTTTATGGCGCCTGTCAGCCATGTGAATATTATACTCTTTCAATTAAATCACCCGCTTTAAGATTCTTGTCCGGTACAATGGTTTGCGCAGGCCCATCCGGTGCTCGACCTTTCTGACTGACAAACCCCTGGCGCCCCCTCCCTGCCGCCAATAATCTGATAGAATAAATGTGCTACATCGAATTGCGTATTAATTAACGCAGTTCCTTTGCATTATCAGTCTAAAGCTATGGGAGGATTTTCCTTACCGGAAAAGTTCAATATGCGACCCATCCGTGCTTCCGAAGTCGGCACTTACATTTATTGTGCGCGTGCCTGGGCTTATGCCCAAAAAGGGATCGAGTCCACCAACCAGGCTGAAATGACCTCCGGGTCCGAACTCCACCGCCTACATGGGCGGCAGGTGTTTGCCTACAGCCTAACCCGTACCCTGGCACTGATCCTTCTGCTGATTGCCCTGGTCTTGCTCGCCGCCTACTGCACCCGGCAAATTATTTAATCCCTTTATTCCATGACCTCCCTCTACATTGCCCTCGCCATCCTGCTGCTCGCCTTCGTCCTGTTGTTCATCTCCGGACGCCAGCGCCACCGTCTCGGCCTTCCCGGCGGACGGGTGATCTACGCCGACACACGCGCCTGGGGCCCGGTCGAAAAACCTCTCTACGATCCGCACCTGGAACTCACCGGCAAGCCCGATTACCTGGTCGAACAGAATGGCAAATTCATCCCGGTGGAGGTCAAGAGCGGGCGCACCCCCACCGCCCCCTACGATTCTCATATCTTCCAGGTGGCGGTCTACTGCCTGCTGGTCCACAAGACCTACGGCAAGCGCCCGCCATATGGCATCCTCCACTATCCCGAACGCGACTTTGCCGTGGACTACACCCCCGCCCTCGAATCCGCCCTGCTCGACCTGCTGGTCTCCCTCCGCCGTGACGAGCACCGCCCCGACGTAAAACGTTCCCACGACAACCCTCAGCGCTGCCGGGCTTGCGGTTATCGCCATACCTGTGACCAGAAATTGGCTTGACAACCAGTATTGACTAACGCGGCTTCCTCCTTTTTTTCGTGGTAAGGGCAAGTGGACAGGATGCTTTTTTTATCGCTTGCCTTTTTCCTGAATGTCATTTCATCTAATTTATTGACAGTTTCCCAGCTATCCTCTACAATACTCCTTAAGACTTTTAAGTTTAATTACGATAAAAAATCCCCCGTAACAGGCAATATATGGATAAAGATAATATTATCGAGCAGATCAGCCAGGCGGTGATTGACGGGGATGACGCTGCCTCCGCTGAGAAAACCCGCCTCGCCCTGGAATCCGGCACAGACCCGCTGCTCATCCTGAACACAGGTTTGATGGCTGGAGCGGAGGTGGTCGGGAAGCGATTCGAGCAGGGCGAGTACTTCCTGCCTGAATTGCTTTTGACCGCCCGTGCCTTAAAGTCTGCCATGGAGGTGATCAAACCGGCACTGCTGGAACAACAATCCATGGGCGTGGGCAGGGTGAGCGGGAAGATCATTGTCGCCACCATCCAAACCGACATTCATGACATTGGCAAGAATATCGTTGCCTCCCTGTTGACCGCATCTGGGTACGATGTCACCGATATGGGTGTGGATGTCCCACTAAAAATCATCGTTGACAAGGCGGAGGAGATCGGGGCAGACGTCATCGCGGTTTCCTGCCTCTTGACGACTTCGATGCCCTACATGAAAGACCTTATCGAGCTGCTGAAAGGACGCGGCGTGCGCAGTAAATATAAAGTGCTCGTGGGCGGCGCCTCGGTCACCAAGGCTTGGGCGGAAAGCATCGGCGCGGATGGGACAGCCAGCAATGCCGCCGATGCCGTTGTGCTTGTCCGATCACTGCTTGGGTCTGGATAAGCGGGCGACTTATGGAAAACTATCTGGAACTGCTCGACCGCGCGAACGACGGCACATATATATCCGAAGAGAACTGGGACCTGGAAAAAATCAGCGCCACAGCCCGGCGGCTGGTAAAAAAATACCACCTGGAGTGGGATCGCAGCCAGGTCATCAGTCATGACCCCGCCCTGGCGGATGCCCTTTTCCAGGCAGGTTTCGAGATGGCGGTTGAATTGGGGGCCTACTGCCGCTCGACCGAACGCATCATCAAACTCCGGCAGGATGAAATTGAAGATGGATTAAAGAGGATGCGCCAGTCGCTGGTCATGGGGGAAGGAAAGGATGCCCGTACCCTGGTTGCGCGCCGACTGGGCGATGATCATCCCCCCCTCTTTTTCGGCGGGACTCCCGGTACAGCCGTCCCCGAACGTTTTTTCCTGGCAAACGTCATTTCGAATGTCCAGGAACCATTGATTGACCTGGCCACCTGCGGGACGCTGACCGAGGTGGACGGGCGCACCGTCCGCACCGGTCACCCCATGGAGATCGTTGCCACGCGCCGCGAACTGGAATACATGCGCACCGCCATCCGGCAGGTGGGACGGCCCGGTATGGGCATGCTGGCAGCCCAGTCCAGTGTCTCTGAATTGGGTGACCTTGCCGCGGCCCAGGAGCGTTATCTCCGTCCATGCGATTCGCACCTCGTCCCGATGCTTAATGAATTGAAAATGGATTTCCGAAACATCTCGCGGGCGGTCAACTCGCTTGAATACGGCATGATCAACGCTTCACTCGCCTGCGTCATTGTTGGCGGGCTCGGCGGCGGGCCGGCTGGATCTGCGGTCGTCAACGTGGCTTCGTTCATTGTCGCCAACCTTACCTGCCTGGCGGATTACCATATTTTGCACCCGATCCATGTTCGCCACGTTGCCACCTCAACCCGGGAGGTCCTGTGGGTGATCAGCAGCGTGGGGCAGGCTTTTGCCCGCAACGCCCCTGCCATCATCGTCGCCGACATTTACCCCAAGTCTGGAGCAGGGACGAAAGAATTGCTCTATGAAGTCGCTGCCAATGCCATCGTCAACTCCGTGTCAGCCAGTCACCTCGAAGGCTGCGGCTCGGCAAACGGCACCCTTCCCAACTGCTCTGGTTTGGAGGCCCGGCTCATGGCTGAGGTCGGTCTGGCTGTTTTTCGAATGAAGATGACACTTAAAGAAGCAAACGATTGGGCGCTCAAACTATTACCGCGCTACGAGCATATCTTCACCCAGGCAGATGGCAACCCGGGTCTGCCCTTCGACCAGGTATATGACGTGCAGCAGGTTCACCCGCTCGACTTTTGGCAGAAAATGTATGCTGAAGTGAAAACCGAATTGAAATCTGAAGGGTTATTACTATAGACGACCCGGCAGGCTGACCCAGGCGGGAAACCGCTTCGGACGACGCAGCCGGTGACGGTCAAATCCAACCCAATTCTTTTCACGAGGAGGAACCAGAATGACTTTACCCCTAATGATCGTTGTCAACCTCATCATCATCGTCTTGCTCGGTTTGATCGCCCGCTTCGTGAAAGTCGGTGGCGGGCAGGAAAAAGGCGGCTGGAATTTCAACTTTACCACCCGTGACTTGATCCTGCTGGCGGTCATCGGCGCCATCTCCGGAGTGGTCAATACCGGCACCGGCATCGTGTGGAATGCAGTCAATGCCGCCGGAGGCCCGCTGGCTGGAGCCATCCTCCAGGGTGCCTTCATGTGGGGCTACCTGCTGGCCTTTTTCCTGGTCCGCAAGCCGGGCTCCATGCTGATCGTGGGCCTGCTTGAGACCGCCATCGAGGCCTTGTTGGGCAACCCCTCCGGTGTGGCCGCCCTCGGCTGGGGCCTGACCCAGGGTCTCGGCGCCGAGATCGTCATGGCCTTCTGCAACTATGGCAATTTTGGCTGGCTGGCATTCGCCCTGGCTGGCGCGGCGGCTTCACAATTCGGCACGGTCTGGACGGCTTACCTGTTTGGCTGGGATGCCTCCGCCGCGGTGGTTCAGCAGTACTGGCTGGCCACTCCAATCAACCTGCTCTCGGGATTCGTTTTCTCTGGCCTGCTTGGCTGGTGGCTGGGCAAGATGATCGCCAAAACCAGGCTGGTCCGTTCCGCAACAATCAGTTAACCCTTGTTGAATCCATCATCAGCGACTGACGTGCTTGCCGCTTTCGAGCACGTCAGTTTTACGCACTTTGACAGGACCTCGCCGACCCTGGTGGATATCGATCTGTCCATCCAGCGCGGTTCTTTCACCCTGCTGGTCGGACCTTCAGGCTCCGGAAAGTCCACGTTGTGCATGCTCCTTAATGGGATCATCCCGCACCTGCTCGGTGGGGAATTAACCGGAAAGGTTATTGTGGACGGGCAGGATGTGGCCGGGACACAGGTAAAAGACCTGGCACGTTCGGTTGGCCTGCTTTTCCAGGATCCCGAATGGATGTTCGCCACCCTTCAGGTGGAGGACGAAGTCGCTTTCGGCCCCGAGAACCTGCGCCAGCCTCCGCAGGAAATTGCCAGCCAGGTGACCGCCGCGCTCGATTACGTCGGGATGGCTCCCCTGCGCAAGAACCTGGTCTGGGCGCTTTCGGGTGGCCAGATTCAAAAACTTGGCCTGGCTTCTGTCCTCGCAATGCAGCCTCCGCTCATCGTGCTCGATGAACCGACTGCCAACCTGGATCCGGCCACCACCCATGCTGTCCATGAATTAATCCTCCGCCTGCGCAGCGAAGGCAAAACCGTCCTGCTGGTAACCAAAGACCTCGACGAGTTCATGGCCGAGGCTGACCACCTGATCCTGCTGAATGAAGGGCGTGTCCTTGCCCAGGGCTCTCCCCGCCAGGTCATTGAGCAGCACGGGTTGAAAATGATCGAGCTGGGCGTATGGCTGCCGGAACCAACCGAGATTGGTCTGCTATTGGAATCCCAGGGTAAACTCCCGGCCAGTTCGGTGCCGCTGACTGTGTTGGAAGCGGTCGAAGCTTTCAGCCAATTTCGATTTAAGGAAGGCGCTGCATACAGCGCACCTGTCACGGGCGAAGAGCTGCTGGTCAAAGCGGAAGGCCTCGAATATTCCTATGGTTCCCGGGTCAAGGCTCTGCGCGGTGTTTCGTTCGAGATCCGCCAGGGTGAAATTGTGGCCATTGTGGGGCAGAACGGGGCAGGGAAATCCACCTTGAGCAAGCTCCTGGTTGGCCTGCTCAAACCGGGCGGAGGCAAGTTGACCCTGTTTGGTAAAAATGCGCGTGCCTGGAAGGTCCAGGATCTGGCCAATGAGGTGGCGCTGGTTTTCCAGAACCCGGAGCACCAGTTCCTGTGCGATACGGTTGCGGAGGAATTGGCCTACAGCCTGCTTGCCCAGGGCATCGATGATCCTGAAGAGGTGAAAAGGCGGGTGGACGAGATGCTTGTGCGGCTGGATATCGCCGATACTTCCGCCAGTCATCCGTTTGCCCTGAGCGCCGGCGCCAAACGCAGGTTGGGGGTGGCGACCATGCTGGTGGGAGGGCGGGCACGCCTGCTGATCGTGGATGAGCCGACCTATGGGCAGGATCGTCGTCTGACGAAACGGCTGATGACCCTCATTAATAATTTGTGCTCCGAAGGCATCACCGTGCTGATGATCACCCACGACATGCGCCTGGTGGATGCCCACGTCGAACGTGCCATTGTCATGGCCGATGGTGAGAAGATTTTTGACGGGACGCCGGGGGCATTATTCCAGTCCCCCGGGATTGTGGAAAAGGCCAGCCTGCGCCCCACTTCCCTGCGCAGGCTGGTGGATGCCTTGCGGGCGCGCGGCGTGACTGTTCCCGATGGCTTGAACACTGCAGAAGCATTCATCGAGGCAATACTATGAGCGAGCAAGCCCTCGCCTATATTGACAACGGGTCTGTCTTTCACCGCATCGATGCTCTAAGCAAACTGTTTTGGGTGCTGGTGGTGGTGATCGCCACCTTCCAGTTCCACGAGAGCGTTTCGCGCGGCCTGATGCTGGCTGCCTTGTTGTTCGTCGCCATTTTTGTGGCGCGCGTGCCGCTGCGGGCAATTTGGAAAGTCTCTCCGCTGATCTTCGGGGTTGCCTTCCTGCTCGGAGTTTTCCATTACTTCATCACGAAGGGACACACACCTCTTTTTACGATAGGTCCCATCACGGTGATGAGAGAATCCCTGGAAGACGGCGCGGCATATTTCTTCCGCCTTGCGATCATGGTGATGGCTTCATTTCTTTTTATCTGGACCACCGACATCCGTGAACTGATGGTTGGTCTTGTCCGCCTTGGCATGCCCTATCGCTTTGCCTTCGTGATTTTTATGGCGCTGCGCTTCCTGCCTGTCATTCAAAAGGAAGTGGACGCGGTCCGGTCGGCCCATGCCATTCGCGGCCGGGCTGCCAAATCCCAGCTCCGGCATCGCTTTCGCCTGTGGCAGCGTTACCTGTTCACTGTCATCGTAAATGGGCTGCGCAAGGCGGAGGGCACCGCCATCGCCATCGAATCGCGCGGCTTCGGTGCATATCCCGACCGCACCTACGTCAAAGATTTTCACTGGACTGGCTCTGGCATTGTATTGGTATCTGTTTTCATTTTGTTTGGCGCGGGATTACTGGTCTGGGAAAGACTGTTATTGTGACGTGGATTTGATATCATTGGATGGGGTTTTCGTGGCCTTGCTGGGACTTATATTGGGGTCACCATTCAGCTCGCCTCCAAAGCCAGCCAGGATCCCCTCACCATCCTCATCGTACTGGTGAGCCTCTTCCTGCTCTTGCGTTTCAAGCTCAATTCCACCTGGCTGATCGCGGTCGGCGCACTGATCGGGATCATTCATACCTCGCTCTAGATCACTTCGGTGTCAGTGCGAGGGCAGGATGTTCTTTCCAGCCCGTAGCAATCCCCTCCCCACTCGCGTGTCGTTGTATATAATTTAAATTGGTCATATACTTTGCTTATAGCTTGGCAATTGTTATCAAAGCTGTTGAAATTTATAAACATGTGTTCTGTAATTTCTGTTAGGGTTTCTTGCGGCACACTAATTCAAACTAATGGAAGGAGATTCTCATGAACCAGGGTAAGAGTTCCACCAGGAAGGCCACGCAAAAGTCCGCCACACCTGCCCTGGCGGGCGGTGCCAGGGGGAGCACCACCGCGACCAAGAAGAAGTCCACGGGATTCACGGACGAGGAACGAGCTGCGATGAAGAATCGCGCCCAAGAGTTGAAGGCGGAGGCGCGCGCGGACAAGAACAAGGCAGATGGGGAAAGCGCCGTGCTTGCGGCGATAGCCGCGATGCAGGAACCGGATCGCGCCATGGCCAGGCGGCTCCATGCCATCATCAAAGCCAGCGCGCCGGCCCTCTCGCCGAAAACCTGGTACGGGATGCCCGCGTATGCCAGGGACGGCAACGTTGTCTGCTTCTTCCAAAGCGCGCAGAAGTTCAACGCGAGGTACGCGACGTTAGGCTTCAGCGACAAGGCGAACCTCGACGAAGGCGCCCTGTGGCCGGTCGTCTTCGCGCTGAAGGAGTTGACCGCCGCCGAAGAGGCAAGGATCAGCGCGCTCGTAAAAAAAGCGGTGAGCTGAGGACTGGTCTCGCCACTGGCCCCCGCCCTGGGCCGGATCGTCGGTCGGGACGAGGTGCTTCCGCGTTACAAGAACGCGCACCATCTAGCGCCGAACTTCAAAAGGCGTAATAAAAAATTAAACCGCCCAACTCAACGTGCACCGGACGCTGGGGACTGCCGCTTCGCGGCGTGCGGCATTTTCAAACATTTCGCGAAGCGTGGCTTCGGTTTTTTTTTTTTTTCTGCTCCCGAACATTGTCCACGCCCGCCCCGGCGCCAGTAACACAAACCGTTGGGTGTTAAGAAGTGCAGACAAAATCTGGATTTACAATATTGCCGCTCAAAATTGATGCCAGGTTGAGCGGTTGTACCGCCTCACCGAGGCGAGCTCAAGATCGTCTTGGGGAAATAAAAATACCCCGTCCGGAGTGAGGGGGTCACCCCAGACGAGGCGGGGTAATCATATCATAAACCATGCTAAATGGCAGGCCGCGTTGTCATGAAATGGATGTGCCAGCTTTTGGATTGGCTCGACCCGGGAACCTGAAGGAATATATCGCTTGGAATAAACAAGCCGAGCAATGTTTTTTTAAACTTGTATTAATCTTCAGCCGTATAATATATTCAACAATTTAAGATAATATCGTTTCTTCTTATCAGCTAATCTGCGCGCTCCTTATGCGCGGACTGGACTTGGATTAATGCCGGTGATTATTTCAATGGCTGGAAGGAGATAAATTATGGCATTCATCAAGACAATTTCAGAAGACCAGGCGGAGGGTTTGCTCAAGGATCAATATGAAGCCGCCCGGAAGAGTAACGGTTATGTGCCAAACTTCGTCAAAGCCTTCAGCATCCATCCCGAGGTTTATGACGCCTGGCTGAAACTCATTGGCGCAGTCCGCTCGAATATGAAGATGCGCCGCTATGAGCTGGTGACCTTTGCCACTGCCATGGCGGTTGAGTGTTCTTACTGAATGCTCGCACACGGAGCGTTGCTCCGCAAAAATTTCTTCAGTGCAGATGAGTTGATCGCGATCATCAAGGATTTCCACAACGCGGGGCTTACCCTGGAAGAGGTCGCCCTGATGTCCTTTGCGCAGAAGATCTCCAACCAGGCGCACCAGGTCAGCGAACAGGATTTTGACCAGTTGCGCGGGTTCGGCCTTGGCGATGAAGAGATCCTAAATGTGGTCGTGGTATGTACCGCTCGCAATTTCTTCAGCAAGACCCTCGATGCACTGGACGCATCGCCGGATGAAAAATATTTAGAGCTGGAACCCGAACTAATTAAAGCGCTTACCCTGGGGCGCCCGTTTCCGCAATAACGAGTGAAAAGAACGAAAAATCATCGAATCGAGCGGGCGGAGATCATCCGCCCGCTTTTTCTCTTTTCCCCCTTGACATTTTAGAATTTATGTTCTATTATTAACTTTGCTCATATCTTTTAAGGTATCTAGTGCTATTCAATCCGTACATTAAAAACCGAACCATAAGAGTCATCTTGGGGACGTCGAAGTTAATCCCAGACCAGATGTTTCACACAGGCATGATCAAAAAATATTGCCTCAAAATCAGTCACTCGTTTTGAGCTATGGTGGCCTCAAGCCGCCAACAGCCACACACTTGCACCGCACTCCCGGAAGGACATCGGGACGGTGTGCGTTTGGTGCACACATGCCCTGGCGGGCAGTGCCAGGGGTGCAGGTGTCGACGACAAGAGTCGTCGATGGAAGAAATCAGGCTAAATTGTTTCATACAGGCATGATCAATAATTATTGCCACAAAATCAGCCATTCGTTTGTAGTCGTTTTCGCGCATATATGACCATAAACGGTTATGTTTCACGTTGGCTTTCCCACCCCTCCCCACAGGCGTAATGTTTCCTTCATAACAAAAGGTATAATTAACTCATGCCCGCCCTGCTCCCCATTCCTCGCTGCATCGCCATCGCCACCCACCCCGCCATGCCTGCAGCCGTCCCGTTTGCCACATCCATCATGGAGTATCTCCAGGGGCGCGGCCTGAGCGCCTTCCATGGGCTGCTCGATGATGCCTCCCTGCGCAAACGCGTCAAGAACAACGAATTTGACTTGTTCATCGCAGTGGGCGGTGACGGTACCGTGCTCCGCTCCGCCCACCTGTGTGCCCCCGTCGGTGTCCCCATCCTGGGTGTTAACCTCGGGCGGCTGGGTTTCCTCATCCAGGTCAGTCGCGATGATTGGCAGGGCGCCTGCGACAACCTGCTAAAGGGTGAATACTGGATCGAGAACCGCATGATGATCCGCGCCGAGCACAGGCGTTCGGACGAATCCCTGGGCAGCTGGCATGCTCTTAATGAGGTGGTGGTCAGCCGCGGCGCATCTGTTCACCCCGTCCACCTCTCCACCAGCGTGGACGGTATGCTGCTCACGAACTATGTCGCCGACGGTCTCATTGCCTCCACCCCTACCGGCTCCACCGCTTATGCCCTGGCTGCCGGGGGTCCCATCCTGCCGCCGACTTTGCGCAACATCCTGCTGGTCCCCATTGCCCCGCACCTCTCCGTGGACCGGGCGGTCGTCCTTTCCGAAGGCTCCTCCGTCGGCATCACTATCCGGGATAACAGCGAGGCTGTCATGAGCGTCGACGGGCAGATCCCGGTCGGTCTCGCCGACAACGACCTGGTCGAGGTGCGTGCCGGCGATTACGCCGCCCGCTTCGTCCGTTTTGGCGACCCCGGCTATTTCTACCGCAACCTCACCGGTCACATGAACCAAAATCCCTCCATAGGCATGCCCCGATGACCCTACCATCCGCTCCCGTTTATTGCGCCAACCATCCGGGCGTTGAAACCTCCTTGCGTTGTAATAAATGCGGTAAACCGATCTGCGCCAAATGTGCCATCCGCACCCCCACCGGATACCGCTGCAAGGAATGCGTGCGCGGGCAGTTAAAGGTCTTCGAGACCGCGGTGCCCGTCGATTTCGTCCTGGGGTTTTTCACCGCCGGAATCCTTTCGTTTTTTGCCAGCCTGCTTGTCGAGCTGATCAGCGGTATTGCCGGCTTCTTCGCCTTCATTATCATCTTCTTTGCCGCCCCGACGGTTGGAGTGGTGATTGCCGAGGCTGTGCGCTACGTCACCCGCAAACATCGCTCCCGCCCGCTCTTTTTAACGATCGCGGTGGCGGTCGTGCTTGGGGCCATTCCGGTTGTTATTTTCAACGTGCTTTCCTTCAGCCTTTATGGCTTGATCTTCCTGGGCATTTTCCTTTTCGTCGCAACACCGGTCATCTACACCCGTCTTTCCGGCATCCAATTGACGAGATAGCATGCTCAGCGAACTCCGCATCCAGGATTTTGCCATCATTGACCGTCTTGAACTGGATTTCGAGCCAGGGCTGGTGGTCTTCACTGGCGAGACGGGCGCGGGCAAGTCCATCATCATGGACGCCCTCGACATGCTCCTGGGTGGGCACGCGGATGCCACCTCCATCCGCAGTGAATCGGACCTGGCGCGAGTGGAAGGCACCTTCAAATTATCGGGACCTGAACGCCTTTCCGCCCACGCCGTCCTCGAACGTGAGGAACTGCTCGACGACCAGGACTTCGTGACTCTCACCCGCGAGGTCCGCCGCGAGGGACGCAGTGTTGCCCGCATTAATGGGCACTCCGCCAGCCTGTCCCTGATGAAGGAACTGGGTGAGCTGCTGGTCGACATTCACGGTCAGTCTGAACATCTCTCCCTGCTCAACGTGCGCGCCCACCTGGGCCTGCTCGACCGCTATGCCGGTGTAGAGTCTCTGCTCACAGCTTATCGCAAAACCTACCAGGGCTTGCTTTCCATAAGGCGTGAATTGAGCGAACTGCGCCTCGCCAGGGCGGACGCGGAACGCCGCACCGAGTTGCTCACCTTCCAGGCGGATGAGATCGAGGCTGCCCTGCTCAAACCCGGCGAGGACGAAGAGCTGCGCCTTGAGCGCGACCGCCTGGCTAACGCCGAGTCGCTGGCCAGGCTTGCCCAACAGGCCCTCACCGCCCTTGACGAGGGCACCCCCGAATCCCCTTCCTCCTCCGACCTGATCGGCCAGGTGGTCCAGGCACTGAACAAGCTGGCCCAGATCGACCACAGCCAGGATCCTCTTTCGCAACAATCCGTCACGCTGGAAGAAAACCTGGCCGAACTTGCCCGCGGCCTGCGCAACTACCTCGAGTCCATTGAATTCAATCCCAAGCGCCTGGAAGAAGTGGAGGAGCGCCTCGACCTGATCCGCCGCCTTCAGCGAAAATACGGCGGCACCATCGCATCGGTCATCGCCTTCGCCGCCGATTCCCGCAAGCAGCTCGAGACCATTTCCACCGCTGCGGAACGCATCGCCGAATTGGAAGCTTCCGAATCCAGCCTGTTGGAAATACTTTCCGCCCAGGGCCTCCAGCTCTCCCAAAAGCGCAAGGAATCCGCAGGTGAAATGAGCAAAGCCATCGAAACCGAATTGGACGATTTGCGCATGGCTGCCGCCCGCTTCGCGGTTGATTTCCAGACCAAGCCTGCCGAGGACGGCGTTCCCCTGCCGGATGGCTCCCGTGTTGCCTTCGACGCGACCGGCCTGGACAAAGTTGAGTTCCTGGTGGCGCCCAACCCGGGCGAGGGCCTCAAACCGCTGGCCCGCATCGCTTCCGGCGGTGAGACTTCCCGCCTGATGCTGGCGCTTAAAAACGTGCTCGCCCAGGCGGACCAGGTGCCGACGCTTATCTTCGATGAAATTGACCAGGGTATCGGCGGCCGGGTTGGCGGGACGGTTGGAGAAAAGCTGTGGCACCTGGGGCGCGCCCACCAGGTCTTTGTCATCACCCATCTCCCCCAGTTGGCCGTCTTCGGCGACCAGCATTTCCAGGTGCAAAAGGTCATCGAGAAAAATCGCACCCTCACCCGCGTTTCCAAACTGACCGGCGAACCGCGCACCCTTGAACTCGCCCAGATGCTTGGCGCAGTGACCGAGGGCACCCTCCGCTCCGCTCATGATATCCTGCAAAACGCCCAAACATTCAAAAAAAGTAAAAAAACGACGTTGAATTAAGGATACTTGCCCATTTCTATCCGTTTGTCTTACTAATATATGTCTATACCTCCTTTTTCCAGAAAAAGGAGGTTCTTTATTTTGCCAACTGGCTAATTATCAGGGTTGCCAACTACTGCATTCGCCTGTATAATTCTCAAATCTTATCCGCTGGAGTTTCTCAGACATATGGAACAAAATAATGCCCCACTCGGGCAGGGGGTTGCGCCCGAGGGCAATCTTCCCGCCGAAGAACTTACCAATAATAATACCAACATGGAAACCCTCCTCGACCAGGAGGGCATGTTCCTGGATTTTCCCCAACCGGGGGAGATCCGCACCGGAGTAGTCGCCAGCATCAGCCAGTCGCAAATCCTGGTCAGTGTTGGTGCGAAATCGGAAGGCGTGATCACCGGCCGCGAACTCGAAGCCATCCCGGCTGAAGAGCGGGCCGCCCTGCAGGTTGGCCAGGAGATCCTGGTGTACGTGTTGTCCGCTGAAGATTCAAGCGGGAATGTTGTCCTTTCCTACACGCGCGCCCAGGAACAAAAAGGCTGGGGCGACGTAGAGAAGATGCTGGAAGAAGGCGGCTCTTACGAAGGCAAGGTCGACGGCTTCAACAAGGGCGGCATAATCGTCCCCGTGTTCGGGCTGCGCGGCTTCGTGCCTGCCTCGCAGTTGGGTATATCCCGCCGCATGGCTGTCACCGGGGATACCCCCGATGCGCGCTATGCCAAAATGATCGGCGAACCGATCACCGTGCGCGTCATCGAAGTGGACCGCAAGCGCCGCCGGCTGATCCTGTCCGAACGGGCCGCTTCCACCGAAACCCGCCAATCCATTAAAGAGCGCGTCATCGAGTCGCTGAAAGAAGGCGAAGTGTATACCGGCAAGGTCACCAGCCTGGCCGATTTCGGCGCTTTCGTGAACGTCAACGGCGCCGATGGTCTCGTGCACCTGTCCGAGATCTCCTGGGAACGCGTCCAGCACCCCTCCGAGGTGCTTGAGGTTGGCCAGGAAGTGCAGGTCAAGATCATCAATATTGACCGCGAGAAGAAACGCATCGGCCTGTCCATCCGCGCCCTGCAGAACGATCCCTGGCAGAGCAAGGTTGAAAAATTCAAGGTCGGCCAGCTGGTCGAGGGAGTCATCACCCGCCTGACCAAGTTTGGTGCCTTTGCCCGCCTGGAAGGCGACCTGGAAGGCTTGATCCATATCTCGGAGATCAGCGAAAACCGCATCGAGCATCCCAAGGAAGCCGGTCTGCACGATGGCAGTATCGTTACGCTCCGCATCATCCGTATCGACCCCGAGCAGCGCCGCATCGGCTTGAGCCTGCGCAAGGTTGACTCTGGTGCCTACAAGGACCTTGACCTGAAGCAGCTTGACCTCGAAGGCGTCAACCTGGAGCTGGTGGATAATGAACCCGACCAGACACAGGTCGACCACGAAATGGCGGACAAGGAACCTGATTCTCAGTCGGTCGACCTGGAAATGTCGGAAAAAGAACCCGAACCTCAACCGGTTGACCTGGAAAGTCCCACCCCCGCGCCGGCAGATGAAAAGCTTGCGGACGCAGGGGAAGCTCCCAAAGACGAGGAAGCCCCCAAAGAATAGGAAAGAGAAACCCGGTTTCTTCAAGGAACCGGGTTTTTGAATGATTATGCTGCCACTCATCGTAGATGCCCACGAAGATATTGCCTCCAACATGCTGAATTTCGGGCGGGATTATACCCGCGCCGTATCCGAAACGCGCCGACTCGAAATTGAGAGCGGTTCTTCAGCTCCTCAACACAACGGCGAGACGCTCCTGGGTTGGCCAGAATACCAACGCGGGCGTGTAGCGGTCGTTTTCAGCACCCTGTTCGTGGCTCCCCTCCGCCGCAAGGTCGGGGAGTGGGAAAACCAGGTCTATGCAGATTTCGACCAGGCTCACCGCATGTATCGCACCCAACTGGATGCGTATCACAAACTGACGGATGACCACCCGGATCATTTCCGGATGATCGCTTCCCTTGCGGACCTTGAATCCATCCTCGAACATTGGGCTGATCCAAAAGTAGAAAGTCACCCCGTCGGCCTGCTCCCATTGATGGAAGGCGCCGAAGGTGTCCGCAACCCCTCTGAATTGGACGAGTGGTGGGAGTGGGGCGTACGGATCATTGGTCCGGCCTGGGCTGGCACGCGATATTGTGGCGGTACGAATGACCCGGGTCCTCTTACCGATGACGGGCGTCTCCTGCTTAAGGCAATGGCAGGCATCGGGTTCACCCTAGACCTGAGTCACATGGATGCCCTATCTGCGCACCAGGCACTTGACCTATATTCCGGACCCATCATTGTCAGCCATGCCAACGCGGCCGCGCTGCTCCCCGGCTATGACGGGAACCGCCTGCTGCGGGACGACATCATCCGCGATGTTCTCGAACGGGATGGAATTATCGGTGTGGTGCCGTTTTGCAAGTTCCTGGACCTTGGATGGAAATTTGGCGACCTGCGTGACAGCATTACTCTCGAAACCCTGGCAGCCCATGTGGACCATATTTGCCAGCTCGCTGGGGATGCCCGGCACGTGGGCATTGGCAGCGATTTTGATGGCGGGTTCGGCCTTTCTGCAGTTCCTGCCGGGCTGGATACGATAGCCGACCTGCAAAAACTCGGCACGGTCCTGGCAGCGAAAGGGTATAATGACGAACAAGTCGCGGCTGTCCTGGGCAGTAACTGGCTGCGATATCTCAAGTCCACTCTCCCATGACAACTGTAGAAAATCCATCCCTGTCCCCTAATACATCTCCCATAGGAATCCCTTCGCGGATGCGCGTCCGCTTTGGGCTGCTGGTCACGTTGATCGGCTTGATCATATTTCTGATTGGCGCCCAGCCCTCCCTGTTTGGCCTGGACCGCAGCCCCGTGGTCGGGTTTGTGCAGATCTCAGTCTTCCTGGTGGGGCTGGCAATCATCTGCATCGGCGGATATATCGGGCTGATGGCATTCTGGCGAAACGGCAAGCGTACCATCGCGGCTGAAATTGGCTCACGCCTGGTCGCGACCGGGTACGTAGTGGCTGTATTCTCAGGGATGGCGGATGTGTTTGGCTTTGGTACGCAAAAGCCTCCCAGTATCCCTGTCTTCGGTCCCTGGCAGGCAACCGGGGTGCAAATTGGCGAGTTCCTGATTGCGATCGGGTTCCTGCTTTTGGTACCTTTTTTCAAGCGGAATAAAACAGAAGGTTAAGAAGTATTGCCTCATAAAAAAATTCCAGAGACATATCTTTTTGGACGCACTCAATTCTTAAAATAAAAAAACCACCTGGTTAGGTGGTTTTTTTATGCTCTGTGCCCCCGTGGGGATTCGAACCCCAGTTTTAGCCTTGAAAGGGCCACGTCC
>Ga0209638_1000354_pt1 | contig 30397 bp, 27 predicted proteins | sample BarGraNGADG00211_FD_184490 | JGI IMG/M metagenome (GOLD analysis project Ga0209638, IMG submission 184490) | Arctic peat soil microbial communities from Barrow, Alaska - Barrow Graham LP Ref core NGADG0002-211 (SPAdes) (version 2) | ecosystem: Environmental > Terrestrial > Soil > Wetlands > Peat...
GTGAGCGTCGAGGCTGGAGTACCCATGGGCTGGCGCGACATCGTCGGCGACGCAGGACGGATCATCAGCATCGACCACTACGGCGCCTCGGCCGACGCCGCAACACTGTTCCGCGAGTTCGGCTTCACCCCTGCTGCCGTGGTGACCGCAGCCCGAGAATCCATCCAGGCCGTCGGCGGTCAATGACATGAAGGACGACAACATGACTGACCACCTCAAGGAACTCTCCGCAGTCGGCGTGTCGATCTGGCTCGACGACCTGAATCGTCCGCTGATCACCGGCGGCGGACTTCAGAAGCTCATCGAGACCAGCAGCGTCGTCGGCGTGACCACCAACCCCTCGATCTTCGCGGCCGCCCTGTCCCAGGGAGATGCCTATGGCGACCAGGTCGCGAGACTGGCTGCCCTGGGCAGGACCGTCGACGAGGCGGTGTTCGCCCTGACCACCGAGGACGTCCGCAACGCGTGCGACATCCTGCTGCCGGTATACCGGGCCACCCATGGCCAGGACGGTCGCGTCTCCATCGAGGTCGACCCCCGCCTGGCGCATGAGACCGCCCCAAGCGTCGAGCAGGCCAAGGGACTCTACGCCGCTGTCGACCGCCCGAATGTGCTCATCAAGATCCCCGCCACCGTGGAGGGCCTGCCGGCCATCTCGCAGACCCTGACCGAGGGCATCAGCGTGAACGTGACCCTGATCTTCTCCCTCGACCGCTACCGCGGGGTGATGAACGCCTTCCTGACGGGACTCGAACAGGCGCGGCTGGGCGGTCTGGATCTCTCTGGGATCCACTCGGTCGCCTCATTCTTCGTCAGCCGGGTCGACACCGAGATCGACAAGCGCCTCGATGCCCTCAACACCGATGAGGCCACTGCGCTCAAGGGCAAGGCCGGAGTGGCCAACGCGCGACTGGCCTACCAGGCCTACGAAGAGGTCTTCTCGACCCCGCGGTGGGCCAACCTTGAGGCCGAAGGCGCACACAAGCAGCGCCCCTTGTGGGCTTCGACCGGAGTCAAGGACCCGGCATACAAGGACACGATGTATGTCGTGGACCTCGCGGCGCCCAACACTGTCAACACGATGCCGACCAAGACCATGCTGGCCGTCGCCGACCATGGCGAGATCATCGGAGACCAGGTGACCGGCAACTACGACGACGCGAGGAACGTGCTGGACTCGCTCGAGCGCCTGGGCATCTCCTACGCCGACGTCGTCGACGTGCTAGAGCAAGAGGGTGTCGACAAGTTCGAGAAGTCCTGGGAAGAGCTGTTGTCCGACGTGCAGGTCGAGCTCACCAAGGTCGCGCCATGACCACGGTGGCTCTGGGCGTCCTGGCCGTCGGACCGGCCGCCGACGCGGTGACCCGGCACGTGCCCCAGCTCGTCGCGGACAGGTTCGCGAGCAGGCTGTTCGCCAAGGATGCGTCGTTGTGGGGGCCAGCGGCCGAGCCCGAGTCCGCCGTCAGGCTGTCCTGGGTCACCCTCGGTCGCACCTCACGGCCCCTCGTGGGAGAGGTCGCGGCCCTGCGTGACCATCTTGCTGAGCAGGGCGTCGACCACGTCGTCCTCTGCGGCATGGGCGGGTCGTCCCTGGCACCCGAGGTCATCTGTGCAACCGCGGGTGTCCCGCTCACGGTGCTGGACTCCTCAAACCCTGACACGGTGCGCGCTGCCCTTGCCGAACGGCTTGACCGCACGGTCGTCGTGGTCTCGAGCAAGTCCGGGTCCACGATCGAGACCGACTCCCAGCGTCGTGCCTACGAGGCTGCGTTCACCCGCGCCGGGATCGACCCGACCCAGCGCATCGTGATCGTGACTGACCCGAACAGCCCCCTGGACAAGAACGCGCGCGCCGCCAGATATCGCGTGATCAACGCCGACCCGGATGTCGGCGGGCGATACTCGGCCCTGACCGCATTCGGCCTCGTCCCCAGCGGTCTGGCCGGCGCCGACCTCGAGCAGCTGCTGGACGAGGCCGAGTCCGTCGCCGACCTGCTGTCCGACGACGACGAGGCAAACCCCGCCCTGCGGCTGGGTGCCGTCATGGCTGGCACCGAGCCGCTGCGCGACAAGCTCGTCCTGGTCGACGACCGTTCCTGGATCACGGGATTCGCCGACTGGGCTGAGCAGCTCATCGCGGAGAGCACCGGCAAGAACGGCACCGGGGTCCTGCCGGTCGTCGTGCAGGGTGACTCTGACAACCCCGACCCTGAGGTCCTCTCTCCGGCCAGCGACATCACGGTGGCCCGGCTCGTCGACGACGTCGCCGACGTCGCCAATACCACCACCGACCCGTCGCGTTCTGAGGTCAGGGTCAGCGGTTCGCTTGGGGCTCAGCTCTTGCTGTGGGAGGTCGCCACGACCGTTGCGGGCCGGATTCTCGGGATCAACCCGTTCGACCAGCCCGATGTCGAGAGTGCCAAGAATGCTGCCCGCGGGCTGCTCGAAGCCACCAGCGTGAAGCCCGACCCGGCCGCCTTCACGGACGGCGCCATCGAGGTGCGCACGCTTGGCGGCGACTGGCTCAACGAGGCCACGACCGTCGCCGGCGCGCTGGACTCGCTGCTCGCCGTCCTGGACCCGCAGCATGGCTACGTGGCGATCATGGCCTATCTCGACAGACTTGCCGACGCGCCGCTGGCAGGAGCTCGACGAGCGATTGCCGGCCGAACCAAACGTCCCACCACGTTCGGGTGGGGCCCGCGTTTCCTGCACTCCACCGGGCAGTACCACAAGGGTGGTCCGGCCACGGGCGTGTACGTGCAGATCACCACCGCCCCTCAGGAGGATCTGGCGATCCCCGGCCGGGACTTCACCTTCGGCGACTTCATCTCGGCACAGGCTGGCGGCGACGCACAGGTCTTGGCCGACCACGGTCGCCCCGTCCTGCGGCTCCACCTGATCGACCACGATGCCGGCCTCGCCCAGCTGCTCGCCATGTTTGGGGAAGAGTCTCCGTGAGCCCCACCCGGGTTGCCGACGGCATAAACCCACTGCGCGACCCCCGGGACAAGCGTCTGCCACGGATCGCCGGCCCCTGTGCCTTGGTGCTCTTCGGCGTCACCGGAGATCTCGCGACCAAGAAGATCATGCCGGCCATCTACGACCTGGCCAACCGCGGACTGCTGCCCCCGGGCTTCAGCCTGGTCGGGTTCGCACGCCGCAACTGGGTGCATGAGGACTTCCGCAAGACCGTGCAAGAGTCGGTTCGTGCGCATGCCCGCACCCCCTTCCGCGAAGAGGTGTGGCTCAACCTGGCCAAGGGAATCCGTTTCGTACCAGGCACGTTCGACGACCCGAAGGCATTCGACCTCCTTCGCGAGACCGTGGAAGAGCTCGACTCGGAGCGCGGGACCAGTGGCAACCACGCTTTCTACCTGTCGATCCCACCGGAGTTCTTCCCCACCGTGTGCGAGCAGCTGCACCGCAGCGGGCTGAGCCATACCGACGAGGGCGCGTGGCGTCGAGTCGTCATCGAGAAGCCGTTCGGTCACGACCTCACGAGCGCCCGCGAGCTCAACGCGATCGTCGGGGCGGTCTTCGGCCCGGACTCGATCTTCCGGATCGACCACTACCTGGGCAAGGAGACGGTCCAGAACCTTCTGGCGTTGCGCTTTGCCAACCAGATCTTCGAGCCCTTGTGGAACGCCAACTACGTCGACCATGTGCAGATCACGATGGCCGAGGACATCGGGATCGCCAGCCGCGCGGGATACTACGACGGCATCGGCGCTGCGCGTGACGTCATCCAGAACCACCTCCTCCAGCTGCTGGCGCTGACTGCCATGGAGGAGCCGGTCTCCTTCCAGGCGCACGACCTGCGCGCCGAGAAAGAAAAGGTCCTCTCGGCGGTGCGGCTTCCCCCCGATCTGTCAAAGTCCACCGCTCGGGGTCAGTACGTCGAGGGTTGGCAGGGCGGCGAGCTGGTCGTTGGTTACGTCGGCGAGGACGGCGTCAAAGCGCGCTCCACCACCGAGACGTATGCCGCGCTCAAGCTCGAGATCGACACCCGTCGTTGGGCTGGCGTCCCGTTCTACCTGCGCACCGGCAAGCGACTGGGCAAGCGCGTCACCGAGATCGCGGTGGTCTTCAAGCGCGCGCCGCACCTGCCGTTCACGGAGACCGCCACCGAGGAGCTCGGCCAGAACGCGATCGTGATCCGCATCCAGCCGGACGAGGGCATCACGATGCGTTTCGGCTCCAAGGTGCCCGGATCAGCCATGGAGGTGCGCGACGTCAACATGGACTTCGGCTACGGCATCGCTTTCACTGAATCCAGCCCCGAGGCCTACGAGCGGCTCATCCTCGACGTTCTGCTCGGCGACCCACCGCTGTTCCCTCGCCACGAAGAGGTAGAGCTGGCGTGGAAGATCCTTGACCCGATCGAGGCCTTCTGGGCCAAACATGGACGCCCCGAGCCCTACCCTGCCGGTGGCTGGGGTCCGGACACCGCCGACGACATGATGCGCCGCGACGGACGCACCTGGAGGAAGCCATGATCGTCGACCTTCCCAGGACCACGACCTCGGCCGTCAGCCGGAAGCTCGTCAAGCTGCGCAACGACGTCGGCGCCGTGGCACTGGGACGGGTGCTCACCCTGATCATCGTGGCCGAAGAGACCAACGCGGCCAACGAGGCAATCGAGGCAGCCAATGACGCCAGCCGCCAACACCCCTGCCGCATCGTCGCCCTGGTCAGCGGCGCCAAAGTCGGCGCCAGCCGGCTCGATGCCCAGATCCGCGTCGGAGGCGACGCGGGAGCCAGCGAGGTGATCGTCCTTCGAACCCATGGAGCGCTCGTCGCACACGGCAACAGCGTCGTGGTCCCGTTGCTGCTTCCTGACTCCCCAGTGGTCGCCTGGTGGCCGAAGTCAGCCCCCCCTGATGTCTCAGCTTCGGCGATCGGGCAGATGGCGCAGCGGCGGATCACCGATGCCGCTGAGGTCAGCCAACCGCACAAGGAGCTGCAGCGACGTGCGGACAGCTACCAGCCCGGTGACACTGACCTTGCCTGGACCCGCATCACACTGTGGCGTGGCCTACTCGCCGCGGCTCTGGACCAGGCGCCATACGAGCCTGTCATCGCCGCAACCGTCACCGGAGCCAGCGACTCCCCCTCCGTCGACCTGATGGCCGGATGGCTGGCCGAGGCGCTCAGGTGTCCGGTGACGCGCGAACGCACCAAGGCCGGCACAGGTCTGACGAGCGTCCGGCTCGAGCGCCGCAGCGGCAACATCGAGATCATCCGCCCTCATGGCTCCGTGGCAACGATGGCTCAGCCGGGCCAACCGGTCCGCCGGGTCACCTTGGGGCGCCGAGAGCTGGCCGAGTGTCTGGCGGACGAGCTGCGTCGGCTGGACCCCGACGAGATCTATGAAGAGACCCTGACCAAGGGGCTGGCCCGGCTGGCCGGCAACACGAAGAAGACAACACCCTCTCCACCCCGAAAGGCGGGCAGTCCCTCGTGAGCCGCGCACCCATGGTCGTTGTCCATCACGACAGGCGCGTCCTGGCCGACGCGGCAGCGGCTCGGCTGGTCACGGCCATCGTGGACGCACAGTCCTCTCGGGGAGAGGCCGACGTGGTCCTGACCGGCGGCTCCATGGGGTCGGCGGTGTTGGTCTCGCTGGGTCATTCCGCGGTCAAGGACGCCATCGACTGGCGGCGCCTGAACGTCTGGTGGGGTGACGAACGCTTTCTGCCGGCCGGGGACCCCGAGCGCAACGAGACCCAGTCGCGTCTGGCCCTGCTCGACACCGTGCCCCTGGATCCTGCCCGGGTGCACGCGATGCCCGCCGCCGACGGGCCGAACGGCCTTGACGTTGACAAGGCAGCTGCCCACTACGCCGAGGAGCTCGCCGCAGCCGCACCTCGCGGACACGACGTCCCCAAGTTCGACGTTCTGATGCTCGGCGTTGGACCAGATGCCCATGTGGCCTCGTTGTTCCCCGAGCACCCCGCCCTGCATGAGCGCGAAGCGTCAGTGATCGGCGTTCATGGGGCGCCCAAACCGCCACTCCTGAGGGTGTCCATGACATTCCCGAGCCTGTGTGCCGCCCGCGACGTCTGGTTCCTGGTCGCCGGCGCGGATAAGGCCGGCGCCGTCGGTCTCGCCCTCTCGGGGGCCGGCGAGCTGCAGGCGCCGGCAGCCGGCGTGACCGGCATACGGTCCACCACATGGCTTCTCGATCACGACGCAGCCACACACGTGCCCAAGCCGCTGATCCGTCAGGCCAGCCGCTGACCCGACCGCGGCTGCTAGGTGATCAGTCCGCGGTCTCGTAGCGACTGAAGCGCCTCGTCGAGGATGGCCTGACCATCGGTCTCGCTGCGGCGTTCCTTCACATAGGCCAGATGGGTCTTGTACGGCGCGTTGTGATTCGCGGCCGGCGGGTTGGCCTGGTCCTGGCCGGCAGGCAGACCACAGCGTGGACAGTCCCAGATCTCAGGAACGGCCAGACCGGCCTCCTCGGCAAAACTGGGAGATGTCTCGTGACCGTTGCTGCACCAGTATGAGATGTGGACGCGAGGGGCGGCATCGCCACGCTCGGCCTCACCCATCGGGCCGGCGCCGACTCGGCTACCCCTGATCGCGTTGCCACTTGCCACGATGTTGCTCCTTGGAATTCACGACAGCCCGGACAGGCGGGCAGGGGGTGGGCTAGCTGCCGAACCGCTCGATCAGCTGAAGTCCGACGATGGCGGCGCCCCAGACCAGGCCCAGTGCAACGGTGAACCGGTCAAGGTTGCGTTCGGCGACCGACGAACCGCTCATCGTGCTGGACATGCCCCCGCCGAACATCTCGGAGAGGCCACCGCCCTTGCCCTTGTGCAGCAGAACCAACAGGGTCAGCAGCAGACCGCCAATGACCAACAGCACCTGCAGCCCGATCTTCACGGCATTCACGAAAGTAAGACCCAATCTCGTTCGGCATCAGTCGGTCGCACGTAGCACGGCCAAGGACAAACACTACCTGACGACCTTCCCCCCCACGCCCCGACTCATGATCACCGGCGTGGGCTGCGCACGTTACTCGTTCAGCTGGCGGTGATGTGGTCGCGGTAACGGCAGATCGACACGAACTCTTCGGCCACGATCGAGGCGCCACCCACCAGTGCTCCGTCGACGTCGGTCTGGGCCATGATGGCGGCCACATTGCTTGCCTTGACCGAGCCCCCGTACAGGATGCGAATGCCATCCGCGGTGTCACCGGAGTAGAGCTCGGCCAACCTCGTGCGGATCGCCGCACAGACCTCCTGCGCGTCCGCCGGGGTCGCCACCTCGCCCGTGCCGATGGCCCAGATCGGCTCATAGGCGATGACGATCGAGCGCACCTGCTCGGGGGTGACACCGTCCAGGGCCGCGTCGATCTGTGCAAGCACGTGCTCAACCTGACGTCCCTCTTTGCGTACCTCAAGGCCCTCGCCGCAACACAGGATCGGGGTCAGCTCGTGCCTGTATGCCGCCTTGACCTTCGCAGCCACCACGGCGTCATTCTCGGCGTGGTGCTGGCGGCGTTCGCTGTGGCCGACCGCGACATAGGTGCAGCCAAGCTTGGAGAGGAACGCACCCGAGATCTCGCCCGTATAGGCGCCGGAATCATGCACCGACAGATCCTGCGCCCCATGCTTCAGAAAGAGCTTGTCGCCCTCGATGAGCGTCTGGACGCTGCGCAGGTCGGTGAACGGCACCAGAACCGCCACCTCGACCGCGCTGTAGTCGTGCTTGGCATCGCGCAGGGTCCAGTCAAGCTTCTGGACCAGGTGCGTGGCCTGGAGATGGTCGAGGTTCATCTTCCAGTTGCCCGCCATCAGCGGGGTGCGGTTGCTGGTTGCCATGAGGGTTCAGTCCTCCAGAACTGTAAGACCGGGGAGAACCTTGCCCTCGACATACTCAAGGCTGGCACCTCCACCGGTCGAGATGTGCCCGAACTGATCGTCCGAAAAACCGAACTGGCGCACTGCCGCTGCCGAGTCGCCGCCGCCGATGACCGTCAGCGCACCGGTCTTGGTCACCGCTACCACCGCCCGCGCGACTGCCATGTTGCCCTCGGCAAACGCCGCCATCTCGAAGACGCCCACGGGGCCGTTCCAGAACACCGTTCGAGCGCCGGCGATCTTGGCCGCAAAGGTCTCGCACGTCACCGGGCCGATGTCCATGCCCTCCATGTCGGGCGGGATCTGGTCGGCCGGCACGGTCTTGTGCGCTGCGTCCGGGGAGAACTCCGAGGCGACCACCACGTCGGTCGGCAGGACGATCTCGACTCCGCGTTCCTTCGCCTGAGCCAGATAGCCCTTCACCATGTCCAGCCGATCCGCGTCGAGGAGGCTCTTGCCAACCTCGTACCCCTGCGCCGCCAGGAATGTGTAGCTCATCCCGCCGCCGATGAGCACGGTGTCGGCGAGCTTGAGCAAGCTCTCGATCACGCCCAGCTTGTCGGCGACCTTGGCACCACCGAGCACCACCACGAACGGCCGTTCAGGCGACTCGGTGAGGCGCTTGAGCACCTCGATCTCGGCCTGGACGAGCCCCCCGATGGCATGCGGCAGTCGCTGCGCGACGTCATACACGCTGGCATGTTTGCGGTGCACGACGCCGAACCCGTCGCTGACGAACACGTCCGCAAGAGACGCAAGCTCATCAGCGAAGGCACCACGCACGGCGTCATCCTTGGATGTCTCGCCGACGTTGAAACGGAGGTTCTCCAACAGAGCAACCTGCCCGTCGGTCAGCGCGGCGACAACGGCCCGGGCGGACTCCCCCACCGTGTCGGTGGCGAAGGCGACAGGGGCGCCGAGCAGCTCCTCGAGCCGCTTGGCCACGGGCGCAAGGGAGTACCTCGCCTCGGGTGCCCCTTTGGGTCTGCCGAGGTGGGCGCACACGACAACGCGTGCGCCCGCCTCGCTCAGAGCCTTGATGGTGGGCAACGAAGCCCGCACCCGACCGTCGTCGGTGATGGTGGTGTCGGCGTCCTGAGGGACGTTCAGGTCACAACGGACCAAGACCCGCTTGCCGCGCAGGTCACCGGCCGCGATCAGGTCGAGTGCGGTCTTCATCGTGCGCTCAGAGCGTCTTGCCGACGTACGTGATCAGGTCGACGAGGCGGCATGAGTAGCCCCACTCGTTGTCGTACCAGCCGACGACCTTGGCCATGTTGCCGTTGACGTAGGTAAGTCCGGAGTCGAAGATGCACGATGCCGGGTCGGTGACGATGTCCGTCGAGACGATCGGGTCCTCGGTGTAGGACAAGATCCCCTTGAACGCACCCTCGGATGCGGCCTTGATCGCGGCGTTGATCTCTTCCTTGGTGGCCGGGGTCTTCAGCTGGACGGTCAGGTCGGTGGCCGAACCCGTGGGCAGCGGCACGCGCATGGCGTAGCCGTCGAGCTTGCCCTTGAGCTGGGGCATGACCAGGGCGATCGCCTTGGCCGCACCGGTGGTGGTCGGGATCATGTTCAGGGCAGCGGCGCGAGCGCGACGCAGGTCCTTGTGCGGGTAGTCGAGAACGTTCTGGTCGTTGGTGTAGGCGTGGATGGTCGTCATCAGGCCACGCTCGATGCCGAACGCGTCATCGATGACCTTGGCCATCGGCGCGAGGCAGTTCGTCGTGCACGAGGCGTTGGAGATGATGTGGTCCGTCGCCGGGTCGTAGTCCTGGTGGTTGACGCCCATCACGATGGTGATGTCCTCGCCCTTGGCAGGCGCCGAGATGATGACCTTCTTGGCGCCTGCGGTGATGTGCTTGCCACAGCTCTCGGCGTCCTTGAAAAAGCCCGTGGACTCGAGGACGACGTCGGCGCCGAGCTTGGCCCAGGGCAGGTTGGCCGGGTCGCGCTCTGCGAAGACGGGGAAGCTTGCCTTGCCCTCGACGGTGATCTCACCATCGCCGGCGACGACGTCCTTGCCGAGACGACCGAGGATGCTGTCGTACTTCAGCAGGTGCGCGAGAGTCTTCGTGTCCGTCAGGTCGTTGACGCCGACGATCTCGATGTCGGCGCCGGAGGCCTGCACGGCACGGTAGAAGTTGCGGCCGATGCGGCCAAAGCCATTGATTCCAACGCGAACAGTCATGTTCTTGCCCTTCTTCGTCTGCCGAAGCAGCACTGTCTCGCCTGTTTTTACAGGGATGTCGGTGCGGCCTGACCGCACGCCGGGTACGTCAACATGAGCCTAAGGGATAGCGGGAGGTAGGCGAAAACGGGCCCCATGACGGGACGCGAAAGTGACGAGAAAAGCCACCTCAAAGAGACGAGAAACCGCTGGCAGGCCTACGCGTCGAGCATGTCGGCGGTGAGGTTGGCATCCGTGCCGGCGATGCCCAGGCTGCTCGCCCGCTTGTCGGCCATGGCCAGCAACCGACGGATCCGGCCAGCCACGGCGTCCTTGGTCATCTGGGGCTCGGCAAGCTGGCCGAGCTCTTCGAGGCTGGCCTCCTTGTGCTTCAGGCGGAGCCGGCCGGCCTCGAGCAGGTGGTCCGGGACACCATCACCCAGGATCTCCAACGCACGCTCGACCCGGGATCCGGCCGCAACGGCTGCACGTGCGGAACGGCGAAGGTTGGCGTCGTCGAAGTTCGCCAGCCGGTTGGCGGTCGCCCGCACCTCGCGCCTCATGCGGCGCTCCTCCCATGCCATCACCGCGTCGTGGGCGCCGAGCCTGGTCAACATGGCGCCGATCGCGTCTCCATCGCGGATGACGACGCGATCCACCCCGCGCACCTCGCGGGCCTTGGCCTGTGTACCCATTCGCCGTGCCGCGCCCACCAGTGCGAGTGCGGCTTCGGGGCCGGGACAGGTGATCTCGAGGGCTGAGGACCGTCCGGGCTCGGTCAGGGATCCGTGTGCGAGAAACGCACCGCGCCAAGCGGACTCGGCGTCGCAGACCGAACCGCTGACCACCCGAGGTGGCAGGCCACGGACCGGGCGACCGCGGCTGTCGATCAGCCCTGTCTGACGAGCCAGCGCCTCACCGTCCTGAACGACGCGGACGACATAGCGACTGCCGCGACGAAGTCCCCCGGCGGCCAGCACCAGGATCTCACTTCGGTGGCCGTAGATGTCGGCGATGTCCTTGCGCAGTCTGCGTGCGGCCGAAGCGGTATCGAGCTCTGCCTCGACCACGATCCGACCCCCGACGATGTGCAGCCCCCCGGCGAACCGCAACGTTGCCGCCACCTCAGCCTTGCGACAGCAAGGCTTCGTCACCGTGAGCCGACTCAGCTCGTCCTTGACCTTCGCCGTCATCGCCATGCGCGCCATCCTGCCACTCGTCTGCAACTCAGTCAGCCAGTCACTTGGATGAATTCTCACGTGCTCCTTTTCGACGGATACGGTAAGCCGTGAAACGGCCCGCCGATACCAGGGAAGATGCCATGACCTCCAGCTTCACGATGCCTGCCCCGCTCCGGAGGGCCGCCGACGAGGCAACCGGATTCATGCCTGCCGACGAGGGAACCGAGCTGTTCAACCAGGCCTGCGTTGCGTTGCTCCACGGCCCAGCCCTGGAGATCGGCACCTACTGCGGCAAGTCGGCGATCTACCTCGGCGCTGCAGCCTCACTCGTCGGCGGCACCGTCCTCACAGTCGATCATCACCTCGGCTCCGAGGAGCACCAGCCCGGCTGGGAGTACCACGACGCCACGTTGGTCGACCCCCGGCTCAACCGGTTTGACACTCTTGGTCGCTTCCGGGAGACGCTGGCCGGCGCCGGGCTCGAAGAGTATGTCGTCGCGATCATCGGGCGTTCAACAACCGTCGCAGCACTCTGGAACACTGCATTGGCAATGCTTTTCATCGACGGCGGGCATTCCGACGAGGCGGCGCAGAACGACTACAGCGGGTGGGCCCCGTGGGTCCGGGCCGGTGGTCGGCTACTTATTCATGACGTGTTCCCCGATCCAGCGGACGGCGGCCAGGCGCCATACCGGATCTTCAGACGGGCGCTGGACAGCGGCGCCTTCGAGGAACGAGGGGTCGTGGGGTCACTCCGTGTTCTGGCGCGTGTACGTGGCGAGGCTGGCGACCCGGTCGGCTGATGGCCCTGCGTCACGGCAACCGCAGTCATCTCCGACGATGTCCTGGATCTGTGGCAGACCCTCACCTCGGAAGAGACCTGCGCCGCCAGTGGCGTTGCTGAGGGCGTCGACGGCCAGGATCACTGCGGCCGCGGTCCAGCTGCTCTGCTCGACGGGCCAGCGGACGCCATCGGCATAGACGTACCCGGTCCAGTAGGCACCGTCGCCCTCGCGCAGGTGGTGCATCGAGGACACCATCGCGACGGCGCGATCCCGGTCGCCCACGACGTCGAGAGCAAGCGCGAGCTCGCAGGTCTCCGCACCGGTAACCCACGGCTCGTCCTCCACGCAGCGGGCGCCCAGACCGGGAACCACAAACTCGTCCCAGCGATGGTCGAGCCGCGCCATCGCCTTGCCGCCGGCCAGTGGGCCTGCGAGAACGGGGTAGTACCAGTCCATCGAGAAGCGGTCCTTGCGCTCGAATGCTTCGGGATGGAGCCGCAAGGCGTGGCCCAGCAGGCCCGCGGCCAGCTCCCAGTCCGGTTGCGACTCCCCCATCAGCTCGGCCAGCGCCAGCCCGCAACGCAGGCTCAGGTAGATGCTCGAGGAACCGGCCAGGAGCGCGGTGCCGACCGGCTCGCCGCCCACCCCTCGGGCCCAGACAATCTCGCCGCGCGGGAGCTGGAGCTCAACGACGAAGTCCAGGGCAGCCTTGACGGCCCGCCATGCCTGAGCCATCGCGCGGTAGTCGCCAGTGACCAGCCAGCGATGCCAGATACCGGTCGCGAGGTAGGCGCAGTAGTTGGTGTCCGACCCATCGTCGGTCACCCTCCCCTGATCGAACCGGATGGGCCAGGAACCGTCGGGGCGCTGGGTATTCAGCATCCAGCCGTATGCCCGATCGGCCTCGACGGGGCGACCGGCCGCCGTCAGCGCCATCGCAGACTCGACGTGGTCCCACACGTCCGTATGTCCGCCCGCGAACCACGGGATGGCGCCGTTCGGTTCCTGAACCGCAGCGATCGCCGACGCGGTGCACGCGACCTGGTCGCTGGTCAGCACCCCTGCCAGCGACGGCACGTCAGGCAACGACACTGGCACTCTCAGGCTTGCGCAGGTAGACCACGAGGCTCTTGCCGATCAGGGGATTCAGCAGCCGGTCGGCAGTGCGGGTCAGCCAGGGCTTGGACACGATGTCCCACACCAGCATCCGGTGGTACAGGTTTGGCAACGGGTGGTCCTGATTGTCAACGCCGACAGCGCATTTCAGCCACCAGTACGGCGCGTGCAGCCCGTGAACGTGGTCCGTACCGACCGCCACCAGGCCTACCCTCGCGAGCTTGTCGACGAGCTCATGCCCGGTATAGATCCGCACGTGGCCACCCTCGACCTCGTGGTAGGCGTCGGACAGCGCCCAGCAGATCTTCTCCGGGAGGTATCGCGGCACGGTCACCGCCGCTGTGCCCCCCGGCCGCAGGACCCGTGCCAGCTCGGCCATCGCCAGCTCGTCATCGGGGATGTGCTCCAGAATCTCCGCGGCCAGCACGCGATCGAAGTGACCATCGGGGAACGGCAGCTGTAACGCATCACCGGGCACGGACTCTGCGCTGCCTCCCGCGCCCGACTCGCCGGCCTCCCCCGCCTCCCGCATGGCTTGGAACATCGCGGCGACGGCGGACAGCTCCGTCTCGTCCTGGTCGAGGGCAACCACCTGTGTGCCACGGCGATAGAGCTCGAACGCGTGACGCCCGGCGCCACAGCCGAGATCCAGCACCCGGTCGCCGGGTTGTACACCCATTCGGTCAAAGTCAACGGTGAGCAAGGGTGGTACCCCTTCGGGTGTCGGTGGGCGCGCCTGTATCGATGCGTGCGTTTGCCATGACGCGTTCGTAGGCGATCGCGGTCGCCACCGCGACGGAATGCCAGCTGTACCGCTCGAGCGCCCGACGGCGTCCGGCCCGGCTCATCGCGTGTCGTCGCGCGGGGTCATCGAGCAACGCTTCGAGCGCCGTGGTCAGCTCGCCCACATCACCGGGGGTCACGAAGTCAGCGCAGAGACCGTCCTCACCGACGACCTCGGGAATAGCACCTCCTCGACTGACCACCAAAGGGGTACCGCACGCCATTGCCTCGACGGCAGGCAGCGAAAAGCCTTCGTAGAGCGACGGAACACACGCAATCTCGGCGGAACCGATCAGCTCGGCCAGCTCAACGTCGCTGATGCCGTTGACGAAACGGACAGAGTCGGTGATGGCCAGGTCCGCAACCAGGGTCTCGGTCACGCCGCCCGGGATCGGCTTGGTGACCAGAACGAGCTCGAGATCACGTTCCGTAGCGAGCTTGGCAAAGGCCTGCAACAAGGTGGAGATGCCTTTCATCGGAGTGTCAGCGCTGGCCATGGCCATCACGCGTCCGGGCACCCGCGGCAGGGTTGGGAGCCGGAACACCTCGGGGTCCACGCCCAGCGGAATCACCTCGACCCGCCCTGGGTCGACCCCGAACTCGGTCACGATGTCGCGCGCCGAGGACTGCGAGACGGTCAGGATGCTGGGTAACCTGCGGGCCACCCTGCCCTGCATGGTCAGGAAGCCGTACCACCGACGCAGGCTGAGCCGACGCTTCCAGCCATCCGCAGCCGCAAGATCGGTACGGCGGTCGATGGTGATCGGGTGGTGGATCGTGGACACCAGCGGCAGCCCGCCTGCAAGCATCCGCAACAAGCCATAACCCAGTGTCTGGTTGTCGTGGACGACATCGAAGTCGGCGGCGCGATTCCTGAGCAACCGCGCCACACGGAGGCTGAAGGTCAGCGGCTCGGGGAATCCGGCGGTGTACATCGTTGCCACCTCGAGGACGTCGATGGCGTCGCGGAACTCGCGTCGGGCGGGCGTGCGGAACGGATCAGGCTCGCGATACAGGTCAAGGCTTGGGACCTTGGTCAACAGCACGCCCGGATCGAGGTCGGGGTACGGCTGTCCTGAGAAGACCTCGACGGTGTGCCCGAGCGCGACGAGCTCGCGGCTGAGGTGGCGGACATAGACACCTTGACCACCGCAGTGAGGCTTGCTGCGATAGGACAGCAACGCGACGCGCACGGTGCTACCTCCAGTCCGGTTGGTGGAACGTCCGTCAGCCGATGATGTCGCGGTATGCCGCGGCCAGCCTCAGGGAGTCATGGTGGCCTTCTTGCCCGTGGTCGCCGACGCGGGCGAGCACCAGCTCTGCACCCATGATCCCTGCAACGCGTCTCAGCAGCGACTCGTCCTCCACGACGTCGGAGTCGGCGAGGACGTAATCCAGATGGAGGTCGGGGGCGTGCACGGCCAGGGCCTCGAGGTGGTTGGAGGCCGAGAATCCCACGGTCTCACCGGTGTGCATGACGAGGTTGAGGGTCAGGATGCGCTTGGCCGGCGTGTCCAGGAGAGCGTCGCGGACGCCGGGGACCAGCAGATGCGGCATGACCGACGTGAACCAGGAACCAGGCCCCAGGATCACCCAGTCTGCGGCTCGGATGGCGGCGACCGCCTCGTCGCACGCGGGGGGCTCCTCGGGGTTGAGCTGCACCGTCAGGACGCGGCCGCGGGTCGTGGCGACCTCCACCTGACCGCGAACCGTCGTGATCTCAAGCGGTTGGGTGGGGTCAGCGCCCATGACGCTGGCTTCGATGTTGAGAGGCACCGCGGCCATCGGCAGCACCCGGCCACGGGCATTCAGCAACCGGCCGACCAGGTCAAGACCTCCGACGGTGTCGCCGAGCAGGTCCCAGAGCGAGACGATCAGCAGGTTGCCGACGGCGTGCCCGGCGAGCTGACCGTCGCCGGCGAACCGGTGCTGGAGGACGTCGCGCCACTGATGGCCCCACTCGGTGTCATCGCACAGCGCCGCCAGTGCCATCCGCAGGTCTCCCGGTGGGAGGACGTCGAACTCGTCACGCAGCCGTCCACTGGAGCCGCCGTCGTCGGCGACCGTCACCACCGCCGTGATCCGGTCGGTGACCAGTCGCAACGCCTCGAGCGACGCAGCAAGTCCGTGGCCGCCCCCGAGGGCGACGACGGCGGGACGGGTCACTCACGCCCCAGATCGCGGTGAACCAGGATCGTGCCCACGTCGTCGCTGTTCAGCCTGGCCGCGAGCTCTTCGGCAACGGCGACGGAGCGGTGCTTGCCACCGGTACAGCCCACAGCAAGAGTCACATAGCGCCGTCCCTCACGTTGGTAGCCGTCAGTCATCGGCGCCATCAGCTCGACCGCGCGGTCGACGAACTCCTTGGCACCGCGCCTGCTCATGACGTACTTGGACACTGCCGGCTCGGTGCCGTTCAGGGGCCGCAGCTCGGGGATCCAGAACGGGTTGGGCAGAAAGCGCATGTCGAAGACAAGGTCGGCATCCAGCGGAATCCCGTACTTGAAGCCGAAGGACATCACGGCGAGGCGCAGACGTGGGCCGCCCGAGCCGGCGAAGATCTGGGACACCTTGGCCGAGAGCTGGTGGACATTGAGGCCGGACGTGTCGATCAGGACGTCGGCCTCGGCGCGCAGGTCTCCCAGCATCTCGCGCTCGTGAATGATGCCGTCCAGCATCCGCCCAGTCCCTTGGAGCGGGTGAGGTCGGCGCACACTCTCGAACCGTCGGACCAGCGCCTCGTCTGTGGCGTCGACGAAGATCACCCGTGGCTCCCAGCCCACCTCGCGAAGGGACTCCATCGACGCACGGAAGGCAGCGAAGAACCTGCGGCTGCGGACATCGATCACCGCCGCGAGCTTGATGACGCCCTCTTCGGAGTGCGCCGCGGTCAGCGTCGCCATGGGCAGCATCATCTGGGGTGGGAGGTTGTCGACGACATACCAGCCGAGGTCCTCCAGAACGTTGGCCGCGGTGCTACGACCGGCGCCACTCATGCCGGTGAGGATGACCAGCTCGGCCACATGGGGGCCAGATGTACCAGACGTCATCGCTGTCCTCGTCGTCTCGTCGGCATTCAATGGTCAAGCATGGCCTGTCACGCACGAAGCCACCGTTATGTCAGCACCTCGCCCGTCGTCATGTCGACAGCCGAGGCGGCCTGGGTTGCCGGATCGTGCAGATGCACCTGAATCGTCCCAGCAAGAACGGCGCCGATGCCCGGAACTTCGCGAATCTGGTCAATTGAGGCCTCTTTGAGCTTCTTGACCGAGCCGAAGTGTCGCAGCAGCGCCTTGCGACGGCTGTCGCCAAGGCCGGGGATGCCGTCGAGCGCACTCGCCGTCATGGCCTTGGACCGCCGTTCACGGTGGAACGTGATGGCGAACCGGTGCGCCTCATCCCTGACCCTCTGCAGGAGGTAGAGGCCCTCGCTGGTGCGCGGAAGGATGACGGGGAACGACTGTCCGGGCAGCCACACCTCCTCCAGGCGCTTGGCCAGCCCGACCAGGGCGACGTCGTCGATCCCGAGCTCCGCCAACGCAGAACGGGCGGCATTGACCTGGGGCAGGCCGCCGTCGACCACCACGAGGTTCGGCGGGTAGGCGAATCGTCGCGGCTTGCCCGTGTCGGGATCGATCCGGCTCGGCCCCGTCTCCCCCACGCCCTCGTCCGCCAGGCCCTCGTAGGGCACGCCCTCGATGTCGCTGGCTTCGGCCCGGTCGTCGAGATAGCGCTTGAACCGCCGGGTCAGCACCTCGTGCATGGCTGCCGTGTCGTCCATCTGCGGGTTGTCCTCGCCCGGCTGCCCCACCGCTCCCCTGACGATGAATCGGCGGTACTCGGCCTTGCGTGGCAGCCCATCCTCGAAGACGACCATGGACGCCACGACATTGGTGCCCTGCACGTGGCTGACGTCGAAGCACTCGATCCGCAGCGGTGCGCTGACCAGGTCGAGCCCTTCCTGGAGCTCCTGCAGCGCCACGCTGCGTGCCGTGAGGTCACCGGCGCGGGTCACCTTGTGTCGAACCAGGGACTGCTCCGCGTTGCGTCTGACCGTCTCCATCAGCGCCCGCTTGTCGCCGCGCCGAGGCACCCTCAGGTCGACCTGGGCGCCCCGCAGCCTCGTGAGCCACGCGCGCATGTGCACCGGATCTGGCGGAAGGACGGGGACCAGCACCTCTCGCGGGACCCCCTCGGGCGACTCGCCGCCGTAGACCTGTTGCAGGAGGTGCTCGACCACCGAGGACAGGTCTTCCGCGTCCTCGGACCCACGCTCGACCACCCAGCCTCGCTGACCTCGAACCCGTCCGCCGCGGACGTGGAACACCTGGACCGCAGCTTCGAGCTCGTCGTCGGCAAGGGCAAACACGTCGGCATCGGTCGCATCAGCCAGCACCACGGCCGACTTCTCCAGCGCCCTGGTCAAGGCCCCGATATCGTCCCGCATCCGGGCCGCCTGCTCGTAGTCGAGCTCGGCAGCGGCGGCCGTCATACGGGCTTCGAGACGCTTGACGAACCTGCCGGTGTTGCCGGCCATGAAGTCGCAGAAGTCCTCGGCGATCACCCGATGCTCCTCGGCGCTGACCCGCGCGACGCAAGGCGCGGAGCACTTGTCGATGTAGCCGAGCAGGCACGGCCGACCGACCTGCCCGGCACGTTTGAAGACACCACTGCTGCAGGTGCGCATGGGAAAGACTCGCAGCAGCTGGTCGAGCGTCTCGCGGATCGCCCACGCATGGGCATAGGGACCGAAGTATCGCGTCCCCTTGCGCTTGGCTCCCCGCATCACCTGAGCGCGGGGGAACTCCTCACCCATGGTGACGGCGAGGTAGGGGTAGGACTTGTCGTCGCGGTACTTGACGTTGAAGCGCGGGTCGAACTCCTTGATCCAGGAGTACTCCAGCTGCAAGGCCTCGACCTCGTTGGACACGACCGTCCACTCGACGCTGGCACCGGCCGTGACCATAGAGCGGGTGCGAGGGTGAAGCGCCGAGATGTCCTGGAAGTAGGACGAGAGACGCGAGCGCAGCGACTTGGCCTTGCCGACGTAGATGACCCGGCCATCGGCGTCGCGGAAGCGGTAGACGCCGGCATCCAGAGGGATCTCTCCCGGTCGGGGGCGGTATGACGACGGGTCGGCCACAGCCTCACTCTATGAGGAGAGCGTGACATGAGGGTCTACGACCGACCCTGGCCTGGTGCAGCCGCAGCAGACGCGACGTGGCCATGACGGGGTGCGCCCGGGCAGCTGCTCCGCATGTCGCGAGTAACGACACTGCAACACCTGGCCCTAGAACCTGCCAAATATCACTAGTCTGACGCTACTCTTCAGCATCCCGCGGGTTTCGCGGCAGCCCGGGCTCTCCGGTCGATGACTAGTCAGGAGGAACCTTGCATCAGCGTTCCGTGGTACGGGTCGGAGCGTCGCTGATCGTTGCGGCGCTGGCCTTGTCAGCATGCGGCTCCCGAAACGACACGGGCACCGGCACAACGAGTGGCAACAAGATCGCCATCATCGGCGTCATGGCGCCATTGTCCGGCGACCTCTCGGCTCTCGGTCTTGGCATCCAGCACTCGGTCGAGCTTGCGGTCAAGCAGGCGAACGCCAACAACGCGATCCCCGGCTGGACGCTGCAGGTCGAAGCCAAGGACGACGAGGCCAAGCCTGACGTCGGCAAGAACGCCGCCACCGCTTTTGCCGCCGAACCCAACGTCGCGGGCGTCGTGGGTGACCTCAACTCAAGCGTCAGCCAGAGCACCCAGCCGGTGCTCGCCACCGCCAAGATCGTCCAGGTCTCGCCGGCCAACACCAACCCGACGTTGACCCAGGGTGCCGACTTCAAGACGGCCCCCAAGCGGACCTACGACACGTACTTCCGCACCTGCACGACGGACGCCATCCAGGGCCCGTTCGCCGCGCAGTACATGTTCAAGGCCGGCATCACGAAGGTCGCGACGATTCACGACAAGAAGGCCTACGGCCAGGGTCTGGTCGAGGCGTTCACCGGGGAGTTCACCAAGCTCGGCGGCACCGTCGTTGATGCCGAGACGATCAACCCGGACGACTCCAACTACTCGTCCGTCATCACCAAGATCAAGCCCAAGGGCCCCCTGGGCGTCTACTACGGCGGCGAGTACCCGCAGGCGGGTCCGCTGTCACAGCAGATGAAGGCTGCCGGTCTCAACGTCCCGCTGATGGGCGGCGACGGCATCTACGACCCGAAGTTCATCGTGCTTGCTGGTACGACCTCAGCCGGTGACCTTGCCACGTCGGTCGGCGCACCCACCGACCAGCTCGCGGCCGGCAAGAAGTTCCTTGCCGACTACGCAGCGGCTGGCTACAAGGATCCTGCGGCTGCCTATGGCGCATACTCCTTCGACGCAGCCAACGCCATCATCAACGCCCTGAAGGTGTCCCTGAAGGGCGCCAAGGATGTTGCCTCGGTGCGTCAGCCGACCATTGACGCGCTGGGTAAGGTCTCCTTCGATGGCGTGACCGGCAAGGTTGCGTTTGACCAGTACGGTGACAGCACCAGCCGGGTGCTGACCGTCTACAAGGTCGTCTCCGGCGCGTGGGCTCCGGTGAGCACCGAAGCATTCAAGTAGGTCGACCCTCGAGGCCGCAGGAGTGGGCGGTGCCCGCTCCTGCGGCCTTGGTGAATCTTTGACCACCGGGAGGTTGACGACGTGGACACCTTTGTCCAACAGCTTGTGAACGGGCTGACCCTTGGGTCGCTGTACGCGTTGATCGCCGTCGGATACACGGTTGTCTACGGCATCCTGCAGCTGATCAACTTCGCCCACGGCGAGGTCTTCATGATCGGCGCCTTCGGCGCCCTGACCACGTCGCTGGTGCTCTTCCGGGGGCAAACCGCCCTCTGGGTGCTGCCTTTCATGATCATCGGCGCCGTCATCGCGTCAGTCGGCACGGCGGTCCTGATGGAACGATTCGCCTATCGGCCGCTGCGCAACGCGCCACGGTTGGCGCCCCTGATCACCGCCATCGGCATCTCGGTCTTCCTCCAGGAGCTCGTCCGCCTCAACTACGACCACGTGCCGTTCACGAGCTGGAACCCGCTCAACCTGCCTGATGCGAAGTCGCGCATCCCCTTCCCACAGATCGACGTGGTGACCGGGCCGGCGTTCCAGATCGGCGGCGTCACCATCCAGCGGTCGGCGATCTTCACCGTCGGCGCTTTGCTGATGTGCGCAGCACTGCTGTGGTACTTCATCAACCGCACCAAGACAGGTCGAGGCATGCAGGCCGTCTCCCAGGACGCGGACACAGCTCGTCTGATGGGCATCAACGTCGACCGCATCATCGTGGTCGCCTTTGCCCTCGGCGCTGTCCTCGCCGGGATCGCCGGTGTTGCCCAGGGTCTGCAGAACAACAACATCGACTTTCGGATGGGCTTCCTGGCAGGGCTCAAGGCCTTCACCGCGGCGGTCCTGGGCGGCATCGGAAACATCCAGGGGGCTGTGGTCGGAGGCTTGGTCCTGGGCATCGTTGAAGGCATGGCGACGCAGTACATCCCCGGCCAGTTCGGCGGCAGTCCCTGGAAGGACGTCTGGGCGTTCGTCCTCCTCATCCTCGTCCTGGTCTTCCGCCCACAAGGCCTGCTCGGTGCGAAGGCGGTGGACCGCGCATGATCAGAATCCCGAACATCCCCGAGTCCGTGGTGGTCAAACATGGTTCCAAAGCGTGGCCGCTGGGACTGGCCGGTGCAGGCCTGCTCATCATCGGGTCCCTGCTCTCCTGGAACTACGACCCCCAGGTCCTGGGCGACCTCTCCATCAGCTTCAACCCGGGCGCACTGCAGATCATGGCCATCGCCCAGAGCCTGCTCGCCGTCATCCTGTTGCTGGCCGACAAGGGTCCGCTGACCTCCTTGGGTCAATGGGCTGACACGGCCCTGGCGCTGCGGGCCCTGGCCACCTGGGCCTTGCTGTTCATGACCATGGCTCTCATCGCGATCACGGCTGAGGCCGGCGGCCTGGTCAACATCGAGCCTGGTGGCTGGATCTCGTTCCTGGGCGCGGTGCTGCTCTTTGCCGCTTCACGACTGGTCCTGCCCAAGGAAACCCGCGACCTTGCCCAAGCACGACTTCGCGGCTGGGCCGAGATCCTGGTCATCGTCGTCCTCATGGCGGCAATCCTGTTCGGGACGGCCTACGCACTCGGTCTGACCGACGCATGGGAATTCGTGCTATTCCTCATGCTCGTGACCGGCGTGGTGATCACCGGGATCCGTGCGGGGCTTCTGTCCTGGCTGGGACACGTCACTACCAGGCACAAGCACGTGTTGATGCTGGCTGCGTTCGCGGTGGCGTTCTTGTTCCCGTTCACGCAGAACGGCTCCGACGCGAACATGTCGATCGCTTCCCAGGTCCTCATCTTCGCGGCGGCAGCCATGGGCCTGAACATCGTTGTCGGCCTGGCCGGCCTGCTCGACCTCGGGTACATCGCGTTCCTTGGCGCGGGAGCCTACGTCGGGGCCACGATGTCGACCTCGGCGTTCGCCACCATCGGGTGGAAACCACCGTTCATCGTGGTCATGCTCGTGGGCGCCTGCGTCTCAGGCACGCTCGGCCTCATCATCGGCGCGCCCACCTTGCGCGTCTCCGGCGACTACCTGGCCATCGTCACGCTCGGCTTCGGCGAGATCTTCCGCCTCACGATGTTCAACCTCGACGGCAACAACGGGCCAAACCTGACCCACGGCCCCAACGGCGTTCCGGCCATCCCTGACCTGACCTTCGGCAGCTTCAACTTCGGCGACACCCACACTCTCCTGGGGATCCCGTTGGCCCGCTTCTCCAACTACTACTTCCTTCTCCTGCTGCTGATCGCGTTCATCATCCTGGTCTTCTCGCGCCTCAACAACAGCCGGATCGGCCGCGGCTGGGTGGCCATTCGCGAAGACGAGAAGGCCGCCGAGGCCATGGGCGTCAACGTCTTCGGGCTCAAGATCCTCGCCTTCGTCGTCGGCGCCTTCCTCGCCGGCCTGGCAGGCACCATCAAGGCACACCAGGACGTCTCGGTCACACCCGACCAGTACATCTTCCTGGAGTCTGCGTTCCTGCTGGCGGCGATCGTCCTGGGCGGCATGGGCACCGTCGCCGGGGTCCTGATCGGGGCGGTGATCCTCAAGCTCCTCCCCGAGAAGCTGCGATTCTTCGCGGACTACCGCCTGTTGCTCTTCGGTCTGCTCCTCGTCCTGATGATGCGTTTCCGGCCCGAAGGACTGGTCGCGAGTAGACGAAGGCAGCTGGAGTTCCACGAAGAGGACGAAGACCTCGCCGTCCGGGTCGAGGGCGACATCGCCGAGGTGGTGATATGACCGTCACCGCAAAAGCCGTGGCTGCCAAGCCGCCGGCCGGTGCGCCGTTGCTGCTGGCGGAGGGCGTCGTCATGCGATTCGGCGGTCTGACCGCCGTGAACAACGTGACCATGAGCGTCAGCGAGGGCGAGATCGTCGGACTCATCGGCCCCAACGGCGCCGGCAAGACGACCTTCTTCAACTGCCTGACCGGGATGTACAAGCCGACTGAGGGACACGTCCGGCTGTCCGGGGTCGAGCTGCCGCCCAAACCGAGGGCGGTCGTCAAGGCCGGTATGGCGCGGACGTTCCAGAACATCCGGTTGTTCGCCAACATGACCGCCCTCGAGAACGTCATGGTGGGCCGCTACTGCCGCACGAGCTCTGGCCCCTTCACGTCGATCGTGCACGGACCCAAGTTCAGACGTGAAGAGGCCGAGACGAGAGAACGGGCCCAGGAGCTGCTGGACTTCGTCGGCCTCGGAACATCCACCGATCACCTGGCCCGCAACATGCCCTACGGCAACCAACGTCGGCTCGAGATCGCCCGGGCGTTGGCCACCGACCCCAAGCTCGTTCTCCTGGATGAGCCAACGGCCGGGATGAACCCGCTGGAGACCCGTCAGGCCAGCGAGCTGATCTTCAAGATCCGGGACAGCGGGTTGGCCGTCGTGGTCATCGAGCACGACATGCGGTTCATCTTCAGCCTCTGTGATCGGGTGCTCTGTCTGGTGAGAGGCGCGACCCTGGTGGAGGGAACGCCCGACGAGGTGCAGTCCGACCCCCGGGTGATCGAGGCCTACATCGGCACGGGCACAGACGACGACGCAAAGGACACCCCATGACGGCCATGCTCGAGGTCAAGGACCTCAAGGTCGCCTACGGCAAGATCCTCGCGGTCAAGAAGATCAGTTTCTCGGTCGAAGAGGGCCAGGTCGTCACCCTGATCGGCACCAACGGTGCCGGCAAGACCACCACACTGCGGACAATCTCCGGGCTCATCAGACCCGCCAGCGGAGAGATCCTGTTCCAGGGCGAACGCATCGACGCCACAGCGGCTCACGAGATCGTCATCCTGGGAGTGGCTCACTGCCCCGAGGGTCGAAAGATCTTCCCCAAGATGAGCGTTGAGGAAAACCTCCTGCTGGGCGCGTTCACACGCAGCGACTCCGGGGTCAAGGACGACCTGGACGCGTCATACGACCTGTTCCCTGTCCTCGGCGAGCGTCGAAACCAACCGGCCGGGACGTTCTCCGGCGGTGAGCAGCAGATGCTGGCCATGGGCCGGGCGATGATGAGCAGGCCCAAGCTGCTGATGCTTGACGAGCCGTCGATGGGCTTGTCGCCGTTGATGATGAAGAAGATCATGCAGACCGTCAGGACCTTGCAGTCCCAGGGCACGACGATCCTTCTGGTCGAGCAGAATGCCCAGGCCGCGCTCAAGCTCGCCGACAAGGGCTACGTGCTGGAGGTCGGCAAGATCGTCCTCGAGGGAACCGGCAAGGACCTGCTCGTCAACGACGCGGTGCGCAAGGCCTACCTCGGCGAGGACTGACCACCACTCAGGTTGCCGCGGTCTTCTTCGCGGGCGTCTTCTTCGCGGGCGTCTTCTTCGGCACGGCAGGCTTGGAGACGGCCTTCGCGGCCGCAGCCTTGGTCGGGCTGATACCCGTGGGGCGGCCAGGAGAGCGTGCACTCCGGGCGAGGATCGGCGCAAGGAACCGCCCGGTGTGGCTCTCCTCGATCAGGGCGACCTGCTCCGGCGTCCCCTCGGCGATCACCCGGCCACCGCCGTTGCCACCCTCGGGACCGAGATCGACGACCCAGTCGGCGTTCTTGATGACGTCGAGGTTGTGCTCGATGACGATGACCGTGTTGCCCTTGTCGACCAAGCCCTGGAGCACTCCAAGCAGCTTGTTGATGTCGTCGAAGTGCAGTCCCGTGGTCGGCTCGTCCAAGACGTAGATCGTTCGTCCGGTCGAACGCTTTTGCAGCTCGGTGGACAGCTTGACGCGCTGAGCCTCACCGCCGGAGAGTGTGGGGGCCGGCTGGCCGAGCCGGACGTATCCGAGGCCGACCTCCACGAGCGTCGTGAGATGGCGTGAGATGGCCGGGACCGCTGCGAAGAACTCAGATGCCTCCTCGATCGGCATGTTCAGGACGTCCGCAATCGTCTTGCCCTTGAAGTGCACCTCGAGCGTCTCGCGGTTGTAGCGTGCACCGTGGCAGACCTCGCACGGCACGTAGACGTCTGGCAGAAAGTTCATCTCGATCTTGATCGTCCCGTCACCCGAGCAGTTGTCGCAACGACCGCCCTTGATGTTGAACGAGAATCGCCCAGGCATGTAACCGCGGATCTTGGCTTCGGTCGTCTCGGCGAACAGCTTGCGCATGTTGCCGAACACGCCGGTGTATGTCGCGGGGTTGCTCCGCGGAGTCCGTCCGATCGGCCCCTGGTCGACATGCACGACCTTGTCGAGGTGCTCCAGCCCATGGACAGTCTTGTGCCGGCCGGGGACCTGACGCGCGCCGTTGAGCTTGTTGGCCAGGACCATGTAGAGGATGTCGTTGACCAGTGTCGACTTGCCCGAGCCTGAGACCCCAGTGACTGCAACGAAATTGCCCAGCGGAAAACTGACGTCCACGTCATACAGGTTGTGCTCACGAGCGCCAAGCACCGTGACCTTGCGCCCATCCTGAGGACGTCTGACAACGGGCATGGGTATCTCGCGGCGACCGGAAAGATAGGCGCCCGTGATGGAGTCGGGGTGGGTGAGTAGGTCAGCGACCGAGCCCGAGTGGACGACATTGCCGCCGTGCTCCCCCGCCCCAGGGCCGATGTCGACGACCCAGTCAGCGGCCGTGATGGTGTCCTCGTCGTGCTCCACGACGATGAGCGTGTTGCCCAGGTCCCGCAGCCGGGTGAGGGTCTCGATCAGACGGTGGTTGTCACGCTGGTGCAAACCGATTGACGGCTCGTCCAGGACGTAGAGGACGCCGACCAGTCCGGAGCCGATCTGCGTTGCCAGCCGGATGCGCTGCGCCTCGCCGCCGGAAAGGGTGCCGGCCGGACGGTCCAGGGAAAGGTAGTCCAGGCCGACGTCGAGCAGGAAGCCGAGCCGAGCCTCGATCTCCTTGATGACCCGCTCGGCGATCTGACGTTCACGCGAGGTGAAGTCAACCTCAGCCAGGAACTTCGCGCAGTCAGCGATCGCGAGCGCGCAGATCTGGGAGATGCTCTGACCACCGATATGGACCGCCAGCGACTCAGGCTTGAGCCGGGCGCCGCCGCACTCGGGGCACGGCACTTCGCGCATGTAGCCCTCGTACCGTTCGCGCGACCACTCGGAGTCGGTCTCTGCATGCCGACGCTTGACGAACGGCACCACACCCTCGAACCCGGTGGTGTAGGAACGGTCCCGGCCGTATCGGTTGCGGTACTTGACGTGGACCTTGTAGTTCTGACCGTGCAGGATCGCTTCGTGGGCCCGATCGGGCAGCGAGTGCCACGGCTTGTCGAGGGAGAACTTCAGGTCCTCGCCCAAGGCGGTCAGGACGCGAAGGAAGTACTCGGCGGAACCAGATCCCTGGGCCCATGGCGCAATGGCGCCCTCGTTGATGGACAGGTCCTCGTCGGGGATCAGCAGCTCGGGGTCAACCTCGAGCTCGGTGCCCAGGCCGGTGCACTTGGGGCAGGCGCCGAACGGAGAGTTGAACGAGAACGAGCGGGGCTCGATCTCGTCCATGGCCAGTGGGTGGTTGTTGGGGCAGGCCATCTTCTCCGAGTAGCGACGCTCACGCGCAGGATCCTTGGGATCCAGATCGACGAAATCGACGATGAGGACGCCTGAGGTCAGGGCGAGCGCGGTCTCGACCGAGTCGGTCAGCCGACGTTTGGCACCCGTGTCATCGCCCTTGGCGACGAGGCGGTCGATCACGATCTCGATGGTGTGCTTCTTCTGCTTCTCCAGGATGGGCGGCTCGATCAGGGAGATGACCTCACCATCGACGCGGGCGCGCGAGAACCCCTTGGCCTGGAGCTCGCTGAACAGATCGACAAACTCGCCCTTGCGGCCCTGCACGACCGGTGCCAACACCTGGAATCGAGTGAGCTCAGGAAGCTCCAACAGCCGGTCGACGATCTGCTGCGGGCTTTGCCGGGTGACGGCCTCGCCGCAGACCGGGCAATGCGGCCGACCGGCGCGCGCAAACAGGAGCCGGAGGTAGTCGTAGACCTCGGTGATCGTGCCGACGGTGGAACGGGGGTTGCGATTGGTCGACTTCTGGTCGATCGAGACAGCCGGCGACAGACCCTCGATGAAATCGACATCAGGCTTGTCCATCTGACCGAGAAACTGGCGTGCGTAGGCGCTCAGCGACTCGACGTAGCGACGTTGCCCTTCGGCGAAGATCGTGTCGAAGGCCAGAGACGACTTGCCCGACCCCGAGAGTCCGGTGAACACGATGAGGCTGTTGCGCGGCAGGTCGACAGAGATATCACGCAGGTTGTGCTCACGCGCTCCGCGCACAACGAGGCGGTCATGGTCATATCGGGGTGGGGTGACGCTCACTTCGGGCACGTCCGCAATCGTATGTGCCCGCACTGACAGCGCCGACACGTACCGTGGCCTGATGAACACATCCTCACGCGTGTCCGAGAACCTTTCGCTCTTGGCGCACGAGACCAGCCTGCTCATGCGCACGGCCGCTGGCCTGGACGACGAAGCCATGAGGCGTCCCAGCCTGTGCGAGGGCTGGACCCGGGCGCATGTCCTGTCACACCTCGCCCGCAACGCCGACGGTTTGGGCAATCTGGCCAGCTGGGCCATCACCGGCACCCCCCGGGCCATGTACGACTCGCCCGAGGCGCGTGACGCAGATATTGCGGTTGGAGAGACCCGAACGGCCCCAGAGATCCTCACTGATCTCAAGGACTCCGCGGCGCGGTTTGCCGCGGCGGCGGCGGGACTTGCCGGTGCGCCGGAGCATGCTGAGGTCGAGATGCGCGGTGGGCGCAAAGTGCTCGGGGGGCAGCTGCCGACGCTGCGGTTGATGGAGGTCGTCATCCATCACGTCGACCTGGACGCCGGCTACACGTTCGCCGACGCCGACCCGGGGTTCATCAAGCGGGCAGTTGCCAACAGCGTGAGTCGGATGACGGCCACAGCTGAGGCGCCCCAGGTCACACTGCGCAGTGACGAAGGCGACACATGGACGATCGGTGACGGCCGCCAGGTTGTCACCGGGAGCAACGCCGCGTTGCTGCTCTGGCTCACCAGAGGGAATGGCGCTGGGCTCTCCAGCAACGCCGGCCTGCCCAGATTGCCCTCCTGGGGTTGAGGTGCCGGCCGGTTGTCCGGCAGGCACCCACGCCTAGGAAGAGACGCCAGCCGGCGAACCCGTCTGCCGAACCGACCCACGTGCGCCATTCGAGGGAACCACTTCATCCTCCAGCAAGCCAACGACTCCGGCCCTGCGAGCGAACGCGACTGCAGTTAGAGCGGAGTGGACATTCAGCTTGTGCAGGATGCTTTGAATGTGGGTACGGACCGTGTTCGGCGAGACGTGCAACAGCGCGCCGATCTCGTTGCGGGACAGCCCCTCAATCAGGCAGCGCAACACGTCGAGCTCCCGTGCCGTGAGGATCGAGATGGCTTCGGCTTCGGGTGTCGACGATCTGTTTCGCTCGGAGAGGGAGACCAGGACTCGAGTCAACAGGGCTGCCGGCAGGTGTGTTTCGCCTCGAGCAGCACCCCGGAGCGCCACGAGCAACGACTCGATGGCACTCTGCTTGGCCACCCAGCCGCGGACACCCATCTGTACCGCCTCGGCAACCCGTGAGTCGTCGGCCGCAGCAGTGACAACGACGATACCTAGGTCAGGCCATTGATCGCGCAACTGACGCCCGACTGCCAACCCGTCCTCACCAGCGAGGTCAAGGTCGAGTGCTACAACGTCAATCTCGTTGTGCAAGAACAATTCCAGGGCCTCCGCGGACGCGGAGGCGGTCCCGACGACCTCGAGGTCGGGTTCATCGGAAAGCCGGCTCGCCAACGCCTCGGCAAAGACCCGATGGTCATCTATCACCGCCACGCGAATTCGCTTCTCTTGCATAGTTCAATCCTCAACGTTTTGGCCCCTCATGGGAGCATGCAGAGGTCGGAGGCGCTTATAAGTCAAATGGATGAGGGTGTCACACGCGTCAGCGCATGTGAACGGGCCAGGTCTCCGCGGATGCGTGGGCAGTCATCAGGGCAGCCGCTTGCAGGCGCGAGTGCACGCCAAGCTTGGTAAGCAGGTTCTGCACATGGGTGCGCGCCGTACTCCGCTGCACGCACAGCTGCTCGGCCATCTGCTCGGTGCTCAGCCCATCCATGATGCAGCGCATCACCTCCCACTCGCGCTCGGTCAGGAACTTCAGCATCCACAGCGGGTCATCGTTCTCGGGGTGCGGTCGAAGGACCTCCTGCAGCATGAGCAGGTCAACCGCCAAGTGCCCTTGATACGCCATCTCCAGCGCCTCGATGATGACAGCGACCGGCTTCTCCTTGCCGACAAAACCCTGGGCACCCTGGGCGATGGCGTCTGCCACCAGATTCCTGCTGATCGAGCCTGACAGCATGACCACCTTGGTATCGGGGCTCACCTCGTGGATCCGACCAATGGCGTTGAGCCCGTTGGCGTGGGGGAAGCTCACATCGAGCAGGCACGCGTCCGGCTTGTGCTTGCGGGCGGCCTCCACCGCTTCTTCGGGATCAAGGGCAGTCGCCACGACCGTGTGCCCCCGGTCGGTCAGGGCCATGCTCAGCGCGTCGAGCAAAAGCTTGTGGTCGTCACAGACGAGCAGCCTCATGACGCCATCTCCCTGGAGCTCACAGCGGGCAGCGCGATCCGCGCAACCATCCCGGTCTCGGTGCCGGGCCTCAGCTCGAACGCGCCACCGCAGGCCGAGACCAAGGCACGGGTGATGGTCAACCCGAGCGAGTTGTTCCTGGGCACCTTCCCCAGCCCGGGACCGTCATCGATGACACTGACGGTGATCTCATCGTCTGTGCCGGTCACATCAACGGTGACCTGCCCACCGGGGCCTGCCGCACGAACCGCGTTGTCCAGCACACACGTGATGGCACGGCCGAGCGCGACCGGCGTGGCAACTGTCGAC
>Ga0209638_1000355_pt1 | contig 30352 bp, 27 predicted proteins | sample BarGraNGADG00211_FD_184490 | JGI IMG/M metagenome (GOLD analysis project Ga0209638, IMG submission 184490) | Arctic peat soil microbial communities from Barrow, Alaska - Barrow Graham LP Ref core NGADG0002-211 (SPAdes) (version 2) | ecosystem: Environmental > Terrestrial > Soil > Wetlands > Peat...
GGCCTCTGACCTGGGTGGAGACACGGGGAATCGAACCCCGGACCTCCTGCTTGCAAAGCAGGCGCTCTACCAATTGAGCTATGTCCCCGAGGAGAGTTCAGTTGTCCAGAACCAGTTTAAACCTCGTCCGTGGCTTCGGCCCACAGGTCTTGCTCGGACTGCTGGTCCTTGATCTTCTTGTGGATGGCCAGGGCGCCAGCAGCAGTGGCGATCAGCAACAGGATCTTCTTCATCACTAGTGCTCCTTCGTGCGGATCTTCATGCGTTACGGACACGCAAGGCGATGGTGGTGGGCCTAAGAGGACTTGAACCTCTGGCCTCTTCCTTATCAGGGAAGCGCTCTAACCGTCTGAGCTATAGGCCCGCTCGCCATCTCCATCGCGCCAGCCCCGATCGGGCCATAGGCGCGCGACGCACGAGGCTACCCCACCCCCGGTGTCCGCTCCAAACGGCCGTCGGGGTGCCCCGCGCTTGCTGGGGAATGTCAGGCGGGCGGGCGGGGTGCGGCGGCTCTCTCAGTCGTCCGTGAGGGTGGTCTGTAGACCGCCGACCAGGCTCGATGACACGTTGTACAGGAACGCACCCAACGTCGAGATCGCGGTCACGAGGATGACGTCGATGACGCCGATGACGATGGACAGTGAGACCACCCGACCCAGCCCGATGTAGTCCATGAGGTCGAACTTGGAGCCGTTGTTGCTGCTCAGGACCTCCTCGACGGTGCGGTTGATGTCTGAGAAGACGCCCATGCTGGACAGGATCATCCACAGCACGGCCACCATGACGACCCAGGCGATGCCGACCGCGACCGACAGCAGGAAGGACATCTTCATGACCGACCACGGGTCCACCCGCGACACGGTGAGCTTGACCCGACGAGGCGCCACACGGCGGTTGCCCACGGGCGTGCCCGTCGCGCCGACGGGAGCCTCTGGGCGGCGTGAACCGTCAGTGCGTACCGGCGTGCCGGTCTCGCCAGCTATGCTCACTCGCTGCCTCCTGGGATGTCGTCTTCATCCTGTTCCGACGCTACGGTACCCGCTTGCGCTGAGGATTCGAGACCGGCATAGGCCTCGGTTGGGTCATCGGCGTCGCTGATCGCCACGGTGGCCGGACCAGCGTCGAGCTCGGGAGTGTCGGTCACGGTGTCGTCATCGGGTTCGTCCTCGATGCCGCGGTCGGCGTTGCGCGCCACGGCAACGATCGAGTCGCCCTTGTCCGGCGTGGCGAACTGAACGCCCATTGTGTTGCGACCGGTGCGACGAACCTCGCTGACGGGTGATCGAACAATCTTGCCCTTTTCCATCACCACCAGGACCTCGTCCTCCTCATCCACCGTGAGGCCTCCCACCAGATCGCCGCCCCTCTCAGAGAGCTGGGCAACCCTGACGCCTAGAATGCCGCGCCCCTTGGCGGTGTACTCCGAAGCCAGGGTCCGTTTGGCCAGGCCGTTCTCGAACACCACGAACACGTCGGGGTCGGAACCGTCCGTAATGACGCTCATCGACAACAGCTTGTCGCCATTGCGAAACCTCATGCCGGCGACGCCACTGGTGGAACGACCCATCGGGCGCAGCGCATCGTCGTTGGCCGTGAACCGGACCGACTGCCCCTTGACCGACACGAGCAAGAGGTCATCGCTAGGCGAGGCCACGCCGACGCCGACGAGCTCGTCGCCATCCCGCAGGTTGACCGCGATCAGGCCGCCGGAGCGGTTGGTGTCGTACTCCGACAGGCGGGTCTTCTTGACCAGACCGTTACGGGTTGCCAGCACCAGGTAGGGGTCGGTGACATAGTCGCGCAGGGCAAGTACCTGGGCGATCTGCTCGCCGGGCTGGAAGGCCATGAGGTTGGCGACGTGCTGACCTTTGGAGTCGCGACCAGCCTCAGGCAGCTCGTATGCCTTCGCGCGGTAGACCCGGCCCAGGTTGGTGAAGAACAACAGCCAGTGGTGGGTGGTGGTGATGAAGAAGTGCTCCACGATGTCGTCGCCACGTAACGAGGCGCCCTTGACCCCCCTGCCGCCCCGATGCTGGGAGCGGTAGAGGTCGACCTTGGTGCGTTTCGCGTAGCCGCCCCGTGTGATCGTGACGACCACGTCCTCCTGGGGGATGAGGTCCTCCATCGACATGTCACCGTCGAACGGCACGATCTTGGTCCGGCGGTCGTCACCGTACTTGGCGACGATCTCGGCGAGCTCCTCGCTGACGATCGTGCGCTGACGCCGCGGCGAGGCCAGGATGGCGTTGAACTCATCGATCATCGCCTGCAGCTCGTCATGACGGTCGACCAGTTTCTGACGCTCGAGGGCGGCCAGGCGGCGCAGCTGCATGTTGAGGATCGCCATCGCCTGCAGCTCATCGATCTCGAGCAGCCCGATCAACCCGTCCCTTGCAACCTCGACGGTGGCTGAGGCGCGGATCAGGGCGATGACCTGATCGAGTGAATCCAGGGCCTTGAGCAGCCCACGCAGGATGTGGGCTTCCTCCTCGGCCTTGCGCAGGCGGAAAGCGGTCCGGCGCTGGATGACGTCCATCTGATGGTCGACCCAGTGCCGGATGAAGGCGCTCAGCGGCAGCGTGCGCGGCACGCCGTCGACCAGGGCCAGCATGTTGGCGCCGAACGTGGTCTGCAGCTGGGTGTGCTTGTAGAGATTGTTCAGGACGACCTTGGCCACGGCGTCGCGCTTGAGCACAATCACCAGGCGCTGCCCGGTGCGCCCCGACGTCTCGTCGCGGATGTCTGCGATCCCGGCCAGGCGACCGTCCTTGACCAGCTCCGCTATCTTCTGCGCGAGGGAGTCGGGGTTGACCTGGTAGGGCAGTTCCGTGACGACCAGGCAGATGCGGTTCTGGATCTCCTCGACCTCGACCACGGCGCGCATGATGATCGAGCCGCGACCGGTGCGGTAGGCGTCCTCGATGCCCCTGCGGCCGAGAATGAGCGCGCCGGTGGGGAAGTCCGGGCCCTGGATCTGTGTCATCACGTAGGCGAGCAGGTCCTCGCGAGGAGCATCAGGGTGCTCCAGGAACCACTGAACCCCAGCGGCGACCTCTCGCAGGTTGTGTGGCGGAATCTGGGTGGCCATTCCGACCGCGATACCGGCGGAACCGTTGACCAGCAGGTTGGGGAACCGGCTCGGTAGGACCGTCGGCTCCTGGGTCTTGCCGTCGTAGTTGTCCCGGAAGTCGACCGTGTCCTGGTCGATGTCGCGCACCATCTCCATGGCCAGCGCCGCCATCCGGCACTCGGTGTACCGGGGCGCGGCAGCCGGGTCGTCCCCGGGGGAGCCGAAGTTGCCCTGACCGTCGACCAGCGGGTAACGCAGGGACCAGTCCTGCACCAGGCGCACCAGTGCGTCATAGATCGAGGCGTCGCCGTGGGGGTGGTACTGACCCATGACCTCGCCGACAACACGTGAGCACTTGTTGTAGCCGCGGTCCGGGCGGTAGCCCCCGTCATACATCGCGTAGACAACTCGGCGGTGCACCGGCTTCATGCCGTCGCGTACATCGGGCAACGCGCGGCTGACGATGACCGTCATGGCGTAGTCGATGTAGCTGCGCTGCATCTCCAGGTTGATGTCGACCGGTTCGATGCGGTCGGTCTCAATGATCGGCGGCTGCTCAGTCACGCGTTTTCCCTTACTTTCCGATGCAATTGCGTCTGTATGCCGGGTGTCTCAGTCCCAGCCCTTGCTCACTTCAGGCCGGTTTGCTCAGTTCAGGCCGGTTCAAGGGTCGGACTTGGGCTCCGGAAGCGGTTTGAACTGAGCAAAGGCGTCGTCCGGTCGCTAGATGTCGAGGAAGCGAACGTCGCGGGCGTTTCGCTGGATGAAGCTGCGCCGGCTCTCGACGTCCTCGCCCATCAGAACCGCGAAGATCTCGTCCGCGGCGGCGGCATCATCGAGGGTGACCTGGAGCAGGATCCGGTGGTCGGGATCCATGGTGGTCTCCCACAGCTCCTGGTAGTCCATCTCACCCAGACCCTTGTAGCGCTGGATGCCGGCGTCTTTGGGCAGCCGCCATCCCTGCCCCTGCCCGGCCAAGACGAACGCGTCACGTTCACGGTCGGAGTAGGCGTACTGGTGTGGGTGGTTGCTCCACTTGAGCCGAAACAGCGGCGGCTGCGCGAGGTAGACGTAGCCGGCCTCGATCAGCGGGCGCATGAAGCGGAACAGCAAGGTGAGCAGCAGTGTGCGGATATGTAGACCGTCCACGTCGGCATCGGCCATCAGCACGATCTTGTGATAGCGCGCCTTGGCCAGGTCGAAGTCCTCGCCGATGCCGGTGCCGAAGCCTGAGATCAGGGCCTGCACCTCGTTGTTGGCCAGCACCTTGTCGATGCGGGCCTTCTCGACGTTGAGGATCTTGCCACGGATAGGGAGGATCGCCTGGTTGTGCGGGTTGCGACCGCGAACCGCCGAACCGCCAGCGGAGTCACCCTCGACGATGAAGACCTCGCTGATGGCAGGGTCGTTGCTCTGGCAGTCCCGCAGCTTACCGGGCAGACCGCCGGACTCGAGCAGACCCTTGCGCCGAGTGGCCTCACGCGCCTTTCGCGCCGCCATCCGGGCCGCTGAGGCCTGGACCGACTTGCGTACGATGTCGCGCCCCTCCGTCGGGTGCCCACTGAGCCAGTGGCCGAACTGGTCGGTCATGGCCCGCTGGACGAAGCCCTTGACCTCGGAGTTACCCAGTTTGGTCTTCGTCTGGCCCTCGAACTGGGGCTCGGCGAGCTTGACCGAGACGACAGCGGTCAGGCCCTCACGGATGTCGTCACCGGTGAGGTTCTCGTCCTTCTCCTTGAGCAGCTTCTGGCCACGGGCGAAGTCGTTGACCAGCTTGGTCATCGCCGCCCGGAAGCCCTCTTCGTGGGTGCCGCCCTCGTGGGTGTTGATCGTGTTGGCATAGGTGTGGACCGACTCGGAGTAGGCGCTGGTCCACTGCATCGCGACCTCGAGGGACATTTTGCGAACGGTGTCCTCGAGCTCGAAGGAGATGACCTCGGGGTGAACCGGCTCGGAGCGTTTGGAGCCGACCAGGTGCTTGACGTAGTCGACCAGGCCGTCGTCGTAACGGTAGGAGACCGTACGCGCCTTCACCGGCTTGGTGGCTGCGTCGTCCTGGTCCATCGCCTCGCCCGCTTCGGCGTCCTCAGCGGCTTCGGCCGCCTCGATAGCCTCGACGGCCCGGGGGCGCTCGTCGGTCAAGGTGATCGTCAGGCCCTTGTTCAGGAACGCCATCTGCTGGAACCGGGCACGCAATGTCTCGTACTCGTAGATCGTGCTCTCGAAGATGTCAGGACTGGCATAGAAGGTGACGGTGGTGCCGGTCGCGGAGGTGGCCTCGTCCTTGGACAGGTCGGTCGCGGGGACGCCCTTCAAGAAGGTCTGGCGGAACACGTGCCCGCGTTGGCGGACCTCGACGTCGACCTTGTCTGAGAGTGCGTTGACCACGGAGATACCCACGCCGTGAAGGCCACCGGAGACGGTGTAGCCACCGCCACCGAACTTGCCGCCGGCATGCAGTTGGGTCAGGACGACCTCGACGGCCGGCTTGCCTTCACCCTCCATGATCCCCGTGGGTATGCCGCGGCCGTTGTCGACCACTTTGACCCCCCCATCGGGCTGCAGGGTGATCTCGATGTGGTCAGCATGGCCGGCCAGCGCCTCATCGACGGAGTTGTCCACGACCTCCCAGACGAGGTGGTGCAGGCCGCGCTCGCCGGTGGAGCCGATGTACATGCTGGGGCGTTTGCGGACCGCCTCGAGTCCTTCGAGGACGGTGATGGCGCTCGCGTCGTATGCCGGTCCGTCAGGTCTTGGTGCCAGGTGCCCGTTCTTGGTGGCTGTGATCTCGGCGTCGGGCAGGTTCTCGGGGCTGACCTGGGACACGGTGCTCCTTTGGCTCTCAATGCGGTGGTCCAGCGGTTCGCGCGCGGCTCGGTCAACTTCATCGCAGAAGACAGGGCTGGGTCGGGCACGGGAAGCGGCCACACCAGACGCCGTGTGATCCCGGGAGGCCTCCACGTCGTTGGATGTGGACCCGCTCCCGGCACCTCGTCTCGCAGGCCGCCGAATCGTTCTTGAGTCTACCTGTCGGCACTGACAAGACGTGCCTCAGGAGGCCCGTCAACGCCATTATCCGGTAAATAACCCGGTAGTTCGTACTCCCCCCACGCCAGTGGGCCTCTCAGCGCCCGGAGGTGGCTCTGGTGCAGCGGCCTGTTCAGCGGTCACCCGTAGGTGTCACGGGGCCCCGGCCCGGTGGACTTTCGTAGCCCTCGGGTCCACGACGGGGTGCTCGGACCCTGCACCCGCAGCTCGGTCACCGCGCCCTTCCCTGCCTCGGTCTCCAGCCGCCCCAGGATCGACGAAGACATCAGCCGGAGCTGGGTGGCCCAGGCGGTGGAGTCCGCCCGAACCGTGAGAACCCCGTCGCTGAACGTCAGTGGGATGCAGTGACCGGCAACGTCGACGCCCACGATCGCGCCCCAGCGACCCATGACCGAACCGACGGCCACGTCCACCTTCCAACCGCGATCCACGAGCAGCCGATCCATCTGGTCACCGAGCAACGCCGGGTCGCGGCCCGAGCCGGCCCGGGCGCCATCCTGCTGACCCGGCTGGCGACGCTTGCGTATGGGCCTGCTACCCGGTCGAAGACCCTTGGCCTGGGCGGCTTCGCGTGCCCGGGCCAGCGCCGACGCTGCCGCGGTGTCGGTGGTGTCAACATCCGGCTCGCCCATCAATGGCTGATCCGTGTGATCCGCGCCGTCGCTCGCCTCATCGCTCGCCATCTCGGCCACCCCATCACCCACCACGTCGTGCGTAGCCCCTTGGCCTCCCTTTCGACCACGTCGGTCGTCAGTCGGCACGGGTCACCTGACCCGGGGTCACGCGATACGTCGTGCCGGAGTCGGCCAGAACAACAGGCACGTCATCGGGTACCGCTGCAGTGATCAGCACCTGCTCACAGTCGGCGATCAGCGTTGCCAGCCGCTCACGCCGACCGGAGTCGAGCTCGGCGAAGACGTCATCCAGGATCAGGACCGGATCCTCACCGAGGTCGTGCCGAAGGAGCTGGTATGCCGCCAGCCGCAGTCCCAGTGCAAGGGACCAAGACTCGCCGTGGCTGGCGTAGCCCTTGGCCGGCAGTGGGCCGAGCGTGAGGAGCAGGTCGTCACGATGCGGCCCGACCAGCGAGACGCCGCGCTCGATCTCATTGGTCCGCACGGCCTCGAGCGAAGCCAGGAGCTCATCGTGCAACTCGTCCATCTCCGGAACCGTGCCAGCCAGGATGGCGCCGGCCATCTCCTCCCTTAGTGATGACCTGTAGGCGATGCGCCCATCGGCCACCGTGTCGCTGACCTCGTCATACGCCTTCGTGAGATAGGGACCGAGGTCTCGGGTGAGGCGCAGCCGCGCATACAACAGCTGGGCGCCTACCCTGGCGAGCTGGCCGTTCCACACGTCCAGGGTGTGCAGCGCACTGTCGGTCGCTTCCCCATCTTTGTCCACAGACGCTGTGGACAAAGATGGGGATAAGGTTGTGGATGACCTGTGTGCACGCCGGGAATCACGTCTGAGGACGGGCGCGGCGGACTTCAAGAGGGCGTTGCGTTGCTTGAGCACCTTGTCGTAGTCAGCCCGTACCCCCGCCCACCGCGGCTGGCGCGCGACGAGGAGCTCATCCAGGAACCGGCGTCGTTCCGACGGGTCGCCCTTGACCAGCGCCATGTCCTCTGGTGCGAACAACACGGTGCGCAGGTTCCCTAGAACCTCTCGGGGGTGAGTGACCGGTGAGTGGTTGATCCGAGCCCGGTTGCGGCTCCCGGAGCGACCATTGTTGATCTCGAGCTCGATCAGCGTCTCGCGTCCGTCACGGATCACGGCGCCGCGAATGATGGCTTGCTGCGCACCGAGTCGAACCAGGGGTGTGTCGGCTGCCACCCGGTGTGAACCGAGGGTGGCTAGATAGCCGGCGGCCTCGACCAGGTTGGTCTTGCCCTGACCATTGAGGCCGATCAGCGTTGTGACTCCGGGCGTCAGTGGCAGCTCGGCGCGTGCATAGCTACGGAAGTCGACCACCGCCAGATGTCTCAGGTGCACCGTGCCATCACCGGCCAGTCAGTGATCGGTCAGCACACCGGCCTCGCCGGCCTTGGTCACCGCGTGTCCACCGAACTGGTTGCGTAGTGCGGCAACGGCCTTCATCTGGGGGGAGTCGTCCTGGCGAGAGGAGAATCGGGCGAACAGTGCGGCTGTGATCACCGGCATCGGCACGGCGTGGGCGATGGCCTCCTCCACGGTCCAGCGACCCTCGCCCGAGTCATTGACATAGCCCCTGATCTGGCCGAGGTCGTGATCCTCCTCGAGCGCCTTGACCATGAGGTCCAGTAACCAGGAACGTACGACAGTGCCACGGGTCCATGCCTTGAAGCTCCCGGGAACGTCTTTGACGCTGTCCTTGGCCAGTAGCAGCTCGAAGCCCTCGGCGTAGGCCTGCATGAGGCCGTACTCGATACCGTTGTGAACCATCTTGACGTAGTGCCCGGAACCGATGTCGCCGGCGTGGACGAAGCCCTCGTCACGTGGACCCTCGGGGCGAAGGGCGTCGAAGATCGGCATGACCATCTCGATGTGCTGGGCGTCACCGCCACACATCAGGCCGTAGCCATTGTCCTTGCCCCACACACCACCACTAACGCCACAGTCGACAAACCCGATCCCTTTGGCCTTGAGCTCCGCGGCGTGCACCATGTCGTCGGTGAACTTGGTGTTGCCCCCGTCCACGACCAGGTCGCCCTCGGCGAGGAGGTTCCCAAGAGCTGTGATGGTCTGGTCCGTCGCGGCGCCCGGGGGCACCATGACCCACACGACGCGAGGGGCTGGCAGGGCGGCGACCAGCTCTTCGAGGCTGCTGACGTCGCGGGTATTGGAGGAGCGGCTGTATCCGATGATGTCGTGACCTGCGCCGCGAATCCGCTCGCGCATGTTGCCACCCATCTTGCCCAGGCCGACGAGTCCGAGGTGCATGGCGTAAACCTTCCTGGTCGCCGATCGCGGTCGGCAACGACGTGAGTGTGATTCAGCTGGCGAAGCGGACCGGCATCAGGACGTAACGGTAGGACGTGTCGGCGTCTCCGTCGAGCTTGGCCTGGCCCGAAAGCACCGCGGGGCGACCGCTCTGGGTGAAGGACAGCCGGCTGTATGCCGTCCCTACGGCTCCCAGCCCGTCCAGCAGGAACTGCGGGTTGAAGGCGATCTCGATCTCGGGTCCGGTCAGGACCGCCTCGACGGCCTCACTGGCCTGGGCGTCGTCGCCGGTACCCGCCTCGATGACAACCTGGCCATCAGTGAAGCGTAGGCGCACAGGGGTGTTGCGTTCGGCGACCAGGGCCACTCGTTTGACTGCTTCGACCAGCGCAGTTGTCTCGATGACCGACTCGCTGTCGGCGCTGGAGGGAAAGATTGAGGCGACTTTGGGGTATTCGCCATCGAGGAGCCGTGTCGTCGCGCGACGCTGCCCGGCCTCAAATCCGATCAGGCCGTCGCCTGACGCACCGCCCCCGAGATGAATCTCGATCGAGCCCGAGGCACCCAGGGCCTTGGCCGTGTCTGACAGCGTCCTTGCTGGTACCAGCGCGACATGGCTTGCGTCGGTGACCTCAGGGTTCCAGGTCAGCTCACGCATCGCGAGACGGTACCGGTCGGTCGCGAGGAGCGTGATCTTGTCACCCTCGATCTCGACCCGCACTCCGGTCAGGATCGGCAGGGTGTCGCCCCGGTCGGCGGCGATCGCCACCTGAGCCACGGCCTGGGTGAAGGCGTCGCCGGCGATGGTGCCGCTGATGGCCGGAGAGGATGGCAGGGTGGGATAGTCATCGGCCGGCATCATCAGCAGGCTGAAGCGACTCGACCCGCACGTGACCTGGACCTTGTTGCCGTCCGTCTTCACGTCGATCGGGCGAGCAGGAAGGTTTCGTGAGATGTCGGCCAGTAGCCGGCCGAGCACGAGAACCGTCCCGGGTTCGTCAACCTCGGCGGCGACGGTGATCTTGGCTGAGACCTCGTAGTCGAAGGCCGACAGGGTGAGGGTCCCCTCGTCACCGGCCTCGATGAGGACACCAGCCAGCACGGGGACCGGCGGACGGTTGGGCAGGCCGCGGGCAACCCACGTCACAGCCTCGGCGAGAACATCGCGCTCGACCCGAAACTTCACCGGTAGACCCGCCCTTCGACGAACATGTGTGATGCAAGCCTGAACACGCAGGTGTGCACTGACCCTAATGCCACCATGACCCCGGGCCAACCCGGCTCTTACACGTGGTGGGCGCGAGGGTTTCATGGTTGCGTCCCACCGGTGTTGGTGGGTGCAGGCACAGCGTATGCGTTGGTGGGGACTACGGGAGTTGTATGGGCCGATTTGTGGTGTGTTCCTCGTTCGTCCTATCCCCAGGTACTCGGGGCTGGATCCCATCTATCTAGGCTCATCGTTGTCGTAGGGCCTGTGGACTCTGTGCACAAACCCGATCGTCGCAGGTGGGAGCCTCACCCCTCTGTGTATGACGGGTGGACAGCCACTGTGGGCAACGATGGCCTGTTGTGGACCGGCCGCCGCCGTCCACAGGGCGGGTCCAGACCCCCGTGGTTTGCCCACAGCGAAACAACGATTCATACACTGGTTGTCCCCCGGGTATCCACAAGACAGGTGGCATCGTCCAGCACGAGATCCACAGAGTTATCCCCAGAATGTGGATGTATCGAAAGGGATAGACGAGGTGACGGGAGACGGTTGCTGCCGGTGACGGGCAGCGGATACCACCACTTTCCCTCGTCAGCGGGACTGGTTGCGGATCCGGTTGGTCAGCTCGGTGACCTGGTTGTAGATCGCCCGGCGCTCCGACATCAGATGGCGGATCTTGCGGTCTGCATGCATGACGGTGGTGTGGTCGCGGCCTCCGAACTGCTGGCCGATCTTGGGTAGTGACAGCTCCGTGAGCTCACGACAGAGGTACATCGCGATCTGTCTTGCGGTGACCAGGACCCGGGAGCGCGATGCGCCACAGAGGTCCTCGATGGTCAGGCCGAAGTAGGCCGCGGTCTGCGCCATGATCGTCGCGGACGTGATCTGGCTGCCCTGGTCGAAGGGGAAGCTGTCCTTGAGCACGATCTCGGCCAGGTTGAGGTCGACCGGCGCCCGGTTGAGGCTGGCGAACGCCGTGACCCGGATGAGCGCACCCTCGAGCTCACGGATGTTCGTCGAGATCTTGCTGGCGATGAACTCCAGCACATCATCGGGAGTGGTCATCTTCTCCTGGATCGCCTTCTTGCGAAGGATGGCGATCCGGGTCTCGAGGTCTGGGGGCTGGACGTCGGTGAGCAGACCCCACTCGAAGCGGCTCCGCATCCGTTCCTCGAACCCGCTCAGCTGCTTGGGGGGAAGGTCGGAGGTGATCACTACCTGCTTGTTGGCATTGTGCAAGGTGTTGAAGGTGTGGAAGAACTCCTCCTGGGTCTGCACCTTGCCCTGCAGGAACTGGATGTCATCAATGAGCAGGACGTCCACGTTGCGGTAGCGGCTCTGGAAGGCCGAGGCCTTGTCATCACGGATGCTGTTGATGAAGTCGTTGGTGAACTCCTCCGAGTTCACGTAGCGCACCCGCACGTTCGGATACAGGTTGCGGGCGTAGTGACCGATCGCGTGCAAGAGGTGCGTCTTACCCAGCCCCGACTGACCGTAGACGAACAGCGGGTTGTATGCCTTGGCCGGCGCCTCAGCCACGGCAACCGCGGCCGCGTGTGCGAACCGGTTGCTCGCGCCGATGACGAAGGTGTCAAAGGTGTACTTGGGGTTGAGTCGTGCCGCCTCGACCTCGGTGGCCTCACGGTCGGCGATCCTCGGCCGACCGGACTGGCCGCCATCGAAGCTTGTGGTCCGAAGCGTGCTGAACGGTGAGCTCAGGTCCGGAGAGTCCTCGGACTCGAGCTCGGTCAGGCTGGCCAGATCCGCGGCCGCCTCGAGCATTGGTTCGTTCTCCGCTCGTAGGGCCGGGTCGACCGTCACCGCGAGTCGTATCTCCTTGCCGAGCTGGTCGGACAAGGCCGTCACGACCTGTTTGCGCACCCTGGTCTCAACAATGTCCTTGGTGAACTCGTCCGGGACGGCCAACAGTGCGGTGTGGTCCAGCAGGCCAACGAACTTGGCCTGGTGCAGGAACGCGCGCTGGCTGGGGGGCATCCCGTCGGCGTCCAGGGCACTGAGCGTGTTGTGCCAGATGTGGCCGAAATCAACGTGCTCTTCGGTCACGATTGGTACACCCCAGCTCCTTTGCCCTGATCCAGTCGCGCCGGTTCCGTACGGCCCCCGAGCATCATATGCCATTTTTCCACATAGTTATCCACAAATTGTGTATAACTATGTGGACGACCAAACGGGCTGCATCGCCCACGTGGCGACTCGCCCTCACAACAACCCCGGACTGGTGATGAATCTATCGTTGATGCCAGAAAGGCATGTCTTACACGGCGTGTCGCCTGACAGGGCTGGCCCCGCCGGTCCAGCATAGGACGTTTCCGCCCGATGTGTGGGCAATTGGCAAACTCACTGAAAAAAAAGCGAACGACGCCGGTTTGACCCTGCCCCTTTGACTCACGTACCTTGAACGAGGCCTGTGTTGAGGGCCGTTTTCGCCTGCCCGTCTCACCCCGACAGTGTTCTTCGTGGCCGCGGGCCTGCCGATTGCGGCCGATCATCGACTCGTTCCGACTCGTCGAACAGCGGACCTGCCCCATTCTTACCCCGCACCACCTTCAGCGCAGACCGCCGCATGGCTGTGCAGTAACGGAGAACCTCGTGAGCAAGCGCACCTTCCAGCCGAACAACCGTCGCCGTGCCAAGACCCATGGCTTCCGCCTGCGTATGCGCACCCGCGCTGGTCGCGCAATCCTGGCGGCACGTCGTCACAAGGGTCGCTCCGAACTGTCCGCCTGAGGCTCGACGCGTGCTGCCAGGGCGTCATCGTCTGCGAAGCAGCGCCGATTTCGCCGCAGTCTTTCGCGGGGCACGCAGAGCAGGTGGATCTCGTTCGGGCAGCCGTCTCATGGTGATGTATGCCAACTCAACCGACGCGCGCGCGGGGCAGCCGCCACGGGTCGGCTTTGTGGTGTCCAAGGCCGTGGGCAACGCGGTCGTGCGTAACCGGACCAAGAGGGTCCTGCGAGCCCTGATGAGCGGCCGTATTCGTCAGGTGCCCGACGGCGTCGACGTCGTCGTCAAGGCGAGCCCCGAGCTGCCCTCAGCACCTCACACCATCCTTGTTCAGGACATGGACCGCCTGCTGGCCACAGTGTTACGCCGGGTCCCGCCGCAGGAAGGACCCTGAGGTCGTATGCCGTTTGCCTCCGTTCGCTTCCCTTCAGGTCGCTTTCCTTCCGTACACACCATGGTCATCGCCCCGGCCATCGCGATGATCCGGGCCTACCAGCTGATCGTGTCCCCGATGCGACCGCAGACCTGCCGGTTCTACCCGTCCTGCTCCGCGTACGCGCTGACTGCCATCGAACGATTCGGGCTGGTGCGCGGTTCATGGCTGGCCACCCGACGCCTGCTGCACTGCCACCCATGGAACCCGGGCGGCGTCGACCATGTTCCGGCATCACTTCACGACAGAGGAAACAATGTCAATATTCGATAGTGTGCTCGCCCCACTCGAGTGGGTCGTCGCCTGGCTCATGGTCAACTTCCACACAGTCTTCACATTCATTGGTCTTCCGAAGGACTCAGGGTTCACCTGGGCACTGTCGATCGTGGGCTTGGTCATCGTCATCCGGATCGTCCTGATCCCCTTGTTCGTCAAGCAGATTCACGCTTCTCGGCGGATGCAGCTCATCCAGCCCGAGATGCAGAAGATCCAGAAGAAGTACAAGGGCAAGACCGATCCTGAGTCCCGACAGGCGATGACCCAGGAGACGATGGGTCTCTACAAGCGGACGGGCACCAACCCGTTCTCGTCCTGCTTGCCAATCCTGCTGCAGTCTCCGGTCTTCTTCGCCCTCTTCCGGGTGCTCCAAGGCCTGACCAAGATCGCGCAGGGCAAACAGAGCCCGATCGGCCTGATGACCAAGGACCTGGCCCGTTCAGCCGAGCAGTCCACCCTGTTCGGCGCCCCACTGTCCTCGACCTTCGTGCACGCGAACGGGCAGCTCAGCACCCAGATCGTCACCGTGGTGCTGATCATCCTCATGTCCGCCTCGACGTTCACCACCCAGCGCCAGCTGATGATGAAGAACATGCCGGCGAACGCCATGGACAACCCGTTCGCCAAGCAGCAGAAGGTCCTGCTCTATCTGATGCCGTTGTTCTTCGCGTTCTCCGGCATCAACTTCCCCATCGGTGTCCTGCTCTACTGGCTGACCACAAACCTGTGGTCGATGGGCCAGCAGTTCTACACCATCCGCCGTATGCCGGCCCCCGGCTCGCCCGCCGAGAAGGCCCTCGAGGCACGGCGGATCAAGAGTGGCAAGGAGCACAAGAAGTTCACCATCCCGGGGCTGACCCATGAGACGGAGCCCGAGCCCGTCCAGGACGACCCGATCGCGCAGACGAAGCCGAAGTCGGGCCAGCGCCAACAGCCCAAACGTAAGAACCGGGCAAAACCGACAATTCAGGGTGATGGCTCAACCGGCCCGACGCCACCACCTGCGACAGCGGACGGCGACTCGTAGCAGCGACCCGCCAGTCACCGGCCTTAGGCCTCTGACCTGGGACGATGGCATTCTCGAGACCCTCGTGAGTTGTCGAAGACCACACGCTTCATGGACCGACCCGGTCCGGCATACAGCATGATCAGGAGAAGAGAATGAGCGAGCAGGACGTTTCGCCAGTCGTCGAGAAGGACACCTCCCCGGGCGTGGAAGCCTCAACAGCAGAGAGCGCAGCTGTGAGCTCCAGTCAAGTGGAGTCTGCGGAGGAAGGCACCCAAACGCAGGACGTTCCCGGACCCGGAGCAACCGAGCTGATGCCCGGCGTGAAGCCCGTGAGGCCGACGAAGACGTCGGCACTGGTCCGTGAGGGTGAGGTCGCAGCAGACTTTCTCGAACAGCTCTTGGACATCGCCGACCTGGACGGGGATATTGACGTCGATGTTGACGGTGACCGTGCAGCGGTCGCCATCGTGGACTCTGAGGAGGGTCGAGTGTCGCGGCGACTGGTGGGCACCGAAGGCAAGGTCCTGGAGGCGTTGCAGGAGCTCACTCGCCTTGCGGTGCAGTCCGCGACCGGTGAGCGGAGCCGGCTCATGCTCGATGTGGCTGGGCACCGGGCCGAACGCCGGGCCGCCCTGGTGACCATCGCCAGGGGTGTCATCACGACCGTGAAGTCCACCGGTGAAAAGGTGGCGATGCAGCCAATGACGGCATTCGAACGCAAGGTTGTACACGACGAGGTCTTCGCATCCGGACTTGGCTCGGAGTCCGAGGGTGTTGAGCCCCATCGTTTCGTCGTGATCCTGCCAGCGTGAGGTCGAGGTCGCGCCAGCCCGTTTCACGTGAAACGGAGCGAGCGACAGCTCCTGAGTCGCGTGACTGATGACCGTCGTGGCCGAGGCGACGCACCGTCCCCCCACGAAGATCAGTGCCCATGAGTCAGGTCCCGGCGGCAGAGCTCGGGGGGACGGACCAGCCCCCCACCGAAGGGGAGCCCATGGCTCCACCAGCGCCAGCCGGTGCTGCTGTTCTGTTTGGGGACAGGTTTGCGCTGGCTGAGCGCTTCACGACGCTCCTGGCGTCCAGCGGGGTCAGCCACGGGCTGATCGGACCGCGGGAGGTGGCGCGGCTGTGGGAGCGGCACGTGCTCAACTGCGCCGTCATCCACCCGGCAATCACCCAAGGCCAGATGGTTATCGACGTCGGGTCAGGTGCCGGACTGCCCGGGGTGGCCCTGGCCATCGTCCGACCTGATCTGGAGATCCACTGTGTCGAACCGATGCTGAGGCGGACCAACTGGCTGTCCATGGCGGTCGCCGACCTGGGGTTGTCCAACGTCATCGTGCACCGCGGGAGGGCGGAGCAGTTCTGGGGGGTCTTGAGTGCCCCTGTGGTGACCGCGCGTGCCGTGGCTCGTCTCGGTGAGCTCGCGAGGTGGTGCCTACCGCTGCTGTCGCCGGGCGGGTCCATGCTTGCGATCCGAGGAGCGAGTGTCGCCGAGGAGCTGGAGACAGAGCGTGAGGTCCTGCGCCGTCTTGGTGCGCTCGACGAGGTCATCGAAAGCTTCGGCAGCGGCGTGGTCGATCCACCGACAACAGTCCTGCGCGTTGTCATCGGCGACCGACCCGTCCAGCGCTCCGGGGTGAGGAAGAACAAGACCAGTGGAAAGCGCCGTGGTGGCGGGCCAGGTCGGTCGGTGTGAGCCGCTACGGTAGGACCAACCGGCGGTCAGCCGCTGGCCGTGACGAGAGATTGAGGTAGCACGTGTCGACGTCTGGATTGGTCCACACAGGGCTGGGTTGGCCATCACGAAGTCCGGCGGAGGACGCCGTCCCCTCACGTCACCTGGGTTGGCCCGGCTCTGAGACGCAGGAACGCGGGGGGGAGCAAGAGCGGAACGCGCAGCCACCGGCCCCCCCTGCGGGCGAACAGCACCTGCCGTCAGATGCTGTTTCACGTGAAACCATCACCGGTTCAGTCGCGGAAGAATCGTCCGAGCGTGATCAGCTGGCCGCTTCCCTGCCGGAGCCCGGAGCCGAGACACCACTGGCCCAAGCGGTGGCAGCCGATGCCCGCCGCCGAATCTCACTGACCGGCAAGGTCTTCCCCAGGCCTGACCACACCCGGATCCTGACGGTCGCAAACCAGAAGGGCGGGGTGGGCAAGACGACGACGACGGTGAACGTTGCCGCCGCACTCGCCCAGGCTGGCCTTCGCGTGCTCGTGATCGATATCGACCCCCAAGGGAACGCCAGCACGGCTCTGGGGATCGACCATCACGCTGAGGTTCCCAGCATCTACGACGTGCTGCTGGACGGTAAGGCCGTTACCGAGGTCGTCCAGGAGTGCGTGGACGTTCCCAACCTGTGGTGCATACCGGCAACGATCGACCTCGCCGGCGCCGAGATCGAGTTGGTCTCGGTGGTTGCCCGGGAAACCCGGATGCAGCGTGCTCTGAGTGCCTACCTCGCCGACATGGCGGACCGGCGCGAGGAGCGCCTTGACTACGTGCTGATCGACTGCCCGCCCAGCCTGGGTCTTCTCACCGTCAACGCGTTCGTTGCGGCGGACGAGGTCCTCATCCCCATCCAGTGCGAGTACTACGCCCTTGAGGGTCTCTCCCAGCTACTCAAGAACGTCGAGCTGATCAAGAGCCATCTCAACCCTGGCCTGCACGTGTCCACCATCTTGTTGACCATGTATGACGGTCGAACCCGCCTGTCTGCCCAGGTCGCCGACGAGGTTCGTTCGCACTTCCCGGCGCATGTGCTGCGCACGACGGTGCCCCGTTCGGTACGTATTTCCGAGGCCCCCAGCCACGGGCAGACCGTGATGACCTACGACCCTGGCAGCAGTGGTGCGCTCTCCTACCTCGAGGCGGCCAGCGAGCTCGCGGATCGCGGAGTGTCTGTCAACCCGGTTCAGGTCGGGTAGCCGCAGGCCTGCAGCTGCTCCTCGAGGGGAGTGCGACCAGCGGGCAGCATCTGTTCATCCCGGACGAGAATGTCGTTCCGGTCGTGTGTGCTTCAGAGAGGTCGAAGGTATGAGTGAGAAGCGTCGTGCACTGGGTCGTGGACTTGGAGCGTTGATTCCGACATCTCCGGCTGGACCAGGGAGCCGCCGACCAGTGGATGTGTTCTTCAGGGACAGCACAGCGACCCGGCCTGGTCTGACCGTTCCTGTTTCACGTGAAACAGGAACTCCCGACTCGGACCAGAGGGACGGCTCGACCGACGCGGGTCAGGGCAACGAACCCAGTGGTCGTGACCCAGGTTCGGCCGAAGATGGCTCTGCCGCCGAGCAGACCGCTGGGGCAGCCGACTCTGCGGCATATTCAGGGCCGGACCTTGCGCCAGTCCCGGGAGCGCGCTACGAAGAGCTATCGGTGCTCTCGATCCGGCCCAACCCCAAGCAGCCCCGCCAGGCCTTCGACGACGACGACATGGCCGAGCTGGTCAACTCCATCCGGGAGATCGGGGTGCTGCAGCCGGTGGTCGTGCGGCCCATCCCGGCCGACGAGCTGGAGAAGACACAGGGTCAGGCCCTTGACGGGGCGCCGAGGCCGCAGTTCGAGCTGATCATGGGTGAGCGTCGCCTGCGCGCCACCCAAGCCGCCGGGCTGGGCTTCATCCCGGCCATCATCAAGGACACGCACGACGACGACCTGCTTCGCGATGCACTTCTGGAGAACCTGCATCGCAGTGAGCTGAATGCACTCGAAGAGGCGGCGGCATACCAACAGCTGCTGGACGACTTCGGATGCACCCACGACGAGCTCGCCGCCCGGATCGGCCGATCCCGCCCGCAGATCTCCAACACTCTGCGCCTGCTCAAGCTGCCACCACTCGTGCAGCGCCGCGTCGCTGCCGGCGTTCTGAGCGCCGGCCACGCACGAGCCCTCCTGGGGCTTGCCGACGGTGCCTCGATGGAGCGCCTGGCCCAGCGAATCGTGGCTGAGGGGCTGTCGGTTCGCAACGTCGAGGAGATCGTCACACTCGGTGGTGACGACGCTCCTCGGGCTCGCAAACCCCGGGCCGGAGCCCGCCACCCCCAGCTGGACGACCTGGCCGCCCGGCTCTCCGACCGGCTCGACACGCGGGTGCGGATCAACCTGGGGCAGCGCAAGGGCAGGCTGACAGTTGAGTTCGCCTCGGTCGAGGATCTCAACAGGATCGTTGACATGCTCGGCATCGCAACCACATAAGGGAGACGAAAACCGTTCTCGCATAAGCGGTTTCGTCTCGCAACGGCTTGCTCGCAGCTGCTTCGCCGCGCTGCGCGGTGGCTCTCGCCCCTGCTCGCAGGCTCCCTTGATGGGGCTACGAGCCACCACGCAAACCCGACGGATGCAAACTGCGAGCAACCCGGGCTAGGGCCCAGGTGTCAGTGGGTTGCCAGTGCGCGTTCGACGATGCCGGAGTACACCTCGACCGCATCCAGCCCCGCTGCCTCGACGGCCATCGGAAGCAACGACGTCTCCGTCATGCCGGGGGAGACGTTGGCCTCCAGGAACCAGGGGCGCTCGTCGGCATCAATGATCAGGTCCACGCGGCTCAGGTGCCGATGCCCGAGCGTGCGATAGGCGGTGAGGCTGGCGGCCGACGCCGATGCGGCCGCTGAGCCGCTGAGGCGGGCAGGGGTGAAGAACTCGGTCGCACCGGCGGTGTAGCGGGCCTCGTAGCTGTAGACCCCTCCGTCAGGAACGATCTCGACGGCGGGAAGAGCCTGGGCCTGACCGTGGTCGTCCTCCACGATCGACAGGGCAACCTCGACGCCCTCGACGAGGTGCTCAATCATGGCGATATCACCATAAGCATAGGCCGTCACCATGGCGAAGGGGAGCTGGGTGGCGGACCGAACGATGGTCAGACCCAACGCCGAGCCACCGCGCGTCGGCTTCACGACCAGGGGCAGGCCGAGCGAGTCGATCACCGACTCCAGGAGAGCGGGTGCGCCCAGCTCACGGAAAGTGGCGTGGGAGAGCGCCACACCAGCAGGGACCGAGATGCCCGCAGCGCTCACCAACGCCTTGGCAACGGGCTTGTCCCACGTGAGACGGCAGGAGGACGGGCGGGATCCGACATACGGAATACCCAACGACCCCAACACGTCCCGTAAAGCCCCATCCTCGCCGGTGGCTCCATGGAGCACGGGCCAGATGACTTCAGGGCGTGAGCTCTTGATCGCGGCCAGCAGCGCCCCATCGACGTCATGAACGTGGGCCTCGGCGCCGGAGCGGGCCAGGGCATCGGCGACACGTCGACCCGAGCGCAACGAGACGTCGCGTTCATGACTGAGGCCTCCGGCCAGAACCAGCACGTGCGTCATGTTTCAATCCTCACCACGAAGGGGGTGGGGGCAGTGGCGCCCACCAGAACAACTGGGAGCCCGAGGCGTCCATCCGATCTCATGACGCGCATCACGAGAGGTCCGGAGCAGGGAACTGCACGCTATGGGACGGTGCCTCCCCACCTGTCGTATCGGCAAAGGGCCCGAAGGTCTCCAGCAGCTCGAGCTCGGTCTGCACGACGCCGGCAAAGCGGCGTACGCCCTCGCGGATGCGCTCTGAGTCGGGATAGCAGTACGACAGCCTGACGTTGCGATGGCCGGTGCCATCAGCGAAGAAGGCCGTGCCCGGCACATAGGCCACCCGTTCGGTGACCGCCCGCGGCAGCATCGCTTTGGAGTTCAGGCCCTCGGGCAGGGTGAGCCAGACGTAGAAACCGCCATCGGGGTGGGTCCAGGTCGCCTGCGGCAACATAGCGGTCAGTGACTCGATCATGGCGTCACGGCGTTCACGATAGAGATCGCAGTAGATCTTGATCTGGGCCTTCCAGTCGCAGGTGGCCAGGTAGGTCGACACGGTCATCTGGGCGTAGGCCGAGGGGCACAGGATCGCCGACTCGCTGGCAAGCACCAGCTTCTCGCGGACCGCGTGGGGAGCCAGCGCCCAGCCAACCCGAAGCCCGGGCGCGAAGGTCTTGGAGAACGAGCCGAGATAGACGACGCCCTCCTCGGACAGCGAGCGCATCGCGGCATACGGCTCACGGTCGAAGCCGAGCAGGCCGTAGGGGTTGTCCTCGAGCACCAGGATGGCGTGGCGCCGGCAGATCTCGAGGATCTGCGGCCGACGCTGCGGCGACAATGTGGTGCCAGCCGGGTTGTGGAAGTTCGGGACGGTGTAGAGGAACTTGATCCGCTTGCCGGCAGACAACAGCCCGGCGATCCGTTCCTCGAGAGCCTGGGGGACGAGCCCGTCATCATCTGAGGTCACATGGGCAACCTGCGCCTGGTAGGCAGAGAAGACACCAAGCGCGCCAACGTAGCTCGGCGCCTCGGTGAGCACGACATCGCCGGGGTCGATGAAGATGCGGGTCACCAGATCCAGAGCCTGCTGGGACCCTGTCGTCACGACGATGTCGTCGGCGTGGGCGGAGATCCCCTCAAGCGCCATCACCTCCAGGATCTGTTCACGCAGCACGGGGTCGCCCTGCCCGGAGCCGTACTGCAACGCCGTCAGTCCCTGCGTCGCCAACATTGTGGCCACGGCGGCGGCCACCGTGTCCATCGGCAGGGCCGAGAGGTACGGCATGCCGCCGGCGAGGGAGACGACCTCAGGACGTGAGGCGACGGCGAACAACGCCCGGATCTCGGAGGCGTTCATGTTCGCTGTTCGCTCGGCGTAGGACTGCATCCACGGGTCGAGCCGCGATCCGTGCGCCTCCCGCGGGACCTGGCCGTCCTGACCTACCGGGTGGGTCATGACCATCGTCCTTTCCCTGTCATCGGGGATGCGTGCAACCAAGGGGTATGCCGTGTCGCGCGGCACGTGGTAGGAGTCTCCCATGGAGGTTGCTGCAGAGGACGGATCGTCTCGTGAACGCGGTGTCGTGCACATGGGCCTGCTCGGAGACCTCAGGCGCGTGGAAGGCATGGCGTCGTGAGCAGCGGTGGGCGTCAGGTTCTGTCCCTGACCCTGGACCGGATGAAGGACGTGCCCGAACCGTGCGCCACCTGCATTTTCTGGGAGCTCAGCCCGGCGCTGGCCGCCGGATCGATCGCCCGCGGTGACCCCGGCCTTGACAAGGAGGCGTGGCTGTCCGCAGCGCTGCTGGAATGGGGCAGCGTCGGCCAGATCGCCTATGTGGACGAGACACCCGCCGGCTACATCACTTTCGCCCCGCCGCATCTGGTGCCGCGTGCGGCCGCATTCCCCACGGCCCCCGTATCCGCCGATGCGGTGATGTTGATGACGGCCAAGGTGATCCCCTCCTTTGCCGGGCAGGGGTTGGGGCGGGTGCTCATCCAGAGTGCGGCCAAGGACGTGGTCCGCCGAGGAATCCGGGCAGTCGAGGCGTTTGGCTATCTGGGAGACCCGGACTCCCCGAAGGCGGCCTGTGTCATCCCCGCCGGGTTCCTGACAGCTGTGGGCTTCAAGACCGTGCGCGACCATCGGACGTATCCACGCCTGCGCCTGGACCTTCGCACGGCCCTGACGTGGCGCGAAGATGTCGAGGCCGTCGTCGAGCGCCTCTTGACCTCGGTGCGGGCACCGGCGCTGAGCCCCCCCCGACGAGCCTGAACCCACCATCCACCCCCCGGTTTGCTGCTCCGGGACCACTGAACCGGCACCTCCGAGGGCGCGACCTGCTTCGGCGCAACAGGACCCGGTTCGGTGGAACTGGGCGGGCTGGCGGCGAGCCTGCCTCTTCTACTCGGTGGCGGCGTGCTGCGCCGTGAGGTAGGAGCGCAGGTCACCAAGTCTGAGGACGCCCGTGGCGTTGGTGTCGTCCTCGCCGAGGTACATCCGTTGCAGGGCGATGACGATCGCCTCAGCGACGGTGTTGCGAAACATGGGGTCGGCCAGCCGTGCCGCGTCCCTGGGGTGGCTGAGGTATCCAGCCTCGATCCGCACGGTTGGCATCAGGGTGCGCTGCAGCAGGACCCACGCGCGCGCATGTGAACGACAGTCGGTCAGGCCGGTGCGGGCCACCACCTCTCGCTGGATCAGGTCGGCCAGCTGTTCGCCCACGGCTGACCAGGCGCCGAAGCGCTCCTGCCCGTAGAAGAACGTCGCGACCCCGCTGGCCCTTGACTGGATCGCGGAGTCGCAGTGCAGCGACAACATGACGTCAGCGCCGGACTGGTTGGCCATGATCGCGCGCTCAAGCTCGTCGGGACAGGCAGTGGCGGACCGGGTGAACAGCACGGTCACGCCAATGGCGCTGAGGCGGCCTTCGATGCGGCGGGCCAGATCGAGCATGACCTCGGACTCGGAAAGGCCGTGGGCGACGGTTCCGGTGTCGTCCCCGCCGTGGCCGGGGTCGAGCAGGACGATGCGCCCCGCCAGGCTGTGTCCCGAGCGACGGACAAGCTCTCGCTCGCGCAGCGTGTGCGGCGATCCTCCGGACACCGCCCGGGCGAGATCCGCGAAGGCCCGCAGGGTCTCTGGCCCAAGGCTGCCGTCAACCTCCAGCCCCACCCCGCGCTGGAAGGCTCGGACGGCCTTCTCTGTATTGGGTCCGAACACGCCGTCGACGCGGTCGGGGGTGAACCCGAGGGCAAGGAGGCGCTCCTGCAGCTCGGCCACGTCATCGCCCTGTTGCAGGTGCCCGGGGGTGTAAGAAAGCAGGCGGGCCCCAAGCTTCCAGCGGGCGCCGTCCAGTGCGACGTAGGTCTGGGGTCCGACCACGCCGTCCACGATGAGGCGTCGCCGCTGCTGGAAGGCGCGCACCGCCCGTGCCAGGTCCTCGTCGAAGACGTCGGGGCGTTGGTCAGCCTCTGGCGGCGATATCGATGGCGCGAGGTCGCCGGTCGAGTGCAGGAGGGCGCGGATGGAAGCCACCGCGGCGCCCTGGTCACCGACGCGATAGAGGGCAACCGGCTGCTCCGACATACCTGCCCTTCCCGCGTGCACCGTCACAGACAACAACAAGGTGGAGCCTCACGGCAAGAGACCTGGTGAAGCCCTGACCCCCGGGGGTCGCCCACCACCCCAGGCGGGCGGGCGTGATCAGCTGAGATAGGCGGACAACTCGCGCAGCAGCTTGGGTTTGGGCAGTGCACCGACCAGGCTCTTGACGACCTGTCCCTTGACGTAGACGTTCATCGTCGGGATGCCGGTGATGCCATAGCGCGACGTGATCTGGGGGTTGTCATCGGTGTTGAGCTTGACGATCGACACCTTGCCGGCGTGCTCGATGGCCAGCTCCTCCAGGATTGGAGCCACCGCCTTGCACGGGCCGCACCAGGGCGCCCAGAAGTCGACGATGACCGGGACGTCACTCATCAGGACGTCGGCATCGAACGTCGCGTCGGTGGTCTCCTTGGTAGCTCCCACGGCGGGGGCTCCTTCCTTGGGTTGTCTGCTGAATATTACGTTGTCGAAAGGGGCCTGGGGTTCAGCCGGGATGGTCGGGCCACCGAGCTCCGTGCAATGTGCCGGAATGTCGTGGCCGGCTCAGCTCACCGTAGCCGCGCTCGCTGAGAGCTCTGGCTCGCCGTCACGGGACGGCATGGTGTCCTGGTCGAGGTCGGCGAGGTAGCGCTCGGCGTCCAGCGCCGCGGCGCAACCCGAGCCCGCGGCGGTGACCGCCTGACGGTAGGTGTGATCGACCAGGTCACCGGCGGCGAAGACCCCCGCCACGTTGGTCGCCGTGGTACGACCCACCACCTGCACGTAACCCCCAGCGTCCAGGTCGACCACGCCGCGGATCAGCTCGTTGCGCGGGTCATGACCGATCGCGACGAACACACCGGTCACCGCCAGCTCCCGACTCGCCCCGCTCACCGTGTCCACCAAGGTGGTCCCGCTGACCTTGTCCGTGCCGTGGATCGCGCCCACCACAGCGTTCCAGGCAAAGGAGATCTTCGGGTTGGCCAACGCCCGCGCCACCATGATCTTGGACGCCCGCAGCTCACCTCGGCGGTGCACGATCGTGACCGACCGGGCGAACTTGGTCAAGAACGTGGCCTCCTCCACCGCCGAGTCGCCCCCACCGATAACCGCGATGTCCTGGTCCCGGAAGAAGAACCCGTCACAGGTCGCACACATCGAGACCCCACGCCCGGCCAGACGCTTCTCATCGGCCAGACCCAGCTCCTTGTACGCCGAACCCATCGCCAGGATCACCGTGCGCGCCAACCACGTCCGGCCCTCACCGTCGGTCACACTCTTGACCGGGCCGGCCAGCGACACCGCCGTGACGTCGTCACGAACCAGCTCCGCACCGAACCGCTGGGCCTGGGCGCGCATGGCCTCCATCAGGTCCGGGCCCATGATGCCATCGCTGAACCCGGGGTAGTTCTCGACCTCGGTGGTCGTCATCAACGCCCCACCAGCGGTCACCGAGCCCTCCAAGACCACCGGCCTCAGGTTCGCCCGGGCCGCGTAGATACCGGCGGTGTAGCCAGCCGGACCCGAGCCGATGATGATGACCTCGCGGACCTCGGTGCTCACGCTTGACCTGTCCCTCGTATGTCGGGTGGGTATTGGCTGCTTTCAACCGATCCTACGACGGGATTGTTCCGTGGCGCGCGCGGCTCCCGGACCCGGCCCCCAGAACCTCCGCGTGGTCGCGCAGGTCGCCGAGGCAACGTCAGCGAAATGCCCTGATGGCGGGTCAGGGAAGGGGAGTGGCCGGGCGGAGCAGCGCCGGGTCGGTGAGAGAGCACCCACGTCCCACGACATAGGCCATCGGTATGTTGTCCGTGGTGGCCACGATGATCACGGCGGGCGCCCCCTCGTAGTACGCGAGGTCGGCCCGGACCGTCCTTGCGCCGACGACGCCGACCGCGCGCAGGCATTCAACGAGCCCATCCGGAGTGTCGACGCGTTCGGTTGCCGAGGACTCGGCAGCCTTGGGCTGGCTCGGCCCGAAGACCGCGTTGCCCAGCGACCGTGCCTGGGTCGCGAAGTCAGCCTGCGTGTATCGCGTCTGCGAGCTGCGGATCTGGATCAGCTGGGGGATCGAGCCGGCACCTGCCGCCGCCTTGTCGAGGGTGCCCGGCGTCGCGGCTCTGTCGGACACTCGGGCGTGCGACGGGCTCGCGGCCGCAGTCAGGCTGTTCGACCCTGCAGGCTGGGTCGTCCTCAACACGTTGGTGCCGAGAACAGCAACCAGAGCCACAGCCGCCGCCGCACCAGCCATCGCAAACAGCAGTCGTCCGGGGCGACGTCGTGTGCTGGCGACAAAGGGCGATACCGGGCCGTCAGAGGTCCGGGCGGCGCGCTGGTGCTGTGCGGCGCTCAGACTCGCAGTGATCCGGGCGACAAGGTAGTCCGGCATCGGGTCGGGCTCGGGCAGTCCGGACAGCAGGGCGCGAACACCGGTCGGGTCGTCGTCAGGCGATGAGGCTGAAGCCATGGGGAGGTGGGGCTTGCTCATGGTGGTCACCTCGATGCTGGGTTGCGAGACGGTCGGTGGGTCGGTGATGGTGTTCGATGGCGAATCTGGGACGGGTCAGTGACGAACGCGTCAGTGGCGGACCTGGCATTTCCGTTCAAGCGCCTCCTCGGGGGTATGACGTCAGGGGGATGCCATTGGTTCCTTGGGAGCGGCATCGGTGGGCTTCTTGGCGGTTGTCGGGAGCCCGAGCAGCGGCACCATGGCGGCTCTTCCGCGCGAGCATCGGGACTTGATGGTGCCCTCCGCGACACCCATCACGCTGGCCGCCTCGGCGGTGCTGAGACCGTGCATGTCGACCAGCACCAGGGCCATCCGCTGACCTTCTGGCAGCTGTGCGAGCGCCGCCTGGACGTCGAGCCGGACATCGACGCTGTGGTGGTGGTCGTGGGGGTCAGCCATGACGCTCAGATCGGCCTCGGGCAGCGCAGCGACCGGCTTGGTCCGGCGCAGCCGGTCCAAGCAGGAGTTGACGACGATCCGGTGCAGCCAGGTCGTGACGGCGGACTCGCCCCGGAAGGAGTCGGCGTGCCGGAAAGCCGCGATGAATGCTTCCTGGACGGCGTCGGCGGCGATCTCCGGGTCGCGGGTGGTACGCAGGGCAAGGGCCCACATCCGGTCGCGGTGCCGGCGGAACAGCTCGCCGAAAGCATCCGGGTCGCCAGCGCAGTGTGCCGAGAGCAGCTCGCGATCGGAAAGCTCGAGCACGTCGTCCAGGCGCGACATCAGTGCGCACTCAGCTGAGTGCGATCTCCGAGATCGAAGCCCGGAAGCGACCGCCGTCCGGAGCCAGCTTGGTGAACCAGACGATCACGTACTGGGTCGAGGGCATGGCGGTTGCGGCCTTGAGCACTATCTGTCCGGTGGCACCGGTGGCCGTGCCGATCGCCGTCGCCCCATCGAGGCTGTCCTTGGTCGCTGCATAGACAGTGACGTCGACGGGCCCGTTGCCGAGGACGATGGTGACCTGGTTGACCGAGGTCGGCTGTCCGAGGTCCAGGCGCACACCGACACCCTTCTTGCCCAGGCCGCCGAAGTTGGCCGAGTTGTAGCCCTCCGAGGTCCAGGCGGTAGCGGGGTTGCCGTCGTAGACACGCGCGGCCTGGGTGTTCTTCTCCTGCCCGTCGCCCTGAGGGTCGAAACCCGTAGCCGACAGGATCGCGATGGGTTGACCAGCAGGCGCCGCAGTGGGGCCTCCCGGTGTGGGAGTGACTGGTGGCGCACTGGCGGTCACGCTGCGCTTCGGCGTTGAGCCGGGCAAGGTGATGCCCTGCCCCAGGGTGCGCGTGTTGCAGTAGGCCACGAGCAGTGACAACGCCACGAAGGTGGCAACGATCATCACGACCAGCTTGGACTGGTCACGGCTGGGAGCCTCCGCGGTCGAGGCCGGGAGCAGGGGCAGTGGTGGCTCGAGATCCTCGGAGTGGGTGGAGAGCGCCTCTCGCAGGGTCATCCGTTCATCTCTGAAAGGGGTATCTGCGCGAGCCGGTCCGGCGCTGCCAGCCTTGTCGGCCGCCGCCCTGGCGAAGGAGCCGACCTTGCCGACGACAACGGTAGCTGCGGCGCCCGCCTCCGCAACGACAGCATCGACGACCTTGGTCGCGGCCGCACCGACCGCAGCGACCTTTTCGCCGGCGCTGGGTTCGGTCTCGGGGGCCGAGCCGTCGGCCCGGGGCAGGGCTTCTGTGGATCCGAGCGACCGATCCCCGCCTGCGAGGTCATGGGAGGCCAGGTCCTGGCCTGGAAGGTCATGGGTGTCAATGGCGATCGTCTGGTCGACCTCGACGCGGTGGACCTGCCCACGCGACCAAGGGGCAATCTGGCTGGCGAAGTCGCCCGGCGTCAACGGACCCGTGTCCTCGTTGAGGGTCATGCGACATAGAGCATCGAGATCCGCGGGGACCCCGGCGGCGATCTCGGAGGGTGCTGCCACTCCGCCGACCACCCGCGGTGCGGGCTCCATACCGGGAACCTCCTCCTCGAGAGGCCATCGACTCGTGAGGGCTGCGTAGGCGACCGCAACCACACAGACCGCATCTCGGCGCGACGCTGCTGCCGGGTCCGGCTCCTGGGCGTCGTCGATCGCCGCGGCGACGGCAACGCCGCTGATCCTGATCGCGCCGTCGGGGGTGCGCAGCACCAGGTGGGGCGTCAGGCGTAGGTGGTGCAGGCCGCGCTGCCGGGCGGTCTCGAGGCCGCTGGCGACCTCGCCGACGATGCGACGGGCCTCTTCGGCGGGCAGCGGACCCAGGCGCAGGATCTCGGCCAGGGACTGCGCGTCGTCCATCCCCTCCTCGACGAAGTAGGAGTTGCCGTCCTGGGTGCCGACGTCCAGGATGCGTACCAGCCTGGTGTCCTCGACCCCTGCGGCACGCCGGGCGGCATCGAGGACGCCGGCGCGGTTCGGGTGCTCGGCATCGACGATCGTCAGCGCGATATCGCGAGCGAGCGTGGTGTCGTGGGCGGACCAGCGCTCGATGTCGCGCCCCTGCCTGAGGCGCCGGCGCAGCGAGTAGCGACCTCCGAGGATCGTTCCTGGGCCTACGCCTTGCACCCTCACTCCTTGTCCGCCGCGCACCTGGTTCGCGTTCGAGTCCCCATCCTAGGGTGCGCTCAGCGTCCCGGAAGGACTCGGCGCACCCGCTCCAGAACAGGCTGGACCAGGTCGTCGATCTCGCGAACGCGCAGTCTGCGCGCCACGACCACGTAGATCGCGGCGAACACCAGGGCGCCGGACAGCAGGGCAACAGGGTTGTACAGCTTCCCGTGGAGAACCTGTCCCACACCCTGGAGCACGAGGTATGCCGCGGCGGCGGCAAGCACCGATGCGACACCGAGACGGACATAGGTGCGAGCGACATCACGCAAGGGCAGGCCCTCGAGGCGGCGCCGTACCAGGACCAGACCGACTGCCATGCCGGCCAGGTTGCTGAGTGCCTGACCGGCGCCCACGCCAACGGCGATCCAGGGCAGCGGCAGCATCAGGGAGGCCAGGTTGGCGATCGTCGCGACGCCGGTGACCACGATCTGCATCCTGAACGGCGTCCTCGCGTCCTCGAAGGAGTAGAAGACGCGCTGAAGCAGGTAGAGGATCCCGAAGGGCACCAGTCCGAACATCATCGCCATCATCACGGTGGCGATGCCCCGGGTCTCGGCCTCGGTGTTGCCCTGGAAGAGGGTGGCGGTTGCGGCGAAGCCGAGGACGAGCGCACCCACGGTTGCTGGGATGGTAGCCACGGCCGTCAGGCGCATGCCTTTGGTGACGTCGGAACGGACCTCGCCGAGGTCACCGGCGTGGGCGGCTCTGGACATGCGGGTGAACAGCGCAGTGACCAGCGAGACGGTCACCAGTGAGTGCGGGAGCATGAAGATGAGAAACGCGTTGGTGTACGAGATCTTGCCTGGCACCACCACGTGGGCCGTTGCTCCGGCCTTGCCGGCGTAGGTCAGGACCTGGGAGGTGACGATGAATCCCGCCGTGGAAACCACCAGGGCGCCGAACGTCCACAGTGCCACCGTGGACGCCGTGCCCAGACCGACGCCCCGAAAACCCCACCTCGGCCTGAACCGGAACCCGGATCGCCACAGAGGCACGACCAGCACCAGGGCCTGGGCGGCTACTCCGGCCGTTGCGCTGCCGGCGAGCACCCAGATCATCGGCGAGGTCCAGCCGGCGACCTGCGCCCTGTGCGGGTAGTTCAGCAGGAAGTATGAAAGACCCGCGATGGCCACGAGGTTCGCGACGGCCGGGGCCCACATGTATGCCGCGAACCGGTTGCGCGCGTTGAGCACCTGTCCCAGCAGCGTGTAGAGGCCGTAGAAGAAGATCTGCGGCATACAGATCAGCGCGAAGGCGGTGCTCAGCGAACGCTGGTCTGCGGTCCACGTCTGTGTGCTGTAGAGCCGGACCAGCAGGCCAGCCCCCAGCGTGAACACGACGGCGATGACCGCCATACCGAGGATCGAGATGGTGAGCAGGCGGTCGATGTACTCGCGGCCACCGTCGGGATGGCTGGCGGCGCGGGTGATCTGCGGGACCAGGACGGCGTTCAGGACACCACCGGCGAGCAGCAGGTAGACGATGTTCGGCAAGGTGTTGGCGACATCCCAGGCGTCACCGGTCAGAAACGCCCCCACGACGGCGAGCTGCATGCTGGCTCGTACCACGCCCAGAACCCGTGAGGCTATGGTGCCGGCGGCCATACCTGCCGTGGATCGCGCCAGGCTGGCCTCCTCG
>Ga0209638_1000356_pt1 | contig 30235 bp, 22 predicted proteins | sample BarGraNGADG00211_FD_184490 | JGI IMG/M metagenome (GOLD analysis project Ga0209638, IMG submission 184490) | Arctic peat soil microbial communities from Barrow, Alaska - Barrow Graham LP Ref core NGADG0002-211 (SPAdes) (version 2) | ecosystem: Environmental > Terrestrial > Soil > Wetlands > Peat...
GTGTCGACCACGAAGCGCACGAGCACGCGGCCGGAGACGCCGCTCTCGCGAAGCGCTCCGGGATACCTCGGCGCCGGTGCACTGCCGAGTATGCGGGGGATGCGCTCGACGACGCCGACGTCGACGATACCGCCTGGAGTGAGGGCGCTCGATCCGCCGGCGCCGATGAATGGAGCGGTAAGTGCCCCCGGCCCACCGATGACGATCTGCTCGGCCGGCAGCGGCGGACCGCTCAAGTCGATCGGCGGTAACGTGGATGGCGTGATGATGGGCGCCGCGATCGTCGGTAGCGGCGCGCTCGGCTGCGTTGGCTGCGTGCGCTGAGGAATCGGAGTGACTGGCTGCCTGGCGCGATCCGGCATCGCCACGTACACGGGAATTCTTTCCTTGACTGGCTCCGGCGTCGCATCCACACGCCGCGGCAGTGTCATGGCCACGGCGCCGGCGATCAGCGCGCCGTGCAACACCACACTCGCCATCGTGCTGCGCGCGTTACGAGTCCGAATCGCCCGTGATTCCGGCAGGGTCGTGAACATGCTGTCCTCCGCGAAAGTATTGTCGTGAGATTGACTCCTCGCGACGATACGACGCGGACCTTAGCCCTTCATGACGCGCCCATTAGCACTCGGTCTTGTCCACATGACGTCTCGCTGAACGCCAGATGACGAAACGATGAAGGGGGCGACGGCAGATGCCGCGCCCCCCTGCTGTCATTAATCCGGCCGCTCAGGTTTTGCGGTCGATTTTCGACTCGGCTTCGCCGACTTTGCGCTGCGACTTGCCCTCCATCTCCTTCGCGGCGCCCTTCAGCTCTTCGCTGCGGTTGCCGGTCATGTCGCCCATGTTCTTGCGGACCTTGCCGGCGCCTTCCTTCTCCGCGCCCTTCACCTGGTTCTTCAGTCCTTCCCTGCCGAGATCGTCAGCCATCGTCGTATCCTCACAGTTGAGAATGCATTGGTCGTCTTTCGGGTGACCACACATATGGCAATCGACATGCCGAAAGCCGATGCAGCGAGCTTAACTGTCGATGCGTATTGAGGCGGTACGTTGAACGGCGCTCGAAGCGCGTTCTCGAACAGCGTCGTTCGTAGGCATCGCGGATCTAGCGGATATATCGGATCTTCGCTGATCCACTCATCCCGACGTTCGACACCCACCGCGCTGCCTGAGCTTTGCTTATTTCAAAGCAATTTCAACCTTGTTTCAAGTCTGCCAATTGAATGGCGGCCTCACGCGATTGCGACTCTATCCGCGGAGATCCGATCGATCCGCTTGATCCGCGATCGCCACGCTTAACGCAGTTGGTTTCTCCCCAAGACACTCTTCAGCGACCTCGATGGACCCGATCTGGCAGTTTCAGCGCAACCGGCCGACCGACAGCGACACGATCACCGTTCGCGGCATGCCAGGCTCGTACACGGCCGGCGCGCCACCCACGAGATCGGGATTGAGGAATGCCGATCCCACGTACTTGCTGTCGGCCACGTTGTGCACCGTGATGAAGCCGCGCACGCCAAATCCATTTGCCGACGCGATGGGGTCCCGCAGCTCGGCGGTGAGATTCACGATGGTGAATGACGGCACCCGTACCTTGTTCGCGTCGTCGGCGAAGTATTCCCCCGAGTGCTCCATCGCCGCCTTGAATCGGAGCGCACGGTAGCCGGGCACCTCCGTGCCCACCTCGAGGTTGCTGACGAGCCCGGGGATGCCGACGACCTCGTTGCCACTGTAGTCGGCGCGCTTCCCGATCTTCGTGGGATCGGTTGGAAACTGCACCGTCGAGTCGACCACGTAGTTGACGTACTCGTTTCTCGAAAAGGTCAGCACCGCGCTGCCGAAGATGCCCATCGACGTCTGGGCATTGACGCCCAGCTCCGCACCCTGCCGGCGCGCCTTGGCCGCCGTCTGGTAGTACCGGCCGCCGTCGTAGGGCACAATCTCGTTCTGCACTTCCGTGTCATACAGCGCGACGTCGTAGCTCACGCTCATCGCGCCGGCGAGCAATCGGCTCAGCGACTTGTAGCCCACCTCGTAGGTCGTCGAGGTGATGGCGTCGAGCAGCGGATTGAGCAACGGCGCCGGCGCCGGCGCGCCAGGCGTGGGATCGGTCTCGTTGCCGGCGGGCGCCTCGATGCCGCCTCCGACGTTCGCATACACGCTGCTCGTCGTCCCAACGCGCAGGTTGATGCCGAGCTTGGGCGAGACGCGCGTGTAGTCGCGTGAATCGAAGCGCACCGGAGCCGTCGGCATGAAGCTGCGGTAGTAGTAGGCGATTCTGTCGTACCGCGCGCCAAGCAGCAGTGAGAGCCGCTCGCTCAGCGCGAGCTCGTCCTGCGCGAAGATGCCGAGGTTGTTGGCGCCCTCGCCCTTGTTGTCGCTCAGCGTGGTGCCGCGCTCGTTGGTGGCCGACAGGTTGTAGAACAGAATGGTGCCATCCTGGTACGCCTCGTCCACCCCAACGCTGAGCCGCGAGCGCACGTCGCCGGTCACCAGCTCCTTGCGTGCGATGACGTTGCCGCCGAAGTGGAAGCGCGTGAAGTCGCGATATGTGCCGCGCTCCGAGCGCTGGAGATACTTCGGGTTCACGTAAAGTGCCGAGGAGAGGGACGTCGTCGTATCGATGTCGTGATCGATGGAGACGCCGAGCCGGCCGAGCCGGTTGTAGCGCCGCTCGTCGCGCGAGAGGTAGGTGGCGTTGGCCTGTCGGGCATCCGCGTCGAACTGCGCCTGCGTGAGCGGACCGGGGATACGCATGAGGTTGTTCGCCGCGGCGAGAAAAATGCCGAGTCGGGTGTGCTCGCTCACCATGCCCGATGCGCCCGCGTTGAGCACGGAACGCCGCGCATCGGAGTGCGCGCGCCAGCCGTCGAAGGTGGAGTTGGTGAACGCGATCCACGCGGACCCATCGCCGATCGGCGCCGACGCGCGCACGGCGTAGCGCGCGAGTCCGAAGCCGCCAAAGATCGGCTGCACGTCGATGTTCGACGTTCGCGACGTGGGCATGGTGAGAATGTTGATCACGCCGCCCGCCGCGTTGCCCCACACCGAGGACGCGTTGCTCCGAACGACCTCGACTGCCTGCGCCGCGGCGAGATCGATCTGATCGAACGCCGTGCGCCCGTCCGGCTCGGTCTCGGGAAATCCGTCGAGCAGGACGCGCACGCCTCGCGAAGTCCCCGCGTTCGAGCGGTCGCCGGCGCCGCGCGCGCCGAATCCGCGAATGATGAGTCGCACGTCGCTCGTGCCGTAGCGCGATTGCGCGATGACGCCAGGAACCTTCGACAGCGCTTCCTCGAGTCCGTACCCATTCATGCTCCGCAGGTCCCGCGCAGTGATCTTCGTGATGGCGAGCGGCGTGGTGAGGATCGACGCCGGAGTTCGCGTCGCCGTGACGGTGACAGTGGGCAAAGAGGCAGCAGTGTCGCGGGTTGTCACGGTCTGCGCCGACACACGGGATGCGGCGAGTGCCGTGGCGATGACGCATCCGATGGGGAGGATTCTCATTGAACGTGACAGGGGAGAGAGCCGCGTGTTCGTTCGTGTTCTGGCTCTAAGGTACGGGGCAACTGCCCGCGCCGTTGAGTAGGCTGACGCTTGACTACGATATATCGTCCGATATATCTTATGGCAAACTAAGATATATCGCTCGTATCGAGCGGAGGACTCCATGCGCGACTGTTTCTGGACGTGGGACGCTCGGCCCGAATCCCCGCACCACGCCCGGGGAAAGTGGGGATGGGACGCCAGCTTCATGAACGGCTTCTTCGGTGCCGAGGGGCGGCCCCGGGGACGCTGGCGCGGCGGACGGATGTTCGAGCAGGGCGACTTGCGCTACGTCGTCCTCCGGCTGCTCGAGGAGAAGCCCCGGCATGGCTACGAGATCATCAAGGCGCTCGAGGAAAAATTTGGTGGTGCCTACGCGCCGAGTCCGGGAACGGTCTATCCGACGCTCCAGTTCCTCGAGGATCTCGGATACACTCGGATCGTCCCGGGCCCGGAGGGCAAGAAGGTCTACGAGATCACGGACGAGGGCCGCGCCCACCTCGCCGAGAATCGCGAGACGGTGGACAACATCTTCGACCGGATCGCGAAGCTCGTCGGCCACTTTCTGGACGAGCCGATGGCCGAGGTCCATGGCGCCTTTCGGCGAGTCGGCAAGGCGACCTATAGGCGAGCTACCGACGCCGTCCACGACCCGGCGCTTCTGAAGCAGATCGTCGACATTCTGGACCGCGCAGCAAGGGAAATCGAGGCCTTGGCGGCCAAGGCATAGGGCGCCGGTCAGCCTGAGCGGCTGCCGGAAGGTCGACAGGCGCATATGTTGAAGTGGGCCGGGGGCGCATGCGTCTCCGGCCTGCGCCGTTTTCTAGGGCGGCGCCCCGACCTGCTGCTCTCTCAATTCGATGTCGGCCGAAACTTCGACAGATACGTCCGTGCACGAGGTGCCCGTCCCCGCCGCACCAACCGGGAAACGGCTCGCCGTGCTGTCACTCACCGCGCTCGGCGTCGTCTATGGCGACATCGGCACGAGCGTGCTGTACGCGCTGCGTGAGTGCTTCAAGCAGGAATATGGCATCACTCCTACGCCGCCAAACATCATCGGCGTCCTTTCCCTCATTCTCTGGTCGCTCGTTCTCGTCGTCAGCGTCAAGTACATCGTGTTCATCCTTCGCGCGGACAATCGCGGCGAAGGTGGCATTCTCGCGCTGCTCGCGCTGCTCCTCCAGCAGAAGCGCCGAACCGACGACAAGAGTCGGCGGCTCGCGCTCGTCGCCCTCGGATTGTTCGGCGCCGCACTCCTTTACGGCGACGGCGTGATCACACCGGCCATCACCGTGCTCGGAGCGGTGGAAGGGCTCGAGGTCGGAGCACCCGCCCTCGCGCACATCGTGGTGCCGATCACGCTGGTCATTCTCTTCGCGCTCTTCATGGTGCAGCGGTACGGCACGACTCGAGTCGGCACGGTATTCGGGCCGATCATGCTGATCTGGTTCGTGACGATCGCCGCGCTCGGCGTCCGCTCGATCATGGCGGCGCCGAGTGTGCTGGCGGCGGCCAATCCGTGGCATGGTGTGCTCTTCTTCCGCGAGCACGGCATCGCCGGGTTCCTCACGCTCGGCGCCGTTGTGCTGTGTGTGACGGGTGCTGAGGCGCTCTATGCCGACATGGGACATTTCGGCAAGCGGCCCATTCGCATCGCCTGGTTTGCCGCCGTGCTCCCTGCCCTGCTGCTCAACTACTTCGGCCAGGGCGCGTTGCTGCTGCGCGATCCCGCGGCGGCGAGCAGCCCATTCTATCTGCTGGCGCCCGCGGCGTTCCAGTGGCCCCTGCTCATCATCGCCACCGCGGCGGCGGTCATCGCGTCGCAGGCGTTGATCTCGGGCGCGTTCTCCCTCACACAGCAGAGCATCCAGCTCGGCTATTCGCCGCGCATGCAGATCATTCACACCTCGAAGCACGAGGCGGGGCAGATCTACATTCCCGAGGTGAACAAGGCGCTCATGGTCGCCTGCCTCGTGCTCGTGCTCGCGTTTCAGAGCTCGAGTGCGTTGAGCGCGGCGTACGGCATCGCCGTGACGGGGACGATGGCGATCACGACCATCCTGTTCGCCGTGGTCGCGAGGTCACGATGGAACTGGTCGCTCGCGCATGTCGTTGGGCTCACCGCGTTCTTTCTGCTCATTGACTTGTCCTTCCTCGTCGCGAACGTCATCAAGATCGAGCATGGCGGCTGGGTGCCGATCGTGATGGCGATCGGGGTGTACACCCTGATGAGCACGTGGAAGAGCGGCCGGATGCAGCTCCAGGAGATTCAGGAGGCCGGGGCGCTCCCGCTTGCGATCTTCCTCACCAGCATCGAGAAGAGCCCGCCGCTTCGGGTGCGCGGCACGGCGATCTTCATGACGTCGAGTCCCGATGGCGTGCCGGTGGTGCTGTTGCACCATCTGAAGCACAACAAGATGCTGCACGAGACGGTGGTGATCCTCAGCGTCCAGACGCGCGGCATTCCCGAGGTCTCCGGCGACCACATGCTGACTCTCGAGAAGTTGGGCCAGGGATTCTATCGGCTCGTGGCGACATACGGCTTCATGCAATCGCCGAACATTCCCGAGCTGCTTGGCCGCGCGGCCGCCCAAGGCGTACCAGTGCCGACGATGGATACGTCGTACTATCTCGGACGCGAGCGGCTGGTGCTCACCGGCAAGACCAGGATGTCGCGGTGGCGCAAGCACCTGTTCGCCCTGATGTCACGCAACGCCCGCTCCGCCACGGAGTTTTTCCAGATCCCGCCGAACCGGGTGATCGAGTTGGGAGCGCAGATCGAATTTTAGGTTGAGATATACGGGGAAGGGGGATCGAGCGATGCGCCGCTTCGGACAGCTATTGATAGGACTCGGCGCGGCGGTTGGCGTTCTCGACGCCATCGCGATGGCCACTCACTTGGGGCTCACCGGCGTGCCGTGGCTGGTGAACTGGGGCGCCGTGGAGTGGTTCCAGGAGGCGATAGCGCTCGCGACGTTCGACGCGATGGACACAGCCTGAAGCGCCGTACCCGCGTTTCTGCCGGGCCGTTTCAAGTTTCTATTCGCGGGGGTTTTAAGTAGCTACCCGCTCCCGACAGAGGACTGCTCTCCTTTCTTCCTTAGTATTCCTCTATTCCCGCCTTCAGACGATCACATTCATCACTCGCACGCGCGGCGTTAGGCGGAGTGACCGCTCGATCTGCGGCCGGATGTTGTTGAGCTGGACGCGGATTCCTTCCAGATCGCGGCGGAACTCGGGGCTCATCTCGAAACGGAAGCCGTCCATCGGAGGCATGGGTGCCATCGGGGCCATCGGCGCCATGCGCATCATCGGCATGTTGGGAAGGCGGGGCATGGCCGGCATGGCGGTCGTCGCGCCCATGAAGCCGTCACCCATGAACATCATGGCGCCGCTCTTCGGCAGGTCCCCTGCGCGCGCCACCTTCAGCGTCACGTCGCGGAACTGGCCGTTGGAGTAGACCTTGAGCGCCACGTTGTCACCCGGCTTGAGCGCCGAGATCTCTCGCTGCAGACGCTGAGCCTTGGTGCTGCCGAGCCAGCGGTCGCCTGCGTCTTCACGCGGCACGCGAAGACTCACGCCATTGATCGCGGCAATGCGATTTCCCTCTTCGATTCCCGCCTTGGCCGCTGGCGTCGAGTCGGAGACGCTCATCACGAGCACGCCGAGCGTATCGCGGCGGCTTCCGGTGTTGCCGATGCTGAATCCGAGCGCTGGCCGGTTCTCCATCTCGGACCGCGTGATGCGCACCGCATCGTTGCGGGCGAAGAGGACGTCGGAGTCCGCCGTCTTCACCTTGATGGTCTGCGTGCGGCCGTCGCGGTAGACCTTCAGCTCCACTTCGTCGCCCGGCTTCGACTTGCCGAGCTCGCGCGTGAGGCGCCGCGTGAGCGCGCTCGACATCTCGCCGTCTTCGACGTCGGCGGCGTTGACGCGGAGGCTCACGCCATTGATGGCAGCGATGCGGTTGCCCTCCTCGAGCCCAGCCTTCTCGGCCGGGCTGCCCTTCGTGATCGACGTGATCATGAGGCCGAGGGTGTCGCGCAGCGTCCCCGTGGTCGTCGTGCCAACGCCGAGCGCAGCGCGGTGCTCGGGCTCGCCATTGACGCGGAATACGCCGCCGGCGACGGCCGGTGTGGAGATGCGCACCCGGCCTTCGGTCTGTGCGCTGGCGGTGTGCGCCGCGACGCCCACCACCGCGGCAAGTGCGAGCAAGCTTGTGAATCGCATGAGTGTTTTCCCTCTGTCCGATGTGGTCCGTAGCCCATCAGACACGAGGAGGGATGGGAGGGTTGCCTATTCGGATCCCGACGTCGGCCGTTGCACCAGGCGCTGAAAGGCACATTGGAGGCGCAACGCCACCTGCTTCTGGGCCGAAACACGCTGTGCGGTGCCGCCTAAACGGATGTCACATGTCCGCCGTCCGCTTCCGACGTCCCTTTAAAGGACATGCCGGCTCAGGAGCACCAATCCCAGCGAGGGGGTCTGATGTCGGCAATCCGACATCGCCTTCTCCATGATGTCATATTTCGACCATGGCCACGCTCACCCCACCTGAAGAAGCGCAGACCGACACCCCCGACCTCGACGCATTCGAGCATCATTGGCAGGACGAGGCCGATGCGGCGTATCTCTATCGCCTTCTGGCCGATGCCGAGCCGGACCCAGCCAAGCAGGACATCTATCGGCGTCTGGCTGACGTTGAAGACAGACACCTCGAGATCTGGGCCGCCCTGTTGACGCGCCATGGCCGCCGCATCGGGCCGTACCGGCCGACGGCGCGCACGCGTCTCCTCGCGTTTCTCGGGCGGCGCTTCGGACCGAACTTCCTGCTCCCGATGCTGCTCGCCGAGGAGGGGCGCGAGGTCAAGGCGTACCTCGACATGCATCGGACCACCGGCCGGAATGTCGCCGGACGCGATGAAGCGCTGCTGCTCGCCAAGGAGTCGGCCGAGCACGCGTCGACGCTGAATGCCGTCGCGGGCCGAACGGGCGAGTCCTGGCACAAGACGGGAGCTGGCGGCTTCCTACGGAACGTCATTTACGGGTTCAATGACGGCCTCACGGCGAACTTCGGTCTCGTCGCGGGTGTTATCGGCGCGTCGGCCGGAGCGAACTACCATGCCGTGATCGTCGCCGGCGTCGCGGGCCTCATTGCCGACGCGCTCTCGATGGGATCGAGCGGCTATCTCGCCGCGCAGAGCGAGCGTGAGGTGTATGCGCACGAGATCGCGATGGAGCGAGACGAGATCGCGCTCATGCCCGAGATCGAGCGCGACGAGCTCGCCCTCATCTACGAAGCGAAGGGCATCGACCGCGACCGCGCGTACGCGCTCGCGACGCAGGTGATGGCCAATCCGGAACAGATGCTCGCCGAACAGGTACAGGAGGAGCTTGGCATCAGCGAGTCGGCGACGTCGCCGTTTCGTGAGGCCTGGATCACCGGCACGGCGACGGCGATCGGTGCGCTCATTCCGGTACTTCCCTTCTTTTTCCTCGATGGGCGTACCGCTGCCGTCGTCGCGTTCGCGGTGTCGATGCTGTCGCACTGGGTGGTGGGCGCAGCCCGGTCGATCTTTACCGGCCGCGGCGTCTTCCGCTCCGGAATCGACATGTTCGTCGTCGGGCTCGGCGTCGCCGGCGTGGGCTACTTTGTCGGAGAATGGATCGCGCGGATGCTCTGACATGCTGAAGGCAGGAATTTGTCGTTGCGACTTTTGATTTCTCTCCCAAACTCTCACGTCATGCGTCTCAAGACAGCTCTCTTCACGCTCATCCTCGCCGGCGCACTCGCCTCGACTGCGTCTGCACAGACGTCCGGCCCCACGCCGAATCCACCAGCGCCGGCCCCGCGCACGCAGTCGGACTTCTACGTTCCGCTCTACGGCGTCACGGCGGGCATCGCCATTCCGGTCGGCCGTCTCGCCGACGATCACGCGGCAGGATACGCGCTTGGCGGCGTCGTCGAGTACGCCGTGAGCGGCCAGCCGTACTCGCTGCGTGGCGAGGCGCTCTTTCAGCGCTTCGCGCTCAAGTCGGGCCACACCGGCGACGACTCGAACGTCCTCTCGCTCGGAACGACCATTGTCTATCGTCTTCAGCAGTCCACGGCGCAGACCTTCGTCAGCGGCGGCATCGCGATCTACAATGCGACGAAGGAGGGCACGCGCCCCGGTGTCAACGTCGGCACGGGCGTGGAGATCCCGCTCACGGGCTTCTCGGCGGTCGCGGAAGCGCGGCTGCATGTGATGCTGGCGGATGGACGGCCGCTGCTGACTGTGCCGCTGACGGTCGGAGTACGGTTCTGAAGACGGCGGTCAGACCAGGATGTTCAGCATTCGCCCGGGCACGAAAATAACTTTCTTCGCCGGTCCGGTCACGAACTTCGCGATCGTCGGCTCCGCCATCGCCGCAGCCAGCGCGTCGTCCTGCGTGAAGGTTTTCGCTACGGTGACCGTGCCTCGGGTCTTGCCGTTCACCTGAACGGCCATCGTGACCGTGTTCTCCGCGACGAGCGCCGGATCGTAGCTCGGCCAACCGGCGGCGAACACACTCGTCGTGTTGTGCCCCCCTCCCTCCAGCACCGACCAGAGTTCCTCGGCAATGTGTGGCGCGAAGGGACTCACCATCTGCACGAGCGGGCGCACTTCGTCGATGTGCGGTTTGCGCTCGCCGGACCGCATGGTGTTCATGTATTCCATCATCGCCGCGATGGCGGTGTTGTAGCCGAGTCGCGGAATGTCCTCGCCAACCTTCTTGATCGTCTGGTGCAGCTTGCGCTGCACCTCCGGCTCCAGGTCGCCCTCGGTGCGCGCGTCCTGCACGGAGCGCCAGAGACGGTCGAGGAAGCGCTTCACTCCCGATATTCCCCTGTCCTGGAAGTCACCCCCTTCCTCGTACGGGCCGAGGAACATCAGGTAGGTGCGGAATGCATCCGCGCCCCACTCGGTGATGTAGTCGTCCGGGTTCACCACGTTGCCGCGGCTCTTCGACATCTTGGCCCCGTCGCGCACAATCATGCCATGCGCGCGGAAGCGGGTGAATGGCTCCTCGAAGTCGATGAATCCCGCATCGTGCAGCACCATCGTCACGAAGCGCGAGTAGAGCAGATGCAGCACGGCGTGCTCGTTGCCGCCGATGTAGCTGTGCACCGGCAGCCACTTCTTCGTCAGCGCATCATCGAATGGCACATCGTCGCGATCGCTGCTCGGATAGCGCAGAAAGTACCAGGCGCTGTCGAGAAAGGTGTCGCTCACGTCCGTCTCGCGACGCGCCGGCCCGTCACACGTCGGACAGGTCGTGTGATACCACTCTGCGTGGCGCGCGAGCGGGCTCACCCCCGAATCATCCGGACGAAAATCCTCGATCGCCGGAAGCAGGACCGGCAGCTGATCCTCCGGCACCGGCACGACACCGCAGTTGTCGCAGTACACGATCGGGATCGGCGGCCCCCAGTAGCGCTGGCGAGAGATGCACCAGTCGTGCAGACGATAATTCACGACCGGGATCGCGGCGTGGTGCGCCGCGAGCTCGGTCGTGATCGCGATCATGCCCTCGGAGACGCTCAGCTCATTGAAGCGACCGGAGTTCACGAGACGACAACCGTCGGTCTCCGTGAACGCGGCATCGCCGATCGGCGTGTCCGTCGAATGCTCCTCTCCAGCGATGACGCGCACGATCGGGAGATCGTAAGCCCTCGCGAACTCGTGATCGCGCTCGTCATGTCCCGGCACGGCCATGATGGCGCCCGTACCGTATTCCATCAGCACGTAGTCGGCGATCCAGATCGGAATCGGCTCGCCGGTCGCAGGATTCGTCGCGTACGCGCCGGTGAAGACGCCGCTCTTTTCTTTCGTCGTCTTGCGGCTCACGAGATCCTGTTTCGCGGCCTTCGCGACGTACTGCTTCACTTCTTCCCGCTGTTCGTCGCTCGTGATCGATTCGACGAGCGGATGCTCGGGCGACAGCACGAGATACGTCGCGCCGAAGATCGTGTCGGCACGCGTGGTGAACACGCGAACCTCGAGCGCCGTCACCGCGACTTCACCCGAGCGTCCGGCGCTCGCTGTCGCGCTTCCCGCGAACTCCATGACGTCCTGCACGACGAAGATGATCTCCGCGCCCTCGGACCTGCCGATCCAGTTCCGCTGCGCCGTCTTCGTGCTATCCGACCAATCGAGCCCGTCGAGGTTCGCGAGCAGGCGTCCCGCATAGTCCGTGATGCGAAAGAACCACTGCTCCAGGAATCGCTGCTCCACCATCGTGCCACAGCGCTCGCACGCGCCACCGATGACCTGCTCGTTGGCGAGCACCGTCTTGTCGAAGGGGCACCAGTTGACCGCCGCCGCCTTCTTGTAGGCGAGACCTTGCTTGTAGAGCTGCAGAAAGATCCACTGCGTCCACTTGTAGTAGGACGGATCCGTCGTCGACAGCTCGTGCCGCCAATCGACCATGAGGCCCGCGCGTTGAACCTGGCGGCGGAAGGTGTCGATATTGCGAGGAATCAGCTCGCCCGGATGAATGCCAACCTTGATCGCGTAGTTCTCGGAGTGAATGCCGAACGCGTCGAATCCGAAGGGCTGGAACACCGTGTGCCCCTGCAGCCGCTGGAATCGTCCATGAATGTCGTTCCCCGTGAAGGCGAAGAGGTTGCCCACATGGAGCCCCTCCGCGCTCGGATAGGGGAACATCATGAGCGCGTAGAACGGGTTCGCCCCGTTCGCCAGATCAGGCGAGTTTGTCCCCTCTGCCTGCCAGCGCGCTTGCCACTTCCGTTCGATGGCGGCAGGATCGTACGCGACTGGCGCGTCGCCGGCGGGATGTGGTGGTGCGAAGTCTGTCATGGTCTTGGCAATTTAGTACCATGTGAGGGGCATTCAAGCACGCCGCGCCGACGCGTCGTACGATAGTCCGCTCGTCACACGTCCTCGCTACGGTCCTACGTCATCGATGTCGATTTTCTCGCTCTTCTCGCCCATTCGGGGTCGCCAGGCTCCCTCGCTGCACCGCCGCTTCATCATCGGCGCGGGATTCGGCGCTGCGCTCGCCGTACTGCTACTCGCTGCCGGAGCCAACATGCTCCTCGGGCGCGACGCCGAGCAGCAGGGCGACACGCGAGTCGCCGACGCGGCATCGCGCGCGCGCATCGTCGTCACGCAGGCGCTCGATGACCGCACGCGTCAGGCGAAGGTGCTCGCGCTGACCCCGGAGATCGTCGGCGCGGCGCGGGAAGGCGGCGCTCGCGCGCGAGCGCTCGGCATCGTCGGCGCCGACGTCGCCGAGCTCGAAAAGCGGTTCGACCGGGAGCGCTCGATGAACGTGGCGCCGGCCACGCGCCAATTCCTTCGCGACCTCCTGCCTCAGCTCGAGGCCGCGGAGATTCTGCTCACCGACGCGAACGGATACAACGCGGTGACGACTCAGCTCAGCTCGGACTTCGTGCAGAGCGACGAAGCCTGGTGGCAGTCCGCCTGGCGCGACGGAGTCTCGTCCGTCGACGTGGCGTACGATTCGTCAGCGCATCAGATCACCGTCTCGCTCGCGACAGTCGTGAAGGATGGGAGCGCCAAGGCCGGCGTCGTGAAGCTCGGATTCAGCATTGCGCCGTTCGTACAGTCTCTCTCCTCTGCCGGAGCGGGCGTGCACATTGACGTGCTCGACTCGACGGACCGCGTCCTTCTCAGCTCCGATTCGGCGAACGCGGGGCACCGGCTTCAGGGTATGCCGAGCGGGGGTGCAGACAGCGCGCAGGCAGTCTCGGTCGCTGTGGACAGCGTCACCGAGCGCGCCCTCGCATTGCGCGCCAATGCGGGGCGCTGGCGCATCGTCGCCCATCTGCCGACGGCGGAGATCGCCGCGCCTTTCCGCACTGCCCGGCTCGTCGTACTGGGCGGAGCGGCAGCAGTACTTCTGGTGCTCGTGCTGCCGCTCGCCGCGATGAATCAGTTTCTTCAACGGCGCATCTTCATCCCGGCGCGCGAGCTCGCCGAGGCGGCCGAGGCGGTGGCTGCCGGCGATTTTTCGGTGCAGCTGCGCCGACTCTCGGCCGACGACGAGATCGGTCGTCTGAGCCGCGCGATTGGCGCGATGATTCTCGAGCTCCGCCGGTTGGCGCAGGCCATCGCCGGCGCGGCGCGGGAGACGAGCGTGATGTCGGCGGAGATCACCGCAGGCTCGGAGGAGATGGCCGCCACGGCTGGCGAGATCGCGCACACGGCGAGCGATCTCTCCGCGCAATCCACCAGCATGGCCGAGACGATCGCGAGCCTCGCCGTGTCTGCCGGTTCGTTGCGCGTCCTCGCCGCCGCACTCGACGCGGGCGCGCGCGACGGAGTTGTGCGCAACACGGCGCTTCGCACCCTCGCGCTCGAGAATCGCGCCGGCCTCGACGCGAGCGCCGAATCGCTGGGCAGCCTCGCGACGGACGTGCATGCGAGTGCGACGGCCATCACCGCCTTGAGTGACGCCAGCGAAGAGATTCGCTCCTTCGTCACACTGGTGCGCAAGCTCGCTCGGCAATCCAGGCTCCTCGCGCTCAACGCGGCGATGGAGGCCGCGCGCGCCGGCACGCAGGGCGCGGGGTTCGCCGTCGTCGCCACCGAGGTGCGACGCCTCGCCTCCATGTCCTCGGACGCCGCCGAGCGGACCGAGGCAATCGTCAAGAGCGTGCTGCGTGGCATCGACGCATCGCGCGAATCCGCCGACCGAGCCGTTTCCACCGCCGACGAAGTGCGCGCCGCCACCGCGAAAGCGTCGGAGTCGTTCTCCGACATCGAGCACGCCGTCGCGGATGCGGAAGCATGGACGGCGTCGATCGAACAGACAGCGGTGACGACGAGCGGGCTCGTCGCCGAGATGACGCAGCGCCTTGATTCCCTCGCGAGTGGGACCGAAGCCTTCGCGGCGGCGATGGAGCAGGTCGCCGCCTCGAGCGAGGAGCAGAGCGCGAGCACGCAGGAGATTGCGGGAGCGGCGAATACGCTGGGCTCCGCGGCGGAGCGGCTGTCGAAGCTCGTCGGAGGGCTCAGGGTGGAAACGTGACGAGGTGCAGTTCGAGTTTGTCGTCCTGAGCACAGCGAAGGACCTGCACATGGGTGAAGAAGGTTATTCGCGCGCGCTGACTCGCGGAGTTCCGCGTCAGCGTTTCGGCCGCTCCGCACGCTTGAACAGGAACGCCGACTGCACGAACCGCGCACCCTGCGCATCACAGACAGCGTACCGGCTGCCCTCGTACGCGCACGCGCCGGCGATCTCACCCTTCTTGTTGATCGCGTAGAAATCGAGATCGAAGAACGGGCGGCCCTTGTCGTTGAGCAGTCGCTTCTCCGTCATCGCGATCACCCGCTCCATCACGTTCAGCAGCGCGGCTTCCGGTGTCATTCCGTTCCGCATGAGCTCCACGGCGAGGAAAGCGCCGCACACCTTGATGTTGGCTTCGCCGCGTCCCGTCGAGCCGGCAGCGCCAACCTCGTTGTCGCAGTACTGGCCGGCGCCGATGATCGGGCTGTCGCCGACGCGGCCAGGAATCTTCCACGACATGCCGCTTGTCGTCGTCACGGAGCCGAGGTCACCATTCGCCGTGAGCGCGTTCATGTTGATCGTGCCGTACGTGTGCGGAATGCCGCGCTCGTCGTAGAACACATGGTTGTCGCTTTCGTCAGCGTCCTGACGGAAGGCCGGCATGCGGCGGGACGACCGGGGCGGCGGCTGTGTGGGTTTCGCGATCCTGACGTCGTCCTTGTGATCGAGCCACGCGTCGTCCGGATTGAGATTCGCACGCCACCGCAACCAATCCTGCCGGCTCTTCTCCGTAAGCAGGTTCTGCGGCGTGAAGCCCATCTCGATCGCGAATCGGCGTGCCCCGGCCCCGACCAGCATCAGATGATCCGTGTAGTCCATCACTGCCTTCGCCACGAGCGACGGCGTCGCGATGTCCTCGATCGCGGCAACCGCGCCAGCACGCCTGGTCGGGCCGTGCATGACGCTCGCGTCGAGCTGCACGACACCCTCCGCGTTGGGCAGGCCCCCAAGCCCCACCGACTGGTCGTTGGGATCGAGCTCGACGATGTTGACGCCAGCGATGGCGGCATCGAGCGGGTCGGCGCCCTGAATCATCATGTCGTAGGCAATCTTGCCTCCGCGGATCCCATTCGCACTCGAGACCACCGCCGGCCGGCCGGCCACCGCTGCGGACGCCGACTCGGCGCGATTGGCAACGCGAATGAATGGAGCCGCATCGGCACGGCGCGGAAGGACGAGGCCGACAGCGGAGATTGCGCTGGCGCCGAGAAAGTCACGGCGGGAAATGGGCACGGCGGGGCGACTCCACTAAAAGGTCTGATAGTTCGTTGGTCCACTGAATTACCGCTGGCGACTCGAAGGCGCCAGTGAGGCCCTGACAGGGCTATTCTGACCATGTACTTTTCGCGCATGGCAACTTCCGACCGCGACACCCTCCGCGCCCTGCGCTTCCTCGACGGCCTCACCGACACCGCCGTCAACCAGCTCTCCAAACTCGTGACGTCGGCCGAATACGACTGCGACGCGCTTCTGTTCGAGGAGGGCGAGCCGCGCAACCTGATGGCGCTCATCATCTCCGGCGCGGTCGTGATCGAGAAAGGCAAGAACGCGCGCCCGATTCGTCTCGCCACACTCGGCGTCGGCGAGGCGGTGGGCGAAGGACTCCTGCTCGACGACTCGCTGCATGGGACAAGCGCTCGCGCCATCGTGAAGACGAAGGCGTACATCCTCACGCACGAGCAGATCCAGGACATGCTCAAGGAGACGCCGGCGCTGTACGCGGCACTGGTCGGAGGCGCCGCTCGCGCGATCAAGCAGCGCCTCTCGGCCGTGGACGCGACGCTCGTCGGGCGCGGTCGCACACTCGGGTTCGGCGGCACCAATACGCGGTGCGAGCACGACCTCCTCGGCGATCGCGACGTGCCGGACGACGCACTGTATGGTGTACAGACTCTCCGGGCGCTCGAGAATTTCGCCATCACCGGCGTACCGCTGCGAGAGTTTCCGGCGCTCATCGAAGCGCTCGCGGCAGTGAAAGCCGCGGCGGCGCTGGCGAACGCCGAACTCGGGCTGCTCCCGAACGACGTGGCCGATGTCATCGTGCGCGCGGCCGGTGAGATTCGCTCCGGACGGCATCACGAGCACTTCCTCGTGGACATGATCCAGGGCGGAGCCGGCACGTCGACGAACATGAACGCGAACGAGGTGATCGCGAACCGCGCGCTCGAGCTCTCGGGACATGCCCGCGGCGACTACCAGTTCGTGCACCCGAACAGTCACGTCAACCTCAGCCAGTCCACGAACGACGTCTACCCGACGGCGGTCAAGATCGCGCTGCACACCACCATCGAGAACCTGCGCGCGGCGATGCGGTCGCTCGCCGAGGCGTTCCTCGCGAAGGGAGGGGAGTTCGCCCCCTTCCTCAAGATGGGTCGCACGCAACTGCAGGATGCCGTTCCCATGACACTCGGCCAGGAGTTCACCGCCTTCGGTCACACGATTCTCGAGGACGTCGATCGCTTGGGAGAAGCCCAGGCGCTCATTCGCGAAATCAACATGGGCGCGACGGCGATCGGCACGGGAATCAACGCGCCGCCCGGCTACGCCGAAGCGGTGAGAGTGCATCTGTCGCGGATCACCGGACTCACGCTCATCACGGCGTTCGATCTCGTCGAGGCGACGGCGGACACCGGATCCTTCGTGCAGTTGAGCGGGGTGCTCAAGCGCTGCGCGGTGAAGCTCTCGAAGATCTGCAACGACCTCCGCCTGCTCAGCTCGGGCCCGCGCGCCGGCTTCGGCGAGATCAATCTGCCGCCCATGCAGCCTGGCTCGTCGATCATGCCCGGGAAGGTGAACCCGGTGATTCCCGAAGTCGTGAATCAGGTCTGCTTCGACGTCATCGGCGGCGACGTGACCGTCACGATGGCCGCCGCGGCGGGACAGTTGCAGCTCAACGTCTTCGAGCCGGTGATCGCGTACCGGCTCCTCGGCGGCATCAGCTCGATGACGAATGCCTGCATCGTGCTCCGCGAGCGTTGCGTGAACGGGATCACGGCGAATCCCGATCGCATGCGCCAGTTCGTCGAACAGTCGATTGGCATCGTCACGGCGCTCGTCCCGGTGCTCGGCTATGAAGTGAGCACCGAGATCGCGCGCAACGCGTTGGCGAGCGGCCGAGGGGTGTACGAGATCGTGATGGAGCGTGGATTGCTGACGCGCGAGCAGCTCGATCAGGCGCTCAACCCCGAGGCGATGACGGGGCCTGCTAGCACACGATCTAGCACACGATCGACGAGCGCGTTCGCCGTGCTCTAGAGCCAGCTCCAATGCCTCCACGCCGACGCAAGCGCATCGATCCTGCGCTGTTCGAGCTACCGGCCGATCGAATTCGCGCTGGTTTCTTCAGCGACGTGTATTTCAACCGGTCGCGCGACGCGCTTCGCGCGGAGGGTCGCGTTGCGCGCGTCACCTGGCAGGTGTCGGCGAAGCGCGGCGGGTGGCTCGGCGGGATCGACGAGGCGGTGGCGCTGCTCAAGCTCTGTAGCGACGACTTCGCCGCGCTCGACGTGAGTGCTCTATACGAGGGTGACCGCGTCGACTCATGGGATACGGTTCTCCTCGTGGAGGGAGATTATTCCGCCTTCGCGCACCTGGAAACGCTGATCATCGGCACGATCGCGCGCCGCACGCGCGTGTGCACCAACGTGCGCCAGCTCGTCGACGCGGCGCGTCCGAAACCCATCTACGTGTTCGGAGCACGCAGCGACCACGCAATGCTTCAGCCGGGTGATGGGCTCAGCGCGCATGTCGGCGGCGCGGCGAGTGTATCCACTGACGCGCAGGGTGCGTTCACAGGGAAGAAGGGAATCGGCACGATCCCTCATGCACTGGTCGCGGCGTATGGCGGCGACACGGTTGCGGCCGCGCTCGCTGTCGCGGCGGTTCTTCCGGCGGAGGTCCCGCTCGTTGTGCTGGTGGACTACGAGAACGATTCGGTGGCGACCAGCCTCGCGGTCGCGCGCGCCCTCGAAGGCCGGTTGTGGGGGGTGCGGCTCGACACCTCCGAGTACATGGTGGATCGCTCGGTCACGCCGCAGATGGGCGTCTTTCCGCCGACCGGGGTGAACCCTGCACTCGTATGGAATGTGCGGAATGCCCTCGACGCCGAAGGCTTCGGCGAGGTGAAGATCGTCGCGTCGGGAGGCTTCAACATCGCGCGCATCCGTGTGTTCGAGGAAGATGGCGTTCCGGTCGACGCATACGGCGTTGGCGCGAGCATCCACGATGGCCGATGGGACTTCACGGCCGACGTGGTGCGCGTGAATGGCGTCCCGCAGGCCAAGGCTGGGCGGGAGCTGAGGCCCAATAGTAGGTTGGAGAGGGTGAAGTAGCGGAGGGCAGTCCTGTCCGACCGTCATCCTGTCCGACTGTCCTTCCGAGGTAAAATGGCAGGTTCCAAGCTCGACGGCGCGGGCATCCAGAAAATGAAGACCATCGACGAGGCGTTCATCCAGCTCGCGCGGCTGCATGGCATCGTCGAGCAGTATGCCCTGTCCCTGAAGCAGAACAAGCCGACGTCGCTCTACGCGTCGCAGATCAAGCGCGCGCTCTTTCCGCTCGTCGGGCTACTCAAGCCGCAGTTCGGGCTGATCTCTGATCAGGTTGCCGCGATGAATCTGGTCACGTCCCGCGGCGGGCCCGACACGACCAAGATCCGCACGTTGCGCGAGGGGGTCGGCTCGCTCCGCCAACAGCTCGAGATCGCGGTTGTTCGAATCAAGGACAAGCACGCCATCAAGGAAGAGCCCGTCGAAGGCGCACGAAAACCCGGCGAATGAGCGTGATGGCGTAACACTATGTGAGGCAAAGTCTTGCGCGGCTCTCGCCGACGGGATTTCGCGTTCGCTACAGGTGCCCGGAACTTTCCCCGGGATTGCAGGATTTCGCACGAGCGCGGCGATCTGGGTGCGATCGCGCTACTCACGACACTGTCGGACCAAGGACATCGCATGCCCGTGCCCACCCGACCACGCCGGCTACTCGCCGCCGCGCTGCCGGCCCTCCTTGCGGTCTCTATCACTGCGTGCAACAGCGCGCAGTACCCGAACTCCATCTTTCATAACCACACGGAGTTCAACCGCGACGTCGGCCACCTCTTCGACATCCTTCTGTGGCTCGGAGGATTCGTCTTTGTCTTCGTCGAAAGCATCCTCATTTACACCATCTTCAAGTATCGCCGCAAGAACGAGAGCGAGCGCCCCACGCATGTGCATGGGAACACGACGCTCGAGATTCTCTGGACGGCGATTCCTGCGGTGATCCTCGCGTTCATTGCCGTGCCCACGGTGCAGACGATCTTCAAGACGCAGGCGAAGGCGTCGGCGGACGCATTGCAGGTGGAGGTGTGGGGACATCAGTGGTGGTGGGAGTTCCGCTATCCGCAGTACACCACGACTGGCATGAACGGCAAGCTCGACACGCTGATCACGGCGAACGAGCTCTATATCCCCGTCGGGCGGAAGGTGAACTTCAAGCTCCAGACGATCGACGTGCTGCACTCGTTCTGGATTCCGCAGATGGGCGGCAAGCGCGATCTCATCACGAACCGCGTCAACTATCTGTGGTTCACCCCCGACTCGGTTGGCGAGAACGCGTGGAACGGCTTCTGTGCCGAGTTCTGCGGCGCGTCGCACGCGAACATGCACTTCAAGGTGTTCTCGGTCACGCCGGTGCACTTCGCGGCATGGACCAGGCACCAATTGAGCCCTGCCGCCTTCGGCGCTGTCGCGATGACTCCGGCTCCGGCTGCTGCAGCCCCGGCCGCGGACACGACGAAGAAACAGGCGCAAACGCCGCAGACGCAGCCAGCCGCTCCGATGGCTGGTCACGACATGAGTGCGATGGCGGGCGCGCCCGTGCAGCAGGCGGGCTTCATCGCCTTCCCCCGTGAGAAGATTCCGGCGCACGTCGTGCCGAAGACCCCGCTGCCAGAAGGGCTCGCGTTCAACGAGTCGCTCAAGGGCGACGCCGAGCGTGGCCGCGACATGCTGACGAAGGGGGCGGGTGGATGCCTGGGCTGTCACCGGATCAGTGGCAACCCGATGATGATGGGTGTCGTCGGGCCGAATCTCACGCACGTCGCGACTCGCTCGACGATCGCCGGCGGCATTTTCCCGAACGACACGAAGCATCTCTCGCTCTGGGTCAAGAACGCGCGCCGCATGAAGCCCGGGATCCTGATGCCCACCCTCGGCGCCGGCGAGTACGACCCGATGATGAAGGCGTTCATCCCGAAGACTGGACTCAACGACCAGCAGATCGCCGACATCGTCGCGTATCTGCAGGCGCTCAAGTAACCGCCGTCACCACCGGAGACACGGATTAAATGGCAACCACAGCTACCGCACCGGCCTACGGGCCGACGGACAGCTACGTCGGTAAGAGCGGCATCTGGGCCTGGCTCACGACGGTCGATCACAAACGGATCGGCACGCTCTATCTCTTCACGTCGCTCTTCTTCTTCATCGTTGGCGGACTCGAAGCGGGTATGATCCGCTGGCAGCTCGCCGGGCCGAACAAGCACGTGCTCTCGGCCGAAGCGTACAACCAGATGTTCACGATGCACGGCACGACCATGATCTTCCTCGCGGTCATGCCGCTGTCCGCCGCATTCTTCAACTATCTGATTCCGCTCCAGATCGGCGCGCGCGACGTCGCCTTCCCACGGCTCAACGCGTTCAGCTACTGGGTGTATCTGTTCGGCGCGATGTTCATGAACTTCTCGTGGTTCATCGGCGCGGCACCGAACGGCGGCTGGTTCGGCTATGCACCGCTCACGACGATGCAGTTCTCCCCCGGCCTGAACATCGATTTCTGGGTGATCGGTCTTCAGATCCTCGGCGTCAGCTCGCTCGCGGCGGCGTTCAACTTCATCACGACGATCATCAACATGCGCGCGCCAGGGATGAACCTGATGCGCATGGGCATGTTCACCTGGAATGCGTTCGTCGTGCAGTTCCTCCTCGTGCTGGCCTTCCCCGTCATCACGATCGCGCTGGTGTTCCTCCTGTTCGACCGCTTCTTCGGCACGAACTTCTACACCATCGCCGCCGGTGCCGACCCACTGCTCTGGCAGCATCTGTTCTGGATCTTCGGGCATCCGGAGGTCTACATCCTCATTCTGCCCGCGTTCGGCCTGACCTCCGAGATCATTCCGGCCTTCTCGCGCAAGCCGATCTTCGGATATCCGGTCATGGTGTACGCAACCATGCTCATCGCCTTCCTCGGCTTCGGCGTGTGGGCCCACCACATGTTCGCCGTCGGCATGGGCCCGATCGGTGACACCGTGTTCGGCGTCACGACCCTGCTCATCGCGATTCCGACCGGCGTGAAGATCTTCAACTGGATCTTCACGATGTGGGGCGGCTCGATCCGCTTCTCGACCGCGATGAAGTTCGCGATCGGTCTCGTCGCACTGTTCACCATCGGCGGCATCTCCGGCGTGATGCACGCGTCGCCACCGGCCGATCTGCAGCAGACGGACACCTACTTCGTCGTCGCGCACTTCCACTACGTGCTGTTCGGTGGGTCGATGATGGGCATCTTCGGCGGTATCTACTTCTACTACCCGAAGATGACCGGCCGCCTGCTGAGCGAGAAGCTCGGCACTTGGCACTTCTGGCTGACCTTCGTCGGCATGAACCTCACCTTCTTCCCGATGCACTTCTCGGGACTGCTCGGCATGCCGCGCCGCATCTACACCTACGAGGCGGGCCAGGGTTTGGAGACGTTCAACCTGCTCAGCTCCATCGGGACGGCCGTGCTGATGGTCGGCACGCTGATCTTCATCGTCAATTTCTTCCGCAGCTTCAAGGCGGGTGCGATTGCCGGCAACGATCCGTGGGGTGGTGGGACGCTCGAGTGGTCGATCCCCTCGCCGCCGCCGGAGTACAACTTCGCGCGCATTCCGAGGGTGACGTCGCGCTATCCGATGTGGGACGTCAAGACACCGGCGCTCACCGCGGAAGTGCCGCACACGGTGAAAGGCGACACGCGGCTCGACGTCGACGTCGCGAGCAAGCACACCGGGCACGCCCATCCGAATCCGGTCGGCAACGAGCCGAAGCAGGTCGCGGAGTCCGGGATGCACATCGAGCTCGCGACGGGAGAGTCGGCCAAGGACCTCGGCATTCCGATGCCGAACCCGACCATCAAGCCGTTGCTCTGCGCCGCCGGCATGGTCATCATGTTCTCCGGCCTGCTGTTCATCCACAAGAACAACATGCCGCTCGCCCTCGCGACGATCATGGGCGGCGCGCTCATCATGATCGTTTCACTCTACGGGTGGCTGCTGACCCCGCTCGAGGACGCACACTAGATGGCACACGCCGCCGCCGCCCACAGCGCGCATGATACGACGCATGGGCACCCGCCGACCTCCACGGGGCTGGACAACAAGAAGATTGCGATCTGGGCCTTCATCGGCTCCGAGTGCATGCTCTTCGCGTCGCTCATCTCCACGTATCTGATCTACAAGGGACGGAGCCTCGTCGGACCATATCCGCACGAGGCCTGCCTTCCCCCCGTGTGCAGCACGCCGCTCAAGGCGATTCTCAACATCCCGGTCACGTCCGCATCGACGTTCGTGCTGCTCATGTCGTCGCTCGCCATGGTGCTGGCGCTCTCCGCTGTCGAGATGAAGGACCAGCCAATGCCGCAAGGGTTCGGCGCGCGCCTGCTCCGCTCGTCCAGGCTCTGGCTGTGGATGACGGCGCTCCTCGGCACGACCTTCCTCGGCTTCCAGGCGTTCGAGTTCACCTCGTTCGTGCATGAAGGGTTGACGCTCCGCACCAATCTCTTCGGCTCCTCCTTCTTCACGCTGACCGGATTCCACGGAGCACACGTGACGGTGGGCGTGCTCTGGCTGCTCACCCTGCTCGCGATCGACTATCGTCGCGGGTTGGGCCCCAAGGACGCCCTCAACGTCGATATCGCCGCGCTGTACTGGCACTTCGTCGACGTCGTGTGGATCGCGATCTTCACGCTCGTCTACCTGATCAAGTAGGCCGACGACTCATGGCACACGACTCTTCGCAGGACTCGCACGTCGCCCACGTTGACCACGCCGCGATGGGGATCGAGAAGGAGCATCCGACCTGGTCCACGTACTGGAAGGTCGCGGTGGTTCTCGCACTGATCACCGTCGTCGAGGTCTGGATCTACTACGTTCCCGCGATTCACGATTCGCGGGCGTTCGTGCCGATGCTGCTCACGATGTCGGCGGTGAAGTTCATCACCGTCGTCATGTTCTACATGCATCTGCGGTACGATCACAAGCTGTTCCGGGTGCTCTTCACCGGACCGCTCATCATCGCGATGACGACCATCGTCGGTCTGATATTCCTGTTCGGCAAACTGTCCCTGTTGAACTGATGCATCTGCCGGTGCCGCTGCTGCTGCATCCCGCGGCGCGCATAGCGCTCACCGAGTTCACCGTGCATCCCAGCACGGTGATCGGATTGGCGGGCCTGGGCGCGCTGTATCACTGGCGCGCCCGGCAGGCTTTCCCCCCCACGCCAGAGACACCGACGACATTTCAGCGCGCCTGCTTCTTCGGTGCGCTGGCGCTGATCTTCCTGTCGCTCAACGGCTGGCTGCACGATCTCAGCGACTACTATCTGTTCAGCGCCCACATGGTTCAGCATCTGATGCTGACCCTCGTCGCGCCGCCACTGCTGATCCTGGGGACGCCGGGCTGGATGCTGCGTCCAGCGCTCGAGTGGCCGGTGGTCGGCAAGCTGGCGCGCTGGGTGACCACGGCGCCGCGCTGCTTCGTGATCTTCAACGTCGTGCTCGCCGTCTGGCATTTACCACCGGTGTACGGCCTCGCGATGGCGCATCACAACGTGCACATCGTGCAGCACCTGTGCTTCATGGTCGCGGCGACGTTGATGTGGTGGCCAGTCCTGAGCCCGCTCCCTGAGCTGCCGCGGATCTCGTACCCCGCGCAGATGCTGTACTTGTTCCTGCTCAGCATCCCGATGTCGCTCATCGCGATCTGCATCGGCTATGCGGATCATGTTCTGTATCCAGCCTACGCCAGCGCGCCGCGGATCTGGGGGATCACGCCATTGCAGGATCAGCTGATCGGAGCGCTGATCATGTGGATCCCGGGCGGACTGTTTTTCTTCGTCATCATCTCGGTGGTGTTTTTCAGGTGGCAGCAGGCGGATGCCGAGGATAGTCAGGCGAGCGCGCAGGTGGATTGGCGGGAGGCGACGAGATAAGGCAGTTCACAAAGATGAGACACCGGCCGGTCGACGCGAACGCGGAGGCCGGTTTTTGGTTTGTGGGGCGGCGGATGGATGGTGCTCGGCTCGGCCCCCTGACACATCGTCGGGGATGCACGACTACACGAAGCTGTCGGTGTGGCAGCGGGCGAGGGCGCTTACCGTGGCGTGACCCACGCGCCGTCCTTCAACCTGTGAACCGTCCGGCCATCCCGAAAGGTCGCCTTTCCACCGCGTACGGCTCGACAAACCCCTTCGCCCGTGTTCTAGTTAGGTGACACACTGGACCGCACTTTCGTTCCCGGACCGTCGTCTCGCTGAGGTCGCCAGCATGACCGCCCCCTTTCCAAACATTCCGCGCACGACCGAATTGCCCGCCGGCGACCCGATGGTGTCGAAAGCGGCGCCGCGGGAGCGGCTCCTCTCCCTCGACGTCTTCCGAGGCATGACCGTCGCCGGGATGCTTCTCGTCAACAATCCAGGGAGCTGGGCACACATCTATCCGCCACTCGAGCATGCGCCGTGGAATGGATGGACTCCCACCGATCTGATCTTCCCGTTCTTTCTTTTCATCGTCGGAATCACCACCCACCTCTCCCTCTCGGCGCGGCGCGCACGTGGCGACGACGAACGGGCGATTCGCCATCAGATCATTCGGCGCGGAGTGCTCATCTTCGTGTTCGGGCTTCTCGTCAGCGGCTTTCCCTACTTCGCCTGGGGCGACGTTCGCGGTGTCGCCGATCCGACGTTTCTGCAGCGGATCCTCGAACGGCTGCTGACGTGGCGCATCACCGGCGTGCTGCAGCGCATCGGCATCGCGTACCTGTGTGCGGCCCTGCTCACCTTGCGCACTACGCTCCGACAGCAGATCTGCATCATTGCCGGGCTGCTCTTCGGATATTGGCTCGTCATGACGGTGCTTCCCGTTCCCGGCGAGGGAACGATCGGCGCGCTGCTACTCGACTCACCGCCGCGAACGATGGCCGCCTGGACGGACCGCCTCGTCTTCGACTGGTCGCGCTGGGGACTCGGCAACCACCTCTGGGTTAGCGGCGTCACCTGGGATCCCGAAGGATTTCTCTCCACGGTGCCGGCGATCTGCACGGCGATGCTCGGCAATCTTGCGGGGCGCTGGATCGGGCAGCGCCGGCCGCTTACCGAACGCCTGTCCGGACTCTTCGCGGCTGGCGCGCTGGGCATGATGATCGGCTTGATGTGGCACTGGGTCTTCCCCATCAACAAGAGCCTCTGGACCAGCTCGTACGTCCTCTTCACGGCGGGCCTCGCCTGCGTCTCGCTCGCCACGGTCATGTGGGTCGTCGATTTCCAGAAGGTGCGGGGCGGGACGAAGTTCTTCGTCATCTACGGGTTGAACCCGATGATCGCGTTCGTCGGCTCGGGAGTGATGGCACGCTGCATCTATTCCCTCTTCAAGGTAGTGAAGGACGGAAAGCGCATCTCGCTCGAGGCTGGGATCTACCAGACGCTGTTCACGCCCTGGCTTTCGCCGATCAATGCATCGCTGGCGTTCGCAGTCACCTTCGTGCTCTTCTGGTACGCGATTCTGTACTACATGTACAAGCGGGACATCATCTTCAAGGTGTGAGTGGGCGAGTCACCGTCACGCGAAGGGCTGGCATCGGTGGACCGGTACCGGCCCTTCGGTGTATGTGCCGGCGTGGTCGCAAGGGCGCCGAGTACGGACCCATCCGGGAATTAGATTGAGCTCTGCCCGCTCGTCCACCTCGCTCCGACGCTGGAACGCGAGTTGCCCTTTCCGTCCACGATGATCACGTCCATTCTCGGGTCGCGCGCGCGCCGCGCCGCGGCCACTACAGTCATAGCCGTCGCTCTCCTGACCACCGCAGGGGCCCCGCGCGTGTTTGCGTCGCGCGCCGAGGGCCTGTCCATGGCGCCGCAATCGGCCGCGAAGAGCAAGGCAAAGCGCGCCGCCAGGAAGCCGTCCACTCGCAGAAAACCCCCTCGTCGCCCCGCTGCCCCGCCGCGCACGGCCTGGACCTCGCCGCGCGGCACCCCGGCGCTCACCGGCGATATCAGCAACATGCTCAGCAGTCGCGTGAAGGGCGGAAAGTTCGGCGTGATGATCGTGTCGCTCACGCGCGGCGACACGCTTTTCGCGCAGAACGTGGGCGAGATGATGCAGCCAGCGTCGACGATGAAGCTCTTCTCCACCGCTGTCGCACTCGACCGCTTCGGTCCGGAGCACAGCTTCTCCACCGACGTGTTGCGCGACGGCGCGATTGGTCCTGACGGCACCGTTCAGGGCAATCTCTACCTCCGCGCCGACGGAGATCCCTCCATGTCGGCGCGCTTCTTCAAGGACCCGAATCTTCCAATGGCGACGCTCGCCCACTCTGTCGCCGCGGCCGGCGTGAAGAAGGTGACGGGCGATCTCGTGTTCGACGCGAGTGCCTTCGACGATCGCAGGATCCCCGAGGGGTGGAAGACGAAGTATCTCGGCGCCGCCTACGCCGCGCGTGTCTCGGCGCTCTCGCTCAACGAGAACCTCGTGTGGGTCGTCGTCAGCCCTGTCGGCAAGGTTGCGCAGGTGACCCTCGAGCCCGTGACGACGACAATTCCTCTGCGCAGCACCGTGCGCGTGGTTGGCGGCCGACGGGGCCGCATCTCGGCCCGCCGCGCCGCTGATGGCGGTATCGACGTGAGCGGCTCGATCGGCTCTCTCAGCGGTCCGCTGCGCTACTCGCTCGTCGTGGACGATCCGGCGCTGTTCACTGCCGGCGCACTGCAAAGCGCGCTACAGAATGTCGGCGTCACCGTCGGCGGAAAAATTCGCGCGGCGCGCACCCCCGCAACGGCGACGAAAGTCGCGAGCTTCGCCTCGCCGCCGCTCTCGCAGATCGTCTCCGAGATGAATCGCGAAAGCATCAACATCGTCGCCGAGCTGTTGTTCCGGGACGCCGGCCGAGCTGCCGCGCCGGATGGAATGAGCTCCGCCGACGTCGGCCTCGCGAACCTGCGCGACTTCCTCGGCAAGAAAGTCGGTGCCGATCCTCAGGCCATTCGCGTCTTCGACGGCTCGGGACTCTCCACGCTGGACTATGTCACGCCGCGCACGATGATCCAGCTTCTCAGCTACGCGCACAGAGGCCCGTGGTCGTCGGCGTTCCACGGCTCACTGCCGGTGGCTGGCGAGTCCGAGTTGTTGCGGCGCCGTATGCGTGGCACCCCCGCCGAAGGAAACCTGCACGCGAAGACGGGGACGACCGATACGGTCATCGGGCTCGGTGGCTACGTGACGGCGAAGGACGGCGAGATCGTCGCGTTCTCGTTCATTTACAACGGGAAGGATCGCTGGAATGCGAAGGCGACCATGGACGCCATGGGGGCCACGTTAGCGAACTTCGTGAGGGAATAGCAGGTGTAGTCGACTCAGCTGTTCGTCTCCCGCACATCCATTCCCCGCTTCCGCAGCTCGGCGATGTACGCGGTGGCCGGCATGCACTCATCCGGCGTCCAGACTCCCGGCGGCGTGACCTGACCCCGCACCTGCATCTGCCCGGTGATCGACAACGAATATCCCGTCGTCCGCATCATCGCGCTGATGCCGTGCTCCTCGTCGTACCGGTCGATCAGATCGAACTGGCGCGTCGCCGGCTTGCCCTTCTTCGTTCCCGTGACCGTCACGCGAAGCACAAGCAGATCTTTGCCTTTTAGCTTCGTGAGCTTCGGACCGACGACGCTGACGAACACGTCGCGCGGAACGACCTTGACGCCCTTCACGTCCACCGGCTCCAGGTCGAGCAGGCCGAGCTCGCGGATCGTCTCCATCATTGCGGCATGACCCGGATAGCGGAGCGTCTTGTACTCCATTGTCGGGATCTTGCCCTCGTAGCGAAACGCCATCGTCGAGAGTCCGCCCGCCGTGTGAAACGCTTCGAGCCCTCCAACCGGCGCGGGAAAGCTCACCGACTCGAGCTCGGACAGCGCCGTCATCTGCACGCGCTTGCCGTCGCGCAAGACCCACGACAGCGTCGTGTAGTAGTCGAGCACGCCTTCGAGCGAATACACGATCTGATAATTGAGCGGAGGCTCCGGATTCTGCGGCAGCCCACCGACGAAAATTCGCACGGAGTCCACCGTGTCGAGCTGCTTGATGCCATGTTGCGCGAGGATGTTCACCATACCCGGCGCCACACCGCAGTCCGGAATGACGGTCACTCCCTTCGCCACTGCCTTGTCGGCCAGCGCCTTCTGCTGGAAGACGATCTCGGTATTTCCGCCGAGATCGCAGTAATGAACACCGGCCTCGACCGCGCACTCGGCGAGCTGCAGGTTTAAGTAGTACGGAATGGCGCTCATTACTGCATCACACTCGCGCATCAATGCCAGCACGGCCTCGCGATCGCGGACGTCGAGCGGAGTGGGAATGAGACGCGGTCCCGCCAGCGGCTTCAGGAAGGACGGCAGGTGGTTGAAGCGCTGGTCGGCGAGCCGTACCTGCGTGACTTCGGGGTTCTGCAGCAAATCATAGGCGCACGCTGAGCCTTGCAGCCCGGCACCGAGAACGAGCATTCGCATAAATTGAGTCTCCTTGGCGGTCGAACGGTGGTACAGTCCGTAAATCTAACCAAAGGCCGTCCGGACTCGCCATCCAATGGATCACCCGGCCAAACTGTTTCCGCGCGCACGATCCTCGCAGCATCGAACTCGCATGAAGACCACCACGCAGGATTCCGCTGAGTCCGCCGATTGGCGCACGCACTTGATCGAGGACGACGCAGGAGTCGCGAGTCTCCTCGCCCGGACGCGCCGCGTCGCCGTGCTCGGCATCAAGACCGCTCTCGATTCCATGCAACCGGCGTACTACGTCCCGTTGTACGCGCAGAAGGCCGGACTCGAGATCGTTCCGGTGCCGGTCTACTATCCCGAGGTCGTCGAGATCCTCGGCCAGCCGGTGTATCGCGCGGTGTCCGACATCGCGGAACCGGTTGGCATGGTGAACGTCTTTCGACGCCCCAAGGACATCCCGGCGCACATCGACGACATCATCAAGGCGAATCCCGCGTCGGTGTGGTTCCAACTCGGAATTCGCAACGACGCAGCGGCCGAGCGATTCGCAAAGGCGGGCATCGACGTGGTGCAGGACCGCTGTCTTCTCGTCGAGTTGAAGAATGTCGGGCGGTAGTGCCTGCTCACTGGATCGGTATCGTCACCACGCCAGTTTGAAGAATCGTCTGTTGCACCGCTAACGCACCACGAGAATTCCGTGCGGCAAATCGAGCTGCCACCAGCTCGGTTCCAGCTCGCGCAACGCGTCGGCCAGCCGGAGCATGCGCCGCTCGCCCATGAGGACGCGCACTTCGCACGGCGTGCGCAATACCTGATAGCGTCGTCCAGTGGCC
>Ga0209638_1000357_pt1 | contig 30139 bp, 21 predicted proteins | sample BarGraNGADG00211_FD_184490 | JGI IMG/M metagenome (GOLD analysis project Ga0209638, IMG submission 184490) | Arctic peat soil microbial communities from Barrow, Alaska - Barrow Graham LP Ref core NGADG0002-211 (SPAdes) (version 2) | ecosystem: Environmental > Terrestrial > Soil > Wetlands > Peat...
GCTCGAAAGCTATATTATTCCGTTTGAAATATGATAATAGACCTCATTCCATCTGAGTTCCTTTTTGAATTCCGTAAGATCGCACTTCTCACCAATAAGGACATATTCAATTCCCATCATACCGGCAAAATCCTCAAGGTATTCAGAATTAATTGCATTACTGAATCCGGTATGATGAGCTCCTCCTGCAAGTATCCATGCTGCGGCGCCTGTTTTAAGATCAGGCAATGGCTTCCACAATACACTCGCGACAGGAAGGTTTGGCATATCAGGACATTTAACGACTTCAACTTCATTAACTATCATTCTGAACCTGTTGCCGAGATCAATAACAGAGACGTTAATTGCACTGCCCGGAGCAGTTTTGAAGACAAGTCTGGCCGGATCTTCTTTTCCTCCGATTGAGAGCGGATGTACCTCAACTGAAGGTTTAGCCAGAGCAATTGAGGGGCAAACTTCAAGCATGTGAGCTCCCAGGACTCTCATGCCTTTCGGATCGAAATGATACGTATAATCTTCCATGAAGGAAGTTCCTCCTTTCAGTCCTGAAGCCATCACTTTCATTGAACGGACAAGTGCAGCTGTTTTCCAGTCACCTTCAGCTCCGAAACCAAAACCTTTAGCCATCAATCGCTGCACCGCAAGTCCTGGTAGTTGTTTGAGTCCGTGCAAATCTTCGAAAGTTGTAGTAAATGCCTTGAAGTTTCCGGCATTAAGGAATGCTTCCATACCAAGTTCAATCCTTGCGGCTTCTTTCAAAGTATCAGAAGAAGCAACAGTCTTAGTTAACTTATACTCTGCTCCATATTCAGCAAGTAATTTTTTAATGGATGCCGGTGATACTTCGTTTACTGATTTTACCAGGTCGCCTATGCCAAAACCATAAACTGAATAACCCATTTTCATCTGGGCGCTCACTTTGTTTCCCTCGGTTACTGCAACATCGCGCATATTGTCTCCAAACCTTGCAACTTTCATACTAATTGCATCATTATATGCGGATGCAGCTCTTATCCATACCGCTATGCGTTCTACAGCTTCAGGGTCTTCGTAATGACCGACAACAACTTTCCTGTTCAACCTCATCCTTGTACCTATAAACCCGAACTCACGGTCACCATGGGCCGACTGATTAAGATTCATGAAATTCATGTCAATTGATTCCCAGGGGATATCCCTGTTAAGCTGAGTATGAAAATGAAGAAAAGGTTTATTAAGGATGGATAATCCCCTTATCCACATTTTGGCAGGAGAAAATGTATGCATCCAGGTTATAAGACCAATACAGTTTTTTGAATTATTTGCCTCGGTGCAAAGTTCAGTAATTGAATCTGGTGTTGTAAGAATTGGTTTAAAAACCACCTTCTGAGATATTTTTGGTGATTTATCAAGAGTGGCAGCAATTTTGGCAGAGTCTGAGGCTACCTGTTTAAGAGTCTCAGGACCATATAGATGTTGGGTGCCGGTGACAAACCAGACTTCCTGAGTTTTTATTTTGTCCATATTGTTTTTATAGTTAAGTGTAGGAATATTTTTATTTATGATCTACCAGAAATAGGCATAGAAGGCAATTATTACCACAATTATAATTCCTGAGAACACAAGGTCCCAGTTATTCCAGCTTGCCCGGGTGATGGCTTTCTGTTCAGCAGTAGCAGAACCAAAGTACAAACCCTTTATTGATATCTGATCAGACTTTGGAGTAAGCATACTTGTTACAATCATAATAACTATTACAAGGAAGAAGAGAGCTATTTCATAATGAAGCCAGTTAGGCGCAAGGAAAACCTTATAAATCAGGCCGTCAGGACTAATTCCGGCGGCGAATATTTTAAGACCAAGACGTGTCATCCCCAGGACAAAACCTGAGATTAGCCCAATTAAACCAGCCATTGGAGTGGTTCTTTTTGAAGCAATACCTAAAAGGAATACAGCAGCTATGCCAGGAGCAAGAAGGGACTGGACATCCTGAAGATATGCATAGAGAACTTTCCCGAGCCCTTTCATAACCGGGATCCATAATATACCAAGTACAACGACGACAACGGTTGCAATTCTTCCAACTCTTACCAGCTCTTTTTCAGGAGCCTTGGGCTTATATTTCAGGTAAAAATCGACAGTAAACAGAGTAGCTGAAGAGTTGAATAGTGAAGCGAGGGAACTCATAAGGGCAGCAAGAATACCTCCAACAACAAGTCCTTTAAATCCTAATGGAAGCAATTCTTTTACAAGTATTGAGAAAGCTGCATCGGAACTTGTAAGATTGATCATACCTTTAGCATTGAGAGAATAAGCTATCATACCCGGGATGAGGAAAATAAAGACCGGGGAAAGTTTAAAAGCTGCCCCGAGAATAGCGCCCCGGCGTGATTCTTTCTGGTTGCGTCCTGAAAGTACCCTCTGAACGATAAACTGGTCTGTACACCAGTACCAGAAGCCTATAATGGCAGAACCGAGAATCACACCTGTCCAGGGATATTCGGGATCAGTTGCCGATCGCATCAGTTGGGTCATATTGTCACCGGCGGCATTAACCGGAACAGCACGGCAAATCGTCATCATTTCGTGCCATCCGCCCAGCTTAATCAAACCAATAACAAGAACTGCAAGGGAACCGATTAGCAAAACGGGTGTCTGTAATACTGAAGTCCATAAAACAGCTTTCATCCCTCCGAGAGTTGTATAAATACCTGTAAGTACAACCAATCCTACTGCACTTATCCAGAAGAAATCTATCCCGAACATTGAATCAATTCCAAAAACCTGTTTGAAAACGATACCCCCGGCATATACTGTAACAGCCACTTTTGTAAAAACATAGCTGACAAGGGAGATTATGGATAATACACTTCTTGATCCTTTATTATAACGTTTTTCAAGAAACTCCGGCATGGTAAATACACCGCTCCGTGCATAAAAGGGAACGAAAAACCAACCCAGAATAAGGATCAGCCATCCATGCATCTCCCAGTGAGCCATAGCCATACCGCTTGAAGCCCCTGCTCCTGCTAATCCGACCAGGTGTTCAGATCCGATGTTGGAAGCAAAAATTGATGAACCTATTGCCAGCCATGTAGCATCACGTCCGGCCAGAAAGTAGTCTGTTGATGTTTCGTCTTTTTGCCTGATCACCCAGATAATAATACCTACTAACCCAAGACAAAAGATTCCTAGTACGATCCAGTCTAATGTTCCCATAATAATTGGTTTTTGTTACTATTAATAATTAGGTTTTTATGATCAGATTAAAATATTCAGCAATTTCTACTTCCATTCCTCGAGTGAAGATTTAATAAAATCTATTATTTTTTGATTATCCACTTTCCCGTTTCCGGTAATACTGATCGGTTCACCAAATTTAATATGAATAGGTTTATGACTGTCCAAAGGGCCGGCTTCCTTTATCAACTTACCGTTGCCCCAGAAATCAGTTTTTAATGCAATTGGGACAACATCAACACCGGCTTTCTTTGCCAACTTCACACCTAGTGAATTGAATTCTTCAGGTTTGAATTCAACACTTCTTGTGCTCTGGGGAAAAATGACTATCGAAATTCCATTATGTAATAATTCAACACCCCCATTCATTACAGCTTCAAGATCTTTCCTCGGATCCGTTCTTCCAACTACGATCGGATTTCTCGACCTCATAACAGCTCCGAAGAGCGGATGTTTTACCAGACTTTCCTTGACAACAAAGGTGAGCTCCTTATGCGGACCAATAATTGACGGTAAGATCATAGTTTCAAGAGTGCTCATGTGATTGCTGATGAAAAGCACAGGACCTGGTGATTTTGTTATGTTTTCCATACCGGTTATATGAAATATTCCTCCTGTCTTTTCGATAAATCTTAGAATTTCAAACGACGAATCAGTCCAGGCTTTTGTATCATACACTTTCCGGATAGCTTCTTTCCTTGTGCGTAGCACCACTGAAGCATATTTAAATATAAAGTAAATCCTGTTGTTAAGAAGAAATTTCTCTTTAATTGAAAAAGTCTTCTTTTCCCGGGTATTGTAAGTATTTGAATCAAAATAGCCCTTCCGCATGAATCTTATATTAAATCCATTTTCAAATTCTCATAATAACTTACTCCAGGAACCGTAAACTGATTCAAATTCGGGATTCCACACGGAACTCAGGAGGATCATATCGGGTGCTTCTTCCGAAAAGTCAATAAGTCTTTTTATCATTCCTTTATTTACTTTAGAATGATCAAACTTATAAAAAATGAACCAGAAAAAAGCCTCTAATTTAAAAAATCACACATTACCTTTTGAAAAAAGGAAGTATAAGAAGGGTTATTGAAAGACCTATCAATATTACAATTGCTGTCCAACCTATGAAATTAGTAATAGGTTTGTTAACGTGTTCTCCCATAATCTTTTTGTTATTAACAAGAATTATCATGCAGACAAGGACGACTGGAAGAAGCAACCCATTTAAAACCTGTGACCATAAAGAAATCTGTATCAGGGGAGCATTGGGCAATAGTATTATAATGGCGGCAACTACAAGGATACCCGTGTATAAAGTGTAAAACTCTTTTGCATCGTTCCATTTTTTATCAATACCTGCTTCAAAGCCAAAAGCTTCACATACGTAAAAAGCAGTTGCAAGAGGGAGAATTGTGGCAGAGAAAATAGATGCGATAAATAATCCAAAAGCAAATACCTGCGAAGCCAGATTACCGGCTAGCGGTTTGAGAGCCAGGGCGGCATCCTTTGCTTCTCCAATTTGAATACCGTTTACATGAAGTGTTGATGCACATGCAACAATAATAAAAAATGCAACAACAACAGTTGCTACACATCCAACAACGATATCAATTAATGTATAAGTATAATTTTTCATCTTCAGCCCTTTTTCAATTACTGAAGACTGCATATAAAATTGCATCCAGGGAGCTATAGTGGTTCCGATTATTCCAATCACCATGGCAATACCCTTAGTGCTTACATCCATCCTGGGATGAATAATAGAAGAGCCTATTTCAGCCCAGTGAGGTTTGCCCATCATCGCCGAGATAACATAAGTTAACAGCGACACACTGAATATCAGAAAAATACGTTCGGCAATCTTGTAGTTTCCTTTTACTACCAGTATCCAGACCATAAATGCTGCAACCGGTACAGAAATATATTTGGATATTCCAAATACCTCCATACTACCGGCTACTCCGGCAAATTCCGTTGTTGTGTTTCCAATATCAGCGAATAGTAGCCCGATAAATATGAAAAAAGTCACTTTTACTCCGGCATTTTCGCGGATCAAATCAGCAAGTCCTTTCCCTGTAACAATTCCCATCCTTGCATTCATCTCCTGAATGATCAGAAGAACTACAAAAGATGGAATAAGAGTCCAGATAAGCCCATAACCATATATTGCTCCGGCTACTGAGTAAGTTGTGATCCCTCCCGCGTCATTATCGACACTCCCGGTGATAATTCCCGGTCCAAGTATTGCAAAAAAGATTGCAAGCTGTTTAAGAAGTTTTTTTATACTGAACCCTGACTCCGACATTTATCTCTTATTTGTCCTCCGTTTACGAATAAGGTCTTCAATAACGTCGTCAATAACAACCATACCCTGTAACTGATAATTCTGATCAACTACCGGGACAGCCAGTAGATTGTATTTGGAGACTATCCTGGCAATTGCGCCTACTTTCTGCTCATCGAATAGGTAAACAGGCCCTGACTTCATTATGCCACTGACACTCACATTCGGTTCTGAAACCACAAGATCGCGCAAATTAAATGTTCCGATTAACTCATCGTTTGATTCTACAACGAACATATTATAAAGTTCTGCAGACTCGGGTTTTTGGGCTCTCAATTCAACAAGGACTTCTGCTACCGTCGTAGTCGAACTGAAAGAAAGAAAATCAGTTGTCATAATACTCCCCACCCTGTCATCATCATATTCAAGAAGTTCCCTTACCTCCTTAGAAGACTCCATGTCCATCTCCTTCAACAATATTTCAGCCTTCTCATCTCCGAGCTCATCGAGTATATCAGCGACCTCGTCGGCAGGCATCTTTTCAAGCACATCTGCGGCTTTATTTACAGGAAGGTTTTCAAGAATATGTATCTGAGCATCGGTCTCAAGCTCTTCAAGAACATCAGCAGCTTGTTCTTCATCGAGTGAAGCAAATACTGACATGCTCGATTTCTTACCCATATCTTCAAGGATATCAGCGATATCCGATGGGTGAAGAGTATGAAGTTTTGCATAACTTTTTGAAAGTCTGATATTAAGATTTGAATGGTCGATAGCCTGAACATCATCCCAGAGGATAAATTTAGCGGGTATATTTATTTTAAAAATGGAAAGTATTCGCTTTATCGGTGATGCGATTCCAATTCTGCGCAAGAGACCTTCAATCCCAATATCTACAGCAATGGCGAATGTTCCGGTTGGCAGCGTTGCAAGCCTCACATCATTAACCCTGACCAGCTTGCGGCCATTCATATCCACTATTTGTTTGTCGAGAATATTTTCAACCAGCAAAAGACCATTATTGATTTCCTCTGCACCAAGCTCAACCAGGGCTGTACAGGTAACATTAAGCGCTTCTCTTGCTTTTGTAACTATAAAACTTTTAAAGGAATAAAACCTGATTTCCTTTTGTATTTTTAACCTTACTCCTGTTACAAGCTGTTGGTTTGGGTCACTGTTTCCCGAAGGCATAGTGTTAAGAAGCAGATCTTTTATTGTACCAATAGCGTCACCATCGGCACCAAAAGCTACTTTACCGATTATTCCGCTTAAATAAAACGTTGTGAGTGATGTCATTGTCACCTCCTTGCTTTTACTGACAAAGAAGGATGTGACCAACAGTACCGGTTATCCTCCTAGATCAGGGTTAAGATTAATATATTCGCCGGGTCACCGTCCATTAAATTCTCAAAATTGATTTCGCGAACAAAAGTAAATTTCAAATCCGAGCTTTCCAAATAATGTTAAATTATTTTGTCAAATTAAGAATTAATAAGTATTGCATGAGCTGGAGTTTGAATTGGCTATGCCCTCCAGGCACTTTTATTAGGTATATGTAGGTATTTTTAATAATTTATTAACTCAAAAGAGTAGCTTTTCTTCCGATTTATTCTTTTTTTATTAAATTTGGACTCTATTTTAACATCATTTAAGCTACATAGTGGGAATTTTACGAGACAAACTTTCAAGCTATGATGCCCCGCAAAAAGCAATGCAGGCTGGCATCTATCCCTATTTCAGGGCAATAGAATCCGAACAGGATTCAGTTGTAATCATAAACGGCAAAAAGGTTCTTATGTTCGGTTCGAACAGTTACCTGGGGCTGACAAATCACCCAAAAGTTAAAGAAGCTGCAAAAGCTGCTATTAACAAATATGGGACAGGTTGTGCCGGTTCCCGTTTTTTAAACGGAACACTCGACATCCATATTCAACTTGAAGAGAAACTTGCCAGGTTTGTTAATAAAGAGGGTGCATTGTGTTTTAGTACCGGTTTCCAGGTGAATCTTGGAGTTGTATCAATACTCGCCGGTCGTCATGATTATCTCCTTCTGGATGAGCTTGATCATGCTTCAATAATTGAAGGCAGCAGGCTCTCGTTTTCGAAAGTTCTTAAGTTTGCCCATAATGATATGGATGCACTTAAGAATAAATTAAAATTTTGCCATAAAGACCATATCAAGCTTATAGTAGTGGATGGTGTTTTTTCAATGGAAGGTGATATAATTAATTTGCCTGAAGTAGTTAAACTGGCTGAGCATTATGGCGCATCAATTATGGTCGATGACGCTCATTCATTAGGTGTTCTGGGAAAAAATGGATCAGGAACCGCTTCCCATTTTGGTCTGACTGATAAAGTCGACCTCATAATGGGCACTTTTTCAAAATCATTTGCTTCCCTTGGAGGTTTTATTGCCGCTGATAAAGAAGTAATTAATTACATAAAACATAATTCCAGAACCATGATCTTCAGTGCCAGCATGACTCCTGCCTCAACAGCTTCTGTGCTTGCATCTATTGAAATTATGGAAAATGAACCTGAGAGGATCAAGCATTTGTGGGACCTGACCGCATTAGCTCTCAGTGGTTTTAAATCAGCAGGTTTTGATACTGGTAAATCTGAAACACCAATTATACCTCTTTTTATCAGAGACGACATTAAAGCTTTACAATTGACCCAGATACTGCTCGCTGAAGGAGTTTTTGTAAATCCTGTTGTATCGCCTGCAGTACCTAAAGAGGATTGCCTTATCAGATATTCTCTTATGGCAACTCATACAAAGGAACAGGTAGAAATTTCAATTGATAAGATTACCCAGGCGGCAAGAACCCTGGGTATCCTAAGCTGATACAACCCCAAAAAAACCTAAATGGGGCTTTATTGTGAGTCTGGACTTGCTCCACTTCTTCGCATTCACGTAGCTTAAGCGAAGTAAAGGAATTGGGATGGGGCAACAAAGATCAGTCAGAGAGAGTATTTTGCTGTTAATCAATCAAATACAATAATGAAAAAAGTAGTTCTCATAACAGGAATCTCATCAGGTTTTGGTAAACAAACTGCAGAACTCCTGGCTGCTGAAGGACATAAAGTATATGGTACAGTCAGAAGAGATGTTGAAATCAGTTCTGCTATAACCGGATTAAAACTCGATCTCACTAATATTGATTCAATCCGGCAGGCTGTACTTACCATTTACGAAAAAGAGGGAAGAATTGATGTCCTCATAAATAATGCCGGAATGCATACCGGAGGCCCGATAGAAACTTCACTTTTTGAAAACATAAAACTCCAGATGGATACCAATTTCTTTGGAATGGTTAATCTTACCAGAGAAGTGTTGCCTATAATGAGGAAACAGGGGGGTGGTACAATTATCAACTTCAGTTCCATAGGAGGTCTGATGGGTTTGCCTTTCCAGGCATTTTACTCTGCTGGTAAATTTGCTATTGAAGGTTTCAGTGAGGCACTCAGAATGGAAGTCAGCCAGTTTAATATAAAAATTGTACTTATTAACCCTGGCGATTTTCATACAAATAACTCTGCCAACAGGAGGAATTTTCTGGCTCCCACAAATGCTAATGATCCTTATCATGAACAATATTTAAAAACTCTGGCAATAATTGAGAAAGATGAAGCCAGTGGATGGGGACCGCAAGTTCTCGCTAAAAAGCTTGTCAGGATTGTCGGTTGCAAAAATCCGCGTCAGAGATACATCATAGCATCATTTGAACAAAAACTGGCTGTGGTACTTAAATACATTTTACCAGGGAAACTTTTTGGAATGATTCTGGAAGATCATTATAAGATCAAATAGTCTTAGAAATCTTGCGATTCATCTTTGCCCTGTGCGTCTTAGTTTCTCGTTTCTCGTTCAAATCCGAACTTGATTACTTGCACTGTCATTGCGAGCGAAGCGAAGCAATCTTTTTATCTTTTTACTTTTTACTTTTGTCTTAATTCTACGGTTTGCGGCATGCGGTTAATTTTCACGGAGGTTCTGGCTTATGATTTTTTTGTAACCTTATTATCTCTGCAATTTATAAACAAATAATTTATAATTTTGAATAATAACTATTTTCAATGTCAGAGTATAATTTATCACAGGAAGTTGAACACGAAGAAGATTTAACAGCGCTAAAAGAAGATTTGGAATTAATGCTTGAAAGGAGAAGATAGGATTAAAACAATTCCCTAAATCATTTGTTACAGTTGTGCAAACTTTATTCTAACAAATTTAAAATAATGGAAATAACATTCGACGGAGGCAAAGTTGTAACTGCTCATTCACACGGACATATAATAAAAACCGATCAGCCGGTTAATGGTGGTGGTCAAAACTCAGCACCTTCGCCTTTTGAACTTTTTCTGGCTTCAATAGGGACCTGTGCCGGAATATATGTAAAATCGTTTTGTGACAATCGGAAAATCCCCACAGATAACATAAAAATTATTCAGAATGCTGAATATGACGAAGAAACGGGGTTACCTGTCAATATCAAACTTGATATTAAACTGCCTTCAGACTTTCCTGATAAATATAAAGCAGCGTTAATCTCCGTGGCAGAACTATGTAAGGTTAAAAAGACAATGGCCAATCCGCCTGTTTTTGAAGTTATTACCTCTGAAATATAGTTGTTGTAAAGAACTTAACCGCAAAGATCACCAATTATCATAGCGTGCTTTGCGGTTAATTCTCAAATTCTTCTCAGGCCAGATACATATTGATCAGTTGTTCATAGAGCTCCTGTTTACCGCTTCTTGTCTCAGGTTCTCCAAGCTCTGAAGCAATATCTCTCAACTTCGCAAGTGTAAGTTTCCCTTTTGCAAAATTTTTCCCCGCTCCCTTATCGAACGATTCATATCTTTTCTTTCTCATCTTCAGGTAGTCACTATTTTTCAGGATCTTTTCAGCAATCACGAGAGCCCTTGCAAAAGTATCCATTCCGCTTACATGAGCGATGAAGAGATCTTCAATATCAGTAGAGTTACGACGTATTTTAGCGTCGAAATTTATACCGCCCGTTGAAAATCCTCCTGCTTGCAGAATAACCATCATAGCTTCGGTTACCTCATATATATTTGTAGGGAACTCATCGGTATCCCAGCCGTTCTGATAATCGCCTTTGTTGGCGTCAATGCTACCGAGAAGACCTGCATCTGCCGCGACCTGAAGTTCATGTTGGAAAGTATGTCCGGCAAGTGTGGCATGGTTGACCTCAATATTAAGCTTGAAATCTTTATCCAGTCCATGCTGACGTAAGAAGCCGATTATTGTAGCTACATCAAAGTCATACTGATGTTTTGAAGGTTCCATCGGTTTTGGTTCAACTAAAAATGTTCCCCCGAAACCTATTTTTCTGCCATAATCACGGGCCATTGAGAGCATCATACCCATGTGTTCCAGCTCCTTTTTCATATTTGTATTATGAAGGCTCATATACCCTTCTCTTCCACCCCAGAATACATAGTTCTCTCCACCCAGTGCAACAGTTGCAGCAATCGCATTCTTTAATTGTACTGCCGCATTTGCAACAACGGTAAAGTCAGGATTTGTTGCAGCACCATTCATATATCTTGGATTTGAAAAAAGGTTTGCAGTTCCCCAGAGCAGTTTCACTCCTGTCTGTTCCTGCATCTTTTTCATTACCGGGACAATCTTTTCGAGTCTTTTTTCAATTTCGAAAACTGTACCATCTCCGACAATATCAGTATCATGAAAACAATAATACCCTGCCCCTAATTTGGTTATAAACTCAAATGCTGCATCTAGTCGTTGTTTTGTCTTATCATCATTTGATGCATCTTTCCATGGATGAAATCTGGTAGCATTGCCAAACGGATCCGAACCATCGCCACAGAAAGAGTGCCAGTAAGCAACAGCAAAACGAAGATGATCTTTCATCTGTTTTCCGCCCACTTCTTCTTCCGGATTATACCATCTGAATGCAAGCGGATTTTTCGATTTTTTACCCTCGTATTCTATCTTCCCTATACCAGGGTATGCCTCTTTTTTTCCTTTGTAAATCATAGCGAATATTTTTAATTAAACCTGTTTTTAAATCCGTTAACCCTGCCTGCATGCAGATGCAAAGTATGCAAAAGTTTTACAAAAACTTCCAGAAAAATCAATTTTCTAAAGCTGTGAAACTAATTCTTTCCATTTTAAATATGCATTTTCATAGATACCGGATCGTGATTTGTCAGGTTCTGTAACACCAACAGTTATTAGCCCGTTAAATGCTTCTTTTTCAGACTTATAATATCCGCATCCTATGCCGGCTCCTCTTGCGGAGCCTATTGATCCATCAGTATTATAAAGATGAATTACCGTTCCGGTTATTGTTGATAAGACCTCCCGGAAAACCTTGCTAAGGAACATATTTGCTTCCCCTGCCCTTATCAACTGAGGATCAATTCCGACCTCTTTCATAATATCAAGTCCATACCTGAATGAAAACGCAATTCCTTCCTGCGCTGCTCTAAACATATGAGCATTGGTATGAACATTAAAGTTTAATCCTGCTATCCTTGCTCCCTGGTCCTTATTACCAAGCATTCTTTCCGATCCGTTACCAAATGGCAGAATGTACAGACCGTCCGAGCCCGGGGCAATTTTTTCAGCCATATTGTTCATATCATTATACGACAGGCTGTTGCCAATATTTCTCTTCAACCACGAATTTAGTATACCTGTTCCGTTTATGCACAAAAGCACGCCCAGACGTGTTTGGGAATTAGTGTGATTTACATGCAAAAATGTATTTACCCTTGACAGTTTATCATATTTTTTCTTATCAGTTACACCATAAATAACACCCGATGTACCTGCTGTAGCAGCAACTTCACCCGGGTTCAGGACATTTAGTGAAAGAGCATTATTTGGCTGATCGCCTGCTCTGTATGAAACAGGAATTCCCTCTGGCAATCCTAATTCTTTTGCTATGGATTTAAGAAGCTGTCCGCTTATTGAGAATGACGAGGCTGCTTCCGGTAAAAGGCCGGAATCAAAACCAAAAAAATTCATCAGCTTATCTGATACTTTGTTCAGGGAGAAATCCCAGAAAATACCTTCTGAAAGTCCGGTAAATGATGTACAAATTTCTCCGGTAAGTCTTAACGCGATATAATCACCCGGCAACATGACTTTATGTATTTTGGAAAACAGTCCGGGTTCATTTTCCTTAACCCAGGCAAGTTTTGAAGCAGTAAAATTCCCGGGTGAATTAAGAAGGTGAGAAAGACAGTAATCCTGACCTAAAGATTTTAATGCTTTTTCACCATATCCGACTGCCCTGCTGTCACACCAGATTATAGAAGGACGTAATACCTTATTATTATTATCAACTGCGACAAGACCGTGCATCTGATAGGAAATACCTATAGCGCCGATATTGTTTTTCTTTTGTCCAAGCTTTTGAGTACACTCAGCGATTGCTGCTTTCAGGTTAATCCACCAGATCTCAGTATCCTGTTCAGCCCATCCGGGTTTCAAAGCAATAATTTTCATTTCATCTGAAGGTGAGTATGCCGTTGCCAGGCATTTGCCTGATTCACCATCTATTACCGAAGCTTTAACTGAAGAGCTTCCCAGATCAATTCCCAGTAATAACATATTTTAAAAGTTATTTTATTTCAAATTAGTTTCTCTGTGCTATTCTGCGTAACTCTGTGACAGTTCTTATTTTTTCTTAATAAAGGGTATAAATTTAATAAAAATTACCAGTTAAACATTGTTCCATCTGTTTTTCTGTTAACAGGCAACCTTGCCATCGTATACGGGAATTTAGATGCTGCCTTTTCATCAATATCCACTCCAACACCCGTGACTATTGCAATTCTGTTCTTTATATGACCATTCATTGTTTAATTCTTATTTTCCCCATTTCTTATTGATGATTGCCGGCTGATTAGCTTATGCTTTAATATAATTGTACTGAAATTTGCTGATTGTGAATTCTTTAGTTTATTGATGAGTGAGGTTGCAGAAATTTCGCCAATCTCTCTGGCAGGATAATCTATTGTAGTAAGATTAGGTTTAATTACTTTGCTGATTGGTTCGTTATTAAAACCGACAACAGCTATTTCATCAGGAATTTTGACTCCCGCTCTCTCAAGTTCGACAATCGCCGATACAGCGGTAGAGTCGTTAGAAGTAAAAATCCCGTCAGGCCTGGGAACCATTTTTAATATTTTTTTTGCCGCATCAGTTCCGGCCTGGCCATTCATATCGCTGATTATAACCAGATGCTGATCGAATTCGATTCCATTGTCAGCAAGAGCCTGCTTATAACCTCTAAACCGATCTGAATATACATTTCTCATTAAGTTTCCGCCGATATGTACAATCCGATTACATCCCTGCTCAATAAGATGAGATGTTGCCTCATAACCAGCTTTGTAATTATCAATTACTATGCTCATGCAACCATTACAATCCGCAACACGATCAAAAAAGACAACAGGAATATCTTTATTTAACAGAATATTGAAATGATCCAGATTCTTAGTATCGAATGCCAGAGAGACCAATAATCCATCTACCCGGCTGTTAAATAACGTGGAAATACATGAAATCTCTTTCTTCCATGACTCCTGCGATTGACTTATAATCAAACCATACCCGTTCTGTGATGTGATTTTTTCAACTCCTGCTATTACAGTGGCCATGAAATAGCTGTTCAATTTCGGGACTACCACTCCTATCGTATTGGTATGTTTTTGACGGAGGTTACTGGCAAATTTGTTTTGCTGATATCCCATTTCCTTTGCTACAGCAATAATGTTCTTTTTTGTCTCTTTCCTAATATGGGGATGATCCTTCAGTCCTCTGCTTACTGTTGAGGGGGAGATATTTAACGCTTTTGCCACATCATAGATAGTGACTTCTTTGTTACTCTTCATTCTTTAACAAATAATTTCCAAAATTAAAGAAAAAAAGTGACTTCAAGAATAATTTTTTATTATATCTGCAATCGGTTGCATATATTAAATACAACCGATTGCAATATCTGTGAAAATGCGTACTTTTATATGACCTTCCATACCTGAAGGAACAGCATATAAGAGTTTAGAACAATGGATAAAGTAATATTAAATCCGCGTTTATGATAAAATTTCTCTACGTTCTAAAAAGGCTTACAAAAGTCATTTCATTATCCGTTGCAGGCCTTCTGATTTTAAATTTCAGTTATTATGAAAAAACTTTCGCAGGAAAAACCGGATCCTGCTCCCTGAATAATATCGACTCAATAAAAGGGCTCAAAGATTATTACAAAGATTTTTTCCCTGTCGGGGTGTCCGTGTCACCAAATTCATTGACCGGAGCCCAATCAGTACTTATATTAAAACATTTTCAAAGTCTGACTGCGGAAAATGTAATGAAACCTGCATTGATACATCCGGAAGAAAACAGGTACTACTGGGATAATGCAGATAAGATTGTAAATTTTGCTGTAGCTAATGGTATGTTGATGCGCGGGCACACGTTATGCTGGCACAAACAGACACCTGGATGGATGTTTAAAGATCCGGTTGGCAACACTGTTTCAAAAGAGGTATTGTTATCAAGGTTAAAAGATCATATAACTAAGGTAGTGACAAGATATAAAAACAAGGTATATGCATGGGATGTTGTAAATGAGGCGATTGATGATGATGATTCAAAATATTTACGTGATACTGAGTGGTATAAAATCTGTGGAGAAGAGTATATCGCTAAAGCCTTCCAGTGGGCCCATGAAGCCGATCCAAATGCTCTGCTCTTTTATAACGATTACAATACTGAATCTCCTGCTAAAAGGGATAAAGTGTATCGCATGCTGAAGAATCTGCTGAATAAAGGCGTGCCCATACATGGCATTGGACTTCAGGGACACTGGAATATATACGATCCTTCTGAAAAAAATCTCAGGGATGCTATTGAAAAGTTTTCCTCGCTTGGCTTAAAGATTCAGATAACCGAACTTGACGTATCCGTTTATTCTTCAGATGAATCTGATCCTTCTGATAAAATATTTACTGCTGAAAGGGAATTGAAGCAGATAGAAAAATACAAGATGGTCTTCAGGGTATTCCGTGACTACAAAAGTGTTATAACCGGAGTTACTTTCTGGAATGTTTCAGATAAAAGCAGCTGGCTTGATAATTTCCCGGTAAAAGGGAGAAAAAACTACCCGCTTCTTTTTGATCAGAACCTGAAACCGAAGAAAGCATATTGGGAAGTCATAAAATTCCTGAATGCTAAGTCAATTAATGAATCATTCATTTCAACTGAGAATGGGAAAGGCAAATTAGCTATAACTGCTTCCGGAAAATCAACACCCCTTTTAATAAGTTCAAATGACTGGCCCGGAGTTATCAGAGCCTTTAAAGATCTTCAGTCTGATATTGGCAAAACAGCATCAATAGTCCCGGAACTTTATACTGATAATGTACCAGATGCAAAAGAGATAATTATTGCCGGAACTATTGGAAAAAGTGCCATCATCGACAAACTTGTGCAGGACAAAAAAATTGACGTCACACTCATAAAAGGTCAATGGGAAACGTTTTTAATTCAGATAATTAACACACCTCTTCCCGGAGTCAGAAAAGCATTGATAATCGCCGGAAGTGACAAGCGGGGAACAATTTATGGAATCTATGAAATCTCAAAGCAGATAGGCGTTTCCCCCTGGTACTGGTGGGCTGATGTTCCTGTTTTAAAGAAGAATGCAATTTATGTAAATACCGGACGATACACACAAGGTTCGCCGTCTGTAAGATACAGGGGAATATTCCTTAATGACGAAGCTCCTGATCTTACCAACTGGATCAGAGAAAAATTCGGTTACGTTACCCTCACTGCGAATCCTCCGGTACCTAACGGGGTAGCTAATTATGGTCATGAGTTTTATACCAGATTATTCGAGCTTCTTTTAAGGCTTAAGGGTAATTATCTCTGGCCCGCAATGTGGAACAATGCATTTAATGAGGATGATCCTGAAAATCCAAAATTAGCTGATGAATACGGAATAGTTATGGGGAATTCACATCAGGAACCGATGCTCAGAGCGCAAAAAGAATGGGACAGGCGTTACCTGAGAAGCATTGGGACCTGGAACTGGGCTAAAAATCCTGATATTCTTGAGTCGTTCTGGCGTGATGGGATAAAGCGCAACAAAAATTATGAAAGCATTGTAACAATAGGACTAAGGGGAGCTAATGACACTGAAATGTCTCCGGGGGGTCCTCAGGCAAATATGGCAATGCTGGAGAAAATTGTAGATGTGCAACGCAAGATCCTTACAGATGAGATAAATACTGACATAACCAAAATACCACAGTTATGGTGTCTTTACAAAGAGGTTCAGGATTATTATAATGCCGGTATGAGGGTACCTGACGATGTGACTCTGCTTTGGGCTGAGGACAACTGGGGAAATATCCGTCGTTTACCTACAGTTGAAGAACGTAAAAGAAGCGGTGGTGCAGGAATCTATTATCATTTCGATTATCATGGAGGACCAAGAAGTTACCAGTGGTTAAATACAAGTCCGATTGCAAAGATTTGGGACCAGATGTCTCTTGCTAAACAGTATGGCGCTGACAGAATATGGATTGTAAATGTCGGCCATTTTAAAGGTTATGAGCTCCCGATGGAATATTTTCTGGATCTGGCCTGGAATACAGAAGGGCAGACAAATGAAAACATAAATGAATACACAAAACAGTGGGCATCAAGACAATTTGGGCAGACATATTCCTCTGAAATTGCCGGAATATTATCGGGATACACAAAATATAACGGTCGTCGCAAACCTGAGCTGCTTTCTCCATCAACTTACAGTCTCATCAATTATAATGAAGCGGAGAAAGTTGTGGAGGAGTATAAAACTCTTGCAGCGAAAGCTGATGAGATATTCAACAAACTACCTGAGGAAATGCACGATGCATTCTACCAGCTTGTACTTTTTCCGACAAAAGCCAGTGCTCTGGTAAATGAGTTATATCTGGCTGCAGGAAAAAATAATCTTTACGCCCGCCAGGGTCGCTCCAGCACTACTGATATGGCCAATCAGACCAGATTATTGTTCCGGAATGATACAAGCCTTATGGGATATTTCAATCGTCTGTTCGCAGGAGGAAAATGGAAGCACTTTATGGACCAGTCACACCTTGGATATACAACCTGGGCCGATCCACCTGTTAATAGCCTAAGAGCTATAAAGCTTAAAGAATCAAATGTTCCTGACGCACCATCAATGGGTATCTCAGTTGAAGTTTCCGAAACTGTCTGGCCAGGCGATCTCAGTGATCCGGTTCTTCCTCAGTTCGATATTTTCAGCCGACAGAGTCATTGCATTGATGTTTTTAACCGGGGTAAGGGTACCTTTAATTTTAATGCTACCACTGACAATACATGGATAATACTTAACAAAACAAAAGGCGCCTTCGGATTTGACGATCGTATCTGGGTCACAGTGGATTGGACCAAAATCCCGAAAGGTAAAAGCAGAGGTACGGTAAAAATAACAGGAACAGGAAACGAGGTAACCGTCCTTATAAATGCTTTTAATCCTGTAGAGATAACTACTGAATCGCTCAGGGGATTTGTGGAAGGAGAAGGATATGTCTCAATTGAAGCTGAACACTTTACCAGATCAATTGAGGCAGGTACAAGCCGTTGGATCAGGATCGATAACTATGGACACACACTGTCGGCAATGAGAGCCAATGCTGAAGTCGAAGCTGCTTCTGCAGTTCCCGGAACAAACTCGCCATGTCTCGAATATCAGATGTTTTTATTCAGCACCGGATCATTCGATATTTCCTCTATCTTCTCTCCGACTCTTAACTTCATGGCAGGCAGAGCATTACAATATGCTATTTCATTTGACAACGAGACCCCTCAGATAATTACTCTTGTCCCTGAAGATTATAATGCCCGAAATGGAAACAGTGACTGGGAAAAATCTGTCTGCGATAATGTACGTATAAGCCATTCAACTCATAATATCAATTCGACTGGTTATCACACACTTAAATTATTTATGATTGATCCGGGTGTTGTATTGCAGAAAATAATTGTAAATTCAGGTGGTTTAAAACCAAGTTACCTTGGCCCGCCAGAGAGCTATTTCAATCCGACCAATTCAAAATAATAAATGGAACTTACTTAATCTCAAAGAGATGAAAAATGAAAATAAAACAATATCAAGAAGAAAATTCATTGATACATCAGTAAAAGCAACCCTGTTATCATCAGTTGCATTCAGCGGATTTCCAACAATTGTACCTTCAAGTGTGTTTGGGAAAAATGCACCGAGTGAAAAAATTAATATCGGGCAGATCGGTTTCGGAAGAATTGCCATGACACACGATCTTACCGAAACATTAAAATATGATGTTGCAAGGATTGTGGCTGTGGCTGACTTCGATTCAAACAGAGCTGAAAAAGGGAAACAGTTTATCGAAAACTACTATACAAAAAAAACCGGGAATTCAGGGTATGTTGATGTCAAAACTTATGGCGACTATCGTGATATTCTCGCTGATAAAAACATCGATGCTGTAATCATATCAACACCCGATCACTGGCATGCACAACCTGCAATAGAAGCTGCGCTTGCCGGTAAAGATATATATGTACAGAAGCCAACCTCACTCACGATCAAAGAGGGTCAGATGCTGAGAGATGTTGTAAATCGTAAAAAAGTCATTCTCCAGGTAGGAACCCAGCAACGCGCTATGTCTCAGTTCAGAATTGCTGCGGAACTTGTAAGAAACGGAAGAATAGGCAAACTTGAAACAGTGAAGATCGGTCTACCCGGCGATCCTTCAGGTCCTGAAGCCGATGAAATGCCGTTACCTAAGAATCTGAATTACAATGGCTGGCTTGGATCAACACCTGAGGTGTATTATACCGAAATGCGTGTCCACCCGCAGAATAGCATGACAGATCGTCCGGGATGGCTCCGTTGTGAACAATTCGGTGCAGGTATGATTACAGGATGGGGACAACACCATTTCGATTCAGCAGCATGGGGTATGGATACGGAACTCACAGGACCGGTTTCCATAGAGGCAGTTGCACAATTTCCGAAGTCGGGTCTCTGGAATGTTCATGGTGATTTTATGGCAAAAGCAGAGTATAAGAATGGAATTACAATGCTGACCAGCGGCGGATATCCTAACGGAATAAGGTACGAAGGAACAGAAGGATGGATATTTGTAACACGAGGTTCTTATACAGCATCTCCCAGTGATCCTGTTGCAGCAGGAAAAAACTCAAAATCGCTTGAGGCAAGTGATCCGAAAATACTGACATCTGTCATCAAAGAAAATGAAATTCATCTCTATACAATTGATAACCAGCACGGAAACTGGCTGGATTGCATCAAATCGCGTAAAGAACCCATCTCACCGGTTGAAAAAGGTCACCGTGCATGTAGTATTTGTCTGATTACTCATATAGCAATGAAACTGGGCAGAAAACTTACCTGGAATCCTGATAAAGAGGTATTTATAAACGACAATGAAGCCAATTCAATGCTTTCACGTACTCAGCGTTCTCCTTACGGGACCGACTATATTAAAATGTAATTTCTTTATTCAGAATAAAATGAAAAGACTTTTATTTGCTACACTCATTATTGGCGGTCTCCTGATTGTAATACCAATTTCTGCTGCTAAGATAACTGCTGCCAGGGTTGGTTCAAAAATTAATGTCACCATTGATAATAAATATTTCACCAGTTATATCTTTTCTGATGATGAGAAATATCCGTTTTTTTATCCCGTTAACGGACCTGTTTCAGGAGGATCCCTGACATCGATGCGTAATGGAGAATACCCTCACCACAGCTCTCTCTTTTTCGGTTGCGACCTTGTCAATGGCGGTAACTATTGGCAGGAAGGACTTGAAAGAGGCAGAATTATCTCTGTTAATGCTGAAATAGTGAAACAAGGCGGGGACACGGTACTTATAACAGATGAATGTATATGGAGTCGGCCTGGTGCAATATCTCCTGTTAAAGACACTCGTACAATCACTATTACATCACCTTCAGCAACTGTAAGCCATATAGATGTGGAAATAAAAATGGAGATGCTTATTGATGTGACTATCAGGAAAACAAACCATTCTCTTTTCAGTGTAAGAATGGCAGCTGACTTGTCGGTGAAAAACGGTGGCACAATGATAAATGCAGAAGGGTTAAAAAGTGAAAAAGACACTTTCGGGAAGAATTCCCCCTGGATGGATTATTACGGAAAACGTGGTGAGGCTATCGAAGGTCTTGCAATTCTCCAGCATCCTTCAAACCCATGGTATCCCTCACCCTGGTTCACACGCGATTATGGTTTCATGTCGCCCACGCCAATGTACTGGCCTGAAAACGGTACCGATATTGTCATGAAGAAAGGCACTGTCTTAGATCTTAGATATCGTGTACTTATACATGCCGGGGACAGTAACCAGGCTAAAATTGCCGATGCTTTCGAGAAATATAAAAACGAGAAATAATACCACTTCGGACTACAGAAACAAATCGGCGTAAAATTAAAAGTATCGCCGAAAGAGAACTGCTCCACGCCGGAATCGGATGGATTAGTTTTACCGTAAACCGCTGAATTTTGCCTGAAATTCAATCATTTTGTACTATATCGGACAAGATCAGGAACAGGGCGAACACAGAATTGATGAAATTTAATGTAAATTTGCTATCTACTGAACAGACTATTAAGGAAATTTCAATTACTTGATATGTTAAATCGTAATAACAAGTTACCGGTTTTTTTTCTTTCCCTGTTTACTTTATTAAACTATTCAGTAGCCATCAGTCAACAACTTTCACTTAAAGTTGCAGGCGATGATCAGGCAGGTTTTCATGTTGATATATATAATGATAATCAATTGGTGATTACCAATACGGAAGAATTCTCCCTGCAAATGTTTAATCTTGATTTGAGTAGCGTTGCAAACATGCAGCAATGGAAAGGCCAAAAATGGACAGGTAATGAAAAAAGTATCACCTTAAAAAGAGATTCTTACGTAAAAGAGTTTGATGCCAATCTGTCTGTTAATGTAACTTATCAGGTGGTTAGTTCTAATATTATAAAAAAGACGATTGAGTTGTTTCAGCCATCTATGCCGGACATGTATTATATATTGCAACAAACAGCCAGGCCTGCAGAAATACCACAGCGATATGTAACATTTGAATACGATAGCTTTCCCGGTGGCTTTGCACATGAAATGTTTCCTGCAGCAGGCTTTATTACCCCAGGTAATAATGTAGTTGGTTTTTTAACAGACGCCGGTTATAAAAATCAGTATACAAGAAATACGCGCCGCCGGTTTAGCGGACGTGGAGGTGGTTTTATTGGTATGCGCAAATTGCCTGATCCTAATTTATTTTCCGTTGCCAGTTTATCAGACAGAGCACAAAATAATCATTACATCAAACAAACATTTGGTGAAATGTACAACCTTGATGCAGGGACAGAAACTGTATTAAAAGCGACTAATGCCTATAAAATAGAAGGCAATTCAGAAATAAGGAAAGAGAAAGGGCTTATTTCAATAACCGGCCATCCTGGAGGCCGGGCCGGGATAGAATTTATTGCACCATTTAAAGATCAGAGCGTATACACCATTTCATTTTTGTGTAAAGGAAATACACCCCTGGCATTAAAACTATTTAGAGTTAAGAACGGGCAAAAAACCATTGAACTGGAAGATGGGGTAAAGTATATTGATAACTTTCCTTCGGTCGAAAACGAATGGACGCTTTTTAAAGGAAGTATATTAGTGCCTTATATTGAAAATGATAGTGTATCAATGTTTATTGGCACGCAATCAGGAAAAGAATGTAATCTACAGATAAAAGATCTGCAATTTGTAGAACACCAACCACAACACGAGCCTTACAACATACTTCCGCTTGGCGAAAAAGTGGATAAAACCACCTATATTTTTGTTGAACCATGGAAATCTCATCAACAATTTATGATCTCTTCACAGTCACGGTTAGCCGAAGGGAAAGGCTTTAAAGGATCATTGATAGAAAAAATGTTGTATGCCAACTTCAATATGCTTACCTGGATCACAGATGTAAAGGATTTTACTCCGTTTAATGTGCCCAATATGAATTATGCACCGGATATGTACAACAGGGATTCTTTTTTTTCTACTGTAGCTTCTTACAATAAAGAGTTGAACCTTGCCATCTGGGAACAATGGGGAAAAACACAAACGCCCAATGGCGGTATTGGCACTATTATCACACCGCTTATGGGATCGGTAGAGGCAAAAGACAACGAAGCCACCATCGAATGGCTGATCTGGGCGATGATGAACAAACGTCGTTTCGACATTACACTTCCGCGGGAAAAAATTAAAAAAGCGGTTGATTATATATTGAATAATTTTGATGCCGACAGAGATGGAAAATGCAAAGCGCACTTTTCTTTGAGCCAGGTAGATATTGTTGATTTTGATCCTGAAACAGACCGGTTGGGTGTAAATCAGGGTATGCTGGCCATCGCATTAAGAACAATAAAAGAATTGGGTTTTGATATTTCCGAAGCATATATCCAAAAGGCTGAAGCTGAATACCGGAATTTTTATGATGTAAAAAGAAAACATATATTATTCGACCGGAATTTCCCCGACATTATTACCCTTACTGACCTGGAACCGGAATTCTTTTCCTTATGGCTATTCAAAAGGCCAATGCTTACAGATGAAATGGTAAAAAATCATTTAGATCAGATACCTGTTCTTAATAAAGTGCCAAACTCGCCTCACCCGGAATTTGGCACCACTGCGCCCATCTGTATAAGATTAACAAAGGATACAAAGGGCTTTGCCTATCTCTCAGGAGATTATCAGCCCTTTGAAAAATTTGGTGAAGAAAATTACAGCAACGGCAAAAGTGATGGGTATTATTATAATGGTGGCAGTTGGTTCAGGGCGGAATATTGTGCTTATGTAGTGGGATTAAAACACGGCTGGACCAAAGCAAACATATTGATGGAAAACAGGGTATGGGCAGAGATTTACCTTAATCCAAAATGGCCCTTCAGTAAAGAATTTACACCGACAAAATGGACTACAACAGACAGCTGGTGGCCATCAACCAGAGGATTGTGCTGGAATGTTTTTATCCTGGTGGCAGATGAAGTGGCCGGATTGAGAACTCCTGAAATGGATCCTGATTATATAAAAATTAAATAGCTCAATTATTACGCATTCAAACTTTAATAAATTAACCAAATGAAATCAAAATTCAGTTATCTATGGCTTTTGCTGCTCGTTCTATCCTTAACGAGTCAAGGTCTTTTTGCTCAGACGAAGATTACAGGAAGCGTTAAGGATTCAAATGGGAATGTTGTGCTGGGAGCAACGGTATTACAGTTAAATACTCAAAATGGTGTTCTTACGGATGCCCAGGGTAATTATTCAATTACATTAAGTGCCGCAGGTGCACAATCACTCAAGTTTTCTTTTATCGGATTTTTACAACAAACAGTTCCCTATACGGGAAATTCTGTAATTAATGTTGTCTTAAAAGAGGAACCAGTTGCGCTGAGTGAAGTTGTGGTAATGGGCTATACATCTCAAAAAAAATCGTCATTAACAGGAGCCGTTGGTACGGTCGACATGGCTGATCTGGAACAACGAAGAGTGCCGGTTGTAGCCCAGATTCTTCAAGGACAAGTTGCTGGTGTCCAGGTAACCCAAAACACTGGTGCGCCGGGCGATGGTATCAATGTCACTATCCGAGGGGTAGGAACAATTGGCAGCAGCAGCGACCCACTTTATATTATAGATGGTTTGCCTACCACTGATATCTCCTTTTTAAACCCCGCAGATATACAATCGATGACGGTGTTAAAAGATGCCGCCGCAGCCGCTATTTACGGTGCTAGAGCTGCTGGTGGCGTAATAGTAATTGTAACTAAGACCGGTAAAAAAGGGGAATCCAATCTGGATATTAACTATTATAGCGGAATTCAAAAAGTTGCCAATCTTCCTAAAATGCTCAATGCAACCCAGTATATGAATAAAATGGAAGAAAGTTGGAACAATTCGGGCTATGAAGGAACAAATCCTTACACTGCAGATAAATCAAGAACTGACCTTGCTAATACCGATTGGCTGCATGAATTATTTGTACTGGGTAAATCACAAAACATGCAAGTATCTGCCAGTGGTGGTTCAGATAAAGTGCAGTACCTTATTTCCGGTGGATACTATAACCAGAATGGAATTGTAATTTATAATAATGACCAATTTCAGCGTCTTAATTTTAGAACAAATATAAATGCCAACATTTCCGAACGTTTTACTGTAGGAACTAACCTCCAATTTTCTAATAGTCTACAGGATAAAATGTCCTCTAGCGGTGATGCACCGGGTGTTATCCGTCATGCTTTTATACGCCCACCGGTAATCGCAGTTTTTAAAGATAAAACTGACCCAACATATACTGCAGCAGATCCCTATACCGATCTTCCTTTTTATTCGCAAAATGTTGCGGCAAATGACGGTAGCTGGAATGGAGGTGCAAACAAATATGAGCTTGGTTCCAACCCAATTGCTCTTGCTTATTTCACCAATGATAAGCGAATTAACCTTAAAACCTTTGGTAGTGTATATGCTGAATATGCTTTTTTAAAAGATAAGGAATTAAAGCTAAAAACCAATTTGGGGGTTGATTTAAATATGACGCATAATAAAGCATTCAATCAAAATTTTGGAGATGATGATGGTGGTGGTGCTGATATCGACAAGGGTACCGGCCGTCAAAATCGCCCTACTAATTTGGCTGAAGAAAGAGCGCAGGAAACCACTATTACCTGGACCAATACATTGAATTACAGCAAGATAATTAATAAGCATTCTTTGAGCGCCTTGATGGGCAGCGAATTTATTACCAATCATGCTTCTGGTTTGAGTGCTTCCAGGGCAAGGTATGGTTATACAACTCCAGCTTTTCAGTACATTGATTTTGGTGCTTATCCTCTGGATCTTTGGAATGGAGGCGGGGCATCGCAATGGGCACTATTCTCCCTGTTTGGTTCGGTAAATTATAATTACGATAATCGTTTTTTTGTAACCGCCAGCATTAGAGAGGATGCTTCAAGTCAGTTCGCAGAAAATAACCAGCAGGCATTTTTTCCGTCCTTTTCTGCTGGATGGAGAATATCGCAGGAAAAATTTATGCAGGATATAAGTTTGATCTCCGACCTTAAATTAAGAGCAAGTACAGGAAAATTGGGTAACCAATCGGGGCTTAATAATTATAATTCTCTGGCAATTTATAATCCTTTAGGTACTTTATTACGTTATGGTAACCCTGATTTGAAATGGGAAACTACTAATCAAAATAATATAGGAATTGATTTGGGCTTGGATAGAAACAAAATTACTCTATCGGTAGATTATTTTGAAAAGACTACAACTGACATTCTATTGCCATTAAATTTACCAAAATTGGTTGGGGATGTACAGCCAACTATTGTAAACGCAGGGGAAGTAAGTAATAAGGGATTTGAACTGACCCTTGGTTTTAAAAACAATGACCATGCATTCAAATATAACATAAATGGGAATATTGCTACTGTAACAAATAGGGTTGATAAATTACATCCCAATTTACCAAGCATTTATGGGCAGGTTACAAAAACAGAAGTTGGTCATCCTTTAAATGCATATTACGGATTTCAAATGATCGGCATTTATCAAAACCAAAACGAGATTGATACTTATTTAACCGGTGCACCTCATCCCGAAATTAAACCAGGAGATATTAAATTTAATGATCTGAACAATGATGGTATTATCAATGATAATGACCGTACCTATTTGGGTAATCCAAACCCAAGACTTACGTATGGTTTGAATTTTTCGGCTAATTATAAAGGATTCGATGTTGCGTTTTTTTTCCAGGGAGTGAAAGGTGTTGAAAGATACAACGATCTTAAAAAAATCATTGATTATGATACCCGTCCATTTAACCACTCCACCTCAACATTAAATACATGGCATGGCGAAGGCACCAGTAATACCATACCACGTTCTACTTTTAATGATAATGGAAGCAGCAGGGTGTCGAGTATATTTGTAGAAGATGCCTCTTATTTAAGGCTTAAAAATCTGGAGATCGGTTACACGCTACTTTCTATATTCGGAAAATCAAATGCCACATTGAAGAATGTAAGAATATATGTATCTGCTCAAAACCTGTTTACTTCGACTAAGTATACGGGGTTAGATCCGGAATCAGTTAATATAATGGATCAAGGTACTTATCCTCAGTCAAAAGCATTTTTATTTGGCATCAATATTAAGTTATAATTCACCTGTTAAAAAACAAAAATATGAAACAAGCATATTCACAAAACTCAAACCTAAGTGAGAACAATCTCATGCGAGTTCCATCCGACCATAAAAAATCAAATAATTCACGGATGAAATCAATTTGTAAAATACTGGCGGCATTACTTATAATTTGCACTGTCAGTTGTAAAAAAGACCTGCATGAAACCCCGATAGGTATAATAACGGAGGGTGTGCCTCCAACCCATGCATCGGTTATATATTCAGTATTGTCTTCTTACCAGCTACTATCCAGTACACTTAATATCATTGGCGAGTGGGGCTGGGATGATGGCACTGTACTTCGCAACGATTTTATTTTGCAGGATATTGCTTCCGGCGATATGCAAAAAAAATGGAATCCGGATGGCGACCAGGCATGGATGGATCAGTTTTCCGATTTTAGTTTTACTGCCTCCAATGCGGGTATTAATGGTCAATGGAGTTATGACTTTGACGGTATATCAAGGTCGAATTCTGCTATAAGTTATCTAACGGATGCTACCCTAACAACTAGTCTTGCTTTTGATGAACCTACCAGGAAATATCTGTTAGGTCAGGTTTATTTTTTACGGGCTTTTTACTATTTCGATTTGGTGAATTTATATGGCGATATTCCATTATTATTAACTCCATTGAAAAATTTTGCTGATGCTTATGGTGTAGCAAAAAGTGAAACTAAGGCCAACGTGTATATACAAATTAGCAAAGATCTTGACGAAGCTAAAACTTTGCTGCCAGACGGCAAATATTCAGATGCTACAGAAAAATGGAGAGTATCTAAAGGGGCAGTGATGGCACTGCAGGCAAAAGTAGCATTATATAATCAAAAATGGTCAGAGGCGATCAGTATTATAACTGAAATGGAAGGATTGAACTATTATAGTTTGAATGCCAATTATTTCGACAACTTTAGAGTTGAAAAGGAATTTGTCGAGAATGAAGTAATTTTTGCCTATGATCACCAGTCGTTAACAACTCCAAGAAGCGGCAATGGTCTTTGCGCTTTGGCAGGATGGGGCTTTATTGCACCCACTACTAATTTCATCAGTGCATTTGAAGCCAACGATCCAAGATTAGATTATACCGTTGATGTTACCAGTCAAAATGTGTACAAATTTTTTGGTGAATTAAATGACAACAATAAAGGGAACGACGATGCACCCAGCAACAAAATATATATTCGCTGGGCGGATGTGATGCTTTGGAAAGCAGAAGCATTAAATGAGACAGGCGCCTTTCCTGAAGCAATTGCACTCATCAACAGTGTAAGGCAACGTGCAAGGCAAACGGTAACAGCGACCGGTAATATTCCCCCTGCTGGTACACTAGCTGACAGAAACATTGCTTCCACGGATAAAGCTCAGATAAAAGATTGGCTGATACAGGAAAGAAGAGTAGAATTAGGTTTCGAATCACAACGATTCAATGACCTTAAACGCTGGAATTTAGCTAAAAGTTTTTTATCTGGTCTGGGTAAGAATTTCCAGGACAAAAATTATCTCTATCCAATTCCACAGGGTGAAATTGATAAATCAGGTGGTAGCATAACACAGAATCCTGGTTATTAAAATTTGTTTGGTAAACGGCATTGAATAGAAGCCAGGACTGTAACCTATTAGTCGGATAACAGCTTTGACTTGTTTGATATAGTCTCAAAACGATACCTGGCAAAAGGAGAACGCGGTAACGTCAGCATCAAGTTGCCGGCTGGCAAAGCCGTGCTGGTCGTTGTACGTCTGGCCGGAACACACCTGAAGGCTTTTGAACCGTTAAGCCTTCTTTTCCTTAGCCCTCCGGTAAATACAGTCTTTCAAATCGCATATCCTGCAAGTATATGGATTGCTTTTAACATCCTTTCCGATACCTATAATACCACTTACAGATTTCACGGGATCCATAAGAGCTGATTCCGTTAACCTGATCCTACAAAAATTATCAGGAATAAGCTGAAATAATTTATGTTGTTCTGCTACATCCCATCCGCAATATCCCGGACTATAGCGGTTAGTAATTTTTTTACCGGAACCGAGCATTGATTTTTCAAGTTCTGCCTGCATAAGGTCCGCCGCTGCTTCAACTATCTCACTGCCTGTTACATCATAGATATAACCTTTTAACAGATCTCTCTCCTGCATAGCCTTTCTGCTCCTGATTCCAATCTCCTCCCCGGCAGTACAAAGGAAGATTGCCACAGAATCAGATTTTTTTATCTGCCCAAAGACAATTTTTTTTATATGAAAACTGCTATTATTGATCTCAACCGTTTTGGTGTCATTATCAAACAGAACACCATGGAAGATAGCATATTGAGCTTTGATGTTGCTAATCTCCTTCGATTCAGTCAATATCTCTTCTATAAGACCTGAGACAAGCTCACGGTCTTCCCCCTCTTTATACCCTAAAACAGTCTCAATCCGGGAAGAGTTTATTTTCAGATCTTTAAAATCAAATTGGAATGTTGAACTTGTCATAAATATTTAAGATTTTAAGCTCGTATTATCAGTATGTTACATCCGGCTTAGTTCTTCCTTAATGAAACAAGTTGCTTCAGATAATTAACTGCTCCCTGTGGATCAGGAGAATAGAAATCAGCGCCTATTTTCTCGCAGTATTCCATAGTTACCGGAGCGCCGCCGACCAGAATTTTTGAAGTGGAATGCTTTTCTTTTATTGCTGTTACAATTTTTTTCATATTTTCCATTGTGGTTGTAAGCAATGCCGATAAACCAACAATCGCATCGGGATGCTCATCAATGGCTTTCAGAAACTTTTCTGCACCTACATCTACTCCCAGATCTATTACTTCCCACCCGCCTCCTTCTATCATCATTGCAACCAGGTTTTTTCCAATATCATGCAGGTCGCCTGAAACGGTACCTATAATAAACTTCCCTTTTCTTTTTGTTTCACCAGACTGGAAAAATGGTTTCAGATGCATCATAGCGCTGTTCATTGCTTTTGCAGCCATCAACATCTGTGGAACATATATCTCTTTTTTACTGAATCTATTCCCAACGTTAGCCATTGCCGGGATGAGTGCATTTTCAAGAATTTCATCAGGTTTTATTCCCACTTCAAGTGCTTTCTTTGCCAATTCATCAGCGCCATCCTGATCTTTCATATTCGGCGGATAGGGAGAAGTTTTGTTAATCTTCCCGTTTTCAATACAATAAGCAAGTTTTTCAAGAAAATTGTCCATAAGGAATTGAATTTTCAAACATTAGTTAACATGCAAGGATAATTATTTTTTTACTTATCTCCAATCG
>Ga0209638_1000358_pt1 | contig 30136 bp, 26 predicted proteins | sample BarGraNGADG00211_FD_184490 | JGI IMG/M metagenome (GOLD analysis project Ga0209638, IMG submission 184490) | Arctic peat soil microbial communities from Barrow, Alaska - Barrow Graham LP Ref core NGADG0002-211 (SPAdes) (version 2) | ecosystem: Environmental > Terrestrial > Soil > Wetlands > Peat...
TTGAGTGATATTGAGCGCAAGCGCTTCCAGATTGCCATCGATCAAGCGGTTGCCCAGCGACTGGCGCTCAACATCGAAATCAAACTGGCGAGCGGCGACGCCAAGCATTGCTACATCATTGTTCGCGGCGTTCCAGTGGGGCTTGACCAAGACCGGATCCAACTTGCCGGCACCTTTCAGGACATCACGAACGAGAAGACCCGGGACGCCGCGCATGAAAAAATCATCACTCAATTGCAAGCCCTGCTTGATGCGCTGCCGCAAGGGGTTAGCGTCATTGATAAAAATCTCCGCCTGATTCTCTGGAACCAGCGCTTTCACGAGATTCTTGGCTTCCCGCAGAACATGGTATTCCGGAACGCACGGTTCGAGGATTTCATTCGTCTGAACGCCGTGCGCGGTGAATACGGTCCGGGCGATCCTGAGCAGCAGGTGCAACTTATAGTGGACCGAGCCCGCGAATTTCTGCCGCACTGTTTTGAGCGGCAACTGACGGGTGGACGTACCGTTTTGGTGGAGGGATTTCCCTTCAGATCGGGCGGCGCAACTTCAGGATTTGTCACTACCTATACCGACATCACCGACCACAAGGGTACCGAGGAACAGTTGACGCGCCAGCGCGACGAGATGAAAACCATCATTGATAATTTCCCTGGTGGTATTTCGCTGTGCGACGCAGATCTCAGATTCACAGCCTACAACGATCAGTTTGCAGAGTTGCTTGATTTTCCATCTGCGCTTTTTGCCAAAGGCTGGGTTGATTTCGAGGAGCTTGCCCGTTTCAATGCCAAGCGGGGTGAATATGGGCCAGGCGATATCGAGGAGCAGGTCAAGACGGTTGTCACGCGCGCTCAAAATTTTCAGGCGCACCATATTGAGCGTGCACGCCCCAACGGACGCTGGCTGGAAATTCGCGGCACGCCGATTGTCAGCGGTGGTTTCGTTACCAGCTACATCGACATCACCGAGCGCAAGCAAACCGCGCAGTTCGAACAATTCCGCAGTCATACTCTGGAGTTGCTGGCCGGAGGTGATTCACTGCCCAGCATTCTCCTGGCCATTGTTCAGGGCATCGAACAACTCCATCCGGCCATGTTGTGCAGTATCTTGTTGCTCGATAGTGAAGGAAAACATCTGGTTCAAGGTGTTGCACCGAGTTTGCCCGATTTCTATAACAAGGCTATCGACGGTATTGAAATTGGACTCGGCGTGGGCTCCTGCGGCAGCGCCGCCTTCACCGGGGAGCGCGTCGTCGTTGATGACATCGCAACGCACCCCTTTTGGGAGTCTCACAAAGAACTTGCGGCCAGCGCAGGCTTGGGTGCTTGCTGGTCGCAGGCGATCCTCTCATCACTCGGTAAGGTGTTGGGCACGCTTGCCATCTACCACCAGCAGCCGAGTACGCCGCTGGAATCCGATATTTACCTGATTGAACAATCCGCCCGTCTGGCCAGCATCGCCATCGAGCGAAGCCTTGCTGCAGAAAAAATACGCGACAGTGAAGCTCATTTTCGTCTGTTGACCGAGGATGTGGCCGATGTGGTTTGGAAGGCTGACCGCGAACTACACATCACCTATATCAGTCCGGCTGACCAGCGCTTGCGAGGCTATGCGGCGCAAGAGGTGATCGGCCGCCATGTCTTTGAAATGTTCACTGAAGAAGGAGCTGCCGTGGTGGCCAACCTGCTCAGACAAGAGCCGTCCGAGCCGAAGCATGGAGCGCAGAGCGGCTTTCTTACCTTCGAAGTACAGCACCGCTGCCTGGATGGCAGCTTGTTGTGGGGCGAAGTTCACTCGAAGCCGGAGCACGACGCACACGGCAAGGTCACTGGTTACCACGGTATTACCAGGGAGATCACCGAGCGCAAGCAGATGCAGGATCAGGTCCGTCAACTGGCGTTCTATGACCCGTTGACCAAACTGGCCAATCGACGATTGCTCAATGATCGATTGGCACAGGCCATGATTATCAGCAAACGCAATGCTTGCTATGGCGCATTGATGATTCTTGATCTGGACAACTTCAAACCGCTCAATGACACCCATGGACACCTGGTCGGTGATTTGCTGTTGGTGGAAGCCGCAAGGCGTTTGGCAAGTTGTGTGCGTGAGGCTGACACGGTGGCCCGTTTCGGAGGCGATGAATTCGTGGTGGTGCTGAGCGATCTGAATCGGGACAGGGCTGAATCGACTGCACAAGCTGGCAGCATCGCCGAGAAGATTCGCCTCAGTCTGTCTGCCCCCTATCTGCTACAGGTCAGCGACGACGCAAAGGTGCAGACCATGGTGGAGCATCGTTGCTCTGCCAGCATTGGTGCGGTCATGTTTGTTGGCAACCAGGCCAGCCAGGACGATGTCCTCAAGTGGGCAGATGCGGCGATGTATTGGGCCAAAGAGGACGGCCGCAATTTGGTGCGGTTTCATGTGAGTCAGACCTGATTACGCTTCTTCATGGACAAATCTGACACCCAGGAGCAGCGTCAACGTTTCATAAATCTCCTCGAACTCGTAGGGCTTGCGCACGGTGGCGTCCATGCCGGCAGCCATCAGGGAGTCGTGTTCCTCCTTGAATACGGAAGCCGTAACGGCCACGATTTTGACTTCTTGCCCGCCCGGCAGTGCGCGTAGGCGCCGTGGTTAGTGCATTGGTAAACAATTGCCACTCATCGCCGTTGGGATCGGATGTCGGTGAGAATGAAATCCGGTCCGATAGATGACGGCATGGCGATGTTTAGTGTGAGGCGTAATGTGTAATATCTACTCACTTTTCAAAGGCCATAATTCAGCGCCTAAAATTGTTGCCTCTCTGACCTACAGAATATTTTTCCCTATGGCCCCTGCTTCCCAACCTGTTTCTAAAAATCCGGCCAGTTATGAAGCCGCGCTGCAAGAGCTTGAGCAATTGCTGGCACGACTTGAAGCGGGCGATCTACCGCTGGAGCAATTGCTGACGCAGTATCAGCGTGGTGCCCTCTTGCTCAAGTTTTGCCGTGACCGGCTGCAAGCGGTTGAAGACCAGATCAAGGTGCTCGATCAAGGCACCCTCAAAACCTGGACACCCGAGTGAACTCTGCCGCCTTTGACCTGGATGCCTGGAGCAGCGTGCAGCTTGACCGGGTTGAGTGTGCGCTCAAATGTTGGGTCAGCGTGACGGCGACCGCCACCACCGTTCACCGTGCGCCCGCTGATTTGGTGACTGCCATGCGTTACGCGGTGCTTGACGGTGGCAAACGGCTGCGACCGCTGCTGGTACTGGCGGCGTGGGAGGCGGTGCGGGGTCATCAGCCCAGCCCTCACTCCAACTCCCTCCCGCAGGGTGCGGGGGTAAAGGATGCTGTGTTGCGCGCAGCCTGCGCGGTTGAGCTGATTCACGCCTATTCTCTGGTACATGACGATCTGCCGTGCATGGACAACGATGTGTTGCGTCGCGGCAAGCCTACCGTGCATGTGAAGTTTGGTGAGGCCTGTGCCTTGCTGGCGGGCGATGCCTTGCAGGCTTTGGCGTTCGAATTGTTAACGCCCGATGAAGGCATGTCGGCCGAGCTACAAGCCAGGCTGTGCGGCCTGTTGGCGCGTGCCGCTGGCAGTGCCGGTATGGCAGGCGGCCAGGCAATCGACCTGGCCAGTGTCGGTGTCGCTTTGAACGAGTCCCAGTTGCGCCAGATGCATTGCCTCAAGACCGGTGCCTTGTTGCAAGCCAGTGTGCTGATGGGCAGCGCTTGCGCCAAGACATCAAGCCAGGCGTTGACGGCGCTCAAATCCTATGGCGGCGCCATCGGTTTGGCGTTTCAAGTGGTTGATGATATTCTGGACGTGACGGCCGATTCAGCCACGCTGGGAAAAACACCCGGCAAAGATGTCAACCAGGGCAAGCCAACTTATGTCTCGCTGCTCGGGTTGGAGCGATCCAACGCGTATGCGCAAAAGCTGCTGGAGCAAGCCTTGGCCGCGCTGGCGCAGAGCGGTTTGTCCAACACGCAAGCTTTGCAAGGTCTGGCGAACATGGTGGTGAACCGTGTCAGTTGAAAAAATGCAATCTATGCCAAACAATTTGTACCCGCTGCTGCAAAGCATCAATGCTCCTGCCCAGTTGCGCTTGTTGGCGCGCTCGCAGTTGGGCGAGCTGGCCGCCGAGCTGCGTTCTTTTTTGCTCGACAGCGTGTCCCAAACGGGCGGTCACCTCAGCTCCAACCTGGGTACGGTGGAGCTTACCGTGGCACTGCACTATGTCTTTAACACCCCGCATGACCGCATCGTGTGGGATGTCGGCCATCAGACCTATTCGCACAAGATTTTGACCGGGCGGCGCGAGCGCATGGCCTCGCTGCGCCAGTGGGGCGGCTTGAGTGGTTTTCCGCAGCGCGGCGAGAGCGAGTTTGATGCGTTTGGCACAGCGCATTCGAGCACCTCCATCTCCGCCGCTTTGGGCATGGCTGTGGCTGCCAAGCTCAAGGGCGAGGAGCGGCGCGCGATTGCCGTCATTGGCGACGGTGCCATGACGGCTGGCCTGGCGTTTGAGGGGCTGAACAATGCCGGGGTGGCCGACTGCAATTTGTTGGTAATTCTCAATGACAACGCCATGTCCATCAGCCCGCCGGTCGGCGCGCTCAACCGCCACCTGGCCAAGCTCATGAGCGGCCAGTTTTACGCCGCCGCCAAGAGCGTCGGCAAGACCGTGCTCAAAGGTGCGCCACCGCTCTTTGAGTTGGTCAAACGCTTTGAAGAGCAGGCCAAAGGCATGGTCATGCCAGCCACTTTGTTTGAAAAATTTGGTTTCAACTACATTGGTCCGATCGATGGCCATGACCTGGATTCACTCATTCCAACGCTGGAAAACATCAAGCACCTCAAAGGTCCACAGTTCTTGCACGTTGTGACCAAAAAAGGGCAGGGTTACAAGCTCGCCGAAGCCGACCCGGTGGCCTACCATGGTCCGGGCAAGTTTGACTTGGGCGTTGGCCTACAGGCGCCCGCCACTCCACCCAGCTTGACCTTTACCCAGGTTTTTGGTCAGTGGCTGTGCGACATGGCAGCACATGACCCGCGCCTGGTCGGCATCACCCCCGCCATGCGCGAAGGCTCCGGGCTGGTGGAGTTTGAGCAGCGCTTTCCTGAACGCTATTTTGATGTCGGCATTGCCGAGCAGCACGCCGTGACCTTTGCCGCCGGGCTGGCCTGCGAGGGACTCAAGCCGGTGGTAGCGATTTACTCCACTTTTTTGCAGCGTGCGTACGACCAGTTGATTCACGACGTGGCGATTCAAAATCTGCCGGTGGTATTTGCGCTCGACCGCGCCGGCCTGGTGGGTGCCGATGGCGCCACCCATGCCGGGGCCTATGACATCGCCTATCTGCGCTGCATTCCCAACCTCAGCCTGGCTTGCCCGGCCGACGAAAACGAGTGCCGGCAATTGCTCAGCAGCGCTTTTGCGCAGGACCATCCGGTCGCCGTGCGCTACCCGCGCGGCGCTGGTGTCGGTGTCGTCGTGAAGGCGGGCCTGGAGGCGCTGCCGTTCGGCAAAGGCGAAATCAGGCGCGTCGGCAAAGGGGTCGCGATTGTGGTCTTTGGCACCCTTTTGTACCCGGCACTGAAAGCCGCTGAAAAGCTCAATGCCACGGTCGTCAATATGCGCTGGGTCAAGCCGCTCGATGTTGCGTTGCTGCTCCAGGTGGCGGCCGAGCACGAGGCGCTGGTGACCCTCGAAGAGGGTGCCATCATGGGCGGTGCCGGCAGCGCCGTGCTGGAGGCGCTCCAGGCCGCCGGGGTGCAGATGCCGGTGTTGCAATTGGGGCTGCGCGACGAATTTATCGAACATGGGGACCCGGCCAAATTGCTGGCGCTACAGGGGCTTGATGCCACTGGTATTCAAGCCGCTGTGGACAGCCGTTTTGCGGCGTTGCTGATGCCGGGCCGGCCGACGCTCAAAGCGGTAGCCTGACAGTCGGCGGTCAGCCCCGCAAGGGAAAACCCTCGCTTGGTCCGTTGCGGACGTTTCTACAATAGCAGGTGACTGTTTTGTGAGTCGTCGTCGTGCTTACCCGCATGCCGATATTTTTTTCTACAACTTCTGGAGAAAATTCAATGGATCGTCGTTCTCTAATCAAACATGCCGGCATCGCCGGTGCGCTGGCCGCTGGCGCTGCGCCTGCGGTACACGCGCAAAGTGCTGCCGTTCGCTGGCGCCTGGCTTCGAGCTTTCCGAAATCGCTCGACACCATCTTTGGTGCGGCTGATATATTTGCCAAGAAAGTGGGTGAAATGTCGGGTGGCAAATTCAATATCTCGGTGCATGCCGCTGGCGAGCTGATGCCGGCCTTTGGTGTGGTCGATGGTGTGCAACAAGGCACGGTGGAATGTGCCCATACCGCCCCCTACTATTTCTATGGCAAGGATCCCACTTTCTCGATCGACTGTACCATTCCGTTTGGCCTCAACAGCCGCCAGATGACAGCCTGGATGTACGACGGAAATGGTTTGAAGCTGATGCGCGAGTTCTATTCCAACTACAACATCACCAACTTCCCGATGGGCAACACTGGTGCCCAAATGGGTGGCTGGTATCGCAAGGAAATCAAGGGTCTGGCCGATTTGAAGGGCCTGAAGATGCGCATCTCCAACCTGGCGGGTGCCGTGGTTTCGCAAATGGGTGTGGTGCCACAGACGCTGGCCGGCGGCGAAATTTACCAGGCGCTGGAAAAGGGCACGATTGATGCCATGGAGTGGGTCGGACCCTATGACGACGAAAAACTGGGCTTCAATAAGGTAGCCAAATATTACTACTACCCGGGTTGGTGGGAAGGCTGCGCACAAACCTCGCTGTACTGCAATACCGCCGCCTACAACGCACTCTCAGCCGACAACAAGGCGATTGTGGAATGCGCTGCTGCTTTTGCCCACATCTCCATGCAGGCTAGATACGATGCGCGCAATCCGGCGGCCTTGAAGCGCATGGTGGCTTCGGGCACCAAAGTGCTGCCGTTCCCGAAAGTAATTATGGACACAGCGTTCAAAATCACCAAATCGATCTACGCTGATTTGAGCGCCAAAAACCCGGCATGGAAAAAGATTTATGCTGATTACGCTGACTTCCAGCGTGAAGAGAACCTCTGGTTCCGCTTCAGCGAAGGGCAATTCGACAACTTCATGCACGCGCAAAAACTCTAAGCCGAGAGGCAAAGAAAAACGCGCCTCGGCGCGTTTTTTTTGATCTCCGATTACTTCTTCTTCGTGCCCATGGCATCCTGCAGCGCTTTCATCGGGTCTTCGTCGGCCGGGGCATCTGCGGGCGGCGCGCCTGCGGCTGCTGGTGCTTCGGCTTCGGCCGGTGCCCCCGGTGACGCGTCAGGTGATGGCTCCTGGGCCTTCATGGTGGCGTCCATGTCGGCATTCATTTCGGCCTCTACCTTGTTCATGTCGTACACCATCTTCTTGTCCAGCCCGCTTGACACGATGGCCGGGAAGGCAATGATGGCGCCGACCATGATGATCTGGATAATGACAAACGGTATGGCTCCCCAGTAAATTTGCATGGTGGTCACCGGCTGGATCAACTTTTTGGTCAGCTTGTCAGTGTAGGCGGTGGCCGGCGCCACACTGCGCAGGAAGAATAGCGAGAAACCAAACGGCGGGTGCATGAATGAAGTCTGCATGTTCACAGCCAGCAACACACCAAACCAGATCAGGTCAATGCCCAATTTGTCGGCCACCGGCGCCAGCAAGGGAACGACAATGAACGAGAGTTCAAAGAAATCCAGAAAAAACGCCAGAAAGAAAATCAGCAAGTTCACCACAATCAGAAAACCAGTGTGACCACCCGGGACGGCTGTTAGCAGGTGCTCCACCCATTTTGAACCATCCACGCCCTGGAACACCAGGCTGAAAACAGTCGATCCGATCAGAATGAACAGCACAAAGCTCGACAGTTTGGCCGTCGAGGTGAGCGCCTGTTTAAGCAACTGCATGCTCAAGCGGCCCCGGCTCATGGCCATGAAGAAGGCACCCATAGCCCCCATGGCGCCACCCTCGGTCGGCGTTGCGACGCCCAGAAAAATAGTGCCCAAAACCAGGAAGATCAGCAGCAGCGGCGGGATCAGCACAAAGGTGACGCGCTCGGCCATGCGCGAGAGCAACCCCAGGTGAGTTGCCTTGTTGATCAGCGCGAAGACAAAGGCCAGCATCACGCCGGCGCATAGCGACACCACAATGGTTTCATCGGTGGCCGCGCTCAACACGACTTCGCCCTTTAACCAGCTCAGTAGCTGCGCATAGTGTTGTCCCAGGTAAACCGCCACTGCCGTGCTGACGATGGTCAGTACCAGCAGCGAGCGCAGGCCGCTGCTGCCGTTGTCTTCGCGGATCGAGCGCGCTTCCAGCGGCAAGGCAGGAACCCATTGGGGTCGGATGAAGGTCAGCAGTACCACGTAGCCGATGTAGAGCCCGGTCAGGGCAAAGCCCGGGATGAAAGCGCCTTTGTACATTTCACCCACGCTGCGGCCCAACTGATCTGCCAGAACGATCAGCACCAGAGAAGGCGGAATGATTTGCGCCAGCGTGCCGGAAGCCGCAATCACGCCCGAAGCGACGCGACGGTCATAGCCATAGCGCAGCATGATGGGCAAGGAGATCAGCCCCATCGAAATCACCGAAGCGGCGACGACGCCGGTGGTTGCCGCCAGCAGCGCACCGACCAGAATCACGGCAAAGGCCAGACCGCCACGCAGTGTGCCAAACAACTGGCCAATGGTGTCGAGCAGATCCTCGGCCATGCCGCTGCGTTCCAGGATTAGCCCCATCAGCGTGAAGAACGGAATCGCCAGCAGCGTTTCGTTTTGCATGATGCCGAAAATGCGCAGCGGCAGCGCCTGTAGCAGCGCTTCGGGCAAGAGGCCGAGTTGGACGCCCAAGAAACCAAAGAACAGGCCGCAGGCGCCCAGGCTGAAAGCCACCGGAAAGCCCAGCAGCAGAAAAATGATGAGCCCCGCAAACATGATGGGGGCAATGTTTTGTGTCAGAAGTTGCATGGGTGTCTCCTGGCCTAGGCCGCGTTGGTTTGGGCGGCTTTTTCTTCGGCCAACTTCTGAATTGCTTCGGCCAACTCTTCTTCGGCGCTCTTCTCGACTTTCTTGTGCGTCGGATCTTCAATCAAACCCATCAGGAATGCCAGCCGTTTGATCAGTTCGGACAGACCCTGTAGCCAGAGTAGGCCAAAACCCAGCGGCATCATGGCATAGACCGGCCAACGGATCAGCCCGCCGACGTTGGAAGACATCTCGCCCGAGCGAAAACCGTTGAGAAAAAAAGGCGTGCTGAACCACAGAATGGCACTGCACAAGGGCAGCAGGAAACAGGTGAAACCGAACACGTCAATCCACGTTTGTGCGCGCTTGGACCAGTGGCTGTAAAGCACGTCGATCTTGACGTGCTCGCCGAGGAGCAGGGTATAGGCCGAGCACAACAAAAAGGTGGCGGCAAACAAATACCACTGCACCTCAAGGTAGGCGTTGGAGCTGAAGTTGAAAGCCTTGCGCACGACGGCGTTGATGGCACTGATGGCCGTGGAGCCAAGAATCAGCCAGATCACATATTTGCCGACCTGGGTGTTGACCCAATCGACCGCTCGGGAAAATTTTAGTAATGCCTGCATGATGTCTCCGTCGATTTGAATCCAAATTAATGCTTGGCCAATGGCGCTGAATTAACTGCTGGGCGCATTGTATTGGCAGCGGCTGGAGTTCTCACGCCCGGCCTGAGGACCGATCTGCCGCAAAGAAAACGATTGCTTCAGTGAGCAGTTGGTTCCGCCGGAAGCGCAGTTTGAAGCGCTGGCGTTTCTGTCGGCGCGCGCTGCACCCGTCGGGCGCCGTCAAAGCGTCGGCTCCAGTAGGTCAGCCCCATGTTTTCGAGGCGTACTTTGGCGCCTGGTTTGGGGGAGTGAATGAATTTGCCTTCGCCGATGTAAATGCCAACGTGGCTGAAAGTGCGCCGCATGGTGTTGAAAAATACCAGGTCGCCGGGCTGCAAGTCGGCACGGTCTATTTTTTGCGCGGCGGCAGCTTGTTGCTCGGCTTTACGGGGAAGAATCGGGCCTGCAGATTGCTCAAACATGGCCTTGACGAAGCCGCTGCAGTCGAAGCCGGTTTCCATCGTATTGCCACCGCGCCGATAGGGTGCACCAAGAAAACCCAAAGCCGTGACGACCAGCTCGGCGGCTTTGTTGCTGATCGATAGTCGAACCTGATCGATCCGCGTCAACAAACCTTTACTTGCCAGAAGTTGATCCAGATCGTCGCTTACTGCGGCAGGGTTGGCATGTGCATTGAAAACCAACAACAGCGTGGTAAGGAGGAACGGGATTCGCATGGGGCGTAGCATACTGGCAGATGCCAGGGCTCGTCAAACTAAAATTTTGAACTTAAATTACTTTTTCAAGCTGTTGCATTTTTATATTTTTGGAGGATTTGTATGTTCAAGGCTTTGTTATTGGAAAACGCTACAGGGTTCACGGCTAGGGTGACGCAAGTGGATGAAGCGCCGCTGCAAGCGGGCGAGGTGCAGGTGGGCGTGGCCTATTCCTGTCTGAATTACAAGGATGGTTTGGCCATTACCAACAAGGGCCCGGTGGTGCGCACCTGGCCGATGGTGGCCGGTATCGATGGTGCCGGCACTGTGGTGGAGTCGAGTCATCCGGACTGGAAGGTGGGTGATGCATTTGTCCATAACGGCTGGGGTGTGGGGGAGACGCGCTGGGGTTGCCTGGCGGAGAAAGCCTGGCTCAAGGGCGACGGGTTGGTGAAGTTGCCCGCTGCCTTTACGCCGCGTCAGGCGATGGCGATCGGCACGGCGGGCTACACCGCCATGTTGTGCGTGCTGGCGCTCGAAGACCACGGCGTCAAGCCCGCTGCGGGTGAAGTGCTGGTCACCGGTGCTACCGGTGGAGTCGCCAGCGTGGCGATTGCCTTGCTGGGCAAGCTGGGTTACCGCGTGGTGGCGGCCACCGCCAAGGCAGGCGAAGAGTCTTATCTCAAGTCGCTGGGTGCCACCACGATCATTGATCGCGCACTGCTTTCGGCTCCCGGCAAGCCCTTCCAGAAAGAACGCTGGGCTGGAGTGGTCGATGTCGCCGGTTCCCACACTTTGGCCAATGCCCTGGCCCAAACCTGTTACGGTGGCGTCGTGGCCGCTTGCGGCTTGGCACAAGGCATGGATTTACCGACCACGGTGATGCCTTTCATTTTGCGCGGCGTGACGCTGGTGGGTGTTGATTCGGTAATGGCGCCTTTGCCAAAACGTCATCGCGCCTGGGATCGTCTGGCGCGCGACCTCAACCCTGCTTTGCTGGAGACGATGACTGAAGAAATCCCGCTGGAACAGGTGATTGCCAAAGCCCACGACTTGATGGCGGGCAAGGTGCGCGGTCGGGTGGTGGTGAAAATTGGTCGTTCTTGAACACCCACTGGAGGCTGTGCGCCAATTGGCTCACTCGATCTTGATGCCGGTTTCCTTGACGACTTTGCCCCAGCGATTGAACTCCTGCACCATGTACTCTGACATGGCCTCAGGGCTGGAGAGGGAGACTTCCACGCCTGCGGTGTAGAGCGCCTTCTTCGTTTCAGGTGAATTCATCGCCTTGGCGATTTCGGTGTTCAGTTTCATGACGATGTCATGCGGCGTGCCGGCCGGTGCCAACAGGGCCAGCCAGACCGATGCGGCATAACCCGGCACACCGGCTTCTTGCATGGTCGGAACGTTGGGCAGTTGCGGGATGCGTTTCGCCGTGGTCACGGCCAGCGCTTTCAGGCGTCCCTGGGGTACCTGGGCCAGGGCATTGGGAACACCGGCAAAACTGCTTTCCACCACGCCGGCGATGAGGTCGGCGGCTGCGCCGCTGCTGCCCTTATAGGGAACGTGCACAAGCTTGGCACCGGTCATGGAAGCAAAGAGGCCGCCCATCAGGTGCTGCGAACTGCCGTTGCCGGAAGAGGCGTAGTGAATGGTGTCGGGCGCGGCCTTGGCCAGGGCAATGAATTCCCGCACATTGTTCACCGGCAGCTTGGGGTTGATCAGCAGCACGTAGGCGGAGTCAACCAGTTTGGTGACTGGCGTAAAACTCTTGATCGGGTCGTAGGGCAGGTTTTTGTAAATCCATGGGCTGATGACGTGAGTGGTTGAAACCATCACCAACGTATAACCATCAGGGGCGGCCTTGGCGACAAAGTCAGTGCCGATGATGGAACCGGCGCCGGCTTTGTTTTCAACCACAAACTGTTGTCCCATCGCTATGGAGAGCCGCTGGCTCAGGATGCGGGCAACCACATCGGTGAATCCGCCCGGGGCAAACGGAGCGATCAATTTGACTGGCCTGTTGGGATAAGTCTGGGCCAGTCCCAGCGACATCGACAGTGCCAGCAGGGAACCCAGCAGCAGTGATCGGGTTACGGTTTTCATTTTGCTATCCTCTGTAATTGGGTTCTTGGAGGGTGAAAAAACTGTGCAGGATCTGATAGACCATCATGTAGTTCTTCTGCTGGAAGCTGGCGTGCGAAATGCCGGCCATGACGCTGAATTGTTTGTTCATGTTGGGTAACAGCCTGAAGAAATTGAGGAGATCGTCCAAGCTGGCGATGCCGTCGTATTCGCCGCGCAAAATGAGGGTCGGCACAAGAATCTTTTTTGGATCTGTCAGCGGTAGTTTTGAGCACATATCGACATAGGTTCCGGTCGGCATCGAATCATCGAGGCTCAGGATGGCATCGGCAAAGGCGTTGACTGTGTTCTCGTCGGCGCAACCGGGATAGTCGCGCTGGAAAATGCCGTGCACTGAGGCACGGTCGAACGGGCGACGGTTTTGGTTTAAAAATTCCGGCAGTTTTTTCTTGCGTTGGTCCAGCGTGTGGCTGCCTTCGCCGGTCCAGACAAAGGCATCAAGCGCCAGTTTTGCGACGCGCTCGGGATGGCGCTCGGTAAACAGCGCAGCCTTTAGTGCGCCCGAAGAAATGCCGTACATCAGCAGTGGCTCGCCAGCGTTTCTTTCCATGATGTAGGCGCTACCCGCTGCCAAGTCGTCGGCACCGTTGCTGATGTCGAAGTTGATGTTGCGCTGTTTGTCGGAGCGGCCATAGCCCTCGTTGTCCATGGTCCAGGTGTCAAAGCCGTGATCGGTAAACCAGTCCATCGCAGACGAAAAGGGGCGCCCGCTCACATGCAAGTCAAATGTCGGTTGCGAGGCCATCGACGAGCCGTGCACAAAAAAAACCGTGCCCGCGTGTGGCACCCTGGGCGAAGCTTTTTTCTCCCAGAGAAAAAGTTTGATATCGTCTTTGTGGGTCCAGTGCTCCGCACCGCCCGTCCACTTCACAACACTCATCAATGTCTCCTTTAGTTGGTGTCTAATGATAACCCAGTAAAAAATCACGACGGCCTGTCAGAACGCGCCAGTTGGCTCTGGCACCTGGGGTTTAATCAGCCAGTGCTTGAATTAACGCCAGTCCTTAAGAAAGTTTGCCATGTTGCTAGATGCTGCCCAATCCCAACTTGTCCTGGTGGATTACCAGGTGAACCTGATGCCTGATATTTTTGAAGGCCCTTTAGTCGTGGGCAACGCCGTTCGCCTGGGGCAGTTGGCACGTTTGATGGAAGTACCGGTATGGGGTACGGAGGAAAACCCGTCCAGGCTGGGCGCGAACGTAGCCGAGGTCAGGGCGCTTTGTGCGCAAACCCTGAGCAAGATGCATTTCAGCGCGGTTGAAGAGGGCTTGGGAGAGTGGCTGCGCCCAACGCCCAAAGTCCTGCCCGGCAATGCCCGCAGCCTGCCCAAACATTTACAGAAACCGGTGGCCACTGCGGTCGAGCGCAACTCGGTGCTGATCGCTGGCTGTGAGGCGCATGTCTGCCTGTTGCAAACTGCCCTGGATTTGCTGGAAGACGAGTTTGATGTCTGGGTAGTGACCGATGCCTGCAGCTCGCGCACCGAACGCAACCGGGACGCTGCTTTTGACCGGCTGGCTGGCGCCGGCGCAGAGTTGGTAACGACGGAAATGGTAGCGTTTGAGTGGCTGCGCAGCGCTGAGCATCCGGCTTTCAAGGCGGCACTGGCCTTGATTAAATAGCCAACAGACATCAGTCAGGCTGTTGCAAGCTAATTGCCCAAAATATGAATTCAGTTTGACGACCCCTGGAGACCCACAATGACAAGCTATGCCGAATTTCACCGCCGCTCACTCGAAGATCGTGACGCTTTCTGGGCGGAGCAAGCTCAATTGGTGGACTGGCAAACCCAGCCAACGCAAATCTGCGACTACAGCAAGCCGCCATTCGTCAATTGGTTTGTGGGCGGCAGCACCAATTTATGCCACAACGCGGTGGATCGGCATTTGAAAGACCGCGCTGACCAGGCGGCGCTTATTTTTGTTTCCACCGAGACCAACCAGGAGCGGGTTTATTCCTTCCGCGAGTTGCATGCTGAGGTGCAACGCATGGCGGCTGTGCTCATTGAGTTGGGCGTCAAGAAGAGCGACCGGGTCCTGATTTACATGCCGATGATCGCCGAGGCCGCCTTTGCCATGTTGGCCTGTGCCCGCATTGGTGCCATTCACTCGGTCGTTTTTGGCGGTTTTGCCTCGGGCTCACTGGCCTCCCGCATTGAAGATGCATCGCCCAAAGTCATCATCAGCGCCGACGCCGGTTCGCGCGGCGGCAAAGTGGTGGCCTACAAGCCCTTGCTGGATGAAGCCATTCGCCTGTCGAGCCACAAACCCGATTCCGTATTGTTGGTCGATCGTGGCCTGGCAGCGATGAATTGGGTGGCTGGCCGAGACAAACTGTGGGAGCCTCTCAGGCAAAAACACCTCGATACCGTGGTGCCATGCGAGTGGCTTGATGCCACCCATCCGAGCTACACGCTCTACACCAGTGGCACCACCGGCAAGCCCAAAGGGGTGCAGCGCGACACCGGGGGTTACGCCGTGGCGCTGGCGGCCAGCATGAAGCATATTTATTGCGGCAACGCGGGTGAAACCTATTTTGCAACCAGCGACATCGGCTGGGTGGTGGGGCACAGCTACATCATTTACGGGCCGCTGATTGCCGGCATGGCGACCATCATGTATGAAGGCTTGCCGATCCGCCCCGATGGCGGCATCTGGTGGAGCCTGGTCGAAAAATACAAGGTTACCGTCATGTTCAGCGCGCCAACGGCAATCCGGGTGCTCAAGAAACAGGATCCGGCGCTGCTCAAAAAATATGATTTGTCGTCGCTGCGCGCGCTGTTTCTGGCGGGAGAACCGCTCGATCAACCCACCGCCCAGTGGATCAGCGCTGGTCTGGGCCGGCCGATTGTCGATAACTACTGGCAAACCGAGACTGGCTGGCCGATCCTGGCCATTTCCAAGGGTGTCGATGATGCGCCGACCAAATTCGGCTCCCCCGGCAAGGCGGTCTATGGCTACGACGTCAAACTGATCGACCAAAACACCGGCGCGGAACTCAAGGGCGCCAACCAGAAAGGCGTGGTCGCGATCGAGGGTCCGCTGCCGCCGGGCTGTCTGCAAACGGTGTGGGGCGACGATGACCGTTTCGTCAGCACCTACTGGAACACCATCCCCGGGCGCATGATCTACAGCACCTTTGACTGGGGCATTCGGGACGAAGACGGCTACTACTTCATCCTGGGGCGCACTGATGACGTGATCAACGTGGCCGGGCACCGGCTCGGTACGCGCGAGATTGAAGAGAGCATCTCCGGCCACCCCAACGTTGCCGAAGTGGCGGTGGTCGGTGTCGCCGATCAGCTCAAGGGCCAGGTGGCGATGGCCTTTGCCGTGGTCAAGGACACCCGTCTGCTGACCGACGAGGCCGCCAAGCTCAAGCTCGAAGGCGAGATCATGAAGCTGGTCGATGGCGACCTGGGTGCGCTGGCGCGGCCAGCGCGCGTGCGCTTTGTCACCGTGCTGCCCAAGACGCGCAGCGGCAAGCTGCTGCGCCGCGCCATTCAGGCCGTCTGCGAAGGGCGCGACCCAGGCGACTTGACGACCATGGAAGACCCGGCGGCGTTGCAACAGATCAAGGATCTGGTTGCCGCTTGATATGGCTGTCAGACAAGCCTACCAAACCGAACTGGGCAGCCACGGCTACCGTGCCGACCCGGCGCAACTGCGGGCCATTGAAGCATTGCAACGCTGCGCGCTGGAGTGGCGCCATTTCAAGGCGCAGCGATCGAGTGCGCTCAAGAAGCTGATCAACCACCCCCTGCCGCCCCGTGGCGTCTATCTGTGCGGCGACGTTGGGCGCGGCAAGAGCTTCTTGATGGATTGTTTTTTTGACTCGATTGCCCTCAAGCGAAAAACCCGGCTCCATTTTCATGAGTTCATGCGTGAAGTTCATCGCGAGTTGGTCGCCCTGCAGGGCACGCCCAACCCGCTCGACGTGCTGGCAAAACGCATGGCACAAAAGCATCGGTTGATCTGTTTTGACGAATTTCATATCGCCGACATCACCGATGCCCTGATCCTGCATCGGCTGCTACAAGCCCTGTTCAAGCAGGGCGTTGGCTTGGTCGCCACTTCCAATTTCAAGCCGGATGATCTGTATCCCGACGGTCTGCATCGCGAGCGCCTATTGCCGGCCATTGCCCTGCTCAAGCAACAGATGGAAGTTATTCATGTTGACAACGGCTGCGACTACCGTTGTTCCGGCTTGGAGCAGGTCAACACCTACATCATGCCGCCAGGGGTGCTGGCGGATGCGGTGCTGGGTGCTGCGTTTGACCGTTTGGCTCAGACGCCCGATGAGGATCCGGTCCTGGAGATTGAGGCACGATCAATTCGTGCCCGGCGCGCCGCTGCCGGCGTGGTTTGGTTTGACTTCAAGACACTTTGTGGCGGCCCGCGCTCGCCCAATGATTATCTTGAAATTGCGCAGCGCTTTGATGCAGTTGTGTTGAGTGATGTTCCCTATCTGCCAGCGCACATGGCGTCGCAAGCGCGTCGTTTCAGCGGCTTGATCGACGTGCTCTATGACTGCCGGGTCAAGCTGCTTGTCTCGGCTGCGCTGGCGCCCGAGGGCCTGTACCCGAAAGGCCCGCTGGCTTATGAATTCGCTCGAACCGTATCGCGTCTGCATGAAATGCAAACGCCTGCCTATTGGGCTCTGGAGCGGCGTGCCGTGCCGGCGCGCTTGACACCCGGCATCAGGCTGCCAGGGGTTCCAGTTTGACCACCGCCAAGGATAAATTGTCGCCCCCGCCATGGGCTCTGGACCTGGCTTCATCGATAAGATACTCGCAGGCTTCGCGCGCCGACAGTCGCTCCAGAATGGCACCCATTTCAGCCGTATCGAAGTAGTGCCAGAGGCCATCGCTACAGGCCAATAACACGTCACCGGCATGCAGTTGCGGGATGAAATGGACATCGATCATGGGCTCGCTCTCGGTTCCCAGGCAGCTCATCAGAATATTCGATTGCGGATGCAGCTTGGCTTGTTCCTCAGTGAGTTCGCCCCGGTTGACCAGGATCTGAACGTAGGAGTGATCCAGCGTGCGTTTGATCAGTTGTCTGCCGTGAAAGTGGTAGAGCCGGGAGTCGCCGCAGTGCGCCCAGTGGCCATCGCCGCCGCTGTTAATTAAAAAGGCTGCCACTGTGCTGTGCGGCTCTTGTTCCGACGAGATGGCGGTCAGTCTGATGACGGTATGCGCCTCCTGTATCAGTTGCATCAGCGCCGCCGCCGCGTCGTCGGTGGCCGGGTCGTAGCGCTCAAACAGTTGTTTGGCAGTCAGCATGACCTGGTCGGAGGCTTTGCGCCCGCCGCTGCGTCCGCCCATGCCGTCCGCCAACACGGCCAGCACACAGCCTTTGACGCGCGGGTGGCTGAGCAAGATGACCTGGTCTTGCTGATAGTCGCGGTCACCCTTGTGAATGCCAGTGGATGCGCTGAGTCGGTAGCCTTGGGGCATAGTGAGGGGTTAAGAACTTGTCCGTAAATTGCGAGGGCCCTGAAAATGGGCCTCCAGGCCGTATTATCGAGCCAAGGCAGACGGACGTTCGGCTTGATTTGTCTGACTGTCTTTTTCTGGTTTACCTGAATCACTTTATTTAAGTTCAATGAGTTTGCAAAACCTGACGCGTGAGATATTTGCCCCGGACGGCTTGTTGTCGCGCAGCGTCGAGGAGTTCCGCATCAGGGATGGACAAACCGAAATGGCGCTGGCCATTGCCCGGGTGATTGACGAGGGTGGCATCCTGGTGGTCGAGGCGGGCACCGGTATTGGCAAAACTTATTCGTACCTGGTGCCAGCGTTATTAAGTGGCGCGCGGCTGCTGCTTTCCACTGCCACCAAAACCTTGCAGGATCAGTTGTTTGGTCGCGACCTGCCACGCTTGATCAAAGTCTTGGGGCTTCCCGTGCGAACCGCCTTGCTCAAAGGTCGGGGCAGTTATTTGTGCCTGCACCGGCTGCAACAAGCGCGGGAAAATTCGACCAGCGCGGATCGCCTGGCGCTGCGTACGTTGGCCAAAATTGAAGTCTGGGCGCAAGTGACGCGCAGCGGCGACCTGGCCGAGCTGGCGGGGCTGGATGAACGCTCGCCTTGGATCCCGCTGGTGACCTCGTCACGCGAGAATTGCCTGGGTTCGCAATGCCCGCAGTTGCGTTCCTGTCACGTCAGCCTGGCCCGGCGCGAGGCGCTGGCGGCCGATGTGGTGGTCATCAATCACCATTTGTTTTTTGCTGACCTGGCGGTTCGTGAGTCGGGTCTGGCAGAGTTGCTGCCGTCGGTACAGACGGTCATCTTTGACGAAGCGCATCAACTCAATGAAACCGGGGTGCAGTTTCTGGGTCAGCAACTCAGTACCGCCCAGTTGCTGGACTTTGCGCATGACCTGCTCAGCAACGGCCTGCAATATGCGCGGGGTTTGCTCGACTGGCAACAACTGGCTTCGCAAGTAGAACGCGCAACACGTGATTTGCGTCTGGTCGTCGGTCAGGCTTTGGCGGGCAACAAATTGCGTTGGGTGGGAATCGCGCCAGAGCAGGTCAACACGTCCGACTGGACGGGTGCATTGGGCGCGCTGCACGCGGCCTGTGGTCGTGCCAGGCTGGCGCTCGATACGGTGAGTGAAACCAACCCCGACCTGCTGCGCTTGAGTGAACGAGCCAATTTATTGGGCCAGCGCCTGGAGTGTTTCATGGCATCTTGCGCGGCTGACTCAGTGCGTTGGCTTGATGTCGGCGCGCAACTCAGGTTGGTGGAGTCGCCCCTAGATATTGCCCAGGTGGTACAGGCCCGGCTGATCAAACCGGCGTCGGCCGAGGACGAGCAGCGCTCCTGGATTTTTACATCGGCAACTTTGGGGGATGACCCGGCGCTGCGCTGGTTTACTGAACCCTGCGGCCTGGGCGCGGCAGAGGTTCTGAAAATTGGCAGCCCGTTTGATTACGCCACGCAAGCCGCCCTGTACGTGCCAGCGCATTTGCCCAAACCCAGCGAGGCCAGCCACAGTGTGCAGGTGGCCGACCTGGTGGCGCGGTCGGCCACTGTCATCGGCGGGCGTACCCTGGTCTTGACGACGACCTTGCGCGCCTTGCGTACCATTAGCGAGGTTTTGCAGCGACATTTTGAAAACTCCAGAACGCTGGAAATTCTGGTGCAGGGACAACAAACCAAACGTGAGTTAATGGAGCGCTTTCGCCAAGGCGCCCAGGACGGTGCTGCGCCTTGTATTTTGGTGGCCTCGGCTTCTTTTTGGGAAGGCGTGGACATTCCCGGCGACGCCTTGCAAATGGTGGTGATAGACAAGTTGCCTTTTCCGCCGCCGAGCGATCCGCTGGTGGAGGCGCGTTCCAAGCGCCTGGAGGCGGCCGGACGCAGCGTGTTCAAGGACTACTTTATGCCCGAAGCGGCGATTGCCCTCAAGCAAGGGGCCGGCCGCCTGATCCGGCGCGAATCGGATCGCGGCATCTTGGTCGTTTGCGATACGCGCTTGACCCTGATGGGTTACGGTCGCCGGCTTCTGCGCGCCCTGCCGCCGATGCGACAAATCAGCTCCCAGGCAGAGTTTGACGAGGCGTTGCTGGCGCTTACCAGAGCTTCCACCACGGCTCCGAGCTGCCTTTAAAACCACGCTTGAGGTACTCGGTCTGGGGGTAGTTTTTTTCGAGCACCCGTATGGTGTCGTCACGCAGTTGCGTCAGGCCCAGCGCGTCATAGGATTTGACGATGATGAAGAGCGCTTCTTCAAGGGCTGGCACGCCCTGGTAATCGGTCAGCGCGATTTGTGCCCGGTTGATCGCTGCCACGTAGGCACCACGGTCGAAATAATAACGCGCCACGTACACTTCGGACTGGGCCAGCGAGTTGACAATATAGGTCATGCGCAGGCTGGCGTCGTTTGCGTACTTCGACGTCGGGAAACGATTGATCAATTCCTTGAAAGACTCAAAAGATTCTTTCGATGCTTTTTGGTCGCGCTCGGCCAGATCCTGGCGGGTGACAGCAGAGAACAAGCCCAGATCGTCATTGAAGTTGATGATGCCCTTGAGGTACAAGGCGTAGTCGAGGGCCGGACTGGCCGGGTGCAACTTCATGAAACGGTCGAGCGTGGCGATTGCCTGAGCGGCCTCGCCCGACTTGTACTGGGCGTAGGCTTTGTCCAGTTGGGCTTGTTGCGCCAACGGCGTTCCAGCGGCGCGACCTTCGAGTTTTTCGAATAGTTTTATGGCGTTGTCATAACCGCCGGAACTCAACTCATCTTTGGCCTCGTCATAGATTTTGTTTGGGCTCCAATTGGCTGCCTGGTCCACTGGCGTGGACGAACAGCCAGCCAGCAGCAAGGCGGTAGCCGTGATGGAGCAGGCGCAGACAACCGATAATTTGGCTAGAAGCATGAGGGACAACTTTCTTGAAAAATTCCAGGTTGATTATATCGGGCACCTTGGCGAGTGACGATCCGCCAGACCCGGCTGAAGCTGGCGCTGACAGCGAGCTGCGCCAGTTGCATTTTGGTGCGGCCCAACACGGCCTGCGGCTGGACCAGGCGCTGGTGGAGTTGGTGCCTGAATTTTCGCGCAGTTATCTACAGCAATTGATTGATTTGGGCGGCGTGACGGTCAACGCCGGCGTGGTAAGCAAAGCATCGACCCGGATCAAGGCCGCCGATGTGGGGACGATTGAATTGAGGCCGACACCGCAGAGCCAGGCGTTCAAGCCCGAGCCCATGGCATTGTGCGTGGTGTATCAAGATGAACACTTGCTGGTGATCAACAAGCCTGCCGGGCTGGTGGTTCATCCGGCGCCCGGCAACTGGAGCGGCACGCTACTGAATGGCTTGCTGGCCTATGACGCGAAGGCGTTCAATCTGCCGCGCGCCGGAATTGTGCATCGCCTGGATAAAGATACCAGTGGCTTGATGGTGGTGGCGCGAACGCGTGCGGTGATGGACGCCTTGGTTCGATTGATTGCCGCGCATGAGGTCAAGCGTCAATACATCGCGCTGGCCCACGGCCGCTGGGTTGGTGCCGGCAGGCGTGAGGTGAGTGCGCCGATTGGGCGGGATCCGCGCAACCGGCTGCGCATGGCCGTGGTTGACCTCGACAAGAATCCAGGCAAGCCAGCCCGAACCGATATTGAATTGTTGCAAAATTGCGATCAGGCTTGCCTGGTTCGTTGTACCTTGCATACCGGTCGAACGCATCAGATTCGGGTTCACATGGCGTCGATTGCGCACCCACTGGTGGCCGATTCCCTCTACGGCGGCCATGCTGCTGTTGGCATGCAACGTCAGGCGCTGCATGCCTATCGGCTGGCTTTCATGCACCCGCTGACGCAGCAGCCGCTGGTCTTTGACGCCGCCTTGCCACCAGATTTGGCGCTGGCGCTGAACCAGTGGGGGCTCAGTTACAATGATTTCCAATAGTTTTAACGACCACCAGCCGAGCGGCTGCGCGCAACGGATTTGTCAATCTGTCTGCTGCGCCCCCATGAATCAACCTGATTTTGCACCTTGAAGGTGCTTGCCCCGGAATCCAATTAGCATGATGAATGCCAAACGCATCCTGGAAACTGCCTTGATTTGCGCGCAACAGCCTTTGCAGATCGAGGAGTTGCGTGTCTTGTTTGACAATGGCCTGGACAGCGACGCGCTCCATGGTTTGTTGCACGAGCTCGAGCAGGACTGGGCGCTGCGTGGCGTCGAGCTGGTCAAGGTGGCGAGCGGCTGGCGCTTCCAAAGTCGGCCCGAAATGCGCGAGCATCTGGAGCGCCTGCACCCTGAAAAACCACCGCGCTACAGCCGCGCCACACTTGAGACGCTGGCCATCATCGCCTACCGGCAACCGGTCACGCGTGGCGATATCGAAGAGGTACGGGGTGTCAGCGTTAATTCCCTGCTGCTCAAACAGCTTGAAGACCGCGGCTGGGTTGAGGTCATTGGCTACCGTCAAACCATTGGACGGCCAGCGCTGTTGGCAACGACCCGGCAATTTCTTGACGATTTGGGGCTCGCCTCGCTGGATCAGTTGCCCACGCTGGAAACGCCCGGACAGCAGATCGATGTAATGGAGGCGCTCAACTCGGGCTTGCCTGGCGTGCCGATGGAGCTGGTGTTGCCAACGGTGCCAGATTTGGCCTTGACTGAAGAGAGCGATTTATTTATTTTGAACAGGACCCCAACATGATCAGCAACCCTGCCAATCGCTTTGAGGATGTGGTTTCCGGGCAATTTGACGCTGACGAAGAAAGCCCCGAACTGGCCCCGGTCAAACGCGTGCTGGCAGCGCTGGCTGAAACGCCCAAGTTGCATAAAGTGCTGGCACAGGCGGGCATGGGCTCGCGCCTTGAGATGGAACAACTCATTATGGAAGGCCGCATCACGGTCAACAATGAGCCTGCCCATATTGGGCAACGCATCCAGTTTGGCGATCACGTCAAGGTTAATGGCAAGCCGATCCGGTTTCGCATTGAGGCGCCGCCAGCACGGGTCATTGCCTATCACAAACCGGTCGGCGAGGTGGTCACGCACGATGATCCGCAGAATCGTCCCACCGTGTTTCGCAAACTACCCAGGTTGTTGCAAGGCAAGTGGCAATCGGTCGGGCGGCTCGACCTCAACACCGAGGGCTTGCTGCTGTTTACCAGTTCGGGCGAGTTGGCCAATAATCTGATGCACCCGCGCTTTGGCCTGGAACGCGAATACGCGGTGCGTGTGCTCGGAGCTCTGAACAAGGACGAGAAGCAAAGACTGCTTGCAGGCATCAAGCTCGACGATGGCATGGCGCAATTCGGTTCCATTGAAGAGGGTGGCGGCGAAGGTGCCAACTGCTGGTACCGGGTCACGATCGCCGAGGGGCGTAACCGCGAAGTTCGCCGCTTGCTGGAAGCGGTGGGGCACGCGGTGAGCCGTTTGATCCGGATCCGCTATGGCGCCATGGTGTTGCCGCGTGGTCTCAAGCGCGGTGCCTGGATCGAACTCGGCGAGAGCGACATCAAGTCGCTGATGCAGGCTGCCGGGCCGCGCAGCCCCCGTGAAAGTGGGGATCCATCGGATCGGGGCGAGGCCGGGGTTGCCGGAACTGAAGGCACGGCTGCGGAGCCCGGCGGCCGAAGTCGGCGTCGCGGTGGCCGCGGCGGTCGTGGCAATGGACCGCGCAGCGCCGCTGGTGGGCCAGGCACTGCGTCAGCCGCTGGCGAGCAAGACGGGGGGCCAGGTTTTCCGGCCGGTTCGGCGCCGCGGCGCAAGAGTCGCTCGCCGTCGCAGGATCGTCCCGGCGCCGCGAGTCAGCCCGATCCGATGAAGACGGCTTTTGGCTATATCGGCGCTGACAGCTTCACCCGTCAGCGCCAGGATCAGGGCCAGCGCCGCAGCGGGGGTGGCCCGGGCGGTGGACAACGCCGCCCTGGACGGGGTCGCTGACTTCAATCGCCGCCAGCGAGCGGTTAAAATCCACCCCTTTGCCCGCTGGGCAAAACTTAACATCTCAAGCTCAGGAAAAATTCATGACGATCGAACGAACCCTCTCCATCATCAAACCCGACGCGGTGGCAAAAAACGTCATTGGCCAGATTTACGCGCGCTTCGAAGCGGCCGGTCTGAAAGTGGTTGCCGCCCGGATGATTCATTTGTCCCAGGGCGAGGCGCAGGCCTTTTACGCCGTTCACAAGGCGCGTCCTTTCTTCAAGGACCTGGTGAGCTTCATGACCTCCGGCCCGGTCATGGTTCAAGCGCTCGAAGGCGAAAATGCCGTTTTGAAAAATCGCGACCTGATGGGCGCGACCGACCCGAAAAAAGCCGCTCCCGGCACCATTCGGGCTGACTTTGCCGACAGCATCGACGCCAACGCAGTGCATGGCTCGGACGCCGTCGAAACTGCCGCCGCTGAAGTGGCTTTCTTTTTCCCCGGCATGAACGTCTATTCCCGATAGAACATGGCATCTGCGCTTCATCCCGTTTTGCCGCCCCCCGAGGGGGCGCTAGCGCGCTTGAGGCGTCCCGGCGCTGCGCCATGACCGCCAATCTGCTCGATTACGACCTTGACGGCCTGACTGTTTTTTGTGAACAGCTGGGTGAGAAGCGCTACCGTGCGGTTCAGTTGTTTCGCTGGATTCATCAAAAAGGCGCGTCCAGTTTCGATGCCATGAGCGATCTTGCCAAGTCACTGCGGGAGAAGCTCAAAGTCAGCGCCCGGATCAGCGCACCGGCGCTTCTGTCGCAGCACAGCTCTGCCGATGGCACCATCAAATGGCTGTTTGATGTCGGTGCCGGCAATGCGGTTGAAGCCGTTTTTATTCCCGAAGAAGACCGGGGTACCTTGTGCATTTCCTCGCAGGCTGGCTGCGCGATGGGCTGCCGCTTTTGTTCGACCGGACACCAGGGCTTCAGTCGAAACCTGACAACGGGTGAAATCGTCGGGCAACTTTGGTTCGCCGAACATTTTTTGCGCAAACACTTCCAGCGTGATGAACGCGTGATCTCCAACGTGGTGCTGATGGGCATGGGCGAGCCGCTTCAGAACTACGCCCAATTGCTGCCGGCTTTGCGCGTCATGCTCGACGATCACGGCTATGGTTTGTCGCGTCGACGGGTCACCGTTTCAACCTCCGGCGTTATCCCGAAGATGGATCAGTTGGCCCAGGATTGTCCGGTGGCACTGGCAGTTTCTTTGCATGCGCCCAACGACGCTTTGCGTGACGAGTTGGTGCCGCTGAATAAAAAATACGGTATTGCCGAGCTGCTCGATGCCTGCAATCGGTACCTGGCGCACGCACCGCGTGACTTTATTACCTTTGAATATTGCATGCTCGCTGGTGTCAACGATCAGGCCGAGCATGCGCACCAGTTGGTCAGTCTGGTGCGTCACTATGCCACGGGTAGTGGCGTCTGGTGCAAGTTCAACCTGATTCCGTTCAACCCCTTTGCGCAATCCGGCCTGGTCCGATCTGCGCCTGAACAGATCCAGGCTTTTGCCAGGATACTGACTGAGGCGGGGATTGTCACCACCATTCGCAAGACGCGCGGCGACGATATTGACGCGGCTTGCGGTCAACTCGCCGGCGAAGTTAAAGACCGCACCCATATTGGTGAACGCATCGCACGACAACGCACCTTTATGCTCAAACCGATGTCGGTGTTTAACCAGTCAGTCAAGGAGACTTGAGGTATGAATGCAACAACCGGTGAGCAGTTCATGCGTTGGTTTTTTTGTGCTGGTCTGGTGCTGCTTGGGCTGAGCGGCATTTCCGGTTGCGCTTCAAAAGCGGTTGCCCTCGGACCCAGCGTCAACGGCGCAGAGATCGTGACTGATTCGGACGAACCGGAACTGCGCCAGCGGGCACGCAAGCGTCTTGAGTTGGCGGTGGCTTATTTTGAACAGGGGCAAACCACGGTAGCCCTCGACGAGATCAAACAGTCGATTGTTGTCGACCCAAATTACGCCCAGGCCTACAACTTGCGGGGTCTGATCTACTTGCGTCTCAATGATTTTCCAAGAGCCGATGAAAGCTTCGGAAAATCCCTGGCGCTCAATCCTGATGATTCAAATGTAATTCACAACCTGGGCTGGCTCAGGTGCCAGCAGGCGCGCTACCCTGAGTCGTTCCAGTTTTTCTCGCAGGTCCTGGCGAACCCGCAATATGGAGAGCGCGCCAAGACTTTTCGGGCGCAGGGACTTTGTCAGGCCCGAGCGGGTTTGCCAGGAGCAGCGGAACAGAGTCTCTTGAAGTCTTATGAGTTCGATGCGGGCAACCCGGTGACTGCCTACAACCTGGCGCTGCTGCTGTTCCAGCGGGCAGATTTTGCGCGCGCCCAGTTTTATGTGCGCCGTTTGAATAACAGCGAACTGGCCAATGCGGAGTCGCTCTGGCTGGGCGTCAAAGTCGAGCGACGGATGAAAAATAGTGATGCCATGGCACAGCTCGCGGCGCAGCTGATAAAACGCTTTGGGCAATCGCCCGAGGCAGCCGCCTTCCAGCGGGGGGGCTTCGATGAGTGAAAATACGCCGATGTCTGTTTCAGAGCCGCTAGCGCAGAGCGGTTTGGCGCTGTCTGCCTCGGCCGGCGCGATGCTGCGAGCGGCGCGCGAAGCGCAAGGTTTGCACATCGCGGCACTCGCGGTTGCATTAAAGATATCGGTCAAAAAATTGGAAGCGCTTGAATCCGATCAATTCGCTTTGTTGCCAGGTACGGTATTTATTCGGGCGCTGGCGTCCAGCATTTGTCGAATCTTGAAGATTGACCCGGCACCCATATTGGAAAAATTGCCAGCCACCACGCTGGCGCACTTGAAAACTGATGATGCGGGAATCAACACCCCGTTCCGGATGCCAAGCAATGCCTCATGGGCGTTGCCCTTGAAGCAACTGTCCAGGCCTTTGGTGCTCGCTGTTGTACTGCTGTTGCTGGGCGCTGCGGTGCTGGTGGTTTATCCCTTGTTCCAGCGTCCCGATGCTGCCAGTGCGCCCAAATCCGAGCTCTCGACAGTGATCATCGCGCCAACTTCTCCCGCCCCCATGGGCAAGCAAGACCCAGTGGCTGAGCTGGCGCTTGCGCCAAGCCCGGTGCCGGCCGAGTCATCGCCTGGCCTGAGCGCAAGTGAACCTCTGGTTGTGGTACCTGGTACAGGTGCGACCACTGGCCTGCTCGTCTTGAAGGCGCATGGTGTTTCCTGGGTCAGTGTCGTCGATGCCAGTGGCGTCATTCAAGTGAGCAAGAACATGACAGAGGGTGAAGTGGTGGGGGTGTCGGGCGTGATGCCACTTTCGGTGGTGATTGGGCGCTCCGATACCACCGAGGTCCAGGTGCGAGGCAAGCCCTTTGATTTGACCGGCATCGCCAAAAGCAACGTGGCTCGCTTTGAGGTGAAATAGTGCCATCTTCCTTACCGATTGAAGCTGCCTGGCCGAAAGCGCGCCGCTCGCGTCAGGCGCGCGCGGTTTGGGGCACAAATATTGTTACCTTGGGCGGCGACGCGCCGGTGCGGCTTCAGTCCATGACCAATACCGATACAGTCGATGTGATCGGGACTGCCATTCAGGTCAAGGAGTTGGCGCTGGCGGGCTCGGAGTTGGTGCGGCTGACGGTTAATACACCGCAGGCCGCGCAGGCGGTGCCCCACATCCGCGAGCAGCTCGACCGCATGGGCATTGCGGTTCCCCTGATTGGAGATTTTCATTTCAACGGGCACCGCTTGCTGAGCGATTATCCGGACTGCGCGCAGGCCTTGTCCAAATACCGCATCAACCCCGGTAATGTGGGCAAAGGCGACAAGCACGACACCCAGTTTGGGTTGATGATCGAGGCGGCGCTGCGCTGGGACAAGCCGGTTCGCATCGGTGTGAACTGGGGGAGCCTGGATCAGGAGTTGCTGGCCGGTTTGATGGACGAAAACAGTCGTCGCCGCGCCCCTTGGGCGCTCAAACTGGTCACGTATGAAGCCTTGGTGACATCCGCCCTGGAGTCGGCGCGTCGCGCGGTGGCCATGGGCATGGAGCCGAATCAAATCATCCTGTCGTGCAAGGTCAGCGGCGTGCAGGACTTGATTTCGGTCTACCGCGAGCTCGCCCGGCGTTGCGACTATCCGCTTCACTTGGGCTTGACCGAAGCCGGCATGGGGACCAAAGGCGCGGTCGCATCGGCGGCGGCACTTGCGATATTGTTGCAGGAGGGCATCGGTGACACGATTCGGGTCTCGCTGACGCCGCAACCGGGCCAAGCCCGAACCCAGGAGGTGGTGATTGCCGCCGAGATATTGCAAGCGCTCGAACTCCGGTCGTTCGTGCCGAGCGTCACGGCCTGCCCCGGTTGTGGCCGGACCACCAGCAGCACGTTCCAGGAATTGACCCTGCAGATTGAAGATTTTCTGCGGCTGCAGATGCCGCTCTGGCGCAAGAAATATCCGGGGGTCGAAAAGCTCAAGGTTGCGGTGATGGGCTGCATCGTCAATGGGCCGGGTGAAAGCAAACAGGCTGATATTGGCATCAGTCTGCCCGGCACCGGCGAAGCACCGGCGGCACCGGTGTTTATTGATGGCGAGAAACGCATGACCTTGCGCGGTGAAGGCATCGCCCGGGAGTTTCAGAAAATTGTTGAAGACTATGTTGAAAAACGTTTTGGTGCGCGAGCCGCAGGCGGGGTTTTGTGAGTGAATCCATGAGTCAAAAAGAAATGAGTGCCAAGGTCGAGTCATTTGTCGCCGTCAAAGGCATGAACGATATTCTGCCGAGCGATTCGGCGCAATGGGAGTGGCTCGAAGACAGGGTGCGCTCCCTGATGGGGCTTTACGCTTACCGCAATATTCGCACGCCCATCGTTGAGCCGACCGCCCTGTTTGAGCGCGGTACCGGCCAGAGCACCGATATTGTCGAGAAAGAGATGTATTCTTTTGAAGACAAGCTCAATGGCGAATCACTCACTTTGCGCCCGGAAAACACCCCGGGCGTGGTGCGCGCCGCCATTGAGCACAACCTGACCTATGCCGGGGGCCAGCGTTTGTACTATATGGGAGCGATGTTCCGGCACGAACGACCGCAGCGCGGGCGTTACCGACAGTTCTACCAGCTGGGCGCGGAAGCGCTGGGTTTCGCCGGACCGGCGGTCGATGTCGAAATGATGTTGCTGGTGCATGAGCTGTTTGCCAATCTGGGTCTGCGCAATGTGCGGGTGGAACTCAACAGCCTGGGGCTGCCGCCGGAGCGGCAAGCGCATCGGGTGGCGTTGATCGCTTATTTCGAACAGCACCTTGAACTCCTGGACGCGGAGGCTCAGCGTCGCCTGCACACCAACCCCTTGCGTATTCTGGATACCAAAAATCCGGCTATGCAGGCGCTGGTGCAGGAAGCGCCGCAGCTTTTGAATTATCTGGGTGATGCTTCGCTGGCGCATTTTGATACCGTCAAGACCCTGCTGTCGGCTTGCGGGGTGCAATGGAGCGTCAACCCGCGTTTGGTGCGCGGACTCGATTACTACAGTCATACCGTGTTTGAATTCTTGACCGACGAGCTCGGCGCCCAGGGCGCCTTGTGCGGCGGTGGTCGCTACGATGGCCTGTTTGAGCTGCTCGGTGGCAAGCCGACCCCGGCCGTCGGCTGGGGTATGGGTCTGGAGCGGGTGCTTGAGCTGCTCAAGATCCAAGGTCAGGGCGGCAGGGTGCCGGTGCCCGATGCCTACGCCGTGATTCCCGATGCCTCGGCCATGAAAGCGGCCCTGCAGACCTTGCAGGCGTTGCGTGCTGCGGGTGTCAGCGTGCAAATGCACGCGGGCGGGGCGGCGGGCTTGGGCAGCATGAAGTCGCAGTTCAAAAAAGCCGACAGCAGTGGTGCGCGCTATGCGTTGATTTTCGGACCCGACGAGCTGGCGCAAAACGCCGTCACCGTCAAGTCACTGCGCGATGGCAGTGGCGCACAAGTAATTCAGTCGCTCGCTGATGTCGCAAGTTGGGCGCCGACCCTACAATCGCGTACTTGAATATTTGCGGCACAGACCTTTAGCTCTGTCCCCAACTGATTAGAAAGCGTTTAATGGCAAATCAACTCGACCTTGAAGAACAAGAGCAACTCGACCAGCTCAAGCATTTTTGGAAGCAATATGGCAACGCCATCACCTGGGGTTTGATCGTTGTACTAGCGGCTTTCGCCAGTTGGAATTTTTACCAGTATTGG
>Ga0209638_1000359_pt1 | contig 30102 bp, 25 predicted proteins | sample BarGraNGADG00211_FD_184490 | JGI IMG/M metagenome (GOLD analysis project Ga0209638, IMG submission 184490) | Arctic peat soil microbial communities from Barrow, Alaska - Barrow Graham LP Ref core NGADG0002-211 (SPAdes) (version 2) | ecosystem: Environmental > Terrestrial > Soil > Wetlands > Peat...
CGGCGAGCGCCCTTCGACGTCGCTCAGGGCGTGGTGAGCATCGCCGAACCGCGGGGCGCCCCGCCCGCCGCGCAGGCGCCACTCTCGTGGCAAGCGCTCTTGGCGCCGAGGACGGGTGGGGCTGCTCGCCGACAGGACCCGAAGCGCGACAGATTGGGTTTTGAAACCGCTTGTCGGTATTGGGGCGCCCGTCCACCCCTACAATTCCCGCAACGCCGTCACAATCGGCAGCCGCATGGCGCGGATCGCCGGGAACAGGCCGCCGAGCAGGCCGAGCACCAGCGCCCATCCCACTCCGAGCACGAGCAGCGCTGGCGTCACGCGGAACGCAAACCCGATGCTGCTCATGTTCTGCCAGTTCATCGTCGCGGCCTCGTAGCCGTTGAAGCCGAAGTAGGCAATGGCGGCACCGACGGCGCCCCCGACCAGCGCCAGGATCATCGATTCGACGAGGACCGAGATCACGACCGGTCCGCCCCGGAACCCGAGGGCGCGCAGCGTGGCGATCTCGCGCGTGCGGCTCGCCACCGCCGAGTACATGGTGATGATCGCCACAAACAGCGCCCCGACGCCCATCAGCACGCCGATGATTCCGCCGATGAAGACGATGGTGCCCGAGAGCAGTTTCGACTGGCCGGCGTAGTACTCCTGCTCGCGCATCACCTTCAGCTTCACCCGTGGGTCGGTCGTCAGGCGGTCCTTGAACGGGGTGAAGGCCTCGGGAGAGGTGAGTTTGACGTACACCGCCTGGCGGCTGTTCCCGCGGCGGTAGAGCGGGGCGAGGACGCCCGCGTCGCACCACAGCTCGGAGTCGGGCACGGTGCCGCCCGCGTCGAAAACGCCCACGATGTTCCAGACGTTCAGGCCGAGTTTCAGCTGGTCGCCGACATCGAGGCCGCGGTATTCGGCGGTTGCCGCGCGGCCAATCACCACTTCGTTTCGACCGGGCTCGAACCGTCGGCCCTTGATCAACTTGACCGGGCGCACCTTGAACGCCGCCGGCTCCACCCCCCGGAGCGGCGCGTTCGCCGTGGTTCCCGTGCTCGCCTTGACCAGGTCCACCACCACGAACAGCTCGGCGGAGGCCAGCGAACCGTCGGCAGGCGAGCGTGCGATCTCCGGCGCGTCCTTGACGGCCACGACGTCCTCGTGCATCAGGATGCTGGTCATCTCGGTGTCCGAGCCCGAGCGCAGCACGATCGCGGTATCCGGCGCTCCCGTGTTGGCCATGGTCGCCTTGATGCCCTCCGCGATCGACAGCACCGAGACGAGGACGGCGACGACGCCCGCCATCCCGACGACGGCCACCGCGGAGGACGCCAGCCGACCGGTGAGCGTGCGGAGGTTGAGCGCGGTGACGACCGCAGCCTGGAACAATCCTGAGAAGATCCACATGGCGCTCACACCCTCCGGAGTGCGTCCACGATGCGCAACCGCATCGCGCCGAGTGCGGGGAAGATGCCGGCCACCAGGCCCAGACCGAACACGAGGGCGATGCCGAGGCCAAGCGATGCGGTCGGCACGAAGAGATTGGGCAGCAGGTTGCCGGTGGGGATCTTCGGCACCAGCACGCCGGCAAGGCCGAGCCCCAGGAAGCCGCCCACGCCCGCAATCAGGCACGACTCCACCAGCACGAGCGCGAGCACACGCCCATCGGTGAAGCCAAGCGTCTTGAGCACCGCCAGCTCGCTCGTCCGTTCGCGAACCGACTCGGCCATCGTGTTCGCGGTGACGAGCAGGATGATGAAGAAGGCCATCGCGATGATGCTGCGGACGATCAGTGCGATGTTCCCGACCTGGTTCGCGAACGCCTGCACAAACGCCTTTTCCGTCGTCGTCTTCGTCTCCGCTGGAGAGTTTGCGAAGAGGCTGTCGATCTGGCCGGCGATCTGCGGCGCCCTGGAGGCGTTGGCAATCCGCACCACGTACCACCCGACCTGGCCCTTGGCGAACAGGCGAGATTCGTCGAAGTACTTGTACTGGAAGAAGAACTGCGTCGTGTCGGTGCCCTGCTCGGCCCCGTCGTAGATGCCGACGAGGTTGAACTCCCAGTTCGTGGAGTTGTCCTTCTTCCGCCAGATGGTCGCCTGGATCGGGATCCGGTCGCCGATCTTCCACCCGTACTTTTCGGCGGTCGTCCGGCCGGCGATCGCGCCCTGCCGGTCGGCGATCCACGCCTTCTTCTGGGCCTCCGGAAGCGTGTACTCGGGGTACATCCGGAGCAGGCAGTCCGGATCGACCGGCGTCTGCATGAAGAAGTTCTTGGGGTCCTGGTAGATCCCGCCGAACCACGTCTGGTAGCACACGTCGGTGACCCCCGGCGTCGCGCGGATGCGCTCCAGGTAGCTTTCGGGCAGCAACTGGATGAGCGAGACCTTGTGGATCAGCACCAGGCGCTCGTTGCCGGCGAGCTCCACGCCCATGCCGAAGGCCGCCTCGATGGCCACGAGGAAGCCGAAGAGCGTGAACGCCACCAGCACCGCGAGGAGCGTGAAGATCGTGCGCACCTTGCGGCGGAACAGGCTTCGCCAGAGCAGTGGCAGGTACTTCATGCAACCGACTCCGCGGCGAGGACGCCCTTATCGAGGTAGAGCACGCGCTTGGCGCGCGCCGCCGCATGCGGGTCGTGCGTCACCATCACGATCGTCTTGCCGTTGTCGCGACTGAGCGCCTGCAGCAGGTCGAGGATCTCGTCGCCCGCCTTCCGGTCGAGGTCGCCGGTCGGCTCGTCGCACAGCAGCAGCGTCGGATCGATCACGATCGCGCGCGCGATGCCCACCCGCTGCTCCTGCCCGCCCGACAGTTGCCTGGGATAGTGCCGCGCGCGGTCGCTCAGGCCGACCACGCGCAGGGCGATCTCGACGTGACGCTTGCGCTCCTTGCTCGAGAGCCTCGTGAGCAGCAGCGGCAGTTCCACGTTTCGCTCGGCGGTCAGCACCGGTAGCAGGTTGTAGAGCTGGAAGACGAAGCCGACGTTCGAGGCACGCCAGCGGGCCAGTTGCCCCGACGACATCTCGTCTATCCGCTGCCCGGCGATGGTGATCGTGCCGTTGGTCGGCGTGTCGAGGCCGCCGAGCAGGTTCAGCAGCGTCGTCTTGCCCGAACCGGACGGGCCCATCAGGGCCAGGAAATCGCCGGACGGAATGTCGAGGTTCACGCCCTGCAGGACGTCAATCCGTTCGCCGCCGCGTCGGAACTCCTTGTGGAGGTTGGTGGCGCGGACGAGGATATCGTTGGACATGGACAGACCCTTGATGGAGACAGAGAAGGGCACAGCATGCTAAGTCAACCTACTTCACGACGACGCGGTCACCGTCTTTCAACACGGCCGGCGGTTCGAGCACCAGCCGTTCACCGGGTGTGAGGCCCGAGATCACCTCGACGCGGTCGTTTCTGACCGGGCCCACGCGAATGGCGCGCCGTTCCACCCGGTTGTCGCCGGTGACGACGTAGACCACCTGGCTCCCGGCCTCGGTGCGCAACGCGCTCTTCGCGATCGTCACGGGCGTGGCGGCCACTGCCGCCGGGGTCTCGGCGCCAAGAAAGGCGACCTTGATCCCCATGTCCGGCAGGATCCGCGGGTCCAGCTTGTCGAACGCGATCCGCACCAGCACCGTCGCCTTCTGGCGGTCGGCGGTTGGCACCGTGATGATGACCCTCCCCGGGATCCGCCACTCCGGGTACGCATCGAGCACCGCCTCGACGCGCTGCGCGGGGCTCACCCGGTTGATGTAGCTCTCGTTGACGTCCACTTCGATCTCGAGCGACGACATGTCCACGATCGAGCAGATGCCGGTGCGCGTGAACCCGCCGCCCGCGGACACCGGCGAGATCATCTCGCCCGGCTGGGCGTCCTTCGAGATGGCCACGCCGTCGAACGGCGCCAGGATCACGGTATCCGCCACGTCGTTCTGCCGAACCGCCACCTGGCGCTCGGAGACACGCACCTGCTCTTCGGACACGGCCAGCCGTGCCTCGAGCGCACGGACTTCCGTGTCGGCGCTGTCCAGGTCCGCCTGGTTGACGATGCCCTCCGCGCGCAGGGCCTTGTTGCGCTGCAGCGTCAGCCGGGCCTGTTCGAGCCTGACCCGATTCTCGGCCACCGCACGCCTGGTGGCCTCGAGTTCCGCCTCGACTAGGGCGAGGGCCTTCTCGTAGGTAGTCGGGTCGAGCCGCGCGAGGACCTGGTTCTTCCGGACCGGCTTGCCCTCTTCGACGAGCACGTCGATCACGCGGCCGGTAATCTTGGATGAGACGGTTGCCCGCCGCCGCGCGACGACGTAGCCCGAGGCATTGAGGACGGCGCCGCCGCCTGGGCCGGCCGTCTTGGGCTCCTCGACCACGGTGGTCTTGACCTCGACCGCCCGCGGCGCCCGCATCCACCGCCAGGCGCCCGCCGCTCCGGCCAGGAGCACGACGATGGCCACCCAGACGAACACCGGCACACCGCCGGAATTCCTGGCCCTGCGGTCGATGCGAAGCTCTTCCAGAGAACGACTATCGCTGGGCATGGGCCCCAGAATATACCAGGAAGTCGCGGTCTACGCTCATTGGTCCGACTGACGCTTCCAGTCGCCACTGACCATTATCGTCGTGACTCCTCATCGTCAGTTCCGACTCTTCATCGTCAGCCCCGACTATCGTTGAACCCGCCCGCTGGCGTCGCCCTTGGCGAGGGTGTCCACTTCCGCCACCGACACGCGGTTGAAGTCGCCCGGGATCGTCTGCTTGAGCGCGCTGGCGGCGACCGCGAAGCACAGCGCGGCTTCGGGCGCGCGCCCGCTCACGAGGCCGCAGATCAGCCCCGCGGCGAAGCTGTCGCCGCCCCCGATCCGATCCACGAGCCGGACCGTGTAGTGCTGGCTGTGATAGAACGCGGCGTTTTTCGCATCCCAGAGGGCCGCGCTCCAGCCGTTGTCGCTCGCCGAGAGGCTCTCGCGCAGGGTGATCGCTACGACCGACGGCCCAAACTCCCTCGTCAACTGCTCGGCCACCTGGCGGTAACCCGCCAGGTTCAGCTGGCCGCTGGTCACGTCCGTGTCCGGCACGTGCAGGCCGAGCACCGACTGGATGTCTTCCTCGTTCGCCACGACGACGTCCACCCACTTCATCAACGGTCGCATCGTCGCCTGCGCCTGGGCCTCGGTCCAGAGCTTCTTCCGGTAGTTCAGGTCCACGCTGACGTGCGCGCCCGCCGCCTTGGCGGCCTCGAGGGCCTCGCGCGTGCAGGCTGCCGCGCTGGCGCCGAGTGCCGGCGTGATGCCCGTGACGTGGAACCACGCAGCGCCCTCGAACACCTTCGCCCAGTCCACGCTGCCCGGCTGCATGTCCGCGATCGCCGAGTGTGCGCGGTCGTAGACGACCGTCGAGGCGCGCTGGCTGGCGCCCGCCTCGGCGAAGTAGATGCCGACCCGGTCGCCACCACGCTGGATGAAGTCGGTTCGCACGCCTTCTGCTCGCACGGCTTTCACCGCCGCGTCGCCGATGGCATGTTTCGGCAGACGGGTCACGAAGTAGCTGTCGAGGCCGAAGTGCGCCAGGCTCACCGCGACGTTGGCCTCGCCCCCGCCGAACGTCGCCCCGAGCACCGGCGACTGGAAGAACCGTTCGAATCCAGGCGGGCTGAGCCGCAACATGATCTCGCCGAACGTCACCACCCTGGCCATCACTTCGCCTCCCGTGCCGCCGTCACGTTGCCGACGATCCGCTTCGCGTTGGCCGTGATGACGGAGTACTCGCCCGCCGCGATGGCCTTCGCGTCGAGTAGCGCCGTGCCGACGCCCACCGCAACGGCGCCCGCCTTGATCCACTCCCCGGCGTTGTCGAGCGAGACGCCGCCGGTCGGCATCAGCTTCACCTGCGGGAGCGGACCGCGAACATCCTTGAAGAAGCCGGGTCCGAGCGCCGTCGCCGGAAACACCTTCACGATATCGGCGCCCGCTTCCCACGCGGCCAGGATTTCTGTCGGCGTGAAACAGCCGGGCATCGCGGGAATGTCGTACCGGTGGCACATCGCGATGACCTCGGGCCGGAACACGGGGCCGACGATGAACTGCGCGCCGGCGAGGATCGCGAGGCGCGCGGTCTCGGGGTCGAGGATCGTGCCGGCGCCGAGCAGGAACCCCTTCGGCAGGGTGGGCGCCAACTGCCCGATCATCTCGAGCGCGCGCGGCACGGTCATCGTGACCTCGAGTGCCCGCACGCCGCCCTCTGCCAAAGCGTCCACCACGGCGCGCAGTTTCTCGGGCTCGCGCATCCGGATGACCGCCACCACCCCGCAGGACTCAACGGCCTGCGTCGTCTCGACGCGTCCATGTGACATAGATGAGAATCCTGATCGCGGGCCTGAAGGCCCGCGCCACACCCCTGTTCCCACACCCCTGTTCCCACACCCCTGTTCCCACACCCCTGTTCCCTCGCCCCTCGCCCCTGGCCCCTCGCCCCTCGTCCCTGGCCCCTACCGCCCCATCCACCCGCCATCCACCACCAGCACGTGGCCATTCAGGTAGCTGGAAGCCTTCGACGCGAGGAACACCACCGGTCCCGCCAGGTCGGTTGGCACGCCCCAGCGCCCCGCCGGGATGCGCTCGGTGATCTGCCGGCAGCGCACGGGGTCCTCGACCAGCGCCTTGGTATTGTCTGTCCGCATGTAGCCCGGCGCGATGGCATTCACGTTGACGCCCTTCGACGCCCATTCGTTGGCCAGCGCCTTGGTCAACTGCGCCACGCCTCCCTTGGCCGCCGCGTAGGACGGCACGGTCACGCCGCCCTGGAACGAAAGCAGCGAGGCAATGTTGATGATCTTGCCGTGTCCCTGCGCCACCATGCGCGCGCCCGCCGCCCGGCACAGGCGGAACACGGCGGTCAGGTTGATCTCCAGCACCTCGTCCCAGTCGAGGTCCTCGTGGTCCGTGGCCGGCGCACGGCGGATGATCCCGGCGTTGTTCACCAGGATGTCCACCTTGCCCATCGCCTCGACCGCCTCGGTGACCAGGCGCATCGACTCGGCGCGGTCCGACAGGTCGGCCACGATGCACTTCGTGCGGACACGCGTCTTCTCGCGAATGGCGCGATCGGTGTCGCCGGCGCAGCACCGGGCGTGCAGCACCACGTCCGCCCCGGCTTCGGCCAGCGCCGTCGCCATCGCGGCGCCCAGGCCGCGCGACGATCCGGTCACGAGTGCCACCTCGCCATCGAGCCGGAAGATATCTGTGTTCATTGAAATCCTCCCGCCGTGCCCTGGTTCCTGGACCTTACCGTGGCCCGGGGGCGACCGGCCGGTCGCCCCTACGGTGTTTCGTCGTCCCTCGTCCCTCGTCCCTCGTCCCTGATCCCTGGCCCCCTGATCCTCTACTTCTTCGCCTGGCCCGCCTCGAGCCCCGACTTCATCGCAGCAAACTCGGGCTGGACGTTGACGACCCCGAACTGACGGTCCACGGCCTCGCGCTCGGCCGCCATCATCCAGAGGAAGCCGATGGAACACCCAGGCGCCGCCACGTTCGGATGATAGCCGCGGGGCATCAGCACGACGTCGCCTTCGTGAACGATGGTCGCCAGTTCCGGCTCCGAGGCGTTGGTGTAGACCAGTTGGACGCCGAATGCCGGCGCGGGCATGGCCACGTAGAGGTACGCCTCCTCGAGCATCTCCGAGTGCTCATGTGGCGGCCAGGATGTCCAGTGGCCCGGCTCGCTGAAGGTGACGCCGGCCACGATCCGCCCGGCCTGGACGTTCTTGGCGAGCAGTAGGTTGATCTCGCGGCCCGCCGAGGGGCCGCCGGTCCTGAAGTGCAGGCCGCTGTCCTTCTGCACGTCGGCGAACGATACGAACTGCAGCGGATAGAGGTTGTCCACGTGCGCCGACAGTTCGGCGAAGTCGCACCCCTCGGACCCCGGACTCACGTCGAACACGGACCCGCGCGGGATGTAGAGAGAATCGTACGGCGTCATCTCGAACCGCTGGCTGCCAACGACCACGGTGCCGCGCCCTTTCAGGCAGACCAGCCCCGTTTCGTGCGTGCCCGGATCGACGCGGACGGCCGGGTCCCCGGCCGCGAGGATGATGCGGCCGTAGTGCAGGTGCCGCGCGGCCGTCGTGCCGGGCGCCACGCTGCGGGTGCGTCCCTTCTTCGCGGCCGTGTTGCGAACGATACATGTGCGGGGATCGACAGCTGGCAGGTTCATGGGTTCACTTCCGAAGTTCGACAGGGTTGACGATATGGACAATCCACAGCAGGGCGACAGATTACTATTGGCGCGTCCACTGGGCAAGTCTCATTCTGGCGCACAATGCCTCCTGACAGGCGTCAATTCTTGACTCTTCAGCGACCAATGGTGTACTAAACCTGTACACGCCAGCGTCTTTGGATTGGACTCGTGAAGTCTTGGTGGTTAGACCACACTGGATTTCTCCCCTGGATACGACCATGGGCGTCGATCGGACCCGCCGCGATGTCCTGACGCTCGCCGGCGAGGTCGGCGACGACGCGAAGGACTGCACCGGGGCCATTCGACTCGAGAGCCGAGTGAACAGCACGTACGACTACTTCCAGAAACAGCAGTGAGACGAGGACCATCCATGATTCGCAAGGTGTCGGTCGTCGCATCGGTCATCGCCCTGGGGGGCGTCATGGCGCCCATCCCGCTCGCCGGCGTCGGGCCCACGGTCACGGTGAAGAACACGCTCGGTATCGCCCGCCCCAGCGAGACCATCACGCTCTCGGCTGCCGATGTGCTCGCGGCCGTCCCCACCGACGACATCCGCAAGATCCACGTCCGCGACGCGGCGGCGGGCGGCGAACTGCTGACGCAGGCGGTGGACGTGAACGACGACGGCAAATTCGAGGAGCTGATCTTCCAGGTGGACATTGGCCCGAACGAGACGAAGGGCTTCGAGCTCAGCGCCGGCGAGCGCGTCGTGCACAAGCGGGACGACTTCAAGGCCTACGGCCGGTTCGTCCGGGAGCGCCGAGACGACTTCGCGTGGGAGAACGACCGCGTCGCCCACCGGATGTACGGCGCGGCCCTCGAAACGTGGGCGCAGGAACCGCTGACCAGCAGCGCCGTGGACGTCTGGACCAAGCGCGTGCCGCGCCTGATCATCAACGACTGGTACCTGCTGGACGACTACCACAAGGACAACGGCACTGGGGGCGATTTCTATTCGGCGGGCAAGACCCGTGGGTGCGGCGGAAACGGTCTGTGGGTGGGCGGCAAGCTCTATCCTTCGGCGAACTTCCGCGAGTCGCGCGTGTACGCCAACGGCCCGATCCGCGTGATGTTCGACCTCGTCTACCAGCCCTGGGATGCCGCCGGCACCAAGGTCTCAGAGGTGAAGCGGATCACGCTCGACGCCGGGCAGAACTTCAGCCGGTTCGAGAGCCGCTACACCTTCGAAGGCGGGTCGAAGGAGGTCACCTACGCCGCGGGCATCAAGAACAACGCGGGTTTAACGACCGCGAACAGCCGCGAGCGTGGCACGCTGCGCGCGTGGGAGCCGATCAAGAACGTGCCGGGCAACCTGGGGTGCGCAGTCATCGTCGACCCGGCGCAAGTCGTGGACTTCCCGCAGGCCGACGGGAACTACCTGGTGGTGGCGAAGGTGCCGGCGGGATCGCCCGCCGTGTACTACGCGGGATTTGCGTGGGAACAGACCGCCCAGGTGCCCGGCGGCGTGGAGGGCTGGGACCGCGACGTGGCGAACGTGGCTCGCCGGCTGCGGTCGCCGCTCGAGGTCACGCCCGCGAAGTGACGCACCTGGAACCCTGGCACGGACAAGATGACATGACTCTCATCCCCCGTCACCTACCGACGCGTTCATCCCTGCGCCGACACGCACACGACACCGTCGAGGGGCATTCGGCCGAAGGCAGCACCGAGCAGGTTGTCACGCACGTCCGCACGCAGATCGAAAGCGGCGCGCTCAAGCGGGGCGACCGGCTTCCCGCCGAGCGCGACCTCGCCTCGCTCATCGGCGTCAGCCGGCCCACGGTGCGCGCCGGCCTGCGCGCCCTGTCCGCCATGGGTGTCGTCCGTTCCCGGCACGGGTCTGGCACCTTTATTCCCGCCGGACCGCCGACGCTCGGAAGCGAACCCCTGAGTTTCCTGGCGGCACTCCACGGCTTCACCCGTGAGGAGATGTACGAGGCACGGCGGCTTCTCGAGGTCGGCGCGGCCGGCCTGGCGGCGGCACGCGCGACTCCCGATCAGCTGGCCACGATCGCCGAGGAGGTCGCCAGCCTGTTTGCCTCGATGAACGACCCACAGAAATTCCTGCTGCACGACATTAGCTTCCATCGCGCCGTCGCCGCCGCATCCGGCAATCCCATCGTCGTCGCGCTCGTGGAGATGCTGTCGGAGTTGTACTACGGTCGCAGGAGGGAGACCGCCTCGCAGGCCACCGAGCAGAACCTGAGAGACTCGTCCGAGATGCACCGCCGCATCTACCAGGCGATTCGGAGTGGCGATGTCGGCGGCGCCAGCGCCGCGATGAACGAGCACCTGCAGAAGTCGAGCGCCTACCAGGCCGAAGAACCGAGCGCGGCGACGACCTGACGGTCACCCACGCGAGCAGCAGCCAGGCGGCAATCAACGCCATCCCGCCGGCTGGGCGCCCCGAAGGCGCCCAGCCTCACCGCGAGGCCCAGGAAGGTCGCAGGCAGCGCGCTCCACGTCATAATGGATCCTGTCACCACTCCGCGCCGACGACGAGAGACTCCCGCGGTCCGCACGCGTTGTCGTCGGATTGTCACGATTCTGTCACGGGCGGGACACGAGCGGGTCGTATGGAGACTGATCGTAGAGCCTGGATTCGGTAACTTATGCCACGCGTTCCGCCGCTCACGTCATCCCCTGCGACTGACCGCCATCCGGCCATGCTGACCGGCGTGCTGCGTTCACTCGCTCCGCTGATCATACTGGCGCTGGCTCCCATCGCTATTCCGGGGTTGCTGGCCGAATCGTCGCGGCAGGTGCCCTTGCAGCCGCAGGCGGCGGCCCCGGGTGCCGCGTGCGGTGTGGCTGGGGTCGTGACGGCCGGCACGGCGAAACTCCCGGGCGTCGTCATCACCGTGACGGCGACCTCAGGCGGCTCGGCCGTCGTGACGTCAACTGGTCTTGATGGGGCGTATGCCGTGTCGCTCCCGGCTCCAGGCCGGTACGAGTTGAAGGCCGAACTGGCAGCGTTCGCGACCTCGACCAAGGACGTGGCCGCGGAGACGCCGTGCCAGGTGCGCCTGGACGTGGCGATGACGCTCGCTTCCCGCGTCCAGGCGGCGGCGCCACCCACCGCGCCGATCCAGGCGCCGGCGACTGGTGCCCACCCACCGTCAGCAGCCGCGCCGGCCCGTCCGGCAGGACCCGGGTCGCAGCGCCTGGCGCCGGGTCAGTTCCAGCGCGTTGGACCGGCCGGCAACTCGGGGGCGACGGGCCAGGTCGAACAGCTCAGCACGACAGTGGACGACGCCCGGGCCCTGGCCGAGCACCTGAACTTGCCGCCTGGGTTTTCCGCCGAGACGTTGTCGGAAACCGTGACGGCGTTCGGCAGGACCGGCCAGACCAACGAGATGCTGCTATTCGGGCCTGGGGGCGACGGGATGTTCGGCGGGCGGGAAGGGATGACGGGGATTCCCGGGATGCCTGGCGCGGCTGGCGAAGAGGGGGCTGCGGGAGGCTTCGGGGTCGCCGGTGCTCTGCCCGGCGCACCGGGATCTGGCGGCGGCCGTGGCGGCGGAATGGGCGGCGGCATGGGCAGACCGATGGGTGGCGGGCAGCGGGGCGGGCAGCGAGGCGGGCCTGGGGCGCTTGGCGACCGCCTGGCGCTGGCCAACCGCATGCAGCAGGACCGCCCGCACGGGCAGGCGTCCTACATGTTCGGCGGATCGCCGCTCGACGCGGCGCCGTATTCGTTGAACGGTCAAGCGACCTCGAAGCCGACCTACCTCCAGCAGCGGTTTTCGGGGTCGATCGGCGGCCAGTTCAAGATCCCTCACCTGTTCGACCTCGGGTCGCGCACGTCGTATTTCCTGAACTATTCGGGGAACCGTTCGAGCAATCTCTACAACGCGTATTCGACCGTGCCAACCGCGGCGCAGCGTGCCGGAGACTTCTCCTCATCGTCGTCGGCCCTGACCGACCCGCTGACCGGGCTGCCGTTCGCGAACAACGTTCTCCCAATCAGCCGTCTCGACCCGTCGGCGACGGCGCTCCTGCAATACATCCCGCTGCCGAATCAGCCAGGCGACCGGCAGAATTACTACTACTCGACCACCAATACGACCTCGTCGGACGACATCAACTTCCGGTTCATCCGGTCGTTCGGCACGCAGACTCGGCGCGGCGGACGGGGCGGCATGGGCGGCGGAGCGATGAGCGGGCCTGGCGGCGGCCGCGGTGGCGGTCCGGGCGGCGGGTCCAACCTGAACGTGACGGTCCACTACCATCGCCAGGAGAGCACCCAGAGCGGCGCGTTTCCCTCGCTCTCGGGGCAAACGACGCAATCCGGTTGGGACGTGCCGGTCGGCCTCTCGTTCACGAAGTGGGGCATCATCAATTCGCTGCGCGCGGGGTACAACCTGAACGACTCCTCGACCACCAACGCCTACGCGAACGTCCTGAACGTGGCTGGGCAGGCAGGGATTGAGGGCGTCTCGACGGACCCGTTCGACTGGGGCGTCCCGTCGATCTCGTTCTCGGGTTTCAGCGGCCTGCGCGACATTACCCCGTCGTTGCGCCACACGCAGACCATGACGTTCAGCGACTCGATGGCGCGGATGTATAAGCGCCACAACCTGCGGTGGGGCGTGGATTTCAAGGACGAGCGCCTGGACAGCCGCACGAACAGCAGCGCGCGCGGCGCCTTCGTGTTCACGGGGCTGTTCACGGGCGGCGGAACCGCCCGGCTGACCGGCGCGGATCTCGCCGACTTCCTCCTCGGCCTCCCGCAGCAGGCGTCGATCCAGTTTGGCCCGGGGCTCGAGCAGTTCCGCTCGCAGTCGTGGAACGCGTTCTTCCAAGACGACTGGAGGGTATCGTCCAACCTCACGATCAACGCGGGCATGCGATACGAGTACCAATCGCCCTACAGCGAGGCGAGCAACCGGCTGGTCAATCTCGACGTCACCCCGGACTTCACCGCGGCCATCCCGGTCGTCGCGGGGCAGGTTGGCGCGTTCACGGGCCTGTATCCGGTCACGATCGTGGAGCCCGACCGGAACAACGTCTCGCCGCGCGTCGGGATTGCGTGGCGGCCGAAGCCCAAGACGGTGATCCGCGGCGGCTATGGGATCAACTACAGCTCCGTCCCGTACCTCTCGGTCGCGCAGAAACTGGCCGGGCAGCCGCCCTTTGCCGAGACGGGTACGCGGATCGGCACCCCGGCGGCGCCGCTGTTGTTGTCGAACGCATTCTCGACGCCATCGTCGTCCACGACCACGAACAACTTCGGCGTGGATCGAAACTACGGCATCGGCTTCGTCCACCTCTGGAACGTTGACGTGCAGCGCGAGTTGAGCCGCACGCTGTCGGCCGGCATCAGCTACACCGGCACGAAAGGCCTGAGCCTCGACATCCTGCGCGCGCCGAACCGCGGCCCGACCGGGGTGACCATCAACGGCGTGCAGCCGTTCATCTGGGAGTCGTCCGGCGCCGAGTCGATCCTGCACGCCGCGTCGTTCCGCCTGATGAAGCGGCTGGCGCGTGGGGTTTCCGTCGGGGGCACGTACACGTTCTCCAAGTCGAGGGACGATGCCTCGAGCCTCGGCGGAGGCGGCGGTGTCGTCGCGCAGAACGACAAGGACCTCGCGGCCGAGTGGGGGCTATCGAGCTTCGACGTGCGGCACCGCTTCACGGGCAACTTCAGCCTCGAGCTGCCGTTCGGCCCGAACCGGCGCTGGCTGAACCAGGAGGGGCTGGCGAGCCTGCTGGTCGGCGGCTGGATGATGAACGGCACGATCTCGATCGCCTCGGGGCAGCCGTTCACCGCGAGGGTGACGGGGGCCGTCTCCGACGTGGCAAACGGCGTCAACGGGACGCTCCGCGCCAACTACAACGGGACGCCGATCTCCCTCGACGACCCGACACTGCTGCAGTTCTTCAACACGTCGGCGTTCAGCGTGCCTGCGACCGGCGCGTTCGGGAACGCCGGGCGAAACACGATCACCGGCCCGGGCTCGACCACATTCAACATGGGGCTCATGAAGAACTTCACGGTGCGCGGCACGCGCGGGTTGAGCGTGAGGGTGCAGGCGAACAACGTCCTGAACATGCCCGTCTGGGGCTCGATCGACAGCGTCGTGAACTCGCCGACGTTCGGGCAGGTGGTGTCCGTCCGGTCGATGCGCTCGGTGCAGCTCGTGCTGCGCATGGGCTTCTGAGGGTGACTCCCGTCATGCCATCGCCATCCCGGTCTCGTTCCGCCGTCCCTGCACTCGTTGTGCTGGCGATCGGCTCGCTGGTCGCGGTGTCCGCGTCGAAGGCGATTGTGGCGCAGCAGGCGCCCGCCTCGTCCCAGCGTCCTGCCGCCACCTTCAGGTCCAGCGTGGACCTCGTGACGGTCAACGTCGTCGTCCGCGACAGGAACGGCAACGTCGTGCGCGGGCTGACCCGCGACGACTTCACCGTGACCGAGGATAACCGGCCACAGTCGATCTCGACGTTCGACTTCGAGGAGATCGAGACGCAGGCGCTGGAGGCGGCGCCCGCGTCGATCCCGACGGTCCTCGGAAGCGTCGGTCGCGCCCCCGCGGCGCCGGCGTCCGTGCCGGAGACGAAGCCGGCGATCGACATGCACGGTCGCCGCCTGATCGCGATGCTGTTCGACCTGAGCTCGATGCAGCCGGAGGAAGTGCTGCGGTCGGCCAATTCGGCGCGCGAGTACATCGAGAAGCGGCTGACCCCGGCGGACATGGTGGCCATCGCCACGTTGTCGACGACCCTCCAGATCGCGCTGGATTTTACCGGTGATCGCGAGATCCTCCTGCAGACGCTCGACCGGCTCAGCGGCGTGGAAGGGATGGGGTTCGAGGAAACCGCGGCTGCCGACGCCACCGACGAGAGTGCGACGGCGTTTGCCGCGGACGACAGCGAGTTTTCTCTGTTCAACACGGACCGCCGCCTGCAGGCGATCCAGGCGCTCACCGAGGCGATGGCGCCGATTGAGCAGAAGAAGTCGCTGATCTACTTCAGCAGCGGGATGACGCAGACGGGGCTGGACAACCGGGTGGCGATCCGCACGGTCATCGACCGCGCGGTCCGGAGCAACGTGTCGATCTACACGGCGGACATGCGCGGGTTGCAGGCGCTCGGGCCGGCGGGCGACGCGAGCCAGGCGAGCACGAGGGGACAATCGGCGTTCTCGGGCCGCGCCGTGTCCGCGAGATTCGACTCGATGGCGTCGTCACAGGAGGCGCTGTCGTCGCTCGCCGAGGACACGGGCGGCCGCGCGTTCTTCGATCAGAACGACTTCACGGCCGTGTTCGACCGCATCGTCGCCGACACATCGGCGTACTACCTCCTCGGTTTTACGAGCACCAACCGGTCACCGGACGGCCGGTTCCGGCGCATCCGCGTCGGCGTGAAGCGGCCGGACCTGAAACTGGAGTACCGGGCGGGCTACTACGCGCCGCGTGATTTCTCGCACTCTGGAAAGGACGACCGCGAGCAGCAGCTGATGGAGCAGCTGCTCTCCGACCTGTCGGTGACGGACCTCCCGGTCTACGCCTCGTCCGCCCACTTCCGCCTGAAGGGCAACCGGTACTTCGTGCCCTTGTGGGTGGTGGTGCCCGGCTCGCGGGTGCCATTCAACAAGTCGCGCGACAAGGACAAGGCCACGCTCGACGTGCTGGCCGTCGTCCGCGACGGCCAGCAGCGGCCCGTGGCCCGCATCCGGGACACCGTCAACCTGTCGGTCTCGGCCACCGAGGAGGTGCAGCGGAAGAATGTGCAGTATCAGACCGACCTGGAGCTGCCGCCCGGCGTGTTCCAGCTGAAGGTGGTCGTGCGCGAGAACCAGACGGGTACCATCGGATCGTTCGAGGCGTCGATCACGGTTCCCGATCTCGCGCGGAGCCCGATGAGGATCAGCTCCGTCGTGGTCGGCTCGCGGTTGCAGGCGGGGAGCAAGAAGGACCCGCGCAACCCGCTGCTCCAGAACGGGCAGGAGCTGATTCCGAGCATCGCGCACGTCGTCCCTTCCGGGCAGCCCCTGTATCTGTACTACGAGATGTACGATGCCGCGACCATTGGCGGGGCGGCGGCGCCTGCGACGGACGGGCGCGGCGGGGTACGGCCGGCGGCGAGCGCCGGTGCGGGCGTGCGCGTGCTGTCGAACGTCGTGTTCTTCCGGGGCCAGAAGCGGGCGTTTGAAACGGGTCTCGTCGAAGCCGTCACGGTCACGGCGCCCGATCGCGGTGCGACCACCTTCAAGCTCGAGGTGCCGACCACCGACCTGCAGCCTGGGCTCTATACCTGCCAGGTCAATGTGATCGATGATGTGGCAGGGACGTTCGCGTTTCCGAGGCTGACGGTCTACATCAGGAAGTAGGCCACGGAGACCGAAACCTACTCGCTCGAAGGCCCGGGCTAAATCCCGCTGAACGGATTCCGCCGGGAGCTTTCGGGCTTCTTGCTCGACCAGTTGGTGGACCAGCGCGGCGAACCAAGGTTCATCGCCGAGTCGTACTGAGAATCTACTTGATGACCGCCGGCATCGCCGGCTGTGCGGTGGCCTGCCCCGCGGAGATGATCGCCAGGCGCGTGCGCAGGCGATCGCGCTCGGTGCAGCCGGCCTCGTTCCCCGCGACGCACCAGTCGTCGTAGAGCTGCAGCGCCTTCCCGTAGAAGCGCACGGCAACCACCGTGTCCTTCGTGACCACGTCACCGGCGAGGAAGAGGTTGGCGGCCACGACGCAGCTCTCAACGTGCTCACCGTCGCACGCCTGGGTGTAGAGCGTCACCGCCTTCGCGACATCCTTGGTCACCCCCTCGCCCTGCTCGTAGGTCACCGCCAGTTGGTGGCACCCTGGCGCCCAGCCGCCGTTGCACGATCGCTCGAACAGCGCGAACGCCCGCGCCTTGTCCTCGCGGGCGGCGGCCGCCAGACCGAGGTTGAGGCATCCGGGCGAACTGCCGCCGTCGCATGCCTTCTGGAACAGCTGTTCCGCCCGCGGCGGACCGCCCTCGGCGCTCCCGGTCTTCTCGACGATCTCGCCGAGCGTGTTGCAGACGTCGACAGCCCCGCCGTTGCACGCGCGCTCGTAGGCCAGTGCGGCCCGCGCCATGTCGCGCGCCACACCCTTTCCGGTCGCGTACATGTCACCCAACTGCGTGCAGACCGGCACGCTTCCTGCCATGCAGCGGGCGTTCAGGCGCGAAGTCTCGCTGCAGCCCGCGAGCACCGAAGCGGCGAGAACGGCGGACAAGATGCAGGCCGGAAACCACACACGCGATCCAAACGACACCATGGCTTCTCCTGGCCCTCCCTGGACATCTTCCAGGGCTGAGATCGTAACGGTTGGAGCAAGCCTCTGTGGAGTCCATGGAATCCGTCCCGGGCGCGGCCGGCTCGCGCCTAGTATGGTGCCGGCGCGATTGCGCTTCAAGAGGGAATGTGGGAACCCGGACGAGCCTCTTTGGTCCCGGCTCGACCGGGTTATGCTTGGACGTTCAGCCGTGAGCCGACGACGGGCGGCTCATCGCCGGAGGCGGCGGTCAGCGGCGCCGCCTGCGGCTGCTGTCGCTTCGGTGGTTGCCGCCGGGAGCCCTGCTGCTGCGGGTCACGGCGGGGAAAGTCCCTGTTGCTCCGGTCCACGGCGATTGGGCTGACCCCTGACAGTTCATCGGGCATCGCAATCCTCTCATCCTGATATTCGGCGTCTGGCGTCGTTATCTTGAATCAACAGATGAACAGAACCTTCATGCGAGGATTGTCGGCCCCGAGGCGCTCGACGAGCGCCGGCCCGCTGACGCCCGCCGCTTGTTCTCTTCCGGGCCCTCCACCACCAGCACCAGGCCCGTGGGCGGGACCGGCGGCGTGTCCTCCACCCTCGGCAGGTAGATGTCGAACGTGGTCCCCTGGCCAGGCGCCGTCCGAAGGACGATGTGGCCGCCGCTCTGCTTCACGATGCCATAAACCGTGGACAGGCCCAGCCCCGTGCCTCTGCCGATCTCCTTCGTCGTGAAGAACGGCTCGAACACCCGGCGGCGGGTTTCCGGATCCATCCCGTGGCCGGTGTCGCCGACGCTCAGACGCACGCAAGGGCCGGTGATCGCGTCAGGGTCGTCCCGCGCCTCGGTCGCCACCAGGTCCACGTTCGCCGTTTCGAGCGTGAGTCGCCCGCCCTCCGGCATCGCATCCCGGGCGTTGACCGCCAGGTTCATGACCACCTGGTGCATCTGCCCCTGGTCCGCGCGGACACTTCCGATCGCGGGATCGAGTTGCGCCAGGAACTCGATGTCTTCGCCGATCAGCCGCTTCAGGAGTTTCTCCGCGTCGGCCACAATCGCGTTGAGGTTGAGAACGACCGGCTGCAACAGCTGCTTCCGGCTGAAGGCGAGCAGTTGCTGCGTCAGAGAAGCCGCCCGTTGCCCGGCCTTGCAAATCTCCTCGAGCGGTCCCCGGAACTCACTGTCGTCGGGAAGGTCCGTCAGCACCAGCTCGGCATAGCCGTTGATGGCTGTCAGCAGGTTGTTGAAGTCGTGCGCGACGCCGCCGGCCAGACGCCCGATGCTTTCGAGCTTCTGCGCCTGGCGATACTGCTCCTCCAGCCGGCGCTGCGCGGTGATGTCGATCGTCGTGCTCTCGAGGATGACCGGCTGGCCTGGGCCCTGCTCGATCATCGTCACGCTCTCGAGCAGCCAGCCGCTCGTGCCGTCCCTGCGCCGGACGTGGTTCTCGTAGTTCGAGATAGCCCCCTCTTCCTGGAGGCGATCCAGGATGGCCTTCCTGTCTGATGGCTCGGCGTAGAGCTGCCACGCCGGAACGGCCAGCAATTCCTCCCGCGACTCGTAGCCCAGCATTCGGGCGAATGCCTGGTTGCAGTCGAGGATCTTCCCATCCACGGTACTGCGGACCACCCCGGCCATGTTGCGCTCGAACAGCAGGCGGTAGCGTTCCTGCTGCCGGGCGTAGTCCTCCATCGTCTTGGTCGCCTGCTCGGCCAGTCGCCTCGCCGCGCGGTTTCGTCGAATCTGCCAGAGGGAGATGAGGAATGCCACGGTCATGGTGCCGATGCCGTACAACGACCAGCGCGTGCGTTGACGCGCCTGTTGCAGCGCGTACACCAGGCGGGTTTCGTTGGCGGTCGCCAGCGACCAGCGCGAGTGGATGGCTGCCAACGTGCCGTCGTCACCCATGCGTGAGATTTCGGCGCGCAGCGCGTCGGCAGCACGGGCGCCGTCGGGCGTGGATCCGATGCCGTAGAAGAGGATCGCGACCGGGCTCTGTCGGAAGGTCAGGGCGACGCCTTCGCAGCCGGCGGGCCGGTCCAGGAGCATCCCCTGCAGCTGCCGTCCCTCGATGAACGCCGCGTCGGCCTCGCCCGAACACACCGCCTGCAGCGACTGCTCGGAGAGCTTCTTGGTGATCCGGACCGCGCCGCGGAGCGCAGCCGCGAACATCTCCTCGGCGTAGGCAACCTCGGCCAGCGCCACACGCTTGCCGCTAAGGTCTCGCTGATCCTCGAGGGCACCCGCTCTCGAAATGACGAAGAAGGTGCTTTCGAGCCACGGCTCTGTAACCGGGATGCCGGGAATGTTCGCGGCGATGGGAGAGGTGGGCCAGAGGTCAATCGTCCGTGAACGGAGCGCCTCCCAGGACGTCCCTTCAATCCTGGTCCATCGAACGTCCACGCCCAGGCGACGAGCGGCCGTCGAGAGGACGTCCACCGCAATGCCGTCCGGCCGCTTGCCCTCCGAGGCAAAATAGAAAGGCGGCTGAACCCGGTACCCAATCCGCAGGGTGCCGCCGGGCGGCGGCCGCAGGCTCAGCCACACGCCGCCCGCAATGGCAACGAGCGCCGTGGCGGCGATGACGGCCCACGTCGCCAGGTGCGCGAGCGAGCGCCGATGATGTCGAGCGGTCATCTTATCGACGATAGCCGTTCAGCGAAGCTCCGCCTAAGACAGATTCCGGGGACCCCACAGAAACTTGCTTCATTCAATACGATCTCAGCCCTGGAAGATGTCTAGCGACCTGTTGCCAAGTGTCATCTTGAGTTCTCGGCGCTGTTCACGCCCCCCGATAGCCCCGCCTGCCGGTGCAGGACGCAGGCGTGCCACGCAAGGACCGCGCAATTGCTCAGCGCCAGCACCACAGCCGCATCGACAACGGTGAGCCAGCGGGGCAGGGCCAGGTTGAAATCGAGCCCTTTGCTGAAGCCGTAGAACAGGTTGAGATTGAACGCCTGGATGGCGCTGAGCGCAACCACCACCCGTCCCCATGTTCGGAAGCGTGCCGGCGACCACGAAAGGGTAGACCAAGACCAGCGTCGCCACGGTCGCCCCGGCCGCCGTCTCCCCGATGCGCAGGGCGAGCAGGCTCCATAACCCGGCCGAGCCTCTTATGGCGGCCTGGGGTCAGGCTGCTGGAGTCGCATCGGTCTCAGGAACGCCATGGCGGGATGGGTGCCGGGGGCCAAGCGCCGGCGCGACCAGGAACAGGTTTCCGCACAGGCGCCCGATCAGAATCGCGACAGCGGCCGCGGTGGCGCCAACCATGTCCAGCGCGCCGATTCCAACGATCAGGACGATGACGATGGCCGCGGCCTCGACGGCGGTAGCGGCCGTGATCACGCGCGTTCGCCGGGCGAGCACGAGCAGCGCACGCTGCAGGGCGAGCATGTAGTCGAGCGCGGGCAGCAGCGCCAGCACGCGCGCCGGCCAGATCGCAAGCGCGGCGAGTTCCGGCGAGAGCCCCGACACGCGCGTGAACCACGCGTGCCCGAGTGGCGTGAAGAGCACGCCTCCGAGCGCCGCCGCCGACACGCTCGCCAGCCCGAGCGCCACGCGGGCAATCGTGCGCTCGCGGCGGCGGTCGCTGCCGGCGAGCGCCACCCCGACCTCCTGGTACGCGAGCGCGCCGCTGCGGAAGATGAACACGAACCCGCTGACGACCGGCAGCACCGCGAGCGATTCGATCGGTGAACGACTGCGACCCAGGAAGAACGTGACCAGCGGATTGACGGTGATGGCGAGCAGCGAGGTGAGCGCCAGAGGGAAGTAGAACTTCCCGATGTCCCTCGTCGTCAGCGTCGTCGTCGTCTCCGGCCCGGCGAGCAGACGGGCGACGATTCCCCGCGCCATCCAGCGGCTGGCGGCCGCTTCCGCGATGACTCCGCTGGCAAGCGCGAGCGAGCCGACGTAGGCGCCGGGCAGGGTGGTGGCGGCCGCAAGTCCCACCGCAGCAACAGACATCGTCAACAGGCGGACCACCGTTCCGTAGGCGACGCGGCGCGGCATGTGATGCCGGACCAGGATGCCCTGGTAGAATCGTCGGTAACCGATCGCGGCCGGCCAGAGCAGGAGGAACGTGGTCGCGACGTGCGTGAGGTGCGCGAGATCCGGCGGAAGGCCGATCAGGCGGTCGGTGACAAAACGGAAGACCGGCGGGAGGAGGCCGAGCGCCATGGCGGCCGTCAGCACGCCATTCAGCCGGAACGTGAAACGGCGCAGCGCGATCAGCGACTGGCGGTCGGCAACCAGGGCGTTGGCGGCCGTCATCATCATGATGATGGGCGCCTCGGCCATGAAGGCGAACGAAAAGGCCACGCCGTAGGCCGCCAGGTTTCGCGTGGGGTTGGCCAGCCTGGCAATGATCGCCGCGACGTACGGGCCTTCGACCGCCATCATGAGCCACGTCGCAGCCAGCGGCGCCCAGAACGCGAGGACGGTCCGCGTGCGAAGTGGGGGGGCGTTGGAATCGGCGAGTGTCACGAACGTGTGGATCTCCCGGGGAATGAACGCTTCATTCTACCCGGTGGTGAAGAAAAGAGCGGGGGCCAGGGGCGGAGGCTGCGGATACACCCGGGAGCGGTCCGGTCGGCTGGCGCGACGATCGACGGCCGGCACGGTATTGGGCCGACCGTCGGCGGACGCTGGGGGCCACTGGCCTTACGGACTTGGGGGCCGTCACGTCGCCTATCGAGGCGACCTGATTGGGGACCTTCTTCCTATGGGGGTATCCCTCACTATAGCAATATTCGTGCCGTCTGTGTAAGCCCAGAAGCCGCTATTTTGGACCAGTTGAGTTTGGAATTCACCCACCGGGTTGACTAATTTCCGGAAAGTCCGCCAGTGATCGACCCCGACGCCCGCGTGACGGTGTGGAACGATGCGGCCGAGCGGATGTTCGGCTATACACGCGAGGAGGCCCAGGGCCAGGCGTTGCTCTCGGCTTCGGCCGTGCGGGTCCGCGGCCGCTGGCACGCGGTCGGGATCCTCCGCGACATCACCGACCGCCTCAAGGTCGAGGAGGCGCTGTGGAAAGCGAAGGAGGAAACCGAGGAGGCCAACACGGAGCTGCCGCGATCGGTCGAACGGGCGAACCGCCGCGTCCTCTCCGGCATCCTCGAATCGCGGAAGTGCCGCCACACCGAGGTGGACAGCGGGGCGGCCGCGCTCGCGCATCTCAGGGCTGCCGCTCGCACGAACGATCCGTACCGCATCGCCATCCTCGACATGGTCACGCAGGACATCCCGGGCGAGGACCTGGGCCGGCAGATCAAGGCGGACTCGGTGATCGCCGGGACCACGCTGGTCATGATGACGTCGGCGGGCGCCGGGGATCGCGTCTACGACCTGTACGAGGGATTCCGCTACGGGAGTCTCTCGATGCGGTCCCTGGCCCTGGCCGGCCGCCGTCGCGCCGACATCCTGGGAATCGGTCCCTCGCCGGCGTGACGGGACCTCGCCACGGCCAGCCCTGGTTGACTCACGGGGCAAAGACCTGGAGTTCCTGGCACCTGCGAAGTGTGTGCCCGCGGTGGCTCTTGTGCTATCCTCCGCCCAGTCATTACCGTCCGCTCTTACACCCAACTTCCCGGAGACGATGATGAAGACGATTGATCTGACGCTCTCGAAGCTCAACGAGCTGTTCCCTCCGACCTTCACGCAGGAACAACTCGCCAAGGCCAAGACAGCCTTCCTCAAGGAACTCGCCCTCCAGGCTCACCGCTTCTACGGCGGCAAGATGGCGACGATCCCCAAGGCCGGCATCTACGGCTTCAACTGGTTCAACGTCTGGTACACCCCTGGTGTGTCAGCGGTGTCCACGGCTATCCGCGACAATCACGACGCCTCGTTCGAGCTGTCGAACCGCGGCAACCTCGTGGCGATCGTGTCCGACTCGACCCGAGTGCTCGGCGACGGCGACTGCTCGCCATCTGGCGGCCTCGGCGTGATGGAAGGCAAGGCCTTCCTGATGAAATACCTGGGCGGCGTTGACGGCGTGGCGCTGTGCGTCAACAGCTACAACAAGCAGGGCAAGCACGACCCCGACAAGATCATCGAGTTCGTCAAGATGCTCGTGCCGAGCTTCGGCGCGGTGAACCTCGAGGACATCTCGCAGCCGAACTGCTACAAGGTGCTCGACACGCTGCGCGAGGAATGCGACATCCCGGTCTGGCACGACGACGCGCAGGGAACGGGCAGCGTGACGCTGGCCGGCCTGGTCAACGCGCTGCGCATCGTCGACAAGCCGATCGGCGACGTGCGGATCGTCATGTACGGCGCCGGCGCGGCCAACACCACCATCGCGCGCCTGATCCTCATGGCGGGCGGCAATCCCGAGAAGATGGCGTTGTTCGACACGAAGGGCGGCCTCCACAAGAAGCGCGACGACGTGAAGGCCAATGCGGCCTTCTACCGGAAGTGGGAACTCTGCGAGAAGACGAACCCGGGCTGCCTGAACGACATCGGGGACGCCCTGAAGGGCGCCGACGTACTGATCGCGGTCAGCACGCCCGGCCCGGACGTCGTGAAGCCGCAGTGGATCCGGCAGATGGCGAACAAGCCGATCGTGTTCGCCTGCGCAAACCCGGTTCCCGAGATTTACCCCTACGCCGCGAAGGAAGCCGGCGCCTACATCGTGGCCACCGGGCGCGGCGACTTCCCCAACCAGGTCAACAACTCGATGGGCTTCCCCGGGATCCTGAAGGGGGCGCTCCTGGTGCGCGCGCGCAAGATCACCGACGAGATGGCGATTGCCGCGGCATACTCCGTCGCGAACTTCGCCCAGAAGAAGGGCATCAGCCCGGACTACATCATGCCGACGATGGACGAAACGGACATGTTCGCCCAAGTGGCGGCCGACGTTGCGATGACGGCCATCGCAAACGGCGTGGCGCGCATCACCCCGTCGCGCGACGAGGTGTACGCGCAGACGCTCGGCGACATCAAGGAAGCCCGGGCGATCATCGACCTGCTGATGCGTGAGAAATTCATCGGCGCGCCAGATCCCCAGATGCTGGCGAACGCGGTCGAGAAGGCCGTGGCGATCGTGACGCGGTAGCGGCGGGTGTCCCGTCGCGTGTGCCGGCCGGCAGGACGTGAGCGCGTGTCTTCCAGGGCCCTGCCGGCCTGGCCGGCCTTCCTTCGAACCGCTGCGGTCGCTGTCCTTTTCTAAGGCGTGCTGGCGGCCGACTCGACGCAGGCGACCGAGTGGGCGACGGACCCGTTCTGCGACGGTCCTGCGCCAGGCCCTACCGGGGCCCGAGGGCGATCAGCTATACTGGCTTTCTCGTTTCTATTGGTGACGCGTCGCCAGCCCGGCTGCGTGTACCTGGCGGCTTCGGACAGGCGCGAGCGTTCACCGCGAGACGAGTGGGACGTCACGACCCACGGCATGCGGTGAGGACCGGGCGGGTGAAGAGGAGAGTATGGGGGACGGCGCGGAAGGACTTGTTGACGCCCAGGCGAGAATCCAGGATCGACTCGACGAACTCGAGCAGCAACGGGTCCGCCACGGCCGCATCGTCAAGGATCCCGTGCGCGAGCAGCAACTGCAGTCGCTGCGCCTGGCCCGCACCGAACTGGAGCGCCAGTCGGGCGTGACCGAGCACCCCATCCGCTGTCAGCAGCTGTCGCAGGCGATCGCCGAGCTCGATCGCCGCATCGCCATGTTGACCGACCAGCCCGCCTGAACCCCTCCTTGGAGCGCTTCCTGGATCGATAGCATCATCCGTGCCGGCCGCACGGTCCTCCCTCGTTTTCATCTTCATCACGGATCAGGACGGAAATACGAAATACGGGGGCCGGTGACATTTCCGCGAATTACCGTGTTGTATGGCGGTTTTGTGATCGCGGAAATGTCACCCGACCCCCGGCTTGCGGCTCGCGGCTTGACTCAGGTGGGGAATCCACCTACATTCATCCCGTTTCCCACGCGTTCCCACCCGACTCATCCCCGAGGAGAAGACATATGAACGTCAGACGACTGGTGTGCCTGGCCGCGGTGCTGTTCGCCGTTGGCTGGTTGAGCGTGGCCACCGGCGGACAGGAGATGACCCTGTCCAGCCAGGTGATCGAACGCACGCTCCCGAATGGCCTGAAGGTGCTGATGGTCAGGCGCCCCGAGGCGCCGCTCATCCGCTGCATCCTGGCCTACCGGGTCGGATCCGTCAACGAGCGCCCCGGCATCACGGGCATCTCGCACTTCCACGAACACATGATGTTCAAGGGCACGCGGTCCATGGGCATCAAGGCGGGCACGCTGGCCAAAGACGACGAGTACAACCGGCAGATTGACGCGCTGATGGACAAGGTGGCGGAGGAGGAATCCAGGGTCAAGGGGCGTGACGACGCGAAGCTGGCCTCGCTGAAGAAGCAGGTCTCCGAGCTGATCGACAAGGAAAAGAAGGAAACGATCGTCAGCGAGGAGATCTGGGGCGCGTACCAGGAAGCCGGCGGCACGGGGATCAACGCTTCCACCGGCCAGGAAATGACCCAGTACTACGTCACGCTGCCGAAGAACGCGATCGAACTGTACCTCGCGCTCGAAGCCGACCGGATGGTCAACCCGGTGTTCCGCGAGTTCTACTCCGAGCGCGACGTGATCACCGAGGAACGACGGCAGAGCGAGAACGGCGCCGGCTTCTTCTTCCAGGAGCAGCTGAACGCGACGTTCTACGCGGCCAGCCCGTACCACTGGGGGGTGGTCGGCTGGATGTCCGACATCAGCCGGGTAACCAAGCAGGAGATGATCGAGTACCGCGAGAAGTTCTACAGGCCTGACAACGCGACGCTGGTGCTCGCGGGCGACGTCGACCCCGCCAAGATCATGCCGCTCGTGACGAAGTACTTTGGTCCGATCAAGTCGAAGGGCAAGTCGCCCCGCGTGCGGACCGAGGAGCCGTCACCCGAGTACTACAAGCGGACGATCAGCCCGAACTTCAAGCCGCCCTACATCGAAAAGCGCGTCCTCGGCCGCGCGGCGGCCAACCCGACCGTGACAATCATGTTCCACACCCCGCCCGTGTGGCACGACGACCTCCCGGCGCTCTTCATGCTCGGCCGTGTCATGAGCGCGCGCACCGGCAAGATGTACATGGACCTTGTCGAGAAGCAGCAGCACGCGACGAGCGTGAACGCGAGCGCGTCGAACTCGATGTACGACGGCGCGTTCCGCGTGAGCGCCACGGGGCGCGAAGTGCAGGGTGCCCTCACAGTGCCGCTGGATCAGATCGAGAAGGAGCTGTGGTCGTACCTCGAAAACGCGAAGGCCACGCCGGCCGACGCTCAGCTGCTCCAGCGCATCAAGAACTCCGTCGAGGCGCAGTACCTCCAGGGCCTCGCGGGTACCGGCATCGCCGGCTCGTTGGCGTCGATGGAAGTCGCCTACCGCTGGCAGCATCTCGAGGACCAGTTCAAGGCGCGCATGGCTGTGACGCCTGACGACATGATGCGCGTGGCGAAGACATACTTCACCCGCGACAACAGCGTCACCGGTGTGATGGAGCGCGAGAAATAGCGGCGCCCGGGTGCGTCGAGGAAAGGACATGACGATGCGTAAACGACTTCTCTCTTTGCTGATCATTGCACCCCTGCTGATCGTCGCGCTCGACGCGGCCGGCCAGCAGGCGACCAAGGCCCAGGCGCCGGCGGCCAAAGCGGCCGCAGCGGCGCCCGCGGCAACTGCCGCGCAGGGCCCGCGTCCCGAGCAGTACCTGGGCAAGTTCCCCCCGCTCGACTTCAAGCCTCCCAAGGCGGCGGATTTTCGCACCACGCTCTCCAACGGGCTGGTCGTCTACATCGCCGAGGACCACGAGATCCCGTGGTTCGAAGCGACGCTGCTGACGCCGGTGGCCGGCGGCGGCGGTGGTGGCGGTCGCCGCGGCATGGAAGACACGGCGTTCGACTTCCCGCAGCGGCCCGGCGGCGGCGGTGGCGGTGGCGCCCGCTCGTTCCTCGAGCCGAAGGACAAGCTGGGGATCCAGAGCATTTGCGGGTCGGTCATGCGCTCGGGCGGCACGGCGTCGATGACCGCCGATCAGATCAACGAGCGGATGGAGTTCCTGGCCGGGAGCGTGTCGCCCACGTCGCTGTCACTGCACGTGCGCCACGTCGACGAAGGGCTGAAGATCTGGATGGACATCCTGAACAACCCGGCGTTCCCCGAGGACCGGATCCGGCGCGAGAAGGAATCGATGGCGGCGCCGCTGCGCAACCGCAACCGCCAGCTCGCCGGCGTGGCCAGCACCACGTGGCAGCAGCTGGTCTACGGCGAGGACTCGCCGATCGCCGCCGAGGTGACCGAGACCACGATCAACAGCATCACGCGCGACGACGTGGTGGCGTGGCACAAGAAGTACTGGGGGGCCAACAACGCCATCCTGGTCGTCTCGGGCGACTTCAAGAAGGCCGAGATGCTGCAGAAGCTCGAAGCGACGTTCGGCAAGTGGCGGAACGCCGAGGCGAAGGCGACGCCCAACTGGCCGAAGGTGACCAGCATGGCCGCCAAGCCTGGCGTCTACATGGTGCAGCCGGTCGGCGCAACGCCGAATCAGGGTGTCGTGCGCGTGGGGACGCTCAGCCTGACACAGGACGACCCCGACTACGCGGCGGTTGACCTGATGAACTACACGCTCGGCGGCGGGTCGTTCTCGTCGCGCATCACGCAGATCGTCCGGAACGACAACGGCCTCGCCTACAGCGCCAGCTCCAGCGTTGGCGCGGACCTGCATTACCCGGGCACCTTCGCCGGCTTCACGCAGACGAAGAACTCGACCGTCGTGTTCGCCACGCAGCTCATCCTGAACGAGATCGAGCGGATGTACAACGGCGACATCACCGAGAAGGACCTCCGGTTTGCGAAATCATCGCGGGTGAACGCCTTCCCGTCGATGTTCTCGACGGTCTTCGGCAACGCCACGAGCTTCGCGCGGCTGGAGCTCGAGGGACGCCCGCGCGACTTCTACGACACCTACCTGGAACGGTACCAGAAGGTGACGGTGGCGGACATCAAGCGGGTGGCGAAGAAATACCTGCAAACCGACAAGATGATCGTCCTGGTGGCCGGGTCTGTCGACGAGTGCAAGGCGGGTGCCGACAAGACACTGCCGAACCAGGGCGCGATCGACGCGATGGCGGCCAAGTACGGCGGCCGCACCATCGACGGCCTGGCGAAGAAGTTCGGTGACGGCACGGTGCACGTCGTCACGCTGAAGTAGGCGGGAAGGCGGGAAGGCGGGAAGGCGGGACCGACCGCCTTGCCGCCCCACGCCTTTCCGCCTATTTCCTCCACGGCTTGAGGAAGATCAGGTAGGTGCCCCACCGCGTCGTGTAGCGGTCCAGGTTGCCGCGCAGCGCCAGGCTGACCGAGCCCTGGACGAAGGTCCCGAGCGGGCCCGCCATCCCGATGTTGAAGTCGAGACCGTCGAACTGCCTCAGGCCGTCGCCCTCGTCGTGGTTGCGCGTCCACGCGTGCGTGTACGCCGCCTGCAGCTTCCGGCAGCACCAGCGCCACCTCGAGATTGGGCTTGGCGGCCCTGGCCTTGATGATGAGCGTCGCGAGGGCGAACTGGAGCAGGTCGTTCGAGGCCGCTGCGCCGATGGGCTCGACGACGAGTCCGGCGACCGGTTGCGCGTCGAGGGCGAGAGCCCGGACGATGTCCGCGACCTGGCGCTCGACGAGCACTTCTCGTTGTCGTCCCGTTGCGGAGATGTCTCCAACTTCCACACGCAGGTGTAGGTAGGCGCGCGCGAGTCGAACGGGAGTCCTATCGGTCGCCGGGGAGGGGCCAGCCTGCAGGACGGCTGTCTCGACGCCCCGGGGCGCCTCGCTGGCGCCGCCAATCCTCGCGCTGACGGGCGGCAGGACGACGAGCACCTCCTGGCTGCCGCACGCCTGAACGGCGCGGACGATCTCGGCCGGCGACACGCCGGCCGGGAGCGACACGGCGATGAGAGGCAGCGGTCCAGCGGTTGCGGCCGCAGCCGGGATCGCCAGCGCCAGAAACGCAGAGACGACCCACACGACCATGCAGCGCGTGCGCATACACACCTCGCGACTCGGGCAGCTCGAGTCGTTACCTTACCGCCAAATGAAGAAAGGCCGGGGAGTCGTTACAACCCCCCGGCCCCATTGCCCTGTGAATTCCGAAGCCCGGTGTCCGGAAGTCGTCCTGACTCCTGACTCCCGACTCCTTCGTGTTACCAGAACAGCTTCAGCCCGAGCTGAATCTCGCGCGCCGCGCGCACGGCAATCAGCTGGCCGAAAGTATCGGTGGCGACCGTGCACGATGTGATGCTGGTCGTGCAGGTGTTGTCCAGGCCCGTAGCCGACGGGTCGGACGCCCAGTTCACCTGGTTGAACGCGTTCACCAGGTCGGCCCTGAACTGGAGCCTGATGTTGTGCGGCATGTAGAAGTTCTTCGACAGCGTGAGGTCCGTGCGGCTAAACCCGGGCTGGCGGAAGGGCGCGCGGCCCGAGTTGCCGAAGGTGCCGTCCGCCGGCGGCGCAAATGCCGCGGGGTTGAACCACATGTTCGGCGTGCCCCACTGGTCGAGTTCCCCAGCCTGGCCCATCTTCTACAGTGCCGATCGACAAGTCTTGCCCTGAGAAGAACTTGCAGCGAGGGGCTCAGCGTAGTGGCACGCCTTTCCTCCGTCAACCGC
>Ga0209638_1000360_pt1 | contig 30101 bp, 27 predicted proteins | sample BarGraNGADG00211_FD_184490 | JGI IMG/M metagenome (GOLD analysis project Ga0209638, IMG submission 184490) | Arctic peat soil microbial communities from Barrow, Alaska - Barrow Graham LP Ref core NGADG0002-211 (SPAdes) (version 2) | ecosystem: Environmental > Terrestrial > Soil > Wetlands > Peat...
CGAAAAACTTCTTGTCCGCGGCGCAGGCCGGTCCCGCAACCAGAACGGCCATAGCCATGATTGCTGCCGCAACGATGATAACATTCCGTTTTCTAATCATATTATTCCTCCTCGTTTAAAAGATTTGCAAAACCCGGTCTCATGCGGCCGGCGCCTTGCTTGAATGACAGAGGACCTTCTCCTGCCCGGTCATCTTGAATGGCTTTCCGGACGGGGTTGGAAGAAAGCGCGTATGTTTTGAAACGACGGAACGATTTTTTCTCCTGCGGTTATGAGAGACGTTGAATCTTGGGATCAAGACATGCCACCGCTACGACAATGGAGAAAGGCGCGCAGGAAGTAGGAAAAGGCAATACGGCGCTGTCCTCGCACTGGAATTTAGATGATTTCCCGGGTCTTGTCAACGGCATTTATTTTTCTGGGGAACCCACTCCTCGCCGGTGATCGATGCCTGCAGGACTCAAAAAGTGGCCGGCGTCACTTCTCTCCGGCTGGGGAAGGCCGGCGAGGGTGAACCCGCTATTTGCTCTGGAAGAACTTTTCGAAGAAACCCTGGCGCTTTTTCGGGACAAAAATGGAGCCGTCGTAGTCCACGATCAGCTTTCCGTCGAGATGGTCCGTCTCGTGCTGGACGACGCGGGCGGGAAAATCGAGATAGCGCTTGCTGACCTTCCGGCCCTCCGCATCCAGGGCCCGGACCTTGATCTCCGGGTAGCGGCTGATCTCCACGCGGATCTCCGGGCAGGAGAGGCAGCCCTCGTCCAGCACGACCGGTTCCCCCCGCGCCTGGGTGATCCTGGGGTTGACGAGGATCTCGTAATCCTCTTTCCGGTTCGCCGCGTCCTTGTCGTCAAAGTTCCGGGTCCGGAAGGCGATGATCCTCCGGCTGATGCCGATCTGCGGGGCGGCGAGCCCCGCGGCGTCTTCCCGCTCCAGAAAGGCGCTCCGGAGTGTGCGGATCGCCTTGATCGTTTCCGCGTCGAAGGGGAACGGCGCCTCGCGGCACGGGGTCCGCAGGATGCGGGTCTCTTCCTCGTTGAGCTGCTCGTCGTTCCAGAGGGTTAATACTTTGTGGCGGGGCATCCCTTCTTTTCCTTCCGATGAAGAACAAAAACGGCCTTGACCGATGGTATCCGCGACGGTTTCGGTGCTGTCGTATAACATCACCGGATCGGTATTTCAAGGAATTCTCCAATTCGGTCCTTGCAGAATCCGGTAATGTCTGTTAGTTTTCAGCGGACTTCAAGCCGTTGGAGTGAATGCCAACAAAAGTTTGCCATCCCGAAACGACGGCCCTGAGACGGACGGACACAGCAACATCTTTTTTTAAAGCGAGCACTACGTGATCCATTCCATTATTGCGGCAAAGGCGCGGCAGGAATTCTCCCGGGCCATGCGTTTCGAGGGCGGGGGCGTTCCCCATGTCTCTCCCCCCGACGATCCGCGGCCCCGTCTCCTCTACCTCCATATCCCGTTCTGCGAGAGACTCTGTCCCTACTGCTCCTTCAACCGCTTCGTTTTTGAGGAAAATCTCTGCCGCGACTATTTCCGGGCGCTTCGGAAGGAGCTGCTCCTCTACCGCGACCTCGGTTATGATTTTGGAGGGATCTACGTGGGCGGCGGGACGCCGACGGTCCTGATCGACGAGCTCACGGAGACGATCGCGCTGGCGCGGGCCTCCTTCCACATCCGGGAGCTGTCGGTCGAAACGAACCCGAACCACCTGACGGAGGATCGCCTGACGGCCCTCCAGCGGGCGGGCGTGAACCGGCTTTCCGTCGGTGTCCAGAGCTTCGACGACGGCCTGCTCCGGAAGATGGACCGGTATGACAAGTACGGGAGTGGGGCGGAGATCGCGGAGAGAATCCGAAACACCCTCGGGCGGTTCGGGACGCTGAATGCCGACATGATCTTCAATTTCCCGACGCAGACCGAGGCGATGCTCGACCGCGATCTGGACACGCTGCTTGCCGTCGGCGTGGATCAGGTGACCTGGTACCCGCTGATGGTCTCCGATTCGACGCGGAAGAAGGTGATGGAGACCCTGGGGCGCGTGGACGACCGTCAGGAGGAGCGGTTCTATCACCAGATCGTCGGGCGCCTCGTCCCCGCGTACCATTTTTCGTCGGCCTGGTGCTTCTCGCGGGGGAAGGCGATGATCGACGAGTACATCGTGGATTACGACGAATATGCGGGTCTCGGCAGCGGCTCGATCGGCTACCTGAACGGCGTCTGCTACGCGAACACCTTCGACATCCGGACCTACATCGCCCAGATCGACCGGGGAGAACTTCCGCTCGCGGCCTCCCGCCTTTTTTCCGTCCGGGACCGGATCCGCTATGATTTTCTGATGAAACTCTTCGGAACCCGCCTGAATGTGACGGATCTTCGGAAGAAGTATGGGCGCGCCTTCCTCCGCCTCCTGCCGGACCTCCTCGCTTTTTCGCTGATCGGGGCGCTGGCGTGGCGGCCGCCGGAGATCGTCCTGACGAAGCGGGGCCGGTATGCCTGGGTCATCCTGATGCGGGAGTTCTTCACCGCAGTCAACAACTTCCGCGACTACTGCCGGGGGCGGACAGGAGCGTAAGGTTTCCCCAACGCAAGATTTATCGAAGAGCGGTCGGCGGATGAAGATCTGCAGCAGATGATTTATGATGCCCTGCTGCCCCTTGTATTGAGCGGCCGGATATAAGAGAAGAAACGTATTTTCCCCAAGGATGATGCCTTCGTTAAAAGTCGCCAAACGGCCCTTTTTGAAAATTTGCAGTCAACGAATTCAAGTAATTACAAACATAAAAATGGCTAATTCTGACTTTTGATGAGTGCATCAAGGATGAAACGGAATAAAAAGGATGCGCAATGGACGATCACAGAAAAGAACTGCTGAAGAATCTGCCGAAGATCGATGAGATGATGCTTCGGATCGAGAAGAGGGAAAACCTTGCCGGGTTTCCACGGGAGATTGTGAAGGAGGCGTGCCGGACGGTTGTAGAGGAGCTTCGGGCGCGAATCCTCCGGGAGAAGTGGGAAACGCTCCGCCTGCCGACGCCGGAGCAGGCGGCCGATCAGGCCGCGGAGATCGTCGAAGGTTATCGTTCTTACCGGCTCCGCCGGGTGATCAACGCGACGGGCGTGATCCTCCACACGAACCTCGGCCGGGCGCCCCTCTGCCGGGAGGCGATCGAGCGGATCGTCGAGGTCGCCCGGGGCTATTCCAACCTTGAATATGACCTGGAGAAGGGGGAGCGGGGGCTCCGCTACGGCCACGTCCGGGGGCTCCTCTGCGCGCTGACCGGGGCGGAGGACGCCCTCGTCGTCAACAACAACGCCGCCGCGGTCCTGCTGGTCCTCAATGCGCTTTCCGAGGGGAAGGAGGCGATCGTCTCGCGGGGCGAGCTGATTGAAATCGGCGGGGAGTTCCGGATACCCGACGTGATGGAGAAAAGCGGCGCCCGCCTGAAAGAGGTGGGGACGACGAACCGGACGCGGCTTTCCGACTACGAAAGGGCGATCTCTCCGGAAACGGGGATCATCCTCAAGGTCCACACGAGCAACTTCCGGATCATGGGGTTCACCGAGGAGGCGGATCTGACCTCCCTTGTCGCCCTCGGGAAGAAACACCATATCCCCGTCGTCGACGATCTGGGGAGCGGCTGTCTGATCGAACTGGACCGTTACGGCCTGGAGCGGGAGCCCACCGTCCGCGACTGCCTCGCCGCGGGGGCGGACGTGGTCACCTTCAGCGGCGACAAACTCCTCGGAGGTCCGCAGGCGGGGCTTATTCTGGGCAAGCGTGCATTCCTGGAAAGGATCCGGAAAAATCCGCTGAATCGGGCGCTCCGGATCGACAAACTGACGTTGGCGGCCCTGGAGGCGACGATGGTGAAGTACCTCCGGCCCGCGGAGGCGCTCGCCGACATCCGGGTCCTGCGGGCGCTGACGGAGCCCGTCGCCGACGTGAAGAAGCGGGCGAAACGGCTGGCGGCGATCCTCCGGCGCGCCCTGCCGGAGGGATTTGATATCAAACTTGTGACCGGCGTCTCGATGGCCGGTGGCGGGTCGCTTCCAACCCGGGAGATCCCGACGTTCCTCGTCGGTCTGCGGGTCGCGTTCCTTTCGGCTGCCACGCTGGAGGAACGCCTCCGGCGATGGGAGCTGCCGATCATTGTCCGGGTGGCCGACGATCAGGTCCTGCTGGACGTCCGAACGGTCGACCCGGAGGAGTTCGCCGAGATCCGGGACGCCCTGAAGGCCATTCTGGCGGACCGGAAATCTTGAGAGTCTCGATGGCCGGAGGCCGGATTCCCGCCTGCGCGGGGAAGACAACTTATTGCGGGGGTATCGAGATGAGGGAGAGGGAGGCGTCGGCCGCCTTGGCCGAAGGAAAAACTGGAGAGTGATGATGGTGGGGGATGAAACGCAGGATCAGCCGAATGCGCCTGCCGGCCATTGGATGGATAACGGCAAGTCGGTCGAAAGGCGGGTTTGCTTCACGGTCGCATCGGAGCAGGCCGGCCTCCGCCTGGATCTCTTTCTGACCGCTCGGGAAATCGGTCTTTCCCGTACCCAGATCGGGCGGGCCGTCGATGAGGGTCAAGTCCGGGTGAACGACCGGCCGGGCCGGGCCGGCCGGAAGCTGAAGACGGGGGATGTTGTGGACATCGTTCTCCCGGCGGCGAGGCCTTCCGAGGTCATCCCCGAGGCGATTCCCCTGAAAATCCTCTATGAGGACGCATCGTTGCTTGTCGTCGACAAACCGGCGGGAATGGTCGTCCATCCGGCCGCCGGCCATTCGAGCGGGACCCTCGTCAACGCCCTCTTGCACCACTGCCGCGATCTCTCGGGGATCGGCGGCGTGCTGCGCCCCGGGATCGTCCATCGTCTCGACAAGGAGACCTCCGGACTCATGGTGGTCGCCAAATCCGACCATGCCCACCGCGGGCTGGCCGGGCAGTTCAAGCGCCACGAGGTGAAGAAGACCTACCAGGGCCTCGTCTACGGGGATCCGAAGGCGGACGGGGGAAGAATCGAGTCCGCCGTGGGACGGCACCCGACGGACCGCAAGCGGATGTCCACGCAGAGCCGCCGGGGCCGGTCTGCCGTGACCGTCTGGCGCGTCCGCGAACGCTACGGGGTTGCAGCCCTGTTGGAGGTGAATATCGAAACGGGCCGGACCCACCAGATCCGTGTCCATCTGACGGAACTCGGCCATCCCGTCGTGGGGGACCGGGTCTACGGCGGCGCCGGGAGAATCCGGACCGTCGGCGATCCGGCGGCACGTTCCCGGATGAAGGCGCTCGACCGGCAGGCCCTGCACGCCTGGCGTCTCGCCTTTACCCATCCCGTGACGGGAGAGACGATGCGGTTTGCCTCGCCGCTGCCGGAGGATATGGCCGGCCTCTGCGCGTTCCTGCGAGAGCGGGGAGGGGCGGGGTAGGCCATGTTCCGTTTCGCGCTGAGGGGGACCATAGAATATCTTGAATCCGGGGAGCTCTCGGAGCTGGATTTCCTGACCCACGCCTTCTGCACGCGGCGTGGCGGCGTGAGCCGGGCGCCGTATGATGGCCTCAATGTGGGCGACCTCGTGGGGGATCGGGAAGAGGATCTCCTCCGGAATCTGAACCTAGTCAAAGATGTCTTCGCGATTCCGGACGGACGGCTGGTCCTGATGAGGCAGGTCCACGGCGACCGGATCCATGTGATCGACGAAGACAGTCCCCTGCCCGAAGGGCCGCCCGAATGCGACGGTCTGATCACCGATCGTCCGGGGGTGGCTCTCGGGATCCGGACGGCGGACTGCGTCCCGCTCTTCTTCGTGGACCGGACCCGCCGGGTCATCGGGGCGGCTCATGCGGGCTGGCGGGGAACCGCCCTCGGCATTGCGGCCCGGATGGTCGCGACCCTCGCGGAGCGGTTTTCCTCCCGCCCGGAGGATATAATGGCCGTGATCGGGCCGGCGATCGGCCCCTGCTGCTATGAAGTCGATGCCCCGGTCCTGGCTGCTTTTTCCGGCATGCCGGACGCGGGTCTTTTTTCCCGTCCTTGCCTGAAGAAGGACCGCTGGATGGTTGATCTCGCCCTTGCCAACCGCCTCCAGATCCGGGAGGCGGGGGTGCCGTCCGAAAATATTTTTTCCATCGCTCTCTGTACCGCCTGCCGGCAGGATCTCTTCTTTTCGCACCGCGCCGCCGGCGGCCATGCGGGCAGACAGATCAGCCTCATCATGCTCAGCGAGGGGGGATGCATTAAAAAATGCTTGACATCCGGGAACGGTTGGGTATAGAACAAAACCAAAATTCAGAAAAGGCGTATGCGAAGTCCTTCCTCGTGGATTGAATCCATAGATCAAATTAGCGACCCGAGAAAATTCCGTGCAACTCTTTTATAAGTCGATACATCACAAAATCTGAAGTTATTTTGGATGGATAAAACAAGCTAAAAGCGATAGCGGTTTTTCATACGTGGCGGATGCGTTGCATCCGCGGATACGAATTAACGCACATTTCATAGGAGTAGGAAACGAAAATGCACATCGAAGATATCAAGCGACAACCGATCAGTGAATTGACAAAGCTGGCCAAGGACCTCGAGGTCCCGGGCGCCAGCGGCATGCGCAGGCAGGATCTGATTTTTGCCATCCTGCAGACCCAGGCCGAGAAAAATGGCATGATCTCCGGGTCCGGAGTCCTGGAGATCCTGCCGGACGGCTTCGGATTCCTCCGCGCGGTGGATTACAACTACCTCCCCAGTCCGGACGACATCTACATCTCCCCCTCGCAGATCCGGCGGTTCAGCCTGCGGACGGGGGACACCGTTTCCGGCGAGGTCCGTCCCCCCAAGGAAGGGGAGAAGTATTTCGCCCTTCTCAAAGTGGACGAAGTAAACTTCGAGAGCCCGGAGGCGGCCCGCGACAAGATCCTTTTCGACAACCTGACCCCCCTCTACCCTGAGGAGAAACTGAATCTGGAGTTCAATCCGGAGAACCTTTCCACGCGCATCATGGACCTGTTCACCCCGATCGGAAAGGGCCAGCGCGGTCTGATCGTCTCCCCGCCGCGGGCCGGCAAGACCGTCCTGCTGCAGGACATCGCCCACAGCATCACGGCCAACCACAAGGAGGTCATCCTGATGGTCCTGCTGATCGACGAGCGGCCGGAAGAGGTGACGGACATGCAGCGGAGCGTGGCCGGAGAGGTGATTTCCTCCACGTTCGACGAACCGGCGACGCGCCACGTCCAGGTGGCCGAGATGGTGATCGAGAAGGCGAAAAGACTGGTGGAGCACAAAAAGGATGTCGTTATCCTGCTGGACAGCATTACCCGCCTGGCCCGCGCCTACAACACGGTCGTGCCGCCCTCCGGCAAGGTTCTCTCCGGCGGCGTCGATTCGAACGCCCTCCACAAGCCGAAGCGGTTCTTCGGGGCCGCCCGGAATATCGAAAACGGCGGCAGCCTGACGATCATCTCCACCGCCCTGATCGATACCGGAAGCCGGATGGATGAGGTCATCTTCGAGGAGTTCAAAGGGACCGGAAACATGGAGCTCCACCTCGACCGGCGCATCGCCGACCGGCGGGTCTTCCCGGCCTTCGACCTGATCCGTTCCGGAACGCGGAAGGAAGAACTTTTGATCCCGAAGGTCAATCTCAACCGGATCTGGATTCTGAGGAGGCTTCTCCAGGAGATGAACCCCGTCGATGCGATGGAGTTCATTATGGACAAGGTTCGGAAGACGGAGAACAATCAGCTCTTCCTGGACTCCATGAACTCGTAGATCCGTTTCGCCGGCGCCGGATGTCCGGACGCGGAATGCCCTATCCGTGCCGGGAATAAATATTGCTTGAATTTGCAGCGCAAATGGTTATAATCCACCGCTTCTCGCCGACGGGAAACACGCAAATCGATCAGGCGAGGCGGTCAGCGACAAAAATAGAGAAGGAGAACGGTTCATTATGAAAGAGGGAATTCATCCGGAATACAAGGAAGCCACCATTACCTGTGTTTGCGGGAATGTGATCAAGACGAGGTCCACCAAGCAGGAGATCAAAACCGAAATCTGTTCCCAGTGTCACCCGTTCATGACGGGGAAACAGAAGATCATGGACACCGCAGGACGTGTGGAGCGGTTTAAAAGGAAGTACGCCGGCCTGGAAAAAAAGGCGTAGAAGTTCTCTAAACGCTTGTCGATTTTTCCAAACGGGGGTTCCCGCGGCGGCGGCGCCGGGCGCGGGTTCTCCTGCCCCTGAAGTTTCCTGGACGGCGCCGGGGCTGCCGGCGCCGTCTTTCCGGAAAGTTTCCCATTTTGCAGACTGGAACAAGAACCGGCAATGGATGCCGGCGATGTCCGGATGGTCCGGACGTTTTTCCTCCGGCGGCGAGTCCGGCGGTTTTTTAGTAGGTTACGATGTTTTCGAGACTGAAGGATATTGAATCCCGATATCGGGATCTGGAACAGCTTCTCAGCGACCCGGCCGTTGTCGGCAAGCAAGGGGTCTATCAGAAGTATGCCAAGGAACATTCCGATCTCAATCCCCTGGTTGAGACCTTCCGCGAATACGAGAAAACCAGCCTTCGTATCGAGGAGGATCAGGCGCTCCTCCGTGAAAGCGACGAAGAGCTGAAGGAGATCGCCCGGGAGGAACTGCCCCAGTTGAAGGAATCCCTGGAATCCCTGGCGGACAGATTGAGGTTCCTTCTGCTGCCCCGGGACCCGAACGACGAGAAGAACGTCTTCCTCGAGATCCGCGCCGGCACAGGGGGGGATGAGGCGGGGCTCTTTGTGGAAGACCTTTTCCGGATGTATGCACGCTTCGCGGAGACCTCCGGCTGGAAGGTCGAGGTGATGAACAGCACCCCGGCCGGCGGGATGGGCGGGTTCAAGGAGATCATCGCGCTGGTTGCGGGAAAGGGCGCCTACAGCCGGCTGAAATACGAGAGCGGCGTCCACCGGGTCCAGCGGGTGCCGATCACGGAGGCGCAGGGGAGGATCCACACCTCGGCGGTGACGGTGGCGATCCTCGCGGAGGCGGAGGAGGTGGATCTCCAGATCGATCCCAACGATCTTAGGATCGATGTCTTTCATTCGAGCGGCCACGGCGGACAGAGCGTCAACACGACCGATTCGGCCGTCCGGATCGTCCATCTGCCGACCGGCCTGATCGTCACCTGTCAGGATGAAAAATCCCAGCTCAAGAACAAGCACAAGGCGATGAAGGTCCTCCGGGCGCGGCTCCTCGATGCGGCGGTGAAGAAACACAACGACGCGATCTCAGAGACGAGAAAGAACCAGGTGGGAAGCGGGGACCGGAGCGAACGGATCCGGACCTACAATTTCCCGCAGGGGAGGGTGACGGACCACCGGATCGGGCTCACCGCCTACAGCCTGGAGAATTTCCTGAACGGCGATATCCGGTTCATGATCGACGCGCTGACGACCCATTTCCAGGCGGATGCGCTCAAGCAGCCGGGGCAGTGATATGTTCCCCCGGAGCCGGGTTTCGGGCGCTTCTGGAGGCGGCGAGGGAGCTTCCATACGATGACGAATATCCCGACCATCCTTCAGCGGGCAGCCCGCGAACTGAATATCTCAGGCAGCCCATCCCCAAGGCTCGACGCCGAAATCCTCCTGATGCATTTTTTGAAGATCGACCGCTTGCAGCTCTGCACGCATCCGGAACGGGAGCTTACGGAGGAGGAAGCCGCCGCGTTTGTCGAGCGGGTTGAGAGACGCAGCCTGAGCGAACCGGTTGCCTATATCATCGGGGAGAAGGAGTTCTGGTCGCTCCGCTTCGAGGTCGGCCGCGAGGTCCTGATCCCGCGGCCGGAGACGGAGTGCCTCATCGAGGAGCTCCTGCGGTTTTACCGCCCCCCGGGGGAGGGTCTGCGGATTCTCGATATTGGGACGGGGAGCGGCGCGATCGGCGTCGTCCTGGCCCGGGAGCTGTCCGCAGCCCGGGTGGATGCTACGGATATCTCGGCGGGGGCGCTCTCGGTCGCCCGCCGGAACGCGCTGGCCCATGGCGTGGTCGATCGCGTGGATTTTTTTCAAGGGGATCTTCTGGCGGCGGTTTCCGGAAATTTTGATATCATCTGTTCCAACCCGCCTTATATTCCGGATGTTCAGTACGGCCTCCTGCCGGCGGGGATTCGGGATTTCGAGCCCCGGGGGGCGCTCATCGCCGGCCCGGACGGCCTGGACTTTCACCGGCGGATCATCCGGGAAGGGGTGCATCGCCTGAAAGCGGGAGGCCGGATCTTCCTGGAGATCGGCGAAGGGCAGAGGGATCGGGTAGAGGCCCTCTTTCGGGAGGAGGGCGGCTATCGGGATATCGATTGCCGGAAGGACTACGGGGGGACGGACCGTGTCGCGTCGGCGCGGAAGAGCGGAAGCGAGGTTTGAACGATGGACAAGATCGTGATCGTCGGGGGGCGGAAGATTGAGGGGGATGTTCGGATCAGCGGCGCGAAGAACGCCGCGCTGCCGGTCCTCGTCTCGTCGCTTCTCGTCGATGGCTGGAACACCTTTCACAACATTCCGGACCTTCTGGACATCAAGACGATCCGAAAACTTCTCAGCGGTCTCGGCGTGAAGATCGAAGGGGGGGAGACGGTCCGGATCAACGCCGGCGGTCTTACCGGTTGCGAGGCCTCCTATGACCTGGTCCGGACCATGCGGGCCTCGATCCTGGTCCTCGGTCCCCTTGTGGCGCGGAGGGGGGAGGCGCGGGTTTCGTTGCCGGGAGGCTGCGCCATCGGGGCGAGACCGGTCAACCTCCACATCCAGGCACTCCGGGATCTCGGGGCGGAGGTGACGCTGCGGGACGGGTATGTCGAGGCGAAGGCATCCCGTCTGAAGGGTGCAACCATCTATTTCGACATCACCACCGTGACGGGAACGGAGAACATCATGATGGCCGCGACGCTCGCGAAGGGGCAGACGATCCTGAAAAACGCGGCGCGCGAGCCGGAGATCGTCAACCTGGCCGAGGTGCTGATCGGGATGGGGGCAAAGATCCGCGGGGCGGGTACCGATGTGATCGTGATCGACGGGGTGGAGTCGCTCCATCCCGTGGAGGCGGCGGTGATCCCGGACCGGATCGAAACCGGCACCTTCCTCCTTGCCGCCGGGATGACCGGCGGGGATATCCGGGTTCTCGGTTGCGTTCCCCTCCATATCGAGGCGCTGATCGCCAAGCTGAGGGATGCCGGTGTGAGGATTGATCTGGATGGGGATGCCGTCCGGGCGAGGGGTGGCGTGACGGTGAGGAGCGTAGACGTCAAGACCTTGCCCCATCCGGGATTCCCGACGGACCTGCAGGCGCAGATCATGGCGATGATGGCGATTGCAAACGGCTTGAGTGTCATCACCGAGACGGTGTTCGAAAACCGTTTTATGCATGTGAGTGAGATGATGCGGATGGGGGCGGATATCGTTATCCAGGGGAAGAGCGCGATCGTCCGGGGGGTTCCGAAGCTCCACGGGGCGCCGGTGATGGCGACCGATCTCCGGGCGTCGGCCTCCCTCATCCTGGCCGGTCTTGCGGCGGAGGGGACGACGACCCTTTCCCGCGTCTACCACATCGACCGGGGTTACCAGCAGATCGAGAAGAAGCTGTCGGCGCTGGGGGCCGATATCCGCAGAGTCTCCGGGTAAAGGGCGATGGCCTGGCTTTGAAACCTGGGAACAGAAGGGGAGTCCATGAAAATCATCCGAACGGACAGCACGGAATTTGAAGGGCACTTCCGGAGAATCCGGGAGCGGGGCCGGGTCTTTGATCCCGAACTCTGGACTGCCGTCGGCCGGATCGTGGAAGAGGTCGGCCGGCGGGGCGACGAAGCCCTTTTTGAGTATACGGCCCGGTGGGACGGACATGCCGTGAGCGCGGCGACGGTCGAAGCCTCGGCTGCCGAGCGGACGGCCGCGGTTGCGCAGGTCGCCCCGGAGGATCTGGAGATTCTCCGCCTGGCTGCCGGGAGGATCGCGCGTTTCCACGAGCGGCAGCGCCAGGAAGGATGGCTGATTGCGGAAGAGGATGGGGTGGAACTGGGTCAGCGCATCCTTCCGCTGGAGCGTGTCGGCATCTACGCCCCGGGGGGGTTGGCCTGTTATCCCTCCACCGTCCTGATGACGGCGATCCCCGCCCGAATCGCCGGCGTCGGCGAGATCTGCCTGGTGACGCCTTCCCACGACGGTCGGCTCCATCCCCTGATCGCCGCTGCCGCGGAATTGGGGGGCGTGAACCGAATCTTCAAGATCGGCGGCGCCCAGGCCATCGCCGCCCTGGCGTTCGGCACGGCGTCCATCCCCCGTGTGGACAAGATTGTCGGTCCGGGAAACGTCTATGTGGCGGCGGCCAAAAAAATGGTCTTCGGCCAGGTTGGCATCGATATGATCGCCGGACCCAGCGAGGTGCTGATCATCGCCGATGGGACGGGGGATGCGGCCCATGCGGCGGCGGATCTGCTGGCCCAGGCCGAGCATGACGAAATGGCGGGCGCCGTCCTGCTGACGCCGGATGAGGCCTTTGCGGGAGCCGTGGACGGGGAGGTCGACCGCCAGCTCGCAAGTCTCTCGCGGAAGGAGATCGCCTCCCGAGCGCTTGCGGCCTTCGGGGCTTTGGTGGTCACGCGCGATCTCGACGAGGCGGTCGCGCTGGCCAACCGTTTCGCGCCGGAACACCTCGAACTGATGGTGCAAACCCCTCGGGATCTCCTTGCGGAGATCCGGAATGCCGGGGCGATTTTTATGGGAATGCATACGCCGGAGGCGCTGGGCGACTACACGGCGGGACCCAACCATGTGCTGCCGACCGGGGGAACGGCCCGTTTCGCCTCTCCCCTCGGCGTTTACGATTTTGTCAAGCGGACCAGTATCCTCTCTTTTTCGCGGGATGCACTCAAACGGTACGGGAGTGCAACCGCCCGTTTCGCCGAAATGGAAGGGCTTAACGGACACGGTCATTCCGTCCGTCTGCGCCTGGAAAAAACAGGAGGCTCTTCCTGCGCTGCAAAAAGATCTTGACAAAATGGTCTTGTTGATTAAGATGAACCCTCGTTTCCGAAGGCCAAGGGACTAAAGCGGCCCTTTCGTGAGCGGGCGTAATTCAGTGGTAGAATGTCAGCTTCCCAAGCTGGACGTCGTGGGTTCGAGTCCCATCGCCCGCTCCATTTTTTATCCCCCGGTCTCCGCGGGTGGAAATTCGGCAATATCCTTTTTTCCTCTTGCAATCGGTTCGGTTGTGTGTTAAAAGGCGCGAAAATCATCGGCGGGTTTTGATGAGTGGGCTTCAGCCCACTTTTTTTTTCCCGGGGACGGGATAGAGGCATGCAAACTCATGCGGAACAGATCCGGCAACTGGCCGAACCGCTTCTCACATCCGAAGGGATGGAGCTGATTCTGGTAGAGTGTCTGAAGATGAGGACGCACTGGCTGGTGCGGATCTATATGGATCGCGAAGGGGGAGTCACCGTAGATGATTGCGCGCAGATCAGCAACCAGTTGGGAGATCTGCTCGATGTCCACGACACGCCCCCGGGCCCATACACCCTGGAGGTATCCTCGCCTGGTCTGGATCGGCCGCTGGACCGGGATCAGGATTTCCTGAAGTATCGCGGTTCCCGGGTCCATCTTCGTCTGGTGGAAAAGATCGAGGGACGGCGCGATTTTCGAGGCGAGTTGGTGGGGTACGAGGATAGCGACGACGGAAAGGTCCTCGTCGTGAAGTTGGAGGGGAAAACCTTTCGGATTCCTCGGAAGACGGTGGTTAAGGCCAAGCTGGAGTATGAGTTGTGAGATGACCTGAGAATAACAACGGAGGTTTTTGAATGTTTCCGGAATTGAAACGCCTGATCGAACAGATGGGCAAGGATCGCGGGATAGACAGGGAGATCATCGTCAAGGCCCTGGAGGATGCCATGCTGATGGCGGCCCGCAAGAAGTTGGGAGTCGATGTCGAGCTGGAGGCCCATTACAATGACGAGGCCGGCGAGATCGAGGTCTTCCAGTTCAAGAAGGTCATGGAAAAAGTCCTGGATCCTGAAAACCAGGTCTCCCTGGCGGAGGCAAGAAAAACCCTGGATGAAGAAGCGGAACCTGGAGATGTCCTCGGCAGCAAGATCGAGACGAGTACCTTCGGTCGGATCGCCGTTCAAACCGCCAAGCAGATCATCATTCAGCGGGTAAAGGATGCGGAGCGGGACAACATCTACGATGAATACCACGACAAGAAGGGGGAGCTGTCCAACGGTTTTGTGCAGCGGTTCGAAGGTGGAAACATCATTGTGAACCTGGGGCGCGCGGAAGGGATCGTCCCCGTTTCAGAACAGATCTTCAAGGAATCCTACAAGCGGGGAGAGAGGATCAGGACCTTTATCTGCGAGGTCAAGAAGATCACGAAGGGGCCCCAGATCATCCTCTCCCGGACCCATCCCGGTTTTCTCAAGGCGCTCTTTGATGTGGAAGTTCCCGAAATTTCGGAGGGGTTGATCGAGATCGTCAATGTGTCGCGGGAACCGGGGAAGAGGTCCAAAATCTCCGTCAGGAGCCGAGACAAGGATATCGATCCGGTCGGCGCCTGCGTCGGCATGCGGGGGACGCGCGTCCAGAGCGTGGTCCAGGAGCTCCGGGGCGAGAAAATCGATATCGTCCCCTTTTCGGAAGATCAGGCCAAGTATGTCTGCAGCGCCCTTTCTCCGGCAAAGGTGAACCGGGTCTTCGTCGATGATGAGAACCGGGCGATGGAGGTCATCGTTCCCGATGATCAACTCTCCCTGGCCATTGGGAAAAACGGGCAGAATGTGAGACTGGCCGTGAAATTGACCGGCTGGAAGATCGACGTCAAGAGCGAATCCACGGCCGCTGCGAAGGCGGACGAAGGATACCAGGCCCTCATGAAAATCCCAGGCATCGGCGATGCCACTGCGGAGCGGTTGTTCAAAGTGGGACTGAAGAGCTTGGCCATGCTGGCAGCGGCCGATTCCGAACAACTGGCGGCGATTCCGGGCGTGGGCGAGAAAACCGCCGCGATCTGGATCCAGGAGGCGGGAAAGATGATCGACCAGGAGGCAAGCGAGCCAAAGGTTTTGCCTGCTTAGGATCTCTTGGGATCTGAATTTGGATAGGGGAGAGTGTCGGGCATGTCGAAAAAAAGAGTTTACGAGCTGGCGAAGGAATTGGGGCTGGAAAACAGGGAGCTGATCTCTCGCTTGGAAAAAATCGGTATTGCGGTCAAATCCCACTCGAGCACGCTCGAAGACGGCGATCTGGAGAGGATTCAAGCGGAACTGCTTGCTCCGGAAACCCGAGAGGTGGTTGAAAAGAGGATCAAGTCCACGGTAATCCGGCGCAGATCGGTCCGCATGCCGGTTGAGGAGAGCAAACCGGAGGAACTTGCCGCCGAGCCGGAGAAGGAAGCGCCATCGGAAGCGGCGCCGCCGCTTGCGGATGCAGTTCCCGCAGAGGTCGTCCGAAAGACGGCTCCCAGGGAAGCCCCGGTGAGAACGTCCATCTACCGGGATTCGCCTGTAGGCGTCGCCGTTCGAAAGCCCGTGGCGCCCCCAACACCGGCGGCCATGCCGGTGGAGCCGACCGCGAAGACTGCGACGGTCAAGCCGGAAGCCCCGGCGATCGAGCGGAAGGCGGAGTCGGAAAAGAAGCCGGGTCCCGAAACCGTTTCGAAGGCCCCTGAGCAGGAGAGAAAGCCTCTATCCGTACGACCTGCGGAATCACGCGAAATGAAGCGCCCACCCCTGGAGCAGGAGAAAAAGCCGCAGGTGCCTCCGGAAGCGCCGGGACCGATGCCGGGAGGACGGAAGGAATTTCCCCGTAGAGCGGATCTGAAGATCGTCAAGGATGTCGGGGGCGTCGCTCCTCTTCCTCTTCCTTCCCGTGCGGAAAAGTCCGGCCGGCAGCCGGAAGCGGAGAAACCGAGAAAGAAGGGGGGAAAACCGCCCGTTGAAGTTCTGATGGGGGAGGCGGCGCCGCCGCGTAAAAAGGCATTCGTCAAGAAACTGTTTGACCGGAAGGGTCGGCAGATAGAGGTTGATCGCGAAGATCGGTCCTCGAAGTGGCGTGAAGAGAAGAAGGCCGCGCCGGTCAAGATGAAGAAGACCCTGATCACTACGCCGAAGGCGATCAAGAGAAGGATCCGGGTGGACGAGGCGATCAGTGTCGGGGAGCTGGCCAAAAGGATGGGGACCAAGGCATCCGAGGTGATCAACAAGCTGATGGGTATGGGCCTGATGGTGACCATCAACCAGGCGATCGATTGCGATACCGCCACGCTGATTGCCGCCGATTTCGGCTACCAGGTGGAAGCGGCGCAGAATGAGCGTGACGAGACCCTGCAGAGAACCGAGGATTCTCCGGAGAATCTGAAGCCCCGTGCGCCGGTGGTGACCATCATGGGTCACGTGGATCACGGAAAGACGTCGCTCCTGGATGCGATCCGTGAGACCAACGTGATTGGCGGCGAGGCGGGCGGGATTACCCAGGCCATCGGCGCCTACCATGTCCACCTCAAGGGGAGGGATATCGTCTTCCTCGATACGCCGGGCCATGAGGCCTTCACGGCGATGAGGGCGAGGGGGGCGAAGGTTACGGATATCGTCGTGCTGGTCGTCGCCGCCGACGACGGTGTCATGGGGCAGACGGTGGAGGCGATCAACCATGCCCAGGTGGCCGGGGTGCCCATCATCGTGGCCATCAACAAGATGGACAAGCCGGGCGCCGACCCGGGCAAGATCCGCCAGGCCCTGACCGAATACAAACTCCTGTCGGAGGAGTGGGGCGGCGATACGATCTTCTGCGAGGTCTCGGCGAAGAAGAAACAGGGGATCGAGGAACTCCTGGAGATGATTCTCCTCCAGGCCGACGTCATGGAGCTCAAGGCCGATCCCGATCGGCCCGCCCGCGGTGTCATCATTGAAGCAAAGCTGGACCGGGGCCGGGGGCCGGTTGCGACCGTCCTGATTCAGGAGGGCACGCTGCGCGAAGGGGACGCCTTTGTCTCCCGAACGGAATTCGGCCGGGTCCGGGCGATAATCGACGATCAGGGACGGCGGATCAACGAGGCCGGTCCCGCGATGCCGGTGGAGGTCATCGGGTTCTCGCGGGTTCCCCAGGTCAGCACGGAATTCATCTGTGTCGAGGATGAGAAAAAGGCCCGCAGCATCGGCGAATACTGGATCCGGAAGGAAAGGGAGAAGGAGCTCTCCGTCTCCTCCAAGATCACACTGGAACAGCTCTATCAGCGGATGAAGGAGGGGGTCAAGGAGCTCAACGTGATCCTCAAGGCCGACGTCCAGGGTTCCATCGAGGCCCTGATCGACGCCCTGAACAAGCTCTCCACGGAGGAAATCAAGCTGAAGATCATCCACAGCTCCACGGGGACGATCACGGAAACCGATGTCATGCTGGCCTCGGCCTCCGATGCGGTGATCATCGGCTTCAACGTCCGTCCCGACGCCCGTGTCGTGGAGGTGGCCGAGCAGGAAGGGGTGGACATTAAACTCTATGATATCATTTATAACGTGATCGCCGATGTGCGGGCCGCCATGGAAGGACTGCTCGATCCGATCTTCAAGGAGGTCGTCCAGGGACGCGCCGAGGTCCGGGAGATCTTCCGGGTGCCCAAGATAGGAGCCATTGCCGGGAGCTACGTGACGGATGGCAAGATCACCCGATCGGCCGGACTTCGGCTGCTTCGGGACGGCGTGGTCGTCTATGAGGGCCGAATCGCCTCCCTGCGGCGGTTCAAGGACGATGCGAAGGAGGTGGCCGCGGGGTTTGAGTGCGGCATCGGCATCGAGGGATTCAACGATATCCGGGTGGCGGATGTGATCGAGGCGTATGTGAAGGAACAGATCGAGAGAAAACTGTAAATCCTATGAATAGTTTTAAAAGGGCGGACCGTGTGGCCGACCTCATCAAAATCGAGATCTCCAATCTCCTCCTCAAGCAGGTCCGGGACCCGCGGATCGGTCTTGTAACGATCACCGGCGTGAAGGTCACCGATGATCTGCGGACGGCGAGGGTCTTTTTCGTTGAATTGGGCAAGGATCAATGCAGCGAGGAGGTCCAGGCCGGGCTTGGAAAGGCGGCGGGGTTCCTGAGACGGGAGCTGGGGCGCAGGCTTCAGCTTCGTTGCGTTCCGGAGCTTGTGTTTGCCTACGATCCCTCCTTTGCCTATGGGAACCGGATCGAGCGGCTGATTTCGGAGATCCACCGGGAAGAGGAGGCGCATGTTCCGGAGGATTAGCGAACTGATCGGCCGCCACCATGTATTTCTGATTACGGCCCATGAGCGGCTTGACGGGGATGCCCTCGGTTCGGAGCTGGCCCTTTTCCATATGCTGCGGGGGCTCGGGAAAGAGGTCACCATCTATAATCAGGACCGGACGCCGGAGAATTACCTTTTCCTCACGGGAAGCGACGGGATCGTCCGCGAGCTTCCTCCTCTCGAACCCTTCGAGGTTGCCTTTATTCTCGATTGCAGCGAACTGGATCGGATCGGGAAAGAGTCGGCCCGGGTCGGGTTGATCCCGAACCTTGTCAACATCGATCATCACGTCTCCAACGGGGGGTTCTGTGATGTTCGGCTGATCGATTCGCAGGCGAGCTCGACCGGCGAGCTGATTTTCCGGCTCATCCGGGAGATGGGCCTTGCGGTGACCGGCGAGATGGCGACTTGCCTCTATACGGCGATCTTGACGGATACGGGCGGTTTCCGCTACGGAAACACCCGCCGGGGCGCCCTCCTGGCCGCGGCGGATCTGGTGGCCGACGGCGCCGATCCCCAGTGGATCTCGGAAAATGTCTATGAAGCAGATTCGCCGGCCCGGATCCGTCTGCTGGCGGCGATTCTTCCCACACTGACCATCGACGAAGGAGGCCGTGTCGGTTCACTTGCCGTAACGCAGAAGGCGCTCGCCGATGCCGGGGCGCTGCCGGAGCATGCCGAAGGATTTGTCGATCTGCCCCGCTCCATCCGGGGTGTCGAGATTTCCATCGTCTTTGTGGAGTTGCCGGACGGGCGTTTCAAGCTGAGCCTGCGCTCAAAGGGGAACGTCAACGTGGAGCGCGTGGCCCGCGCCTTCGGCGGCGGGGGCCATATCAATGCCGCCGGGTGTCAGGTAGCGGGAGAACTGTCGGAGATCCGCAGGCGGGTGATCGAGGCGATTCGGGCGTCCGCGTCGGAATCATGAACGGGGTCATTGTCATCGACAAGCCGGCGGGGCCGACATCCCGGGATGTCGTGGAGGAGGTCAGGCGGGCGCTCGGGATCCGAAAGGCGGGCCATACCGGGACCCTCGATCCGCTGGCGACCGGTGTCCTTCCCGTCTGCCTCGATGAGGCGACGAAGCTGGTCCAGTTCCTGGCGCTCGACAACAAGGAGTACCGGGCGACACTTCGGTTGGGGGTCCGGACCGACACCCTGGACACGGAAGGGAACGTAATCGACCGGCAGGAGCCCCGCGTGAGCCGGGAACAGGTGGAGGCCGTGCTGTGCGGTCTGAAGGGGAGGCGAGAGCAGTTTCCGCCCCGATACTCGGCGGTGAAGGTCCGGGGGAAGGCTCTTTACGACTGGGCGCGCCGGGGGATCGACGTAGAGGCGCCGGCGCGGGAGGTGGAGATTTACGATATCCGGATCGAGGAGATCCGTCTCCCCGAGGTGACCTTTACGGTCTCCTGTTCGAAGGGCACCTATGTCCGCTCTCTCTGCGCGGAGGCAGGGGAGGCGCTCGGTTGCGGGGGCTGCATGTCGGCCCTGCGCCGGACGCGCAGCGGCAACTTCCGTGTGGAGGAGGCTGTCGCCCTGGAGGGATTGACGGGTGAGGAAAAGCGGGAACGGCTGACGGCGCATCTGATGCCGATGGCGGAGCTCCTGCCCGATCTTGCCGTCATCGATGTGGATCCGCCGCTGGCGGAAAGGTTGCGGAACGGCTATCAGCCGGACGGTGAGGTTCTGAGCCGTTATCATATTCCTTTTCTTGTCGCCGGAGATGTGATAAAGTTCACGCTCCATGACAAACATCTGGTAGCCGTCGCCCGGATGCTCTGCGCATCGGACGAACTGGCTTCGCGGGAGGGGAAGAGACAGGCTGCCCGAATTTTACGGGTATTGAACGATTGATGACTCGCAAGAAGTCTTGGAAGTCGTGAAAATGGGGCGGCTTCGTAAAAAGGCCGCAGGCAAGGCGCGCGAGTCCTGAGGAATGAGGCGTACTTGGTGTACGCCGCAATGACGAAGGATGAAGCGTAACGCAGCATCCGGACTTTTTACGAAGCCGCCAACGATTAAGCGAGAGGCCGGAGGCCTCATACTTGCGCGATTGACTTAAGGGAGGATGAGAGCAGTGTTAGATGTAGACAAGAGAAAGGGAATCATCGGAAGTTATCAGTTGCACGAAAAGGATACAGGATCTCCGGAGGTCCAGATTGCCCTCCTCAGCGCCAGGATTGAGTATCTGACGGAACACTTCAAGACTCACAAGAAAGACCATCACTCCCGGCGGGGGCTCCTGAAGCTGGTCAGTCAGCGGCGAAGGCTTCTGGATTACGTGAAGAATAAGGACGTGGAACGCTACAGAGCGATGATTCAACGTCTCGGGCTCAGGAAGTAACCTGGGCGCAGGGTGCGGGGTATCGATCAGGAGTAAGTAGTAAAGAGTAAAGAGTAAGGAGTAAGAAGTAGGCAAAACGCCCTGCTTTTTAATGCCTTACTCCTCACGCCTTACTCCTTACTTCTTCTGTGCCCCGCACTGCAAATCAACCATTGAGAGGAAAATATGAGTAAATTGTTCAGTACAGATTTTGCGGGGAGGAGCATTTCCCTCAAAACGGACTATGTCGCGGGGCAGGCGGACGGCGCCGTCCTGGCGACATACGGGGATACGGTGGTTCTGGTGACCGCCGTTTCGTTGAAGACAATCCGGGAGGGGGTCGATTTTCTCCCCCTGACCGTCGATTATCAGGAAATGACCTTTGCGGCCGGGAAAATTCCCGGGGGGTTCTTTAAGAGGGAGGGTCGTCTCAACGAAAAGGAGATCCTGACCTCGCGGATCATCGACCGCTCCATCCGGCCCCTGTTCCCGAAGAATTATTTCCACGAAACACAGATCATGGCGTCGGTCCTTTCCGTGGACAACGAGAATGACTCCGATGTGGTGGCGATGCTGGCTGCATCCGCCGCGCTGGAGATCTCGAATATCCCCTTCAAGGGACCGATCGCCGGGGTCCGGGTCGGTCGCGTGGACGGCGCTTTTGTCTGCAACCCCTCGATGGTGCTTCAGGAAAAAAGCGAACTCAATCTCTTCCTGGTGGGACGGAAGATCGTCCCCGGTACGGAGGGAAGGGCCTATGACGTGAACCTCGTCATGATGGAAGGCGGGGCGGAGGAGGTCGCGGAGGAGGTCATCGTCGATGCCATCGACTTCGGCCTCGAGCAGATGCGTCCGGTGATCGACCTTCAGGACCGGATGCGCGCGGAGGCGGGCAAGGCCAAGCGGGCAGTCGTGATTCCGACCATCGACGAGGCCCTTGTCGCGAAGGTGACCGCAGCGGCCCTGCCGGGGCTGAAAGAGGGTTACGGCATGGCGCGCAAGATGGAGCGCTATGCGAAGTTGGATGAGGTCCGGAAAAGCGCCGTCCAGAAGCTGACGGCCGAGAATCCGTCGCTCAAGGGCAAGATTTTGGAGATCATCGAATCGCTGGAGAGGCGCATTCTCCGGGGGATGATTCTCAAGGAAAACAGAAGAATCGACGGCCGTTCCAATACGGAAATCCGTCCGATCAGCTCCGAGGTCGGGCTTCTGCCGCGCGCGCACGGTTCGGCCCTGTTCAACCGGGGCGAGACGCAGGCGCTGGTGACCGTCACCCTGGGAACATCTCATGACGAGCAGCGGATGGATTACATCGCCGGGGAGGAGAGGCGCTCCTTCCTGCTCCACTATAATTTTCCGCCCTTCAGCGTCGGCGAGGCCAAACCCCTCCGGAGTCCGGGCAGGCGGGAGATCGGCCACGGCGGTCTGTCGCGCCGGGCGCTGATACCGGTTCTGCCGTCCAAGGAGGTGTTCCCCTATACGATCCGGGTCGTCTCCGACATCCTGTCCTCCAACGGCTCCTCTTCGATGGCGACCGTCTGCGGCGGTTGCCTCTCCCTGATGGACGCCGGGGTGCCGATCCGGGACACCGTTGCCGGGATCGCCATGGGGCTCCTGAAGGAGGGCGACCAGGTGGTCATCCTCTCCGATATCCTGGGCGATGAGGACCACGCCGGCGACATGGACTTCAAGGTCTGCGGGACCGAAAAGGGCGTGACCTCCCTGCAGATGGACATCAAGATCGACAACCTCACCGGGGATATCCTGCGCAAGGCGCTGAGCCAGGCCCGGGAGGGGAGGGTTTTCATCATCGGCAAGCTGCGCGAGACCCTTGCTGCGCCGCGGCCGGACATTTCTGTCTACGCCCCGCGGATCACCACCGTCAAGGTTCGGCCGGAGAAGGTGCGCGACGTGATCGGTTCAGGCGGCAAGAACATCCGTCAGATCGTGGCGGAGACCGGCGTCGAGATCAACGTGGAGGATGACGGCACCGTAACCATCGCCTCCAGCGACGCGGAAGCCGCCGCGCGGGCCGTGGCCATGGTGAAGTGGCTGACCGAGGACGCGGAGGTCGGCAAGATCTACAACGGGACGGTCAAGAAGATCGTCGATTTTGGCGCCTTCGTCGAGATCCTGCCGGGTACGGAAGGGCTCCTCCACATCTCGCAGCTCGCCAAGGAGCGGGTGAACAAGGTCACCGACATCCTCCAGGAGGGGGACGAGGTGAGGGTGAAGGTGCTGGAGGTGGACAAGCAGGGGAAGATCCGTCTCAGCCGAAAGGAAGCGCTGGGAGAAAATGGTCAATAAGACCATCCTGGACAACGACATCCGGGTGATTTCCGAGGAGATCGACCATGTCCGGTCGATCTCCATCGGGGCTTGGGTGGAGGGTGGCTCCCGCCGGGAAAATGGCCTGACCAACGGGATGGCCCATTTCATCGAACACATGCTGTTCAAGGGGACCGAACGCCGGTCCGCCTTTGATATTGCCTCCGCCATCGATTCCGTGGGCGGGGTGATGAACGCCGCCACAGGGAAGGAGATGACCTCCTTCTATATCAAGATCCCGGATTACCACCTGGAGATGGCCATCGATCTTCTGGCCGATATTTTCACCGGTTCGCGCTTTGCCGAGGAGGATATCGGCCGGGAGCGGTCGGTGATCCTCCAGGAGATCCGGATGGTCGAAGATACCCCCGACGATTACATCCATGATTTCTTCGAAGGGATGTTCTGGAAAGGACATTCCCTCGGTCTGCCCATTCTCGGGACGAAGGAAAGGGTCGAATCCTTCCGCCGCGATGATCTGTTCCGTTTCTTCCAAGCCGGCTATGGGGGCGGGGATCTGGTTCTTACCGCGGCCGGGAATCTCAAACACCGGAAACTTACGGAACTGGTCCGGCGCGCCTTCGGGTCGCTCGTCGGGAGATCCGTCCGCGAGCCGCTCGAGACCCCCGAGGCCAGGTCGGGGAGGGCCGTTCTCCGGAAGGAGTTGGAACAGGTTCATCTGATCGTCGGCGCGCCGGCGCCGTCCGCGGTGAACCCCGACCGTCACGCGGCATTTCTTCTGAACGCCGTCCTGGGGGGGAGCATGAGTTCCCGGCTGTTTCAGGAGATCCGGGAGAAAAGGGGCCTTGCCTACGATATCGGCTCCTATCTGATGCCCTATCGGGATGCCGGCATGTTCGGCGTCTATGCGGGAACGGACGGCGCCCGGGTCCGGGAGGTTCTCGGGCTCATTCGGGAGGGGCTGGAGCGGTCCGGCGCCGAACTGCTGACGGAGAAGGAATTGCGGTCGGCCAAGGAACTGATCAAGGGGAACTTCCTCCTCGGCATGGAGAGCACGGACAACCGGATGACGGGTCTGGCCAAGAGCGAGATCTATTTCGGAAGGCAGATGACGCCCGAGGAGATCATCGAGCGGATCGACGCGGTCGGGTGTGAAGAGATCCGCTCCCTGGCCGGCCGGATGTTCCGGCGCGAGACCCTGACGGTCGCGGCGCTCGGTCCTGTGTCCGAAGAGGATCTGAATTAAGGGGACAGGAATTAAGGGGACAGTATACTTAATTCCCCGGAATTAAGTATACTGTCCCCTTAATTAAGGCCATATGATGATAGAAGAGATCAGCGTATCCATCCGAAGACTGCCGGGAACGGAAGATCTGCCGCTACCTTCCTATATGACGGAGCAGGCGGCGGGAATGGATCTCTTTGCGGCGGTTGCAGAGGATGCTGCGATCCTTCCCGGAGAAAGAAAGCTGGTCCCGACGGGCGTCGTGGTGGCCCTTCCCGAGGGGTACGAGGCCGAGGTCCGGCCCCGGAGCGGACTGGCCCTGAAACACGGCGTAACGCTGGTCAACGCGCCGGGCACGATCGACGCGGATTATCGCGGCGAGGTCGGGGTGATTTTGATCAACCACGGCCAGGCGCCCTTCATCGTCCGGCGGGGGGACCGCATCGCACAGATGGTGGTGCACCGGGTCTGCCGGGTGGTCTGGGCCGCTTGCGGAGAATTTCCTCCGACGGAAAGGGGGGCCAGGGGATTCGGCCATACGAGCTGATTTGCGTCCTCTCTCTGAGGCGGGGCGGGGCATCGTAAAAAAAAACCTTGCAAAACCACGTTTTTGTGTATAGATTCACGCAACGGTTTTCGCGGCTTCAGTGCCGGATTGCGGGGTGATGGGATGAAGGTAGGGAGGTATCTCATTGTTTTTGTTTTGCTTATGGGCGCCCTGATCACATACGGAGACAGAGGACTCATCGACAATTACCGGCTGAAGGGAAAGTTGATGACCATCAAGAAGATCAACCATGAGATCACCCTTGAAAACATTGCCTTGAAAAAAAATATCACCTTGCTGAGAGATGATCTCTCCTATATAGAAATGATGGCGAGAAGCGGGTTGGGCATGGTTAAAAAAGGAGATCTGGTTTACCGCTCGATGCAATAGGACTTCCGTTCCCGCCTTGGGAAGGCGGGGTCCATACTTTCTATCTCATGACGGTGACCGCATGTTCGACACCAACGATTTGTTTTCAGGGGGGAAGCAACTTGCCGGGCTGGACATTGGTTCCAGTTGCATCAAGCTTGCGGAGATAGAGGATAACCGCAAAGGTCGCATCCTTACCCGTTTTTCCCGGATCCCGCTGGCCAAAGGCGTCATCGTCGACGGCGCCGTGGTGGAGCCGGAAGCCCTGACCGCAACCATCAAAAAACTCTACAAACAGTCCCGCTGCAAGAGCAAAAAGATCGTCACCTCCATCTCCGGGCACGCCGTGATCGTAAAGAAGGCGACCTTCGCGCAGATGGATGAGGAAGAACTTCGTGCCCTCATCCATGATGAAGCGGGGAAGTATCTGCCCTTCGACGACATGTCCGAGGTGGACTACGATTTTCAGATCATCGGTGAAAATCCCTATAACCCCAGCCAGATGGAAGTCCTCATCATAGCGGCCAAGAAGGAGATTATCGAAGGCTATACGAAGGCCATCCACGCGGCAGGTCTGATCCCGGTCATCATGGATGTCGATTCCTTTGCCCTTGAAACGATGTACGAGGAGAATTACGAGTTCGAGGAGAACGAGGTGGCCGTTCTCATCAACATCGGGGCGAGCATAACCAACCTCAATGCAGTGAAGGGCGGGGTATCGATCTTCACGCGTGATTTTACGATCGGTGGCAACTCCATCACCGAGGCCCTTGCCGCAAATCTCGGCGTCTCTTTTGAGGAGGCGGAAAAGGCGAAGATCGAAGGGACTGGGGATGATGAACAGGCCAGGGCGGCGCACCGCGAGGGACTGATTGCCTATGCCGATCCGATCTGTTCTGAGATCGAACGGTCGGTCGACTACTTCCGTTCCACGTTTGGTACAGAAAACATCAGTAAAGTTCTCCTGTCCGGCGGTGGGGGCATGATTCCCGGCATGGCTGCCGACCTGGGGCGCCGGTTGGGGGTAGAAACGGAAATGGTCAATCCGTTCCGGAAGATCCCATTTGACAAAAAAGTTCTGGAGCCGGGGGCGGCGGAGCGCATCGGTCCCATTGCCGCTGTCGGTGTGGGGCTGGCCCTGCGGAAGATAGGCGATCAATGATCAAAATCAATCTTCTCCCCTATCGTGAAAAGGAAAAAAAGGAGAATCTGCGGCGCCAGATCACTATCCTCTCGGGCACGCTGGTGCTCGTTCTTCTGATCATGCTCGCCGTACAGCTCTATTTCAGCATGAGCATCAGTGGCATGGAGACGAAGATCCGGGATGCGGATGCCAGACTGATCGTATTGAACAAAAAAGTTGGCGACATCGAGGGTTTCAAGCGAGACAAGAAGGAATTGGAACAGAAATTGGGGGTGATCAACTCCCTCGAGGCCAACCGCCTCTTCCCCGTCCGCATGCTGGATGAACTGAATCTGCTCGTTCCCGCAAAGGAGGCCTGGCTGGAAAAGATCACGCAAACGGGACAGGATCTTCGCATCGAGGGAATGGCCAGGGACAACGGCACCGTGGCCCGCTTCATGAAGAGCGTGGAAAGGGCAGGATTTGTCCAATCGGTCGAGTTGGTGGTCTCCAGAGAAAAAGAGCTGGCCGGAGAGAAGTTGCAGCAATTCATCCTGACCTGTGTCATGAAAAAAGGGATATGAACCTATGGACATCAATGTCGATGACCTGAAGAAACTTTCCCTCAAGATGAAGGCGCTGATCGTTTTCCTGATCTGTCTCCTTCTTGGATATTTCTATTATATGTTCTTCTTCCAGGCAATCCTTGCGAAGCAAGTGACCCTCGATACCAAGCTGACGGAGATGCAGCAGCAGATTGTGGAAAAAGAGAAGGTGGTGGTGCAACTCGACAGGTATATCCGGGAGATCAACGCTCTAAAGCAGTCCTTTACGCTGGCCCTGCTGAAACTTCCCAATGCGCGGGAGATCGCAGGGCTTCTCGCGTCGGTGGTTCTCTCCGGTGAAGAAGCCGGCGTGAATTTCCTCCTGTTTGAACCGAAACCGCCGGAGGTGAAACCGCCGGCGGTAAAGCCAGGTGCGTCCCCGAAGCCGACTGATGCCAAGGCGCCGCCTGCGAAACCGGCTGACGCCAAGGCCCCACCTGCGAAACCGGCCGTACCGGAGAAGTTTTACGATGAAATCCCCATCAAGGTGCAGATTGCCGGAAGTTTCCACAATACGGTGTCATTCTATGCAAAGATTGCCAAACTGCCCCGGATCGTCAATGTTGAGGAGATCGCCATGGGGGATGCAAAGGAAGTGAAGGGCAAAGGGCTGATCGTCAAGACCTCCTGCACCGTAAAAACCTATATGTTTGTGGATAAAAAACCATGATGAGACGGCATTTCATAGCAGGTATCGTGGGTGGCGTCCTGATTTTCTTACTGGCGGGCGGGATGGGTCCGGTTGCATCCTGGGCGGCTGAGACGAAGGCGTCGCCGCCGGCGCCATCGGCGGCCGTCGCAGGCGGACCAGGGACGCAACCGGTTCCTGCGGCAGTTCCGGAGGCGACGGGTTACATATATTTGCCGGCCGGGAAACCGGATCCCTTCAAGCCATTCATGGAAACGGATCTGGCTCTGAAAACGAAGAAGGAAGAAGATCTGAGAAAGAAGACGGTGGGGAAGGGCGGGCCCATCTCGCCGCTTCAACGGGCGGATATCGGGCAGTTCCGCCTGGTCGGGATCGCCGGTGATGCGAACAGACGCATGGCGATTGTCACGGATGGAACCACAAAAAAATTCTATCCCCTTTTTGTGGGGACTTATATCGGCCTGAACGGGGGCCGGGTTGCGGCGATCCTGCCCGATCGCGTGATTGTAGAGGAAAAGGCCGAAAAGCAGGCCAAAAAGGCGAAGATCAGGCGTATGACCGTAATGCTTCGCAAGGAAGAATAAGAGGGAAAACCATGAAACGGGCAATACGATGGGCATGGCTTGTTTTTCTCGCGGCGATCATGACGACGGTCCTCCCGTCGGCGTGGGGCGCGACCCCCGAGGCGCCGGATACGGCTGCACAGACGGTCAACGCGGGCTACCTGGAAAGCGTCACCTTTGAAAGGCTCCCGGGCAAGGAACGGGTGACCCTGGCGGTATCAAAACAGTCCGGCGTGACCGTCGAGAACCAGCCCGGCAATTCGGTGCTGGTCCGCATGGAGAACCTCTTCGTTCCCGAGGGGCTCCGGCGTCCTCTCAGCGATGCCGCGCTTGTGAATGTGGTCCGGGTGACGTCCGTCCAGAAGACCGCCGAAGGCCGATCGTGGGTCATCGCGACGATTGATCTGAAGCAGAAGGTGCCGTACAGCGTGCGGCAGGAGGGAATGAATATCCTGATCGATTTCAACGTGACCTCCGTGGCGGCGGCGGTGCCGGCGCCGGAAAAGCCGCTGCCGGTCGTGCAGACCCCGGCGGCGCGGACCGCCGAAAAAGCGGCAGCGTCCGGGGCGAAGAACGCGAGGGAAGTTGCAGGAAACGCCGGTAAGGAGACGAAGGCCGATGGCGGCCCCCGGATCCTCATCGATGTCCAGGACGCCGATATCAAAGCAGTTTTACGACTATTATCCGAGCAGGGCAATGTGAGTATCGTCTCCGGCGACGACGTCAAGGGGACGGTGACTCTAAAGATCAAGGATGTGTCCTGGGAGCAGGCGCTCAACACCATCCTTATCATAACCGGGCTGGGCAAAAAACAGGTCGGCAACGTAATCACCGTGATGAGTCTGGACAAGATGAAAAAAGGCGAAGATGACCGGGCGGCACTGGAGAAGAAAGAGGAGGCAGACCGGCTCAAGGAGCCACATATCACCCGAGTGGTTCCTATCGCTTACAACGACCCAGAAGAACTTAAGAAAAACATCGAGGAGCTCCTTAAAAGCAAGGACGCCAAGGACAGCAAAGACCCTAAGGACCCTAAGGACCCCAATCAACCCACGGACAGCAAAGCCGCTTCGAGTTCGGGTTCGGGTTCGGTCACCGTCGATAAACACACCCGTTCTCTTATTATCAAAACCACCCGCAGGGACATGGACAGCTTGCTTCGCTTCATCGAGAGAATCGACAAACCGACCGAACAGATCCTGATCAAGGCCAATATCGTGGAAACGACGAAAAGCACCGCCCGCAACCTCGGCATCCAATGGGGAGGCATGTGGGGACAGAAGATTGGGAATCAGGGTTTGTATGTGACGCCCGGCGGGACGGGAGGCTCTGCCGTTCCTCCCGGATCTGCCTTCTCCGGAGGGTATTCACCCACCTCCGGCGTGGCGGGGATCGCTGGCCAGGGGTTCGGGGTCAATTTCCCGGCGGCAGCGATATTAGGCGCAGGTCCAGCCTCGCTGGGGTTGATGTTTGGGACTATCGGAGGCAATATCCTGGATCTCCAGTTAAGCGCCCTGCAGAAAGACGGCAAGTTAAACATTCTTTCCAGCCCTTCCCTTGTGACATTGGATAATCAAACGGCCTCTACTGAAAATGGAGAGGATGTTCCATTTGTCACGCCGGGCACGTCAACTTCTCCAGCGACCGTCACTTGGAAGAAAGCCGTTTTGAGGCTGGAAATAAAACCCCACGTGATCGACGGGAAAAATATCAAGCTGGAGATACTCGTTAAAAAGGATGAGGCGGATTTTACACGGTCGGTGCAGGGCAATCCTCCTATGTTCGTGAAAGAGACGAAGACGGACTTGGTCGTCGCAGACGGTGAGACCATCGTGATTTCCGGTTTGACCAAGCAGAAAACGGATAACAGCGTAAATGGAATCCCCTGGTTGAAAGAGATCCCCGTGCTGGGCTGGCTCTTCAAGGGAGATGAGAAGCAAGAGTCCATGGAAGAGGTGCTGATCTTTATTACTCCCAATATCATGAAACCGCAGACGGTTGTCGGTATCCAGGAAGGGGCTTGACGATTTTTTCCAGTCCATTCCGGTTCAAGCCGGAGACTTGAACCCGTATAATGTATCAGGCTGTTATCATTCAAGGAGACAGGCATTATGAAACATCTGACCAGATT
>Ga0209638_1000365_pt1 | contig 29906 bp, 28 predicted proteins | sample BarGraNGADG00211_FD_184490 | JGI IMG/M metagenome (GOLD analysis project Ga0209638, IMG submission 184490) | Arctic peat soil microbial communities from Barrow, Alaska - Barrow Graham LP Ref core NGADG0002-211 (SPAdes) (version 2) | ecosystem: Environmental > Terrestrial > Soil > Wetlands > Peat...
TACATGGGTACACATGCCGAGACGAGAAGGCGCGCATCTTGGCCCCTGCCAAGCAGTTGCGGTCAGAATGAGCGGCTTTTCAGGGGGAACTTCGGGCTAGACATGTTCCACTGCTGACGTCGTCGCGAACTCTCGAGGCCGCCGCCGTCTGCCCGCGGGCCCCCGCCGTTTCCGGAGAAACCGCATCTCTGCCCCCACCAGCGGGGTCGGCTTTCGGATGATCAGGTCGGCCAACACGTCGTGCAGCTGGTCGCTGATGCCGCGCGTCCTCGACGGGACGAGCACGGCGGCGCAGATCGACGCGGTCGCTCGCCTCGTCGCGGACGTGGGGATCGCGGTGGACATGGACTTGGGGGCGCAGGTCGTCCAACTCGTTCACCGTGTTCGCCGTCACGGAGGCGCTCGCGACGCACTTCAGCTACCGGCCGACAACGGGCGTGGTGAACCGCAGCGGGCTGTCGGCGGCGTGTGGTGGGCCGCCGGCACCAACGTGGTGGCGACCAGGCTACGGTGACCGCCCACACTCACGCCCGACCGGTGGCGTCCCCGCCCTGCGCGCTCTTGCCGCGGAGGAGCGCAGGCAGCTTCTGGACGGTCAGGACCACCATCGACACCGCCAGCAGGATCAGGACGACGGTGGCCCCAGTCAGGAGGAAGTTGTCCTGCGCAACGTACTTCTTCAGCAGGAGCCATAGCGAGGCGACGGTGGTCACCAGGATGAAGACCGCCGGGACGAGGGTGAAGATGGCTTTCTTCCCATGGGTGATCAACCACGCCGAGACCACGAAGAGCGTCAGCGCCGCGAGCAGTTGGTTACTGCTGCCAAAGAGCGGCCAGAGCGCGTTGAACGAGTTGGTGAAGGCGAGCGACCCCATGAGAAGCACGGCCAGCCCCGAGTTGAAGTACGGGTGTCGCATCACGCGCGGCACGCGTTCCTGCCCACTGAACATGATCGCCACAATTCCTCGAACAGGTAGCGGTTGAGGCGCACGGCTGCGTCGAGCGTGGTGATGACGAATCCTTCGACCAGGAGGATGCCGAAGACCGTTGCCAGCGCCCGCGGGATGTGAAGCGTACGGTCGAGGAGCTGTCCGACGGCCAGCGAGAACGCCAGGATGGGGTTGGACGGCGAGATGCGGGCCTGTTCGGCTGTCGGCCAGACAATCTGCAGGTAGTCGCCAAACGGCAGGCTCGACCCGAGCGCGAGCATGACGAGCAGCGCGAGCACGCCCTCGAGCAGCATCCCGTCGTACCCGATGCGCTTGGCATTGGCCTCGGTGTCGAGCTGCTTGGCCGTCGTGCCTCCCGCCACCAGGGCATGGAAGCCCGAGATCGCGCCGCACGCGACGGTAATGAACAGGAGCGGCCAGATGTGCCCCAGCCGGACCGTCCCCTCGGCCACGTTGGACGCCGGAATCTGCATGGTGTCGCCTTGCAGCTCTCCGACGATGACGCCGGCGGCGAGCAGGCCCATCCCGGCGTAGAGGATCTGCACGTTGATGAAGTCCCGGGGCTGGAGGATGACCCAGACCGGGAGTACTGCGGCCAGCATGACGTAGACGGAGAGCACCACCATCCAGACGTGGGGCTGGAGGGCTATTGGCGCGTAGCTGCCCGCCACCACCGAGCCCACGCAGATGAGCGTGGCGAGGGCGTAGGCAAGGACTGTCTTGATCCGCCGCACGTGGATGAGGTAGCCGAGGATCGGCGCCAGAAGCGTGATGACGACGACCGAGGTGGACGCGATGCCGCCGATCACGCCGAGTGTCTGCCCGTTCTTCGCCACGACCTTCAGGAACGACTGCCCTTCGGCGCGGCCGAGCTTCTCAACGGGCCACATTGAGGTCAGCGAGATGGACGTGGCGGCCAGGAAGTTGGACGTGACGAGGACGAGCATCATGATGGTGAAGAGGATGAACATCGCGAAGCTCATCTTGCCGAGCGTCGTGCGCGCCACCTCGGCCATCGATTGGCCGCCCTCCCTGATGCTCACAAAAATCGCCGTGAAATCGTGCACGGCGCCGATGAAGATCGAGCCCAGGACGATCCAGAGCCAGACAGGTCCGTAGCCGTAGAGGATGGCGATGGTCGGACCGAGGATCGGTCCCGCGCCGGCAATAGCCGAGAAGTGGTGGGCGAAGAGGACGTGGATCCTCGTCGGGACGTAGTCGCGACCATCGTTCCGAACGATCGCTGGCGTGGGTATTTCCGGGTCCACACCCAGGCTTCGGGCGATGAGCCGCCCGTAGAACCGACTGGCAAGAACGAAGAACGCGGTACCTGCTGCGAATAGAACGAGGATATTCATCGTTGGTCTCTTCCGCCGACTCCTGCACTCATTATTCCCCCAAACCACCCAAGACGGTCCGGAGAAACCGCTGCACCCAACCGAGAGTATCGCAGGGCTGGCCGCGCCTAGGACAGATTCCAGGAGGCCTACAGAAACTTGCTTCAACCATGACGATCTCGACAGCCAACCCAGGGGAAGTTGACAATTCACCCGGTCGGCTCAACACTGCATCTACGCATCACTCGGCCCGTTGCGGTCGCTTCGCGGCCCGGACGCCGGGCGTGCCGAACCTGACCGGCGACGATGCCGGCCTTTCTGGAGAACACATCATGCGAGCCGTATCCTTCACGCTGAACGGCAAGCCAACGCGCTTGGCCGTGGACGAGACTCGACCGCTGCTCTGGGTCCTCAGAGACGACCTTGGCCTCACCGGCACCAAGTTCGGCTGTGGCGAGGCGGTGTGTGGCGCCTGCACCGTGATCGTGAACAACGAGGCGGTGCGATCCTGCGCGACACGCATCGGCGACGTCGAGGGCAAACAGGTGCTGACGATCGAGGGCCTGGCCAAAGGCGATCGCCTCCATCCGATCCAGGAAGCTTTTGTCGAGCACCTCGCCTACCAGTGCGGCTACTGCACGCCCGGCATGATCATGGGCGCCTACGCGATGCTGCTGAAGCACCCGAAAGCGACCCGCGCCGACATCGTCAAGGGACTGGACTCTCACTTGTGCCGCTGCGGGGCCCACGTCCGAATCCTCGAGGCGGTAGAGACCGCGGCGACCGCGATGAAAGGGAGCGCGCGATGAAGACCGAGGACCACGACTTCGATCGTGATCAGGAACTCGTCGTGGATGGTCCGACGTCGTTCCCTGTGGACCGTCGCGATTTCGTCAAGCTGACCGCCACTGGCCTGCTCGTGCTGTTCGCCATCGATCCGGCGGGCGCCAGCCAGGAAACGGCGCGGCTGCCGACGGGGCGCCAGGGTTACCCCACCGACGTCAACGCCTACCTGCACGTCGGCACCGACGGGAGAGTCACGTGTTTCGTCGGGAAAATCGAGCAGGGGCAGGGGACGATGACCTCGCTGCCGCAGTTGCTCGCCGAAGACCTCGACGTCCCGCTCGCGTCGGTGGACATCGTCATGGGCGATACGGAACTGTGCCCGTGGGACATGGGCACGTTCGGATCACTCAGCATGCGCCAGTTCGGCCCGGTGCTGCGCCAGGTGGCCGCCGATGCGCGAGCCACCCTCCTGCAACTCGCCGCCGAGCGCCTGCAGGCGCCGGTCGAACGGCTCACGGTCAAGGCGGGCGTGGTCAGCGATACCGCCGATCCGAAGAAGACCGTGACCTACGGTCAGCTGACCGAGGGCAAGCGCATCGAGCGCAAGCTGGAAGGCAAGGCGCCGCTGAAGCTGGTCAAGGCGTTCACCGTCATTGGCACGTCGGCGCGTCGGCGTGACGGGGGCGACAAGGTGACCGGCAAGGCGAAATACGCCGGCGACATCGTGCCTCCGGGCGGCGCACTGCACGCGCGCATCCTGCGGCCGCCGGCGCACGGCGCGACGCTCGGACAGGTGGACACGTCGGCCGCGGAGAAGGTGCCGGGCGTGAAGGTGGTGCGCGACGGTGATCTGATCGCCGTCCTCCACGAGCATCGTGACGAGGCCGACAAGGCGCTCGCGCTGGTGAAGGCCGACTGGACACGCCACGATCCGCCGTTCGACGACCACACGATGTTCGACCACTTCCTGAAGACGGCCGGGCCGGCCACGACCGCGGCCGAGGGCGGGAGCCTCGCCGAGGGCGAGAAGATCGTCACCGAGGTGGTGGAAGGGACCTACTACGACAGCTACGTCGCGCACGCGCCGATAGAGCCGCACTCGGCGGTGGCCGCCGTCGAGAACGGCAAGATCACGGTGTGGGTGGGCACGCAGACGCCGTTCTCGGTGAAGAACCAGTTGATGCAGGCTCTGAGGCTGCCCGCCGAGAAGGTCCGCGTGATCACGCCCTACGTGGGCGGAGGGTTCGGCGGCAAGTCGGCGTCTCGCCAGGCCATCGAGGCGGCGCGCCTGGCGGTGCTGACCGGCAAGCCAGTGCGCGTCATCTTCAGTCGCGAGGAGGAGTTCTTCTACGACACGTTCCGTCCCGCGTCCCTCATCCGGATCCGGGCGGGCGTGAACGCCTCGAAGGCCATTGCGCTGTGGGACTACAAGGTCTACTGCGCGGGCGAGCGCGGCGCGGCCCACTTCTACAACATTCCGAATCACCGCACGGCGTGGACGGGTGGCTGGAGCGGCAACTCCGGAAGTCTCCACCCCTTCGCCGTGGGGCCGTGGCGGGCGCCAGGGGCGAGCAGCAATGCGTTCGGGCGCGAATCGCACATCGACGTGCTCGCGGCAAAGGCCGGTGTCGATCCGGTGGAGTTCAGGTTGAAGAACCTCACCGACCCGCGGATGATCCGGGTGGTGAACGCGGCCGTGAAAAAGTTCGGCTGGACGCCGAAGCCGGCGTCGAGCGGGCGCGGCGTGGGCGTGGCGCTGGGCATCGACGCGGGCACCTACGTGGGACTGATGGTGGAGGTGGCTGTTGACAAGGGCACCGGCAAGGTGCAGGTGAAGCGCGTGGTCTGCGCCCAGGAGATGGGCGTCGTGGTCAACCCCGAGGGCGTGCTGCAGCAGATCGAGGGGTGCATCACGATGGGCCTCGGCTATACGCTGAGCGAGGAGGTGCACTTCAAGGGCGGCGAGGTGTTGGAGCGCAACTTCGGCACCTACGAACTGCCGCGCTTCTCGTGGCTGCCGACGATCGAAGCCGTCGTCATCGACGCGCCGGAGATCCCTGCGCAGGGAGGCGGAGAGCCGTCGATCGTGCCGCTCGGCGCTGCGGTGGCCAACGCGATTTTCGACGCGGTGGGCGCCCGCCTCGACCGGATGCCCATGACGCCCGAGCGCGTCAAGGCGGCGCTGAAACGGTAGGACGTGGGAGGACCGGAGGCCCCGGCAAGCGCGGTAGTAGAAGCGCCTCGGGAGTGTAGCTTGTGCAATCCGGCACAGGCGCCTCCTCGGGTTGCCGATACAGTGAGAGACCAGCCATGGAACCTGTGATCTCGCCGGCTCCCGTCGTCGTGTCCGTGCCGGCGGAACCGCACGCGGACGGGTTCGGGCCGCTTGCGGCTGGCGGTTTGTCCTCCCGTGAGCCCCCGCGAGTGCCGGCAACCGTCGGCGCAATCGCCGTCGCGGGAGGCGGTCTCAATGGTGGACTCCGACGCAGCTTGTCGGCGCTCGGCGACTTCGGCGAGGTCGTCCTGATCGTCTACGCGGTCCCTGTCGCCGTTCTCGCCGTCGGCATTCCAATCGTGCTGGTTGTCCGGCTGGCGATGTGGACCGTCGGCGTGCGCTAGGATATCGCCCTGGCGATGCCGAAGGCCGCGGTCGCCGCCAGGCCGCCAATGACCACGGTCTGGATGGCGCTGCGAACGGGTCCTGTGCCTGTGAAGTGCCCTTTGACATAGCCGAAGACCGCCAGGGCCAGCAGCGTGACCGCAACCGAATAGAGCAGTCCCGTCTTGACCGAGGACCACACAAGGTAAGGCCCAAGCGGGATGAAGCCTCCGACGATGTACGCACCGGCGATCGTCAGCGCGCTCGTGAGGGCGCGCTTGGGATCGGGCGTTTCGAGACCCAATTCGAACCGCATCATGAAATCAACCCAGGCGCTAGGCCTCGTGCTCAGCGCCTGCACGATCGGCGCGCTTTCCTCCGCCGTGAGGCCGTAGGATAGGAGCAGCTCCCGCACTTCTGCCGCCTCTGCTGCGGGCTTCTCCCGCACTTCCAGTTCTTCGCGCGCCCGCTCGCTGGCGTAGTGTTCGGCGTCGCTCCTGGCGGCGAGGTAGCCACCGAGTCCCATGGCGATCGACCCGGCCGCGATCTCAGCCAGGCCGGCCGTGACGACGATCCCGGTCGAGTCGACGGCGCCAGAAAGGCCCGCCGCGAGCGCAAAGGGAACCGTCAGCCCATCGGACATCCCGATCACGACATCTCTGACGGTTGCGCCCGACGTGAAGTGCCACTCGAGATGAGGAATCAAGGGCATAGATAGCGTCCTTCTCCTCTTCCTCCTGATTTCCAAAGCCACACCTGCGAAATGGCCGGGCCAGCGAGTGCGAACGCTTCACGTCGGGCACAAGAGCCGTTCGTTCGGCCGGGCAGTATCAGAAGATTGGGCTACGGCGCCGAATGCTCGGGGACCTTGTGGCCATGGTCCGTCTTCGCCTCCGTTGCGTACCGCTCGACTCTCTGCGCGCCACGCACGACGGCCTCCGCAAGGCTGTCACGGGTCGCCTGCCCTTTGCTCGTGTACTCCTTCGCCGCAGCGCGCACTTGGGCGCTGGCTTGCTGATACCGTTCGGACGCGCTTTTCCCGAGGCTCTTCGCCGAGCCGGCCAGTCGCCTGCGGAGCTCCACTGCGGCCCGCGGGGCGACGAGCATTCCCAGCCCGGCCCCGAGCACGGCGCCTGCGATGAGTCCCATCAGGAAACGATGGTCCCGAGTCTCCTGCGCTGGTGAAGTCGTCACTGGCATTCCTCCTGCTGCTTCTCCTTGGCCGAGTTCGGTTTCGCCGGGCGATAGCCCTGCTTGACGGCTTCCTCCTCGGTCAACCACTTGCCTTTCTTGGTCGTGCCGTACGACGGGTCACCCTCTTTGTGGTAGATCTTCGTGGCGGGGTTGGCCCAGACCATCCCGGCCTGCGGTGGCTCCCGCGGTGCGCCGGTCATCTTCCGATTGACCTTGTCTACGGCCGACGCGGTGGCTGCCGCGCCCTTCTGGACGCCCTTGGCGGCCGCGCCCACGCCCTTCTCGATACCCTTCGCTGTTGCGTCGGCGCCCTTCCCGACACCGGTCGCCGCCTTCTGCGCGCCCTTCTTGGTCGCTGAGGCGGCCGTCCCCAGGGGACCGACCTTCACGAGCGGCGTGATCCCCTCAATCGTGCTGGCCGGCACCCCGGCCTTCGACAGGTCGGCCACGGAGGTGTAAGGCCGACCGGCGATGATCTGTTTCGCCGTGGCCGCGTCGACGCCCGGCAGGCTCTCGAGCACTGCCTGGCTCGCCGTGTTGAGGTCGATCTTCGCGTCGCCCGCCTGGCTGGCCGGCTCTGTCTGCGCCACGAGCACAGGCGCGACCGCCAGCAGGAAAGCCAGTGCCGCTGACGCCGACCAGAACAAGCGCTTCAAGGATGGTGAATTCATCTGCATTTCTCCAGTTCCAGGTTACGATTGTCGCGCGGGGCTCTGCTCTCAGCCGGGAGGCGCTAGCCGCGCCAGCGACGGTATCCCCAGCCTCCGCCGCCGAGCACGAACAACACGAGCAGAACGATCAACAGGGTTTCCATGTCTTCCTCTTCGGTGAGTGGAAGCTGAAGGATCGCCATGCTGGCATGCACGCGAGTTCTCTTGCTTCGAGCTGTACATATGCTGGACGAGGGTACGATGCCAAGACTGTTCACTTCAGAACATCTGCGCGTGATTCGGGATTTCGCTCACGCTGGACTCCGCGCGACTGTACAATTGGGGACAGACGGGGCCCGCGCCCCGTTCCTACGATTCGAGGGTGTCCGCGAAGAGCGCACACCAGTCCGTGACTGCATGCAGCGCCGGCCGAACCCGGGAGGCTTTGCCGTCCAGCGGGATCTTGAGGTGCTACGTCGAGGAGGCCTTCGGAACCGAGTGCCAGGAGCGCTACTGGCAGAGCTTCGAGCGACGGCGGGCGGAACTGGGGTACGCGGACTACCTCGACGCGCTGCATGGGAGGATGTCCTTCTGCCGGCAAGATGGCGGACCCGGCCATACTGGTGAATGTGCCCGCGAGAGACCGCGGCGAGCAGCTCGAACCCCAGCCCAACCGCGACACGCAGTGTCCGAAAGTGAACAGACGCGCGCTTCCGTCCCTTCTAAACTAGACTGTCGTGTTGTGGGGTCGCTACGCGGGCGCGGGCGTTGACCCGTGGCGAACGACCTTCATCAGGGCACGAGGAAACCGTTGTTCAGAGGATTGGTGTGCATGAGCGTCAGCATGTTGAACCGGATGTTCGTTGCTGCGGCTGCCATTAGCGCGGTGTCGTTCGTCGGAACGGTTGTGCCGACCAACGCGCAGCCACAATCGCAGCAGGACCCAAAGCAGCAAGAGCAGAAGAAACAGAAAGAGGCGCAAAAGCAGAAGGAGAAGCAGCGCCCGCCGCAGCAGCAGGCGCAGCCGCAGAAGCCGCAGCCACAGCGCCCGCCACAGCAGCAGGCGCAGCCGCAGAAGCCGCAGCGCCCGCTACGGCAGCAGGCGCAGCCGCAGAAGCCGCAGCCGCAGCGCCCGCTACGGCAGCAGGCGCAGCCGCAGAAGCCGCAGCCACAGCGCCCGCTACGGCAGCAGGCGCAGCCGCAGAGGCCGCAGCCACAGCGCCCGCCACAGCAGCAGGCGCAGCCGCAGCCGCAGAGGCCGCAGCCACAGCGCCCGCCACAGCAGCAGCCGGTGCCGCAAAGGCCGCAGCCACAGCGCCCGCCACAGCAGCAGGGACAGGCGGAGCCGCGGCAGCTGCAACGGCGTCTGCCACAGCAGGAGCAGCAACAGCTTATCGGTCAGCAGCAGCAACGGCTGGTGCAGTATCGCGACCAACTGGATCAGCAGCAGCGTGTGGCACCACAGCAGGCCGTGCAGCTGCAGCGACAGAAGCGTTTGGCGCAGTACGATTTTCAACAGCAGTACATCGCGCGCCTCCGTCAGCAGCAGCTGAGTATCCAGAACGCACCCAACTACAACTACGGCGGTGACCCCTACTTCTACACGCCTCCAAGCTATCGGTACTCTCGTGGAGGCCGATATTACGAGACGAATGAGTACGGCGCCGTCGTGCTCCGGCAGGCCGTGAACTATGGCTATGAGGAGGGTTTCGGGGCTGGACAGGCAGACCGGCACGATCGCTGGGCGTTCAATTACCGGGATTCGTATGCCTATCAGGATGGGAACTACGGATATGGTGGCTTCTACATAGAGCGGGACGACTACCGCTACTACTTCCGCCAGGGCTTCCGTCGCGGCTATGAAGATGGCTATTACGGCCGCTACCGATATGGCGTGCATGCGACCGGAAGGTACACCGTCCTGGGCCCCGTGCTGTCGGTGATCCTCAACTTGCAGCCGCTTCGCTAGCAGGCTGACGAATCGACACCCGGCCGCCGTGCGGTCGGCCCAGGGGCGCGCGGCCACTACGGCCGTCGCGCGTCCCTCGGCCACTCGATGGTGAGCAGGCATGCCCGAAGAGCCAAACACTCCTCCAAAGTCTCGATCCTCGCCCCGGGCGCTGAAGATCACCGACCTCGTCCGGCCTCACTGGAAGGGTCTGACGCTGGCGCTGATCGCCGTCCTGGGCGAGACGCTCACAGCTATTCTCGAGCCGTGGCCCATCAAGGTCGTCATCGACAACCTTCAGCACTCGAAGACACTGCCAGGGCTCCTGGGCCGCACGGTGACCGGGATCTTCGGCCAGGGCCCGTATGCCGTGCTGAATTTCGCCGTGGCCGCCGTGGCGGGCATTGCGATTATCGGGGCCGTCAGTGCGTACTTCGAGAAGTACCTGACGACCAGCGTGAGTCAGTGGGTGGGACACGACTTGCGCCGGACCATCTACCACCACATCCAGCGGCTGTCGCTCGCCGAACACGACAAGGCGCGGACGGGCGACATGATCACGCGGGTCACCAGCGATATCGAAGTCATCCAGAACTTCATCGACTCTGCGCTGCTCGGCATTGTCGTCAACGTGATGACACTGGCTGGCATGATCGCGGTCATGTTCTACCTCAACTGGCGCTTCACTCTCATCGCACTGTCTGTGATGCCCGTGCTCTTTGTGGTGGTGTACCGCTACACGGGGCGCATCAAGAAGGCCTCGCGGGCGGTGCGCACGAAAGAAGGCGAACTGCTGTCCGTCGTGGAGGAAGTGCTGACGTCCATCCGCGTGGTCAAGGCGTTTGCGCGGGAAGACTACGAGCAGAAAAGATTCGACTCTGAGAGTCTGGCCAACGTCGAGGCCGGCCTGCAGGCCCGAACCCTCAAGGCCAGGCTGGCCCCGGTGGTCGAGGTGATCGTCGCGAGTGGCACCTGTCTGGTGCTGGGGTATGGCGCGCGACTCGCCCTGGCCGGACAGATCAGCGCCGGCGTGCTCATCGTCTTCCTCCTCTATCTGGGCAAGATGTACAAGCCGATGCGCGATCTCTCGAAGATGACCGACACCGTCTCCAAGGCGATGGTCGGCTACGAGCGCCTTCAGGAAGTGCTCGACATCGAGAGTCTTGTCCGCGACCTGCCAGGCGCACGCCGGGCTCCGACGTTCACCGGTCAGATCGAGTTCAACAAGGTCAGCTTCAGCTATGGAGCCGACAAACCGATCATCAAGGATGTCAGCTTCAAGATCGAAGCGGGACAGATCGCGGCCATTGTCGGTCCGTCAGGGGCGGGGAAGACGACAATCGTGAGCTTGATTCCCCGGTTCTACGATCCGGTGTCCGGACAGGTCGTCATTCAGGGCGCGGACATCCGGCGCTACCAATTGAAGTCGCTGCGCGACCAAATGAGTTTTGTCCTGCAGGACACGCTGCTCTTCCGCACGACGATCTGGGAGAACATCGCGTACGGCAAGCCTGGCGCCCCGCCCAGCGAGATCAGGCGCGCGGCCGAGCTCGCGAACGCGCATGAATTCATCGAAGCGATGCCCGACGGCTACGACACGATGGTCGGCGAGCGCGGCGTCACGCTCTCGGGCGGTCAACGCCAGCGCATTGCGATTGCCCGCGCCGTCATCCGCGACACACCGATCCTGATTCTTGACGAACCGACGGCCGGTCTGGACGCCGTCTCTGAGCAGGCCGTCATGGAAGCCCTGGACAGACTGATGCAGGGTCGAACGTCCGTCGTCATCGCCCATCGTCTCGGTACGATCCGCCGCGCGGACGTCATCTTCGTCATCAAGGACTGCGAACTGGCCGAACAGGGCACGCACGAAGCGCTCATGGCTCAGAACGGCGTCTATGCGGAATTGTACAGAATCCAAACCCCCGAGGAGGCCACGACCGGCACAGCTCCACCAGTGGCCGTGGCGCAATGACCGGCACCGGGGAAGAGCCGGAGGACCGTGCGACGAAGCGCGTTGACGTTGTACGCCATTCTGATGCTGGCTCCCGATGCTTGGGAGTGTAGGGGAACTTGCATTGTGTTCGAAACAAGGACAGCGCGTCGGATCAGGGCTGGCTATCATCCTGACAGGGCGCAGTTTGTGCTCTCTGGCAACACTGCGTATGGACCAACGTGGCGCCTTCGCGGGTGTCCGGTGAGCCCAACGAGCTAGGCTGAATTTGCGGATTCACATGATAGTGATTATGAAAAAGACACGACGCAGACTCGGACTTCTTGGTCTCGTGGTGCTGACGGCGGGCAGCGTGAGCCTCGCGGCACAGCGGGGACAGCCACAACGCAATGGGCCGGCGTCCATCGCGATGTCGGGGACGTACGAGCTCGAAACGACGCGTGGTGACAATGCGCAGCGCGCGGCCGATCTGGCCACTCGCAATTTGTCGCAGCCTCAGCGCGACCGCGCCTATCAGAGCCTGCTGCGCCGGCTGCAACCCCCGACGACACTCGCGATCGATCGCAACGGACGAACGGTCACGATCAGCTCGTCGAGCGGTCCACGCGCGACGTTCGACGCGGACGGGCGGACGCGAAACGAACCTGGACCGGGCGGACGAGTCACGATCACGCGCGCCGGGTTCGTCGGTGACCGGCTGTCGGTCTCGACGAGCGGCAACCGCAGCACCGACTTCCTCGTGACCTTCGAGCCGCTGAACAACGGTGACGGCTTGCTCGTCACGCGGCGGTTGGACAGTGATGATCTCCGGCAGCCCGTGACCATTCAAAGCTACTACCGAAGGGTTGCCAACCAACCGCGTTGGGATGTCTACGCGCCGGAACCCGGCTACGCCCCACGGCCCGAACCAAGGCCGTTCAGCGTGCCAGACGGCACGCGGATCGTCGCCGTGCTGGACACCTCGCTCAGCACGCGTACATCGCGGAGCGGCGAGCGGTTCTCGATGACCGTACGGAGCCCGGAGGAGTACCAGGGCGCCCGGATCGAAGGGGTCATCGCGCGGATCACGCCGTACGGCCAGGGCCGCAACGCGGATATGCGAGTCGATTTCGATATGATCCACCTGCGCGACGGTCAGACGGCTGAGTTCGATGCGGTCCTCAGTACCGTGCGCACACCCGGCGGCGTGACGTTGCGGGTCGATGTCTCGGGCGGCGTGCCCGATCGGAACCGCACCGACGCGACCATTCAACAGGGCGCGGTCGGCGCAGCCCTCGGAGCGATCATCGGCGCTATTGCCGGCGGTCGCAAAGGCGCGGCCATCGGCGCAGTGGTTGGCGGCGCCGGCGGCGCGATCCTGGCGCAGGACCGCGACGAGTATCTGGACCTGCCTCCAGGAACCCAGGTCACGATCATCGTCACGTCATCGCGCTATCGGACACCATAGCGGCGAGACGCGAGAAGTCTTGGCAAACGGGCTTCCGCAAGGACCGTCACCGGGAAGGGCCGGAGGACCATGACCATGCGACGAACCGCTCTGAGGTTGTGCGCCATTCTGATGCTGGCCGTGGCGGCCTTGTCGGCCAGCATCACCGCGCAGAAGAAGGACACCAGCACCGAGAAGGCCGTCGCCGCCACGTTGCCGGAACGGATCTGGCGGGATCCCGGCGACATGGCCTCCCTGGACTTGATGTATGGGGCCGGCGGGAAAGCGCACGCGCCGGACCCGGCGGGCACGTTTACGTTCGTCAGAGAGGACCCGCTCGCGTCGAGCCCGAAGTTCGATGTCGCCGACGGGCAGGGCGTCGAATGGAAGGTCAAGCTGGGGCAGGAGTCGCGGCCGGAAACGGCGGCGACGCGGTTTCTGTGGGCGGCCGGCTACTTTGCCGACGAAGACTATTACCTGGCCGAGCTCACGGTGAAGGGGCTGCCGACCTTGCGGCGTGGCCGGGACTTTGTTTCCTCCGACGGCATCGTCCATGGCGCCCGCCTGGAACGGAAGCGGACCACGGTCAAGAAGCTTGGGGACTGGGACTGGTTCGACAATCCGTTTCTCGGACAGCGGGAACTGAACGGCCTGCGCGTGATGATGTCGCTCCTGAACAACTGGGACCTGAAGCAGGTCAACAACTCCATCTACGTGGTGGACGGCGAGCGCCATTACGTGGTCAGCGATGGAGGCGCCACGTTTGGGAAGACCGGCAACGTGATGACGAGGTCCAAGGGCGTGCCCAAGGACTATGAAGACTCGAAGTTCATCGCGAAGGTCACCCCGGATCTCATTGACTTCGTGCTCCACAGCCGCCCCTTCTTCCTGTGGGCCGTTTCGGCCTCCAACTACCGCGAACGCACAAAGATGGAGAAGATCACCAGGCATATCCCACGCGCCGACGCGAGATGGCTGGGGCAGCGGCTGTCGATGTTGACGGACGACCAGATCCGCGACGGTTTCCGCGCCGCCGGGTATGGGGCCGGCGACGTCGAGACGCTGACGAGAACGATCCGGCAACGGATTGCGGCGCTCGAGGCCCTGTGATGATCTGGAGGCAGCGCAAGGTCGGCGGGCAGGCGACGATGGGGGAGACCCAGTCGTGAGGTTGATCATCGAGCCCGCGGACGGTGTCGCGCCGGTGCTCTCCGCGATCAAGCGTGCCAGGAAGAGCGTGGAGATTGCCATCTTCCGCCTCGACCGCAAGGACGTCGAGATAGCGCTAGGGGCGGCAGCCGCGAGGGGCGTCCGGGTGACCGCGCTCATCGCCTTTGCCAACCGCGGCGGCGAAAGAAGCCTGCGCCAACTCGAATTGCGGTTCCTCGGGGCCGGGATCACTGTGGTGCGCACGGCCGACGACCTCACCCGGTACCACGGCAAGTACATCCTGATCGATCGCCGCGTCCTGTACGTCCTCTCGTTCAACTTCACGCGTCTCGATATCGATCACAGCCGGGGATTCGGAGTCGTCACCAACCGGCCGAACTGCCTCCAGGAAGCGGCGAAACTGTTCGAGGCTGACTGCACGCGGACCCGGTACGCGCCGAAGGTCGAGACGTTTGTGGTGAGCCCGGCGAACTCCCGGCACGTCCTCGGCACGTTCCTGAAGCGGGCGAGGAAGCAACTGCTGATCTACGACCCCAGGATCTCGGACAAGGAGATGCTGCGAATCCTGCAGGAGCGGGCGAAGGCGGGCGTGGAGGTCAAGGTCATCGGCCAGGTGCCAGCACGGACCTCGTTCGAGGTGCAGAAGCTGGCGGGTACGCGGCTCCACACGCGCACGATCATCCGCGACCGGCGCCAGGCCTTCGTCGGCAGCCAAAGCCTTCGCGCGGCCGAACTGGACTCGCGCCGTGAAGTTGGCCTCATCCTTCGGGACCCGAAGGCCGTGAAGAAGTTGATCGACACATTCGAGTCCGACTGGACCAGGACGAGCACCAAGAGCGTGTCGATTCCACCAGACGCAGTGGACGCGCCGGTCGAGGAGCTGACCGCTGCGTCCACCAAGGAAATCGCGAAAGCGGTCGCGGTCTTCACGAAAGAACTGCAACCACTCGCCACCACCGTGAAGAAGGCGGTGGGGCAGGCGGTGATCAAGGCCGGGGATGAAGTGCTCCACGACAAGGATGTCAAGGTCACGATGAAGCAGGTCGTCAAGGAGGCGGTGAAAGAAGCTGTCAAGGAGGCCGTTCACGCGGCTCGAGAAGCCCTGCCGCCGAGGAGAGCCGAATGAGAACGAAGCGTTGGATCCGATGTCGAGGGGTGTCAGGGCTGGTGGCCCTCTTCCTCTGCGTCGTCGCCACCCGGCTCCTCGCGGGCCAAGGTACCGCGCCGAGTAAGGAACGGGCCGACGATGCGGCTGCTTTCAAGGAGTTTTCTGCCCGCGTGCAGGCGTACGTCAAGGTGCAGCAGACGGTCGAGTCGAGTCTCCCCGCCTTGAAGCCCACGGACCTGCCGGAAATGATTACGGCGCATCAACAGGCCCTGGCGAGAAAGATCCGGGAGGCGAGGCCGCGCGCGAAGCCGGGCGACATTTTCACGCCCGCGGCCCGCGAGGCGTTTCGCCATGCCAGCCGTGCCGCGCTTGAGGGCCCGCGCTCGGCGAACTCACGCGCGTACATGAAACCGGGCGCGGCCGACTCGACCATGCTTCTAGTGGTGAACGGCATCTACCCGGACACCGAGCCGATTACGGCCCTCTCGCCTGCGCTGTTGGCAGCATTTCCGCCGCTGCCCGTCGAGGTCGCATACCGCGTCGTGGGCCGGACGCTGATCGTGATTGACGTAAAATCGCGTCTGGTCGTCGACGTCGCTCGCCTCATCCTTCCCCCGGCAGCATAGGAACTGGAGACACGTATGCGCCGTCGCGGCGTTCTCTCGCTGGTTCTGTTGGCCGTTGTCACACTGGTCGTGTCGGCCAGCGGCGCGGCTGACTTCGCGTTTCCGCTCCAGGCGAATTCGGTCCGTCTGGCCGCGATCGGCGATATGGGCACGGGTGAGCAGCCCCAGATCGACGTCGCGCAGCAAATGGTGAAGTCGCGCAAGGCCTTCCCGTTCGAGTTTGTCATCACACTGGGTGACAACATCTACACGGGCAGCCAGCCGTCCGATTTCGAGAAGGCCTTCGCGGTGCCCTACAAGTTGCTTCTGGACGCCGGCGTGCAGTTTTACGCCACGCTGGGGAACCACGACACAACAAACGAGCGGTTCTACAAGCCCTTCAACATGAACGGCGCGAACTACTACACCTACAAGAAGGGCCACGTGCGCTTCTTCGCGTTGGACAGCAACTACATGGACCCGAAGCAGACGGCGTGGATCGAGACCCAGCTACGGGAGGCCGGCAATGGAGACTGGAAGATCTGTTACTTCCATCACCCGCTGTACTCCTCTGGAAGGTATCACGGTCCGGCCATCGATCTGCGGAAGGTGCTCGAACCCCTGTTCGTCAAGTACGGCGTAGATGTCGTGTTTTCCGGCCATGACCATGTATTCGAGCGGATACGTCCGCAGAAGGGCATCTACTACTTCATTGAAGGGGCATCCGGATCGCTGCGCGCCGGCAATCTGGCGCCCTCGGCGATCACGGCGAAGGGATTCGATACCGATCGCTCGTTCATGATGATCGAATTCGCCGGTGATGACATGTACTTTCAAACGACGTCTCGCACGGGCGTGGCGGTCGACTCCGGTGTGATTCACCGCACGATTCGGCCGGCGTCGGGCGGCGTCGCGCATGAGTGACGCTGCAGAATCCGAGGGAGACACTGTGAGCGGCCCAATCTGCGTCAGCAACCAGATATGGAGTCTTCTGCCCACAGACATCCCACCACGACGCGTTGCGGTTCCCCTGGAAACCGCCCCCATTCTGTGGCAGCAGTGAGGTGTTCAGCGGACGGAAGATCGATCGCGCCGCACGAACGCCCCGTCGCGCGTGGGCGCTCGTGCCGCGACGCTCACCGCCGACTGCCGCGCGGCGATCGAGCATGCGGCCGCGCACGCCCGTGCGCACTTCGAGGATCCACCCGAGATTCGCGACTGGGTGTGGGGCGTATGAGCGAGCCACACGCCATCATTCGGCAAACCGCCGAATGAACCAGGTCTTCACCAACTGTGTGAGAATCGCGTAGCCCAGCAGCATGATGGCCAGAAACAGCCAGTACAGCGGCGGCAGCGGGACGAACCCGAGCGTGTTCGCCAAGGGTGAAATCGTCAGCCAGGCGCCGACCGCGACGATGATCACGGACGTGAGGATGAGCGGCCAACTGGCCCGGCTTTGGATGAACGGGATCTTGTTGGTGCGAATGACATGGATGATCAATGTCTGGGTGAAGAGCGACTCCACGAACCAGCCGGTGTGGAAGAGGGCCGGGTTGTGCCAGCAGTTGAACACGTACAGCATCAGGAAGAACGTCAGGTAATCGAAGATCGAGCTGATCGGCCCGATAAAGAGAATGAAACGCAGGATCTTGTCAATCGTCCACTGGCGCGGCTTGGTCAGCCATTCCGCATCCACCTCGTCGGTGGGGATGGTGGTCTGCGAGAAGTCGTACAGGAGGTTGTTGATCAGCACCTGGATCGGCAGCATGGGTAGGAAAGGCAGGAACGCGCTGGCCCCCACGACACTGAACATGTTGCCGAAGTTCGAGCTGGCCGCCATCTTGATGTACTTGACAATGTTGCCGAACACCCGCCGGCCTTCCAGCACACCCTGCTCCAGTACCAGCAGGCTGTTTTCCAGCAGGATGATATCGGATGCCTCCTTGGCGATGTCCACGGCGCTGTCCACCGAGATGCCCACATCGGCGGCCTTCAAGGCCGGGGCGTCGTTGATGCCATCGCCCATGAACCCCAACACGTGGCCCTTGCTCTGGAGCGCACGGATGATGCGCTCCTTGTGAGCCGGGACCAGCCTGGCAAAGACGCTGGTGGCGCTGGCAGCTTCGGCCAGCTCGGTCTCGCTCATCGTCTCGATTCGAGAGCCGAGCAAGAGTTGCTCTACCGGCATGCCCACTTCCTTACAGATGTAGGCGGTGACGATCTCGTTGTCGCCGGTCAAGACCTTGACGTCCACGTTCAAGCTGTGAAGCCGCTTCAACGCCTCCGTAGCGGTGTCCTTTGGCGGGTCGAGGAAGGCCAGGAAACCCAGCAGGATCAGGTCCGATTCATCCTTGACCGAGTAAACCGGCTCATCTGAGGAGCCCGGCATCTGCTTGTAAGCCAGGGCGATGACCCGGAAGCCCTGACCGTTCAGGTCGTCCGCCAACTGTCGGCGTTTGGCGTCGTGCTCGGGCAGAACTTCGATGACCTCCCCTTTGACTTCCACCCGGGTACACAGGCCCATCACTTCATCCACAGCGCCCTTGCAGATCAGCGTGTTCAACCCGGTTTCATCTTCCACCACCACCGACATGCGACGACGCACGAAGTCGAAAGGGATCTCGTCGATCTTGCGGTACTTCTCGTCCGCCTTCAGGTGCTCTCTCAACTCCTCATGGTCGAGGATGGCGTTGTCCAGCAGATTCTTCAACCCGGTATGGTGGTAGCTGTTCAGGTAGCCGTAGTGCAGCACCTTCTCGCTGGGATCGCCGTACACGTCCAGGTGCTTTTCGAGCACGATTTTGCCCTGGGTGAGGGTGCCAGTCTTGTCGGTGCACAGCACGTCCATCGCCCCGAAGTTCTGGATGGAGTTCAGGCGTTTGACGATCACTTTCTTGCGCGCCATTGCCAGGGCGCCTTTGGACAGGTTCACGGTCACGATCATGGGCAGCATCTCGGGAGTCAGCCCGACGGCCACGGCCATGGCAAACAGGAAAGCCTCCAGCCAGTTGTGCTTGCTCAGTCCGTTGATCAGGAAGACCGCTGGCACCATCACGGCGATGAAGCGGATCATCAACCAGGTGAACTTGTTGATGCCCTTGTCGAAGCTGGTGAGCTGGCGTGGCGCGACGATACTGACGGCCAGCGATCCAAAGTAGGTTTGGGCCCCGGTACGGATGACCACGGCGGTCGCGGAGCCGCTCTCGACGTTGGAACCGAGGAAGCAGAGGTTGGGCAGATCGAGCGGGTTCTCGACATCCGCAGGCGCAGGGTCGGCCTTCCGCTCCACGGGCAGCGCTTCACCCGTGAGGGTCGCCTGATTCAGGAAGAGGTCTTTGGCGGAAAGCACCCGTACATCAGCCGGCACCATATCGCCGGCTGCCAGCCGGACGATATCGCCAGGCACTAACATCTCGAGCGATATTTCTGCTTCCTTGCCGTCTCGCACCAGCGTCGCCGTGTTGCTCACCATCGCCTTGAGCTTCTCGGCCGCGTTGTCGGCCCGCATCTCCTGGAAGAACCGCAACACGACGCCAAGAACCACCATCACGAAAATGACCACCGTCGCCCGCTGGTCACCGGTTAGAAAGGAAAGCACGCCGAGCGCCAGGAGCAGAAGGACCAATGGATTCTTGATGTTACCCAAGAGGCGCATCAGGGCCGATTGATGCTTCTCTCGGGCAATCTCGTTCGTCCCGAACCGCTTCAAGCGAGAATCGGCTTCTGCGGTGCTCAGCCCGCTTCGTTGCGATGCAAGCCCCTTCAGGACGGTATCGGTATCGGCACGCGCCGTTTCCAATAGTTGCAGAGGATCATGCGTCTCGTTTCCGCCATGGAGGGTACCTGGGCGTTGAGGCGCGTCCGCGGTCTTCTGAGAGATTGTCATCATGCCACTACTGTGGGGGTGCCTATTGGCCATGGTTGTGCCGTCAGAACGACATGAGCGTCGTGTTGTACGACAGAACGGCAGCAGCAGTCGCGTCGCTGCTCGGCGACGCGTCTGCGCCGGTCCCACTACCCGATTACTTTTCGGCCCCGAAAGAGCCGAACCAGTAAGACGACGACGGCCACGACCAGCAGCACATGGATGAAGCCCCCCATCGTGTAGGAGCTGACCATTCCGAGAAGCCACAAGACCAGCAGAATCACGAGAAGCGTTGAAAGCATACCAACCTCCAATCACCAAAGCCGGTGGGAGCCTCGCCGGCGACATGACCGCGCCGAGCTTTTATGACCCGAGGATCATGCTAGGCGAAGCGCGCATCGCGGGTCTGTTCTCTTTGGAACAGATGATCAGGTGGGCCTTGTCGGGCAACGGCGCCAGCGCCGGCTCCCGACGACGTCTGTTCAGTCGTGCACAGCCGCTCGCGGGCGACGAGGGCGCCCTGGCCCTTCTCGCTAAGCGAATCGTCCTGGCGACCGGGATTGTCACCCTGTGCACGCATCCCCCGATCGTGGCCGAGATGCGAGCAGGTGGCCGACGTGTGCGTTCTTGAACAGACGCTCGGACACCGGACTGATAAACTGATACCGTTGATGATATCTTTGGGTCAGTGTCTTTGCGGACGGAAGGAGAATGTCGGATCGTTGGCGCTGCTCTCTTCGTGGCAACCATTTACCTGTTCTACAGACGGTAGGTGTCGGGTGAGCACAAGAGCGGGCGACGGAGGACTTCGGATTGGAGGTTGCACGTGTGGAACAAAAATGAACGGGACGGAAAGATCGGTCAGGCGAAAGGTCGAGTCAAGCAGGCGGTCGGCGATCTGACCAGCGACAAGGACCTGAAGGCGGAGGGTCGGGTGGATGAGGCCGCGGGCAAAGTCCAGAAAGGCGTGGGTCAAATCCGTCGAAAGGCCGGCAACGCGATCGAGAAGATCGGCAAAACCGTGAAGCGGTGAACCAGGGCCGGCGTCGACGAACCGGGAAGTGCCGTGAGTGTGGAGCATCAGGATGAGAGCACCAGCACGGTTCTTTACGGCATGTGGTGTTTCACTGCTCGTCGCCGTCGCAGTTGTTGGCGCGGTCGTGGTTACCGCCTGCCGCGCGGGACCTCACGCCGCCGGCATCACCCGCGCGCAGGCGGATGAAATCGTTCGCGCCCACAACGCATGGCGCCTGCGCGTCGGTGTGCCGACGCTCCGCTGGGCCGCGGATCTTGCCGCAGGGGCCCAGGCCCGCGCCGCGTATCTCGCTGCACACGGATGCGTCATCGAGCACGGACTCTTGCCAATAGATGTCGGCGAGAATCTGTACCACGTCGGCCCGCTGCAGGCAGAGGGGCGCAAGGACGAGCTGTTTATTGTCTCGGTTACCCGGATCGTGGACACGTGGGGCGCAGAGTCTGCCGACTACTCCCCGGTGCGCGACACGTGCGCCTGGAACCGCCAGTGCGGTCACTACACCCAGATCGTGTGGACCACCACCGAGGAAGTCGGCTGCGGCATGTCCGTCTGCTCGACGCTCGGCCAGGTCTGGGTCTGCAACTACCGCCCGAAAGGTAACATCCGGATCCTCAGATAGGCCGCTGGGCCTCACTTTCACGATCTGATCACGTTGTGCGAGGCGCTATGAACCACAAGATAGGCATTTGGATCGACCACAAGAAGGCCGTCATCGTGTCCGCCTCAGCGGATAGCGTCACTGCCAAGACGCTGGAATCTGAGGTCGGACCGCATGCCCATTATTCAGGCCGAGGAGAGTATTCGACCCCAGACGGCCCGCAGGACAGCGGAGGCGAGAAACAATACGAGGAACGCTACGGCCAGCATCTTGACCGGTACTACGACGAGGTCATCAGTCAGATGGGGCAACCCGAGGCTCTTCTGATCTTCGGGCCGGGTGAGGCCAAGCTGCAACTCAAGGAGCGTCTCGGCCGCTCCAAGGCGCTGTCTGAGCGTATTGTCGGAATCGAGACCACTGACAAGCTGACCGATCCGCAGATCGTCGCGAAGGTGAAGGAGTACTACGGGATCCATCGATGAGACGATGGGGCCGCCGTTTCGGGCTTCGGGCAGGATCGCCCAATCGCTCAAGTCGGGCATGACGCGCCGGTGGAGGTCGTCAGTAGCCCGCACCACGCACGAACGCTGCCGCGACAGCCGGGTGTGCACTTGTGAACAGCACCGGGCTACGCGCGGCCGGTAAACTACTCGCTTGGACAACCACAGCGACACCGGGAGAGGGCAGGTGATCGGCGCGGTGATCGTGTTCAAAGATACACTCCCCTGTGAAGCGTCACTCGCGGTCCAGTCGGGGCCAACGCCGCTGCCCGAAGTAGATGGGCAGCAACGACGATCGGCGAATCACATGGCCGGATGTGTGATCCTCGCCGGCAAGAACAAGAGGAGAGATTCCCATCATGACACGTCACCTGCCGGAGAACGAGGCACACCTGGATGAGCCCGGCGAACAGCCAGGCCAGGGCGGACCAGATAGCGGTGGACAATCGGGCGACACGCAGGGCCTCTCCCAGACCGCCGACGCGGCCGAGGAGACCGTCGAAGAACTCGTCGACGCGGGGCAGGGCTACGAGGCGGGGATCCTGGAGGGCATCGAGGATGCAGCCGACCACCCCGAGAAGCCTGTGCCCAACCACGACGGCCCGGAGCGGCGAGAAGACGCCGCGCCCAGTCGAGGGACGGCGTAGACCTACGCCAACTTCACGACCATCTTGCCCACGTTCGTTCCGTCGAAGAGGCCAATGAACGCACTCACGGCCTGTTCGATTCCGTTGACCACGGTTTCTCTGCTCTTCAAAGTGCCGGCGCGGAGATACCCGCCCACTTCATGCTGGAACTCGGCCTGACGATCCAGCCAATCCGTGATGATCAGGCCTTTCATCGTCAGTCTCTTGGTGGTGATGTTGAAGAGATTGGAGGGACCTCGCCGCGGCTTCTGATCGTTATAGGCGGAGATGCCGCCGCAGGCGATGATGCGGCCGTGCACGCGCAATGCCGACAATGCCGCCTCCAGCGTCGCACCGGCGACGTTGTCGAAATAGACATCAATCCCGTCCGGCGCTGCAGATTTCAGCTGGTCCAGGATGGAGCCCACCTTATAGTTGAAGGCGCTGTCGAACCCGCATTCCTCTCGCAGGAACAGCACTTTCGCCGCCGAGCCGGCCGAACCGATCACGCGACACCCATAGAGCCTGGCTAGCTGTCCGGCCACATGTCCGACAGCCCCAGCTGCCGCGGAAACGAAGACCGTTTCGCCTGCTTTGACGCCGACGAGCTGCCACCCGGCCCACGCGGTCATGCCAGGCATGCCGAGCGCGCCAAGGTACAGCGAGAGCGGCCGGACATCCCTGCTGACCGTCCGCAGTTCGTTGGCCGACGCGACAAAGTACTCTCGCCAGCCGTAGTTCGAGACGACAGCATCGCCCGGCCTGAACGCGTTCGCCCGCGACTCGACGACTTCCCCGACGGCTCCGCCGGCGAGCGGCTTGCCCAACTCGAACGGCGCCACGTACGACGCCGTGTCGTTCATGCGCCCGCGCATGTACGGGTCGACGGACATGAAGAGATTGCGAACGAGTACGTGGCCGTCGTCAGGCGGCTCGATCGCCACCTGGGCGAGAGAGAAGTTGTCCGCGCTTGGACGTCCCGTCGGGCGAGAGGCCAGCCGAATCTCGTGGCTGGTGATCTGTGTCACATTGGCTCCTGTTTGTCCGCGTGCGCCGCCGGACTACCAGCCATTGTCGTCTGATCCACTACAGCATCTGGATCTATTCCAATTGCCGATGGGCTGCGATTCGGCGTTGCAACGGCCCTTCAGTCGCGCAGAACGACGCTCAGGAGCGAGTTGTTGATCGTCAGCCCCTCGTGGTCCGTGATGAACCCCAGTTTCTTGAACTTGTTCATGAAGAGGTTCACGCGCGACCGGGTCGTGCCCACCATCTCGGCGAGCGTCTCCTGCGAGATCTTCGGAATGACGCGCTGCGGCCTGTGCTCCTCGCCGTAGCGCGCGAGCAGCAGCAACACCCTGGCCAGCCTCTTCTCCGCGCCGTTGAACAACTGGTCGATCAGGTCCTCTTCGATGCGGATGTTCCGGGTGAGTAGGTGCGCGATAAAACCGTCCGACAGCGCATGCTGCTCGTGCAACAATCGGTGCAGATCGGCCTTGTCGATGGCGACAATGGTGCTCGCCGCGTGCGCGGTCGCATTCCCAATGCGGAGCGGCTGACCAGCCAGCGCTCCCTCGCCGAAAAATTTTCCGGCCCCGAGGATCGCGACGATTACCTCCTTGCCCGTCTTCGAGATCACCGAGAGCTTCACCTCGCCCTTCCTGATGTACATGACAGTGCCGCAGGTGCCGCCCTGCGAATAGATCGCCTGTCCCTTTCCATACGCGACAACCGTCTTGGAGACGCCGGTCACATCGAGAAAGGTTTCCGGGTCGAAATGGGAGAGTGTCTTGGGTACCATGGTCCATCGTGGCAGGGAAGTGGGCCCCTGTCTGTTCTAAAAGGAACAAGCCGGTAGCGAGCCCGGATAAGGCTGGCCCTTCCGTCCGACGTCCCCCATTTCATGGTCGCAGTGTTCCGAATTGGACAGACAGTCTTCGTGGCGTCGCGCATCCTGTTGCGGTCTGGAATCGGCATGTCACGAAAGGACGACGCCAGCCATGATGACCAGCCCGAGGACAACGGCCCCCGCTTCGCGCGCACGCCAGGCACGGCAACGGGACCTGCAGGCGATGCTGTACGAGCGCCAGCGCGAGATGCAGAACGTGCTTCAACGTCGAGTCGGCCATGTGCCCTCCGACGGGCCAAGCGATGGGTTCGACGATACCGAGCACGCCGAGGCGGAGGTCCAGGAGTACATCGAGGTCGCCCTGATTCAAATGAGGGGGGACACACTCCAACGGGTCCGGGAAGCGCTGGTCCGGCTCGAGGCGGGCGAATACGGCTACTGCGCCGAATGCGATGGCGAGATCTCGAACAAGCGGCTGCGGGCGCTGCCCTTCGCGATTCGTTGCACAGCCTGCGAAGAGTCGCACGAGCAGCGCGCCGCCCGAGAGCGGCGGTTCGGCTCGCCTCAGGGCTTCCCGTTGACCCGTGCTGACGAGGTCGGATCGTGAGCATGCGCGGCGCCGCCAGTGCTCTACCTGTTAGGCGCCTCGGGTGCCGTCGTCGGCGTGGCCATCACCGTGGCTGTGGTCTACTTGGGCCGCGCTCAATCACATAGAGTCCTGACTCGACACACAGGCAGGAAGGGCCGCCGTGGTTGTCGTGATCAGGCGCTTGCCCGCGACCACAATCGGCGTCGCGAGGTACTGGTCTATTCCGTCTTCGATCTCGCGGGGGAAGTGCGGGGCCCGGCCGACGAGTTGGTCCTGGTACACGCGGAGCATGATCTCGCGGAAGATCGGCAGCGCCGTGCGCCCGCCGGTCTCCTGCTCCCCCAGGGGGCGATTGTCGTCGAAGCCGATCCGCACCGCCACGGTGATCCCCAGCGTCCCGTAGGGGGACCCCACGAACAGCGCATCGCGGAAGTCGCTCGTCGTCCCGGTCTTGCCCATCACCGGGATCGGAAAATCGCGGGCGTCGAGACTGTGGGCGGTGCCGTTGGGGAGACGAACCACCCCCCGGAGCCCCTCCTGGATCGCGCGGAGAGCCGCGGAGCGGATCTCCCGCGCGCCCCGCGCCGCCTCGTACAGCCCGTCGCCGGAGACGTCGGTCTCGCGATCTCTGAAGACCTGCCGGCCGCCAGCTTCGGCCAGGATCGCCGCGTTCGCGTTGCCGAGCACGACCACCGAGTCCCGTGGCGACTTGCTGATCGCCGCCAGGAGCGCTGCGTTGCCCGCATCGTCCGGCGAATAACTCGACAAGGTCTTGCCAAAGTAGTACTCGGATGCGGCGGCATAGCCGTAGCGGCCGTTGCCGAGGTAGATGAAGCTGGCGTAGCGGGCGAAGATCTCGCGCTTGGCCTGCTCCTGCGATCGATGACAGACGTCTGTTCCCTCTTGAACAGGCTCGCGCCGCCGACCCACGTCTGCGAGCCTCTCGCCTCACGCGGCGGGCGGCCCCGGACCGGCGGGATCCCGTGCGATCGTGTTGCCCGGAGCCTGCCGCTCGGCAGCCGCATACTCGATGGCGGCGTTCAATTCCGCGCCGATGAGAATCGCGAGGCCCGAGGCGTAGAGCCAGAGTAGCGCCACGATGACGCCGCCAATGGCGCCGTACGTCTTTTGGTACTCCCCGAAATGGCCGGCGTACCACTTGAACCCGAGCGACGCGAGCATCCACAACAGGGTGGCCGCGATCGCACCCGGCGTGATCCATGCCCATCGCCGCCGCACGTCGGGCGCGAAGTAATAGACCCACCCGAGCGCCGTCACCATCAATCCGAAGACGAGCGGCCACTCCGCGATCGCCCACAACCAGGCGAAGCGCCAGGGCACGCCCAGGCTGTTCTCGAGATCTTTCGCCAGCGTCGGCCCGATCATCACAAGCGCAACGGCGATCAGTGCGAACGCGACCAGCACCACGGTCAGACCGACGGCGAGCAGGCGGACCCGCCACCAGGAGCGCCCCTCTTTGACGTGGTACGCCTGGTTCAGGGTATCGATGGTTGCCGTCATCGCTGAAGAGCTGCTCCACAGCGCGCCCAACAGACTGAGCGTCAGAAGGCCGCGGGGTGGTCCGAGCGCGATCTGGACGAGCTGCTCCCGGACGAGGACGAGCACGTCGCCTGGCGCCACATGCGCGAGGCTTTCCACGACGACATCAATCAGGTGCTGCACCGGGAGGGAGCCGGCAAGGGCCACCACGAACAGCAGGGCGGGGAAGAGGGCGAGAAACCAGAAGAAGGCCAGTTCGGCGGCCCAGCCGAGACAGTCGTCTTCATAAAGGGCACGGCCCGTGCGCTCGAGGATCTCGCCCCACCGGATGACGGACTGCGACCGCCGCATCGTTTCCAACCGCCTGATTGTGCAACGGACGCGACGTCCACGCCTGTTCACATTGGAACAGCCCAACGTCAGGTGGCGGATGTACTGTCCACGACCGAGGCTTCCGACACCTGTATGTACCGGTTCATCCTGATCGTTCGGGTGATTGAAGAACACGGATTTATCCACGCCTCATGGAATACGGTATCCATCTGCACCCGTTGGTGGTCATCGTCGCCGTGCTTGCTTGGCGCCATGGGCTCAGGTGGCTGGATGAACGGCAAGGGTTCTTTCGGTTGTGAGGACTGGGATAGTCTAGGAGGACGTGCTGTGGGCACTGGGGGGAGAGGTGCAGGGAAGGCAGCCCGTGTGACGCAGGCGGGAGCGTACCGGCGCTTCTGGGCCGACGTGGGCGGCCGGTTCCCCGACCTCGGCGGGGCGGCCTCGACCCGCTATTACTCGGACAACGAACGCCGTCTCTTCACCGAGCACTTCCCGGATCTGGAGGGCCTGAGCATCCTCAAGACCGATTTATGGGACGAAGCCAGGAACACGCGTATCCTGGTTTGGGCCAGCCAGCAGGGCGCCCACGTCTACGGGATCGACATCTCCGAGCCCACGGTGATCCAGGCGCGCGCCGCCTTCGAACGCACGCCGAACTGTCTTCACGGCGCGGTTGCCGACATCCGCGAGTTGCCCTTCCGCGACGCGAGCTTCGATGCCATCTACTCCATGGGCACGATCGAGCACTTCGACGAGACCGAACGCGCGGTCGAAGAAATGGCTCGCGTGCTCAAGCCGGGCGGGCGCGCCATTGTCGGCGTGCCGAACCGTTACGACCCGTTCCTCCGGCCGTTCTTCGCGGCCGCGCTCCAGGCCCTGGGGCTTTACGCCTACGGGTACGAAAAGTCCTTCTCGCGCCGCGCGCTGAGGGAGATGCTCGAGCGGGCCGGCTTCGCGGTGGTCGCGGAGACGGCGATCCTCTTCATCCCGGGCTGGCTCAGGATGCTCGATCTCGCCTGCCATGCGTGGTGCCGGCCGCTCGCGACGGTTACGGGCGCCCTCGTCTGGCCGTTCGCCTTCCTCGATCGGCACCTGCCGGTCGTGCGGAGACACGGGTATCTGCTCGCGACGGTCGCGTTGAAGCCGGAGCGCTCGAGCGCATGATGGTTTCTCTGCGCCACGGACATCAGGTGCGGTTCGTGGCGGCCCTGGGATGTGCGGCGCGGAAGGGCGCGGCGCGGCGCCGCGCAGTTGCGCACGCTCACGGCCGCTTCCATCGCCACTCGCCCACGGCGATCGCCAGCGGGCGAGAATCGTTGTTCCGCTCCAGCGTCGCGGCCACCACGGGCGGTTCGACTGACCGGAGCGCCAACTGGTTGCTGCCAGGCAGCAGCAGCAGCGGGCCGATCCGGTACATGGCGCGGCTCGAGCGTACGACCAGATCCGTCACACGGTTCCCGTTCAGCGACACGACCACGTGCCGCTCGGCTCCAAACGAGGCGAGTTCAACGTCCAGGGCGGGCGTGCGCGGAGCGGCGTTGGGGTTCTCGATCTGCAGTGTCGCGTCGCCGCTCGTCCAGCGCCACGTCCACTCCCGATTGTATTCCCTCGGATACAGGCCTTCGACCGACGTCACGTACACGGCGGGGCGCGCTGCCGCAACTTCGAACACCGCTGCTTCGTCGGCCAGATACGACGTACGCAGCCCTTCGCGTGCGTGTTCGCTCAGCCAGCGGAACTCGGGGCGTTCGGCTCTCACCAGCAGATCGGTGAATCCGAGCGCGCGCAGTTTTCCGGCAATATCCGACTCTCCGCAATCCGGCAGCCCTGGGTGCAGGTAGCCGAACGGGTATCCGGCAAGCCACGCCGTGGCCTGCTCGGCCGGCGCCCAGTTGGTGCAGTCGAAGACGCGCGGTGCCGCTCGGTGCCGCACCAGCCAACGGTGGGCAGACGTCGGCAGCACGTCACGCCACCGCCACGGCAGCGGCGTGTACTCGAATGCCGTGAGGACCACCAGGGCGAGGGCCGCCGCACGCGCGACCGGTGTGCGGCGCTGCCACAACGACGTCATCCCGATCGCTGCAACGATCGCGATCATCAGTTGGACCACGACGCCGAAACGGGCGTACGAGCGGAACATGGGGGCGACGAGGTACAGCAGTGCCGACGGTCGCACGACACGAATGCCGAGAATCTGGCGCTCTGGCGACAGCGAGCAGACGAGCGCCATCGCCGCGATGGCCGTCAGAAACGGCACGACAAGGGGGATGGTGCGGCCGCGCGGTCGAACCCACGCCCAGAGCGCGACCGCGGCGAGCGTCACGACTCCGATCCCGAGGTACACCTGCTGTTCGAGCAGACCGGGGCCGATGCCGTACGACTCCCAGACGCGTCGCGACCACGCGCCCAGCACGGGATGTGCGACCGGCGGCACGAGGTAGCCCCACCATCGCGCACTGTATTGGAACAGGTCGGCGCGCGGGAACGCAAGGGTCTCCGGATGTTCGAAGACTGTCGGAACGATCCGGTGGGCCGTCAGGAGCGCAGCGGCACAGAGTGTGACCAAGAGCGCGCTCGTCCACGCAAGGTCGCGCCAGGATCGCGAGCGGCCATCGGGGGACGGCGCCAGCCAGAACAACAGGAGGGTCACCGGTGTCATCGTCAGCGCGATGAAGCCGCCGTAGTAATTGCTAAAGACAACGAGACCCAGGGCGGCGATGAGCGTCGCCGCGCGGCCAAGGGTCATTCCGTGTAGACACCGCCACAGCGCGAGGAAGTAGAGCGGAATCCATTGCACCTGCGAGACGTGCAGGTGATAGGCGGCGTGCGCCACGTGAAACGGCGCGAAGGCAAAGACGAGACCGGCCATCGCGGACGTCGTCACGGAGCGCGTGAGTTCGTACGCGAACAGGTAGGCAAGAACGGCCGCCAGCGGAAACGTCCAGAGCACCAGGACGTTGTAGGCGGCGACCGGTGGCATGATGTGCGCGAGCGCGCGTCCGATCCCGTCGGTCGCTGGCTGCAGGTATGGCGGGGGAACCGGCGCGCCCGCGAACTGCTGCATGACGGTGAACGGGTCGTGGTGCCGCCCGACGATCTCCATGCCGAAGAGCCGTTCGGACGGCGCGCGAAGCACGGGGGCGGCGATGACGAGCGTGACGAGCAGGGCGACCGCCGAGATGGCCGCGACCTCGCGCGATCGCGACCCCCTTCCTGCTCGAGCCTCACCCATCGGCGCCGCCTCCTGCCGCCGCCGCGGCCGGGGTGGGCCGGCGGAGCAGCC